>Ga0209517_10008813_pt1 | contig 11724 bp, 11 predicted proteins | sample PeaSoiMetSII2010_FD_187695 | JGI IMG/M metagenome (GOLD analysis project Ga0209517, IMG submission 187695) | Peat soil microbial communities from Weissenstadt, Germany - SII-2010 (SPAdes) (version 2) | ecosystem: Environmental > Terrestrial > Soil > Wetlands > Peat | place: Germany...
AACGCTGAAAGCACTACACCTGGAAGCTCTGCTGGTACGCAAGTTCTGCGACCCCCTGGAGCGTCTTCTCGCCGTCGATGGCGAGCTTCCTTAAGCGCACCGCCAACGCCTCCTTTGTGCCCAGGCTCTTGTCGATAGGTCCTTCTATGTCGGCCAGCGTTTACCGAAGTCTTCGCGGTTGCAATTGAGATGCCGCGGGCGGATAACGCGCGACTCGTACAAAGCCCGGATCGGGGCGGCAATTCAACGTGGAGCAACTTGCATCGAAGGGTCCCGAGCGAGACGCCGGATGATGTCCGTTTGATCTCCGTTAGGAGTGGTCCGGAACTCGGCACGGTCACGAAACAAAGTCGGAGCGTTCCCGAGCGATGAGACGCGCACCGACCGGCACTCAAGCCAATTCGGTCAGCACACTAATCACACACTAATCGATTTCGCTGGAGATGCGGGAACGAAAACTGGCTGTTCTCAATCGCCAGAAAGAGGCCCACAAAAACGCTATCGTCTCTGTTTGCAATCGAAAGTCGTTTTAGAAGGCTGATGCTCTATCCACCTGAGCTACGCGCCCGTATTCCGTGCGGGTGGCAACCTTTTTTACCTGTCGAAGATTTTGGGTCATACGAGTTTGAAAACTACTGAGCGCTACCTGCAAAGCCTCGGAATTGAGGATTTGCAGGCGGTGCACAATGGGCTATCATTACTGGCTAGATGAACGACAAACAGAAACGCGATATAGAACGAACCGTCTCACAACCTCCAACCGAAGACACCGTGCGCACCCTGATGGTCGCAATTCGAGAAGTGGATGATGGGGCAGGCGGCGCGTCACTGCCAAGGAACCTACGCGCTTACTGTAATTGGACCGTTCATATGCATCTAACCGCAAATCATCAAACTGAGCCTTTTCTAAAAGTTGTTGACAACTATATTCAACACATGAAGGATAGCCCCGATAAGCCTTTCCAAGGTACGCAAACGATGGAATCGCTTTACTACATGGAGGACCTCCGCCAGTCTTTACGTGACTTCCTAAAAGCAAATGGGTTCGACTACACAATCACTGACACTGATAATACTTGGAAGGAATTCCTTAAGGCGTACTTCGCCCTTGTCCATGAGAGAAAACTGACCTATTCGAAAGCCGATTTGGTTCACGCGCAGGAGATTTCCCTCACGACCCTCTCGCCCTCGACTGGTGGTATCCATTTCCTTACTTCGGCGGGAGAGACAGCAACCCTGGACTTCAGTATGAAGCTCGAAGTGAAAAAGAAAGACGGTACCACAACAAACATCAGCTTGCCCGATTGGAAGACGTTCTAGAAATTCTGGTTTCTATCAGCGCCGCCAAAACCATGGGCCACAGCTCACGCGGCACGCCTGAGCTCTCCACTTCCTCCAATGCTTCCTTGATTGCCAGTTCTAAATTCATTCAGTGCTTTCTCCACGTCCTCTACCGAGCGAGCCACAATGGCCAGTCCTCCCCGGTCGTTAATCTCTTTCAAAAATGCCTCTTGGTGCGGCGATGCCCTGCCTTTGGGGGATTTCACCTCTATTGCTAGAAACACTCCCTGACGACCGAATCTTGCATCCAGGATGCCCAAGATGTCGGCGACTCCTGGCGCATGGCTGGGAATGTAGGTGTTGCGGGATTTGACGAAGATGCCGGCCGTGGTGTTCTTCCAGCAGAAGATGCCGCGCCAACGCAGATAGTCCAAGATGGCGCTCTGGGCGGCTTGCTCTGGTTGCATTGGGAACGCGGTTAGTTGTTGTAAGCTGGCTGGATGCAAAAATGGGAATATCGCAGCTACGTCGTACAAGTGTTCTCAGATGTCGTTCGATTAGATAGCGGAGAAATGAATGTCAACGAGTATCTGAATATGATGGGAGAACAAGGATGGGAGCTAGTAACAGCTGCCGTTGGGGATGAACGCAACCAATCACATGTACTCTATTTCAAACGTCCTAAACGTTAACTTCCCCCGGCAACGGAATCTGTATTCCCAGGAACTCCGCGGCCCAAGCCGTCGCCTCGTCACACAGCTCCACTATTTCCAACGTGGCCATCAGGTGCGTAGGCTTTGGTAGGCTGATGCTCTATCCACCTGAGCTACGCGCCCGTATTCCGCCTGTATTTCGATGGTACACCGGGATCACTCAGTTGGAAGGAATCGCTATTGCACGGTCGTGCTGTAGACTTCGCGGACCAAAGCCAGCGCCTCATCCAGCAGGCTGTAGCCGAGCTGGAGTCCCACTACGTAGTTCCCGCCGCGCTTGGTGACGTGTTTCACTAGCGCGCCGCCGAACAGTGCTCCGCTGTCCGAGCGCAGAGCCAGTTGCGTGCCCACCGGGATCGACTGCGGCATCTCCAGAGACAACCCGTGTTCGGAAACTTCCTTGCTGAAGGCTTTGGCGTACTTCGGTTGGCAGGCCTGCTCATCCCACAACAAGGAAAACGCCGCGCGATACCGAATACGGGCTTCCCGGCGCTCGTTCAGCTTGTTCTTGAACAATGCGTTAAACGAGTGGAACGGTCTGTCTAGATTTACTTGTGCGGCCATATTTGCGGCTCAATTCCAACTTAAGGTCCGCGCCCTAGATCCGCATGAGACGAACGTACTGGGCCCGCACCGGTAAAGGCCCACATCCGAGGTTAAGACGCTACAACTCTTGATCGCAGTTCAGCGGCTCCTTCTGGCGATGCCGTAATTTCAGAACGCTCGATCAGGCCTGTCCGGCGCCCAGCGTTTCATTGCCTAAAAAGCGAACCCCCGAAGGACCGCCTGGGCGATCCGTCGGGGGCGTAAGCAGAAAGCAGGGACTCTAAGGCGCGGGTTAAGCTTTGCGGTTCCGCAGCGCGCGAAACACTCCGAGACCCACCGAGCCGAGGCCGACTAATCCATACGTCGCCGGCTCCGGAACCCCCGGGGCAGGCAGCCCGTCCTGGGCGTAAGCGAGAACATCCACTCCGTTCCCGCCGGTGTCCGTGGTGTCGCCGTTAGTGCTGAGGGAGGAAAAGGTGCCGTTCGGACCGTTATCTGACACGTAGAAGGAGATCTCGTAGTTGTCCCCAATGTTAGTGCCAACGGTCTGGCTGATAGCGTCATAGGCCTGCACGGCTCCGTCATACCAGCAATTGGCCGTGGGGCCGCCCGCCACGCAACTAGAAGAGCTCACCCCGCCCCCGAAGGAGGCGCCATAAATATTCGCGTAAGTCCAGCCGTTCGGCGTGTTGTCATTCCCGTTGTTGGAATAGACGCCGCCCGAAAAGTCACCGTTCGTCAATAAGTTGCTGCTGGCTGTGGTCAGGTCAACTAACGACGCATCCTCGAAAGAGATGAAAGCCGGGTCTTCGCGGAAGGCGAAGGTGATGGCGGTGTTGGCCACGGCCGCGGTAAAGTCGACGGTGTATTGCTGGTACGATCCCTGATTCGGTACCGGCTGACCGTTCAGATCCAGGATGGCTCCCGCTGGCGGGGGTTCATTAATTGCGGCCGCTGAGGCAACGGTCGCTAAAGCTAGAATCGTGCACGCTATGCGCAGGTCAAACTTCATTTTGTCCTCCGTTTACTCCGATATTTTGCAGTTCGCTGGTCGATAACGGTGACAGATTATCACTCGTCGCCGCAAGTGCTAATAAACTTTTGGTAGGGGCCTCGACTGAACTTGTACCATTACGAATGAGAGCTGCGCCGTGGCTTTCCGGGTCGAAGGCAACATGTAGATCCGCTGCTCCGGTGTCCCCAGCTTCTAAGGTCTCGTCTAAGGCAATGGTCAGCTTGGCCGCGGCGGGCCAGGAATGTTACTGTTGGGAGTTTGGAGGGTACCATGACCGCCGTCGCAGTGCCGCGAGTCCTGTTGGTTCTCCTAGTCCTGCTCAACTTGTTTCGCGAGCCTTCCTGGGCCCAGCAGGCCGCTACCGGGCTCAGTATCACCATCGTCGAGGGAGAAGGCGCCATCAACAATATCCGGCAGCGGGTCAACCGCGAGCCCATCGTCCAGGTGGAGGACCAAAACCACAAACCCATCGCCGGCGCGGTGGTGATCTTTTTCCTTCCCGACCAGGGCGCGAGCGGAACCTTCCCGGACGGATCCCGCATGCTCATGACGGTGACCGATAACCAGGGCCGCGCCTCCGCCCGCGGGATTCGTCCCAATAATCAGAGCGGTCCGCTGCAGGTTCGTGTGACTGCCTCGTTTCAGGGTCTGACCGCCAGCTCGGTGATCACGCAGACCAACCTGGCGGGAGCGGCCGCCGCATCCGGATTCGCCGGCCTCAGCACGGCGGTCAAAATCGCGATTATTCTGGGGATCGCCGGAGGTGCTGCCGCGGCAGGCGCTGTCATCGCGACCCACGGAGGCGGCAGCGGCAGCAGCGGCAGTTCTTCCTCTTCGTCAACCGTTACACTCTCGCCCGGAACCCCCAGCGTCGGAGGTCCCTAAATTGCGATACCGATTCATCCTCGGAGCGTGTTTCTTGAGCGCGGCGGGTGCCGCACTCGCGCAGGTTGGCGCACCACAATTGGGATGGGTTCCGGATGGAACCCGCATCCGGCCCGTGTACGGAATCCCGGCTGCCGCCGCCGTGGGAGCCCCGGTTCCCGCCGGTCAGGACTTCTCGCGAATCGCAGCGTCGGCTGCGCGAAATTACGTACTGGTTTCCGCCGCTGATACTGGCTCGGTGTCCGTTTATACGCCGGACAACGGACTGATCCCGCTCCCCGGCGCCGGCGTCGCTCCGGACCTCATGGTGCTCAGCCCCCGCGGATCCGCAGCCGCGTTATGGTTTTCCTCCATCAGCCAGGTGCAAGTGGTCAGAGGCTTACCGGATGCGCCCACCATCCGCCAACTGGACGCATCCCTTCTGGGATCCGCGCCGGCCGCGCTGGCGGTCAGTGACGACGGAACATGGCTGGCAGGAGCGGGACCTGGAGGCGCATATGCTTTCGGTCCCAATGGCGAGGTGAACCGCCTGCCCGTCGAAAACGCAGCAGCCCTCGCATTCTTCCAGGGAACGAACGACCTGGCGGCAGCCAGCGCGGCCGGCGTGCAAATGGTGACCGGCATCGGCGGCTTCGCGGTCGTATCCAGTCTTCTGGTCTCCGCCGATTCGTCGCCGCAGCCCGTTGCCGTCGCGACGACCTCCGACAACCGGACCCTGGTGCTCGCGGATAGCAGCGGCGCCGTCACAGCGGTCGATATCGGTTCGGGAGCTGCCACTGCATCCGACTGCGGCTGCCAACCGGAAGGCTTGTTCGGCATCGGACCCTCGGCGTTCCGCCTGACGGGGTTGCAGGGTGGCGCTTTTAAGTTGTTCGATGCGGCGCTTGGCGAAATCCTGTTCGCACCGCTATCGCTCGCCGAAGCGGAAGGAGCCGGGCAATGAAGCGGCTCGCAACGCTGGCCATTGGAATGGCCGCAGCGGCGTTGACTGTCGCGGGACAGGTTTCGTCGCCGTCCTTTACCATCACTACGCAGTCGCTGCCCCCGGCGGTCATCGGCCAGCCGTATACGCCGTTGCTCCAGCAGGGAGTGCCGGAAGGATTCGTGCTGACGACCTCGGGCGACCCGGGTCCCATGGTATGGAGCTTTGCTCCAGGTTCAGGAGGACCGCCCAATTTTGCTGTGGGACCCGCTGGTTTCGGGCAACAGAGCACCACCGGAACGTTCTGTTTTGTTAACTCAAGCAGCCCTTCTGTCTGTAGCCAGAATAACGTCCTAAGCACTCCGGGGCTTTACTCCGTGACCATCCAAGCAAGGTCGCTAACCTCCGGCTTAACAGCGTCACAGCAGTACTCCTTTTGGATTGTGAATCCGCTCCAGATCACGACAACGTCGTTACCGGACGGGACTGCGGGCCAGGCGTACTCGGTCCCGATACAGACGAATCCTAATGGAGGGACCGGGCAATTCACATGGTCCATAATAAACGGCAACTTGCCGCCGGGAATTGGACTGGGTTCCAGCACTGGTGTCCTGGCTGGTACGGTGCCCGGCGTCAATAACGTCTACACGTTTACAATCCAGGTCCTGGATCAAGTGACTCAGTTCACCGCGTCGCAAACATTCACCCTCGCCGTCGTGGGAGGTCTCGCTATTACGAGTACAACCTTGCCGGATGCCGTTCTCAACCATCCGTACTCGTTTCAATTTCAAGGAACCGGCGGGGCCAACCTGGTATGGTCTGTCCAGCCCGGCTGGCCCTTGCCGCCAGGGTTTGCTTTATCCCCGAGCGGTTTGCTGACCTCGCCGACCGGACCCGGAAACAGCCTGGGAAAATTCCAGCTTGAGATCCAGTTAACGAACCCGCAGTTAGAATTGACCACGCCGCCTAATCTTTATCCTTTCACCTTATATGTCACGCTGGGGCCATTGGGGATCAACCAGGCTGCGCTGCAACCTACGATCCAGAATCTCCCGTATGTTGCCCAACTGACCGGGTCTGGCGGAATCCCGCCCTACGCGTGGAGTTTCGCTACCCCCAACCCGCAAGGCCTGAGCATCGGCGTCAATACCGGCACCGTCTCCGGTACATTGACGAACGCGGGAACATTCTCCATACCGGTTGTCCTCACGGATTCGGTCGGAAGGGTATATACACAGACATACTCGCTCACTGTCGGCGCGGCCGTCTCGATCACCAAGACCGCGTTTGCGAATGGCCCGGCAGGAGTGCCCTATTCCGATAGCCTTACGGCTTCCGGCGGAGCTTTCCCCTACCGCTGGGATCTGGTCTCCGGGAGCTTGCCGCCGGGATTGACCCTGACGACAATCAACAACAACGGGATCATCAGCGGGATTCCCACTACCGAGGGAACCTTCCCGTTCACGGCGCGGGTGACCGATTTCGTCGGCGGCGTCGCGACCAGACTGTTCACCATCACCATCGGTCCGGTGCTGACCATCACCACCACGTCGCTACCGGACGGTGTGGTGGGCAGCGCGTACTCGCAAACGTTGACCAACATCAACGGCACGGCGCCCTTCACTTGGTCCATTGACTCGGGCGCCCTGCCACCCGGGATCCAGCTAAACAGCGCGACGGGCGTCATCAGCGGGACGCCCACCAGCGCCGGGAACTTCACCTTCGACGTTCAGGTCAACGACGCCCTGCAGGCAGTTGCGCACCGGACCTTGAGCATCAAGATTCCGCTTCTGATCAGCCCGAACGCTCTTTCCGGAATTGTGCTGGCAGCCTTCTCCCAGACTCTGACCGCGACCGGCGGCCAGCCGCCTTACATCTGGTTCTCCGGCCCTTTGCCGGCAGGGCTGCAACTGAACAGCGCCACGGGCGTGATCAGCGGCACACCCGGCACGGCTGGGTCCAGTCCGGTCGTGTTCACCGCTACCGATGTCAACGGCCTGACGGGAACCAAGACCGTCACTATCAACATCCTTCTGCCTCCGGCGCCGGCGACCACGATCGGTGTGGGTACAACCACGCAGCCGGTGGTCACCATCTCGACTGGCGCGCCCTACCCGCTGGAGATTACGGGATTCCTGACGTTGACCTTCGCCTCGTCTGTGGGCAGCACGGACGGCGGCGAGGCGCGCTTCTCGGACGGGACGCGCCAACTGTTTTTTGTCGTGCGCCCCAACACTACTCAGGGCCTTTTTACGACCGTGTCAAATGGTACCCCGGCGATTATGACGGGCACCGTGGCAGGAACGATCACGCTGACGGTGAGTATGTCCGCGAGTGGCCAGGATATCACTCCGTCCCCGGCTCCTACCCAAACGATTACGATCAAGCCCGCCGTGCCCGTGATCACCTCCGTAACGCTGCAGCAGGTGACCGGCGGGCTCAGCGTGGTCGTGTCGGGCTATTCGAATACCCGCGAGGTATCCAGCGGAAGCTTCACCTTCACGGTATCGAGCGGGAACACGCTGTCGCAGGCCACCATCCCGGTTTCGCTGGCGTCCGCGTACACCACCTGGTTCAGCAATTCGGCGTCGAATGCCACCGGCGGCCAGTTCAAATTGACCGTGCCCTTCAGCGTGACCCAGGGCGCTGCAACAGCGGTGACAAAAGTAAGCGTGACGCTGACCAACGGGCAAGGGCCGTCGCTGCCAGTCAGTTCGCAGTAATATGAAGACCGTCCCAGGCAAGTGGCTTGCGATCGCGATCGCGGTTGTGATTTTCGTCGCCGTCACGGCCGCATGCATTTGGATGTATCGCGATTACCTGGCTGCGCCGCGACAGCCGTAGTTGGTTGCAGAGAAAAAGGGGACAGGCTACTCTGTCCCCTCCAGTAAGCTCCCGACTTCGCCTGCCAGCGTGGAAGTGGACAGAGTAGCCTGTCCCCTTTTTCTTTCCCAGGCTGAAGCCCGCTCCACCTACTCATAAAAACTCAGGCAGTTGTCCCCTTGCCGTAGCACCCGAGTCTGCTGGAGCTCTCCGTAGGCGGGCGCGAGCTTCAGCCGTGCGTCGTGCTGCACGATAACCAACGCCGGCGGGATTTCGCCGAGCTTCGTCAGCGCCGTCTCGTACTCGCTGTGAAGGTCGTACGGCGGATCCAGGAACACGATATCCGCCGTGATCCTGCCGATCAGGGCGGTGGCTTTCGCCTGCCGCACTTCCGCTCGTCCTTCCAGACCCAGGGACTTCAGGTTCTCGCGCAACACGCCGATCGCGGCGCGGCCAGTCTCGGCAAAAATAGCTCTCGATGCACCGCGGCTCAGCGCCTCAATCCCCACCGCGCCCGTTCCGGCGTAAAGATCGGCGAAGACAGCTCCCGCAATGCGCGGCGCAAGTATGTTGAACAGCGACTCGCGCAGGCCGTCGGGCGTGGGGCGCACCTCGAGTCCCGGCACGGACTTGATCACGCGGCTGCGAAACTCGCCACCGATAACGCGCATACTAACCGACTTGCGTCATCCTACCTGCACGAGACCATACCGCCGCTGCCAGTGGTCGCGGATGAACTCGATCGCTTTGCGCAAATCGCTTTCGAGCGGCGGATGTGCCACGAATGCAGCCGCCTCGTTGCGCGCGATCTCCAAAATATCCGCATCGCGCAAAATATTGCCGATATGCAGCGCCGGGATCCCCGATTGCTTCGTGCCGAAAAACTCGCCTGGGCCACGCAGTTTCATGTCCATCTCGGCGATGTAGAAACCGTCGCACGATTCCACCAATGTGCGGATGCGCTCGCTCGCCGCCGGATTCAGCTTCTCGGTGACCAGGATGCAATAGCTCTGTTCCGCGCCGCGGCCCACGCGTCCGCGCAGCTGGTGGAGCTGGGCAAGCCCAAAGCGCTCGGCTTGCTCGATCAGCATCACTGTGGCATTCGGCACGTCCACGCCGACCTCGATCACCGTAGTCGAAACCAGGATCTTGGTCTCGCCGCGCTGGAATCGTTCCATCGCCGACTCTTTCTCGTCGGAGGAAAGCTTGCCGTGCAGCAGACCCACGGCGATATCCGGAAAGACCACTTTCGAGAGATGCTCATGCATCTTCTGCGCAGCCTTCATGGCTTGCGTCTCAGATTCCTCGATAACGGGGTACACGACGTAGGCCTGGAAGCCCTGATCGACATGCTTGCGAAGGAAGCTATAAACCTGCTCGACGCGCGCGTCCTCCACGTGTTTGGTGATGATCGGCATTCTCCCCGGCGGCATCTCGTCGATCACGCTCACGTCCAGGTCGCCGTAGATGGTCAAGGCTAGTGTCCTTGGAATGGGCGTCGCCGTCATCACTAAGACATCGGGATGCTGCCCGCCCTTTTCGAGCAGTTTCTGCCTTTGCTCCACACCGAAACGGTGCTGCTCGTCCACTACCGCGAGGCCCAGCTTGGCGAACTCCACGTCGGCTTCGAGCAGGGCATGTGTCCCGATGACGATCTTCGCCAGCCCCGCCGCGGCCAGCTTCTTGAGCTGGGTCTTCTCGCGCGCCGTGCTCGAACCGGTCAGCAAGATCGTCGTGTACCCGAGCTTTTGAAACAGTTTCTTGAAATAGAAGTAATGCTGCGCCGCCAGGATTTCCGTGGGCGCGAGCACCGCCACCTGGTAGCCGTTTTCGATGGCGATAATCGCGGCCTCGGCGGCCACCAGTGTTTTCCCGCTGCCGACGTCGCCTTGCAGCAGGCGGTACATGGGATGCGGAGCCGCCATATCGTGCGCGATCTCCGCCAGCACCCGCTTCTGTGCGCCCGTCGGCTTGAACGGCAACATTTGCTTGATCCGTTCCCGCACGCGATCCGTCAATTGAAAGCCGATCCCCGGGTCCAGCCGCGCCCGGGCGCGCTTCAGCTCCAGGCCGCATTCGAGCCAGAAGAATTCCTCGAAGATCAGGCGCCACTGTGCTGGCGAGCGGAACGAATTCAGCAACCGCAGGTCCGAATCCGGAGGCGGAAAATGCAGCCCGCGGATGGCGCTCCAGCGGTCCGGCAGCTTCATCTGCTGCCGAATGTGGGGCGGCAAAGGGTCCGGCTGCGGCGCGAGGCTTTCCAGAACCCGATGAATCAACGACCGAAATACGCGCGTGTTGACCTTCCCAGCCGCTTCGTACACCGGAACCACCCGTCCGGTGTGCAGCGACGAATCGCCGTCGTCATCGCCCGACAGGATCTCGTACTCCGGATGCATCATCGCGATGCCGCGCGAGTAGGAATCGTACTCCACCTTGCCGAACAGGGCGACTTTCAGCCCCGGCGCCAGGATATCGTTGAGGTACGCGCCGTGGAACCATTTCCCTGTCAGCACTGCTCCCGACGGGTCGGTGAAGGTGGCTTCGAACATGCCTAGGCCCCGCCGCCGGAAGCCGGCGAGCCGCGTCGTGCGCACCTCGACTAAGACGGTAGCCATTTCGCCGGGAGCCAGCGCGCGGATTTGCTTGACGTTGCTGCGGTCCTCATAGCGAAACGGGGCGTAAGTAAGCAGGTCCTCGACAGTCTTAAGGCCCTTGGCCTCGAGCATCGCGGCGCGCGCCGGGCCCACGCCTTTCACGTACATAAGTGGAGTGAGGAGGTCCAACAGAGGATAAGTTCAGTGTACAGGCTCGCAGGACTCCAGTTCCGCGGTTAGTTTGGTACTCGTAGTACCTCGGACCAGGATGGCCCACCCGCACGCAAACGATAACCTGTCTGCACAGGAGACGATGATGGCAATCTTACTCAGCAGGCTCAACCAGCTCCGGCAGGATCAAAGAGGCCAGGACATGACGGAGTACGCCCTGATCGCCGGGATGATGGCGTCGATGGCCGTTGCCGTCGTGCCCCCGATGATGTCGATTGCCATGCACATCGTCACGTTGCTCCAGGACGTTGCCCAAATCGCGATGCACGCGGCCTCGTTAGATTAATGACGCTAGAATAATGAGTTCATGCCTGAACTGCTCGCGGGTAAGACCGCGCTGATTCTAGGCGTAGCGAATAAGTGGAGTCTCGCCTACGCCATCGCCCAAGCATTCCACCGCGAAGGCGCGAAACTGCTGCTGACCTATCAGGGAGAACGCCAGAAGGAAACCGTCAACGAACTGGGAGTCGAGCTGGGCGCCGCCGCCATCTTTGAGTGCGACGTCACCCGCGATGAGGACCTCACGAAGCTGGCTGAAACCGTCCGCCAGCACGGCGGCCCCAATGGAAGGTTGGACACCCTGGTTCACAGCATCGCCTTCGCCAACCGGGAAGATTTGAGTCGACCCTTCATCGAAACCTCGCGCGAGGGCTACCTCCTGGCGCAGGACGTCAGCGCTTATTCGCTGGTATCGGCCGCGCGCACGGTCGC
>Ga0209517_10008814_pt1 | contig 11724 bp, 13 predicted proteins | sample PeaSoiMetSII2010_FD_187695 | JGI IMG/M metagenome (GOLD analysis project Ga0209517, IMG submission 187695) | Peat soil microbial communities from Weissenstadt, Germany - SII-2010 (SPAdes) (version 2) | ecosystem: Environmental > Terrestrial > Soil > Wetlands > Peat | place: Germany...
CGTCCGGCACGTTGAGGGGTGCGTCGATGGGATTTCCTGCGGTGTCAAGCGGCAAGACTGTCGATAGGCTATCGGCTGAGGTTCTTTCCCCGCTGACATAAAAGCCGCTGCGCAAGGTGTTTGCGGCACTAAAGGTGTAGGACCCGTCGCCCTGGACGCCGTTGAGGAAGCTCTGCCGTTCGACGTTTGACGCGACACCGTTGAAGATGATGTCCCCGACCTCGTCAGGAAAGAAATGAAGATCGCTATAGCGTGCGAAATAGGCGAGCTGCAGGTTGGCGTCGCCTATCCTGTTCTGCAACGCGAGCACGTCGTAATAGTTCTGCTCCAGCTGATGCTCGTTCAGTAAGGACGAATCGAAATCGGTGACGCCGAAGGCCGGGAACATCGGAGTTTGCCCCGGACGGTCTGGTATCTGAAAGTTCTGTACTGAGTTGCCGGTGATAAAGCTCAACCGCGTGGTGGGACTGAGAATTGACGATACATAGCCAAAGGCCTGACCCTGTTGCGTGTTGTCGTGGATTGGAGTGAAGCTCGACGTCGGATTTTCAATCCCCTCATCGCTCGTGAAGTATCGGCCGGTGAAGAAATACTCGGTCTGGCCGCTGGTGCCGCCATATTCGATGCTGGGCGCCAAAGTGTTTTGGTTCCCGCCATACATGCCGATGCTACCGCCTGGGTCTTGCGAGCCGCTCTTGGTTTGAATGTCAACGAGGCCCGACGTTCGATAGCCGAATTCGGCCGGTAGCGCCCCGGTGATGAGTGAGATACTCCCAATAAACTGGGTTTCCAGCACCTGGCCGAAGCCGGAAACGCCATCCGGCAGAATGATGCCGTTGATCCGGTATTGCAGATTGGCATGCTCGTTGCGCACATGCAGCAGGCCACTAGCTGCCGAATCCTGCACTACTCCCGGCGCTTGCAGAAGAACCTTGTCCACTGGAGTCTCAGTGCCCTGGGGGAGAGTCTGAATGGCTTCCTGGTTGAAATCATAAGAGTTCGTTCCGATCTGGGTCAGCAAGTTACCGCGCGCTTTGTTGAACGCCTCACCTTTTGCCGCCAAAACCTGAGCCGCTGTTGCGGCAGGCGTCTCGCCAGCAGAAGGCTCGGTTGCATGGCTTGGCTGTTGCGACGCTGCACTGGCCTTTGCAGTCGGGGTCTTGTGAACGGCCTGCTTCGTCTTCTGAGTCGGGCTGGGCTGAGTAATAAGTCGCCCGTGAAGAACCCCCAAGCTCCTGATCGGCTTGGCTGATTGGGCCTGACCAAGTATTCGGTTTTGCCGTTTTTGGGGCTCTGGGCGGCGGTTTTCTTGCAATTCGGATCGGTGGATTCCCTCGAATCGCGGGCTGTGATTCTCTGCCGTTGAGGCGACCAGACGGCGAGGGGGCCAGCTATGAAGCCACGCGAGCGGCGTGAAACCGGCGAGCAGGACCTGTTCCGCTCGTGGCTCGACCAGATCATCGACATGGAGCACGCGCTGGCGAAGCTGGCGCGGGTCATCGACTGGGGTTTCCTGGAGGAGCACTTCGGCGCGGTCTATGAGGACGGCCCCGGCCGGCCGCCGCTGCCGACACGCCTGATGGCGGGGTTGGCAATCCTCAAGCACGCTCACGACCTCTCTGACGAGGTGTTGTGCGAGCGCTGGGTGGAAAACCCCTATTATCAGCACTTCTGCGGCGAGGCGTTCTTCTAGCATGAGCTGCCCTTCGACCGCTCGTCCTTGACGCGCTGGCGCCAGCGCATGGGCGAGGAGCGGCTGCAAGCCCTGCTGCAAGAGAGCCTTTCGGTGGCGACGAGGACGCAGGCCATGCGGCCGAAGGATTTGGCGCGCGTCATCGTCGATACCACCGTGCAGCCGAAGGCGGTGATGTTCCCCACCGACGCCAAGCTGCTCAATCGCGCCCGTGAGCGGCTGGTACGGCGGGCGAAGAAGCATGGGCTGGGCTTGCGCCAGTCCTACATCCGCGTCGGCAAGCTGGCGCTGATCAAGCACCAGCGTTACGCCCATGCGCACCAGTTCAAGCGCGCCAACAAGGCATTGCGCAAGCTGAAGACCTATCTCGGCCGCGTGATCCGCGACATCGCGCGGCGGACGGACGACGACACGGAGCTGCGCGAGGCCTTCGCGCAGCCACTCTCGCTTGCCCGACGCGTGCTCGCCCAGGACCGCCGCCAGCGCGGGCGCAAGACCTATTCGCTGCACGCGCCCGAAGTCGAGTGCATCGGCAAAGGCAAGGCGCACCGCCCTTACGAGTTCGGCGTCAAGGCGAGCGTGGCGACGACGCTTAAGCGCTCACGCGGTGGCCAGTTCGTCGCCCACGTCGCGACACTGCCCGGCAATCCTTATGACGGGCACACGCTGGCCAAGGTCGTCCCGGCTATGGAGGCCATGATCGGCAACACCCTCGAACGCATCGTCGCCGACGCCGGCTACCGCGGCCACAACGCCCCGCCCCATTACAGGTTCAGGGTCTATACCTCAGGCCAGAGGCGGCGCGTAACGCCGCTGATCAAGCGCGAACTCAAGCGCCGCGCCGCCATAGAGCCCGTCATCGGCCATCTCAAGGCCGAGCACCGCATGGGCCGCAACCACCTCGCCCACGCCTCCGGCGACGCCATCAACGCCATCCTCGCCGCCGCCGGCTACAACTTCCGCCTCCTGCTCACTTGGCTGAGGCTTTTGTTACTCAGATTGCTGGTCGCCCTCGCTGTCCCCGCTCAACATCAATCCGCCTGAAACCGACCTTCTTCACGGACGACTAATAACGACGGGGGGCAGCTGTGCCGACGGGGCTTGCGCGCCTGGAGCCGGGGTCTGACTTCCGGCGCTGTTCGAAGCCGCTCCCCCTGTGGCAGGAGATTCAGTTGCGGATGACCCCGGTTGCGTCGTCGGCGGGGTCTGATCTTGCGCGTAAGACAGTCCTGGCCTCAGCAAAACTGCGAGGCTAAACGCAGTAAATGCCAATGCACTCGCCCGCCGTCCCAAGCCGATCCCTAATGTTATAACATACAAGAATATGATGTTATAACATAACTATAGGATCGCCAATAGGCTCCTTGTCAGACGGCTAACGGCCGGTGCGATCAGATGAAAGAGCCGACGGTTGTCAAAGGGATTGCATTCTTTGACACCGGAGACCTTCGACGAATTCTTGATACGCGCGTTAGGCCAGAATCCGGAATGCAGGTCGTGAATAGATGGATTTCGGGTTTGGTCTATCCACCCGAATGTCCGCTTTGGGTCATTAGCGGACATTCCACACGCTGATTAGGCATGTCCGCTTTTGGGCTGGAACCAGACCTCGAGAGGTGATCCGGCTGACGTCCGCTTTGTAACAAATGACGGTGGTTGCGGGGACTCGAAGCCACCTATACCGAACACGGCTCCATTACGAGCGAGAAGCCCAAAAATAAGTCTAATCCCGAGGCTCGCGCCGCCTTGATTGGGAGCTTCGCCTTTTGACGACCGGCCCCTAAACCAGAGCCGAGACGGCCTCCTCGGCGATGGGCCGCCGCGGCAAATCGCGTTGAGATCTCCCGTTTCCACCATGCGCGAGACTAGCACAGGCGCTGTTGGGGCTTGTTGCGCATGCAGAGATACCGGAAAACAGGATCATGCCAGCCGAGCCTCTCACCCGCGACCGGCCAATCGTTAAGGGCCGCGCCGCGCTCCTTATCATCGACGTGCAGAACGGGACCTTCGGTCCTGCCGAGGCGAAGGCCAAACCAGAATTCCACGCCGCCGCCACGGTCCGCGTCATTCCCAACATCCGGCGATTGCTCGAGGCGTTCCGCCGCAGGCGCCTCGAAGTGATCTATACCGTGATCGAGAACCTCACCGACGATGGGCGCGACCGCAGCCTCGACTACAAGCTCTCCGGCCTCAACATCGCAATGGGCTCATGGGAGGCGCGTGTCGTTGAAGAAGTCGCGCCACAAGACGATGAGCTGGTGCTGCCCAAGACCTCCTCGTCCGTCTTCAACTCCACTAACCTCGACTATCTCCTCCGCAATATCGGCATTGAGGATGTGTTCGTGGCTGGCTTCCTCACCGACCAGTGCATCGACCATGCGGTGCGGGACGGCGCCGATCTTGGCTACTACATGAGTTGCATGCATGACGCCTGCGCCGCCATGACCGAGGCGCGGCACGAGGCTGCGCTCCAAGGCTTCAAGGGCTATTGCCGGATACTCGCGACCGACCAGGTCTTGCGGCTCCCGGAGAAAGCTCAATAGACTTCCGCGTAGCGGGCGCAGAGCTCTGGCGGCTCTAGTGCGGCCACATGAGCGAGTTCCGAGCGCTTGTGGCGAAGATAGGCCTCGAGGAAGGTTGGCCCGAACCACGCCTTGACCGCTTGGCTCTTCTCCATGCCGGTGAGCGCCTCGGCGAGGGAGCGCGGCAAGGGCGGGGCCCCTTTGTCGCCCTTAGGCAGCGCAAGCTTGCGTGCGATCCCGTCGGCGCCGGCGAAGATCAGCGCGCCAAGCGCCATATAGGGGCTCGCCGCGCCATCGGTGACGCGGAACTCGATATTGAAGGTTTTCGCGATCTTCTTGGCATTCGTTGCGGCAAACACCGGGCAGACGCGGAGTGCCGCGCCCCGGTCCTGCTTCACGATGTCGATCGCGGTCGGCGCCCAGCGATTCGGCGTGAGCCGCAAATAGGACACCGGCGACGGTGCGGTGATAGCGGCGATCGCCGGTAGATGATGCAACACGCCGGCGCAGAACTGCGCAGCAGCTTCGCTTAAGGCCAGCGGCCCCTTTGCGTCATAGGTCACCGGGGCGCCGGATGCATCATGCAGGCTGAAATGGATGTGCACGCCGTTGCCCACCCCGTCCGCCGCCGGCATGGGCGAGAAGACGGCGCGGTGGCCGAAGCGGAACGCCGCCGCGCGCACCAGCTCGCGCGCGATCACCGCCTGGTCGGCGGCCTTGAGCGCTGGCTCTGGCGCAGCGGTGAGCTCGTATTGGCGTGCGCCATATTCTGGCAGGAAGGAGTCGGGCTTGATGCCTGCGGCGCGGAGCGCGGCGATGACGCTTCCGCCAAACCCACCCTGACGGCGCCAAGCCCCAAGGCTGTAGGCATGGCCAGGCCGGTCCTCCACGCCGGTATAGACGAACTCCTGCTCGAAGGCGACGATGAAATGCAGCCCGCTCGCCGCATCAAGCGCGGCGATGGCGCGGCGCAGGAACTCGCGCGGGCAGCATTCCCAGGGGCTACCGTCGGTGTTGCGGATGTCACCCAGAAAGAAATGTTCGGGCGGCGAGCCATCGGCGAAATCGACCCGGGCCTCGGCGCTCATATCCGGCACCACCATGAGATCGCCGCCGGTGCCGAAGGGCGTGTCGAGGATCGGCCCGAAGGCCGTTTGCATCAAATTGGAATGGGTCCAGCCGATGCCCTTCCGCTTGCGGGCTGCGAGCTCGCGCGCCGGGAATCCCTTGCCGCGTACATGACCTGCGATGTCGCAGGTGCCTACGAAAATCAACTCCTCGCGCAGCATGCCGATCCCCTGTCCTTCCCGAAAATTATATCCGGACGTATTTGTGATGCAGCCCGGCCAAGATGGGAATGGCGACGATGACACCAGACCGTTGGACTGCTCGATGCAAGGGCGCATCTTTCTGTAATGCCAAGTGCGTGCGGGTTTGATTGTAATACGCCGTATAAGCGGAAAGAATTGGCCGCAGGTGCGACTCACCAAAGATCAGCATTCGGTCCAGGCACTCGCGACGCAATGTGCCGATCATGCGTTCCACATAGCCATTTTGCCGCGGCGATCCAGGCGAGATTGGTCGGTCGCGGATACCCATGGCCCTCACCCGGAACATGAAGACGCGCCCGTAGGCACCGTCATTGTCGCGCACCAGATAGGTCGGCGCTGATGTCCAGGGGAAGGCCTCGGTGATCTGTGGGGGGCACCTGAAGCTACAGCGCCTCGGGTCGTCCTGTGGCATGCCCTGGCCCGGCCCTCGGCGTACATAACCCAGAGATTATACTGGGCGTTGGCATGGCCTGGTCCGCAGCGCGGCGAAACCACTCAGATTGATTGCTCCTGTCGGACTTTCCCATTCATGACAGTCATCACGATCTTCGTCGCGTGGAATGGTATCGTCCTTGCCAGGCTGCGAACGATAGGCTTCCAGTGCCTTGATAATTTCGCGTGGGCAGCCCCAAGACGGTAACAAAAACCCTGGTAGCGGGTCAGTTTGAAGCCGCTCGCTCTTGACAGAGCCTAGAATGTGCGCCTGACCCGTGCCACATTGAGTGCATGGCTGACGGTCAGGTCGTACTTGTAACCACTGAGCGATTGGGCGGCGGATCACCCTTGCGGACGGTCTACTACGTAGCGGAGGAAGACCCAACCAAGGCTGTAGCGATTATCGAAGAAAAAATGGCCCCCAATGAACGAGTTGAAGCATGGGGCTTGCTGCCGGACGCTGCCGTTAAAGCTCTCGGACTGAAGCCGCGAGAGTTCAGGAACTACCCATGAACAAACGCCCCCGCGACACAAACCAGACCCGCGAAGCGCATTGTCGATAGTGCTACCGGCGAGGTCGAGGGTCACGAGCCCGGACCGGCGGGGCTTTGGGAGATCGGCCGTGTGTCGTGGCGACACGCCGGCTCGCTTTGCCCTGGGTTGTGTTATGTCGGAGGTGGTGGTCGTTCCCTGCGACCACCCCTTTGGTTGGGAAGCCCTGGTCAATCCATCTTGGCCGGGGCTTTTTATTTAACTCATCACGAATTGTTCATGGTTCGTGGGGTTGCCCTAAACTTCTGAAATGCTATGACACGACTCGTGATGGCTTCCCTCCATCACTGTTCCCCCCAAAGGAACCTAAGAAGCCCCGCTCCCCCCCGTGCGGGGCTTCTTGTTTGCGGAAGGGCTTCGGCTTCGGCGGCGTGGACCTAATAAGGTGCGTAGTAGGGCTGGCGGTACGCATAGGGTGCGTAGGTCGGGTACGAGGAATAGTAGCCGTATGGAGGTGAATAACCCCACCCCTGAAGCGGATAGTAGGCGGCAGGCGGATAGTAGGGGTAGGGCGCCGGCACCGGGTACCCATAGCGCCGGTAATAGTGACGCCAAAAGGTGACCTTTTGAACGGGCGTGACCTGATTCTTTAGGGCGCTCATCCCCAACGCCAGCCCAGGGGCCGCGCTAGCGGACACTATGCCGGCCCAGAGCACGCCTGAAATGACCCCGATGCTGAACAGAACACGACACATTTGCTCACCCTCCTAGCGTTGGGCTTTGCCTGGCTGATCGAGAAGCACGAGCACCTCGAAGCGGGGCCCGTGCTGCTCGTATTGCCCGTCCGATAACTCTGCGAATCGAAGCGCAAAGGAATTAAGAAAGTCACAACAGCGCGGCCGCCCCCTCGCAAGCGCGCTCACGTCACACCGAATGGCCTCAACTTAGCTGCAGGTCCGCCTGATTCACGGCCCACCGTAACTCACCCCGGATTCGAGGGACCGGGGCATCTTTTGGGGAGGCTGTCCTATTCTACACGGGGGGATAGGGCAGCTTCTCTCACACCGGGGCCCGCGCAAGTGGGGCGTGGGGCGCGCGGCATGGGGGAGACAACCTTAGCGCGCCATGCGCTCGGCTAATACGTCAAGGACGAGCGGCTTTAACGGCGCATCGGGAGCGTGCTGGTATGCGCGAAGAAGTACTGCCAGCGCATCGCCTTTGTTTCCGGTCTCCGATACCAAATACGAGTCGATCTCGCGATTGATTGCCTTCACTGAGTCCTCTCCAGGCGGGATCGCCATGAGATTGGTCACGCATTGGATAAGAGGCGTCATGCAAACCAAGGTCGCTGCGCTGCCGCCCCATGTCAACTGCGCCGTCAGGCCCGGAAGGTGAGGGGAGCCACCACCCCTGCTCGGAGAGGCGTTCCGGCCGTCTGTCGCGCTACCGTGGGCGACGTCAAGCCGCTACAGCGGGAGATATCCGAGCCCAATGCTTTGTCACGAGGTCGCCGGCGGCGGTGGCTATCTGCCTCAGCATGGCCCAGAGCGTCTAAGGCAAGCCTGTGCTCGCCCTCGTCCACGTCCGATCGCCGGCCGGCCGCGTTGTAACGGGCTATGCCGCCCACGCCAAGGCCCGCGCGCGCATGCGAGCACGAGTCGGATCTGGCATTGCCGGCTGGTTTGGCTAAAGCGGAAGATGAAATCGACCCGCGATGCGTTGGCGCGGCGCGGCACATGACTCTCTCGTGTAACGCTCGTCTTGCGCATGCACAACTCGCGTCACGACGGAATTGACTCGGGAACGAAGTGTCGTCGCAAACGTTCTTGTGACAAGGCACACAGAGGGAGAATTGCCATGAAAATAACTGGCAACTTTCCGGTGAGGACGCGTTTACCCATCGCTGCGTGGGTTCTCGCCGGGATAATCACACTGATCTCGCTGATGCACGTTCCCGTGACGTCAGATAATTCCATACTCATCTCGGAGCAGAGCACGAGCCCAGTAAAAGAGGCTTACTGCGCGAGTGTTACGGATTTGCTCGGCATCTTGCGGGCGCTTGCCCGAGTTTGAATAAGGTCGACCATCAGTCCGTCTCTATGCCGCTCGCGCCAATCTACCCGCTCGCACTCCAACGGACGTGGTTTTGACCGGTCCGCAATCCACACATCGATAGGTGTGGAGCTCTATTTCAGGATGAGCTGGATGCGGTTCAATCGCGGCGGTATGGCCTGATGGCCTTCGCGCAGTTCTATATCTTCCGACACTTGCTCGGAGCGGAGGCGGAAGTGAACTCGCCTGAATTCTGGTTCACCATGCAGTTCGCCATGCTGGCAGGATTCGTGACGAGCTACCCAATCAATTGGTGGCTAATCAAGGTAGGAATTAAGGAGCGGATGTGATCTGGCGGCTGGCTCGTGCTTCGTTTGATGGTTTTGAGGCGACGCAAGCCTGTCCTTTCCGAAAATTCCATCCGGCCTGGATTCGCATCGTAAGGCAGAATCATCGCATCATTGAGAGCGATGTTTGCGATCCTGCACGCGCTTGGAATGTTCGTCGCCGACCTGTTCAAGTCGCGGAGCCGGCTTGAGGCTGAGAATTTTCTTCTCCGCCATCAGCTCACCATTGCTATGCGGTAGGCCTCGCCTCGTCTTCGACTGCGTGGCAGTGATCGCGCGCTGCTCACATTGATGACCCGGGTTTGGCCGAGCCTTCTTGATGCGGTGCAGGTGGTTCAGCCGGAGACCATCCTGCGTTGGCATCGCGCTGGCTTTAAAATGTTTTGGCGTTGGAAATCGCGCCACAGGGCAGGGCGGCCAAGGATTGATCGCGGCCTGCGAGATCTGATCCGGCGGATGAGCAGGGAAAACCCATTTTGGGGCGCATCCCGGATCCATGGCGAGTTGCTGATGCTCGGGTTCGAAGTCGCCCAGTCGACGGTCTCGAAATACATGGTGCGGCGACGGAAACTGCCGTCCCAAGCCTGGAAGATATTTTTACGAAACCACGCTGAGGCGATCTCCGCCATTGATATGTGCGTTGTGCCGACACTTACCTTTGATCTCTTGTTTGCATTCTTGGTTCTGGGTCACGGCCGGCGACAGCTGTTATGGTTCGAGGTGACACGGCATCCGACAGCCGAGTGGCTGGCCCGGCAGATCACCGAGGCGTTTCCTTGGACCTCGGCGCCAGCTTACTTGGTGCGCGACAACGACCGTGCCTACGGACACGTCTTCACGTCTCGGGTGAGGGCGATGGGTATCCGCGATCGACCGATCTCTTCCGGGTCACCATGGCAGAATGGCTGTGCCGAACGTCTGATAGGCACGTTACGCTGCGAGTGCCTGGATCAAATGCTCATTTTCGGCGAGGCGCATCTGCGGCGAGTTCTTTCCACTTATGCGGCGTATTACAATCAAGCGCGCACGCACTTGGCATTACAGAAAGACGCGCCTTTTCATCGAGCAGTCCAACGATCTGGCGCCATTGTCGCCATTCCGATCCTGGCTGGACTGCACCACCAATACGTCCGGATATGATTTTCGGAAAGGACAGCTGACTTATGACGACGGACGAGCGTAATCTACCTGTCGGAGGCGCCGCCATTAGAACGGGGGCTCGCCCGCATGCCTCGCTTTGATGGTTGGAACAGAACATCGGCCTCTCTCGCCAAGGCTGTGCTGGGGCTTATCGGGGAGGGCGTAGGCTACCGCGCATTTGTGCGCGACACCTTGCTACCGAGCCTCATCTCGGGCGACCTGCGCGTGAAGGATGTCGAACACATCATGGAGAGGGCGGCATGATGAATGTCTGGTGCGTCCGCGCCGAGTTTGGCACGTACACGCGCCAATTTCTTGCGGGCAGATACGTGGCGATCGGATGGATGCCAACCACCGACCTGTCCTCTGTCACAACGCGCGAGGAGATTCGTCAATTTTACCGAGTTGCCCATCCAGAGGACACCAGCAATATCGTAGTGGGGCAGCAGGTCGGGCAGATCGCCCGGTTTCGATTGGATATTGCGCTTGGCGACCTAGTGATCACGCCTGACGCTGATACCGAGTTGCTCCATCACGGCATCGTTTCAGGCGACTATGTGTTCGTGCCCAACGATCCAGCGTGCCCCTATCCGCACCGCCGCCTTGTGAAATGGGCGCCGACGCCCATTCTCCGTAGCGGGCTTTCGGTGCCTCTCCAAAACACGTTGCGATCGGCACTCACCGTCTTCGCCATCTATCAGAGGGACGAGGCCTTGGTGGCAGCCGGTCATCAGAAAGCCGCGCCGTCGGCCACGCTCCCCTACGACCCATACGGGGCCGTCCTCAAACAGGTGCTTGAGCTTGACGAAAAAGAGTTCGAGATTCTTGTCGGTCACCTTCTCACTGCGCTCGGCTTCGAGGGGTCCGAGGTGACGGGCAGGACCGGCGACGGCGGCGTCGACGCTACTGGCGAGCTCAACGTTTCCAACCTTGCAAAGGTTAAGATTTTCGTCCAGGCCAAGCGATACAAGATAGGTTCCAAGATCACCGCTTCAACCGTACGCCAGCTTCGGCAAGCAATCCCGTTTGGCGGCCAAGGCGCGTTCATCACGACGGCAGACTTTCAGACAGGAGCGCTCGATGTTGCGTTGGAAGCTGGCTTCCCACGCATTGGCCTCATCAACGGCAGCCAGCTCGTCGACCTCCTAATCGAGCATTGGGGTGACATTCCGCAAGAGTTTCGGGACCGTCTCGGGCTGAAGCCGGGGCTTGTGCGCGCATGAGCCGCTTCGCCGAAAGCGACATTGAGCAAGCTGCCTTACGTGGCTGGTCGGGCTAGCCTAAAACATCAAAGCACGCTGAGCACGTCACCGTCAGTAGCACAGCATCGACATCAAGAGCGGAACTGCATCGTCATCCGCATACCAGACGGCCGCGCGCAATCACGATGAAATGACTTGCCGCTTGAACGCAGCGCGAACCAACAGCTACGATTTTCGGATATCCAGGAGCCGACAATCGGTCTCGGCTTAGCGGTAGATTTCTTCGTGTATCACGATTGGCCTATGCTCGCGCGGGTGCAGTTCCACAATGTCGCCGTTTCCGAAAGAGTAGATGCGCTGCTCTGGAAAATCTAGCCGGACACGATCCAGCGAGTAGGGGACTATGCCGTCAACTGGTCCATATGGCGTTTGGCTCGGCTTCCATATTTCTATCGGCTCGATAGTGAAGAGGCCCCGTACGACATAATTCCTGATACCCCACTCATTGTG
>Ga0209517_10008815_pt1 | contig 11723 bp, 18 predicted proteins | sample PeaSoiMetSII2010_FD_187695 | JGI IMG/M metagenome (GOLD analysis project Ga0209517, IMG submission 187695) | Peat soil microbial communities from Weissenstadt, Germany - SII-2010 (SPAdes) (version 2) | ecosystem: Environmental > Terrestrial > Soil > Wetlands > Peat | place: Germany...
GTGGGTGCGCGAGCTCGTCGCGGGGTTTCCGGGCTGGCCGCAATCGCCGAGCCGCTGCTCAATGTCCGCCGGGTGATGCGCCAGCAGTTCGCCGTCCTGCACAAGATGCTGCTCGACACGGTCCGCGATGACCCGGTGTGCCGACGGCTGATGACCGCCCCCGGGGTCGGCGCGGTGGTTGCGCTGACCTACCGTGCGACGGTCGACCAACCGCAACGCTTCGTCCATTCCCGGGCGGTCGGTGCGCATCTCGGCCTGACGCCGAAGCGATACCAGTCCGGCGCGACCGACTATGATGGCGGGGTGTCCAAGTGTGGCGACGCCCTGCTCCGCACGATGCTCTACGAGGCCGCGCAGTCCCTGCTCACCCACAGCGGGAAATGGTCGTGGCTAAAGGCGTGGGGCATGCGGGTGGCTCAACGGCGCGGGCTACGTCGGGCCATCGTCGCGGTCGCCAGGCGCCTGGCCGTGGTTCTGCACCGGATGTGGGTCGACGGTAGCGAGTTCCGCTGGAGCAAGGACAGCGCCGCGGTTCCTGCGGTTGCCTGAACCGGCGATGGAGAAATTGCCGGCAAGGAGATAACGCGTTCTGCTCCGGCAGAAAAATGTCCTCACGGGGACGACGGGTGGGGTGAGTTCGTAAGGTCGCCCGATCCTGCCGCCGATCAGCGGTAAGGGCGCCCCAAAGATTGTACCGCCCCATCCTTCTCATCCCATCATGAGGCGGCTTGGTGCCGACCTCGAAGAGAAGCAAGAGCCCCGTGTGGCATCATTCGCCGAAGCGCAAAAGGGTGACAGCGTGACGTCATCAGGCCAAGGCTTGACACGGGCCGCGATAGAGAAGCGACCTTGCCCAGCGCTGATTGGACTGCCGAAAAGGGTAGAAACCGGACATTCGTCACTACGCCGCGCGCGGATGGACCAAGAGACGCCCTGGCCGACCACTTACCCTAACGACCCTTGGCTAAATGAGTGGATCGAGGTCGACCGCTTACCGGTACCGGGACCCGCTGTTGGTACCCGAATGAACCTATCGCCCGGATCCCGAAGCCTGGCGCGGGGATTGATAGACCTCAAATTCGGATCATGCGTCCTGCTGGGGAAGGAGGCGCCGGGAAGATAAGAACTCGATGAGGATCTTCTCCAACAGCGACGACAGAGAGCGACGATCTTTCGCGGCGGCACGCTCGGCGGCCTCTTTAACGTAAGGTTCGACGCGAAACCCGATTGTCGCCGTGCGGTTCGTTCGGCGGGCGCTGTTTTCCGGTCGTCGTTGACGCTGCATTGGATTACCGAGAGCACACCGGACGGGGGATGTTCCGGTGTGCCTATTCAGCGGATACAATGTTAAACAAAGATAAACAAAACAAGCGCCCTGCGAAAAATAATTCATTACAACATCATTACGATAAGGACCTTATGGTTGCTTTTCACAGAATGGCTCGATTGGATTGTATTTGATCGAATCCAAGGAGCCTATTGTGGCTGACTTGGCCAAAAAGATATTGAGGGAGGTTCCGCGAATGCGACGTTACGCTCGCGCGCTAACGCGAAACAGCGCCGCCGTTGACGAGAGGCGCTCCACCATCTTATAGGGTAGTTGAAGCGCTCTCGAAGAGGAGGGCCCAACGCTGACCAGCCGTTACTGCAGGTTAACAATCATATTTTGACCCAGTCCGCCGCTCATCGTCCGTCCGATGGGATCCCTTGAGCATCTCGGCGACGCGGTCCCAGGTCGCAGCGGCATCTAAATACCCCGCCGCTCGAAGCCGCTCGGCAAACTGGTGGACGATTTCGGGGGCCCGCGACCCCCCGGTGGCGGTTAGAATTTCTACCACCTCATTGATATCAAGATTCGAAGGAATGGCGGGTTACTCACCAGAAGGGGAGGTGGAACCTGGTTAACAATGTTTAACATAGCATAGGGTTGGGCCCTACTCTGAGGGCAAAAGTGGGTTAGCCGCAAAGTAGATCATGCCGATGACTCTCAACACGTATGGTTCACCAGCCTATCCCTCCCAGAAGTCGGCCAGGTCTGCCGCACTCGCCCTCAGAGCGTTAGGATCGACGATCTCGACCCCCCCGTAACGAATGTCCACGCCGCCGCGCTCGCGCAGAATGCCAAGCGTGCGGCAGACGTGCGGCAGAGTGAGGCCAACATGTTCTCCGATTATGCTCTGTGTGAGGGGCACGCGAACCGCGCCGTCGCCGACGAGACCCGCCCGGCTCAGGCGCCAATAGATGTCTAGCAGCGTAATCGCGATCTTCTCGATCGCGTTGCCCTGACCGAGCAGGGTCAACCATTTGTCAGACCGAAGGTGTTCCTGGTTGGCATACCAGAGGAGCCACATGGCGACATTGAAATCTTGGGCGGCCAGACCGAGGACACGCGCGTGGCTGATAGATTGAAGACACGTCGCTTGGTGGGCTTCAACTAAGTCGGAGGCCGATCCCGTCAGCAGCCCCTTTGCGCCGATCGTGTCGCCCGGAACCAGAATGGATACAACCTGTGTGCGGCCGTCCAGCAAGGTATTCCGGCAGATTACCCAGCCCGACACGATCCGATATAATTTGGTCGGCTGTTGTCCTTCTTCGACAATTGGGGCCCCAGGCGAAAAGATGCCGGTCTCCGGTGTCATGCTTGAAACTAACGCCTGCTCCCCTACTGCCAAGATGCCGTGCCGTTCTCGGTAATCGCCCCTATCCCCTGGCAGAGGTTCCGTAAATTGTGGCGCCGGTTGCCGTATTTGGCGCAACCTTGTGCCTTGATGTTCTACTTTTGAGATCATCGCGCGACCCGCTCTGTTAGCCGATCAGATGAGCAGGCTGTATCTAAAATTAATCTATAGTTGGGGGTCAAGTTTAATTTATTCGTCGAGCAGGAGACCTCAAAGTGCAACAAATTAGACCGGCATCCTGGCGATCCGCGGACTAGGCGGTGGCGGCTCGCCACTCCCACGGGAACGTCAGATTTCTGGGGCTATGCTCCACCTAACCTGTAACTCAACTGCCGCCGTATTACTGCGCTATACCACGGCTGGTGACGTGCACGACACAGCCGGACTTCGCTACGCTAGGGAGTGGGCGGCCGCGCTCGACTGATCAAGAAAAAGGGTCGAACCTGGCGGTTCGATCACGGTCCTGCGAATGGCCGGAATCGGCGCATCCTCGCCATTGGTGCCCGCGTCCGTCAAGCCGATCCATGACCCGGTCGTACGTGGGCCACCATCGGTGACGACTGCGTGACGACCGTCACGATCGCGCCCGGGTTTACCTTCTTTTCTACGGAATTGCGGTACAATTCATTCGCTAAGGCATCCGAACGCCCGAGACCTACCTTTATGCGCTGCCGGAGCAACGCCTCGCACAGATCCCCTCGTCGAGGTTGCGATACCAAGCCTTATGCGCGTCCGCCCTCGCTGACTGACCATCTGATCCGTCGAGGCGATGCGATGGCCGCCAGGCCGCTCGTTATCCCTCGAATGGAGCCCAAGAGCCAAGCTAATCGCATATATTAATGTAAAAAAGGCGGCTATGATGCCAAGAGCGAGGGCGCGGCTAAGCGACTTCGGATAGCTGCATAAACCTTTATCAATATATGCTGGTTATTCTGCGCTCTGATTTTTGGCTCGATCTTCTCTTAAGCCCACAGACGCAGAGAACATTTGATGGCTACCCCCAACCTGTCTGCTGCCGAGAACCGGGTCGCTGGTGGGAAGGCAACACTGGTTGCCGCCATGCAGCCAGAGCCGCGTGTCTTTTCGCCTAAGACGCAAGTCCCGAGGGAAGGGTGGGAGAACAAGGTCTGCGAGATCGTTTCGGGGTGGGCGGTGCGCCGTCTCGCTCATCCAGATGGACACGACCAAATCATTTCGGTCCTGGTGCCGGGCGATCTGTTCGGCGTTAACGAACTGTTCTCGGGGCCCTCGTTGGACTCAATTGAGACCCGCGAGATGGTGAGCATCAGGTCAATCGGCTATGCCAACGTTCTGAGACTCGCAGCCCGGGATGCCGATGTTGCAATGTGGCTTCTGTATTACGTGAATCAGCAAATTTCTCAGTACGACAAACGGTTGGCGCTCCTTGCGCGAGGTAGCGCCCTGGAGAAGGTCGCAATGTTGCTTTTGGATCTCCACCGACGGTTCTCGCGCGGAAGGTCTCCCGGCGAGAAGCGGGTTCGCATACCGCTCACCCAGCGGGATATCGCCGACTACAGTGGGCTGGCGCAGGAGCATGTAAGTCGCATGCTCGCGGTATTGCACAAGAGAGGGGGCGTAAACGTGCCCTATGGGGCCGTTGAGATCATCGACCCCGGCGTGCTCCTCGAAAGCGCCACCGCCAACTGGTCTTTGCAACAATAATCTCGACGGGAACGAAATCAGCATTTGAGCATTTACATTACGTTACAAAACTTGAGCTTTACCGGCACGTAGCCGTGCGTTAACTCTGTGTTAATTATGTTAGTCTAGTCCGATGGGATACTGGCCAATGGCTTCCAGCGCTGCTATGCCGAGAACTTCTTTTGCGGGTCGGAAGACCTCTTTCGCGGGCGCGGCCATTATTCCTCCTCCCGACAAAGATGCCCAAGAAATTGTGGAGGCCCTGGTAATTCTGGGTGGCGTTCGCGTGCTAGGACACGTGCGCCAGCTCGTGGAAAGGTTTCGAAGCGCAGGATATCCAGAGGCGGCCGCCAGATGGGATACGATTGCGACGATCGTGAGCTCGACCATAACGGAGGAGTCAGTCGGAGGCTCAACTAGCCATCGGCGACTCAATTATCGTCGGGTTCATTAGGGATCGAGCCCGCCGATCGCCCGGAGGCGGCGTCCCTGGCGGCCAGGGGTCAACGCAAGGCCCGATACGCAGCTCCGAGCAGGGCCGCCGAACTCAGCGGGCCCGTCACCGCGAACGGCCGTCTTCGGCGCAACCCCGTCGTTGCCGCGCGTTCCAGCGAAGGTCTCTTTACTGAACCCTGTGTGGACGGCTCTCCGTTGGCAAGGGATCTTTGAGCGGTGCAATGCTGGTTGTTGCGGCCATGTGTCCGACCTTTCGAGGCGGCGCGTTGGGCCGCAGGCCATAATGCCCTCTCCGCGTATCGGGTCCCGACCAACAACGCGCACTTGATGTGCTGGGTTGAACTGGATTCTCCCGATCCGGCGGTGTCAACCGGCTTGTTGCATTAGCTCCGTCTGCCCTTCCCAACCTCTTTAGCGCGCCACGATGGCGAGCCTGATTTCTACGCCGTCGCCAGTCGCTTGGTGCCGGGCTCGTGGTAGCGCTCGCCGCTGGTCATCAGTGCCCAGGCAATTCGGGCGGTCTTGTTGGCAAGTGCGATTGCCGCGATCTTGGTCGTCTTCCTCGCCAGCAGCTGGACGAGCCAGGGCCGGCGTGTGCCGTAACGCGCCGCGTAACGGATCACTGCCATCGCGCCCACCACAACCCGAGCGGATTGCGTGGACCCTGTGCGGATATTCGATCATCGGGCAGAAAACTGGATTGGCGTTTTGCTTCGAATCGCCCGCTGGCAGCGTTGTCGCAGGAGCTTCAAAGCACTGACGCGGTCTCTCGCCTTGGTCGCCGACCAACGATCCGCTTGCGGCCTAATGAGGGTCAGTTGTGGGTCGCCTTCTGCTGGGTGCAAAGCCCGCCCAACGACGCCAGAAGTAATTTTAAGCCGTCAGCTCCGACAGCGGGGCCGAGTCGCCAGGCGCTAGCGCTCGGCAAACCTCCGTTGAAGCTGTTCTGCATCAGCCTCGCCATGAAAGCGCTCCGTCAGAGCGATGGCTGTTTCCCAGCGAGGAGGCGTAAGCGACCAAATTAACGCTCCTATCCAGCCTATTACGGTCCAGCCAAGAACCAGGTTTAGGGCGACAATCGCCCACCAACTTTGGTGACCGCGCACGATCGCCAGGAACGAGGGCAGCAAATAGACGAGCACAAGCGGGATTGTGACTTCTGCCATCTGTTCCCCGGGCCGAGGTGCGGTGCAATCTAGCGCGCTGACCTCGCAGCAGGAAGTCCTATTCAACTGTAAATAGCCATGGCCGCTATCCGACCCTCGCTTTTCATCCTAATTCCGAGGACCCCGCTGGGTCCGAGAGGATGATGGTTCAGTGCAGGCTGTTTTGAGGGGGCCGCGATCCATTTATAGCCCATGCGGCAATGACCGCAATCGGCGCAGAAGAGACGGCAGACACACGCACTAGGATAGTCCGCTCACCTCTCCCAAAGCGGACTTCGGTCGTGCGGCGCAACCCGTAGAGCCTTTACAGGTAGCTGCGAAGCTCATCCTCCGAGAGCCCGGCGTCCTTGATGATTTTTTTGAGAAGCCAGCGCGGGAATTCCCCGGAGTGCGAAGGAACAACGACGGTCTTGTCGGCGGCGAAACTATGCAGGGTGATGTGGCTCCCCTTCTGCCGCATCGTCTCGAACCCGGCTTTTTCCAAAGCTCTGATCAGGTCCTTTGCCCGCACCCCAGGAAGCCGGGCGAACATAGACTACGCGATGACTGGCATCCTCACCGTCACTCCGAGCGAAACCAGCTGCGCCAGGTCCTTGTCGTCGGGAAGCGGTTTGCCGAGATCGCCGAGCGTTTGGAGGTAGAGGGTCAGCGCCTCTTCGGCGTTCGCTACGGCTTCCTCGTAAGTTCGGCCCCACGTGCTGCATCCCTCTAGCGCTGGAAAGAAAGCTAGATACCCCTCAGGATGCTGCTCGATCGAAAGGCTATACGTTCGCTTTATATCCATAAGTTGTTGAATTATAACATATCGTGTTTTCGTGCGCTCTCCCCTACCGCATCGATGCATTCGTGAATTCGCGGGCGGTACAATCGGGAAAGGCCACATCATTGAAGATGGCGGCCGACGAGCCGGTAGTGAGCGGGGGGTTCGGCAGCCGCGCCTTCATCGCACGATGGCAACGGCGCCACGTAGCCTCGGCGTCCCCGATGGAAAGGGGGCTGCCCGCATCATTCCAACCTGCGATGCGCACGGCACGCCGGCTCCCCTAGCCCTATGACGCTGCAATCGCAGCAACTCTATCTCGGCACCCGTGTCACGGGCGGTTTCGAGGTGCTCGGTCCCGAGGAGCGGCGGCGGCACCTCTACATCATCGGCCAGACTGGCACCGGCAAATCGACGCTGCTCCTCAATTTGATCGCCCAGGATATTGCGACCGGCGAAGGGCTCGCGCTGTTGGACCCGCACGGCGATTTGGCCGAAGCGGTTTTGATGCACGTTCGTCGGAAGCGCACCAATGATTTCGTCTACATCAATCCGGCCGACGCCGCCCGACCGATCGGCTTCAATCCCCTGTCGGGCGTGCGCGAGGATCTAAAACCTATCGTCGCCGAGGATGTTGTCGGCGCCTTCAAGCATGTCTGGCCGGATAGCTGGGGCCCGCGGCTCGATTACATCCTGATGAATGCGATCCGAGCGTTGCTCGACGTGCCCGGTGGAACGCTGCTGATGCTGCCGCGTCTTTTGATCGATGACTCTTTTCGCGAACACCTCGTCCTGCGCCACGTGCGCGACCCGGTGGTGCAATCGTTCTGGCGGTACGAGTACGCCGCCTACAGTCCGAGCCTGCGCGCGGAAGCCATCTCCCCCATCCAGAATAAGATCGGCCGCGTGCTGATCGAGCCGCGGCTCCGCAATATGCTCGCACAGCCGCGGAACACCATCACCTTGCGGCGGTTGATGGACGAGGGCGCCATCGTCATTTGCAATCTCGCAAAAGGCCGGCTCGGCGAGAGTGTCTCGCATCTTCTTGGCGCGCTCCTGACGACATCGATCGCGCAGGCAGCTTTATCTCGAGCAGATGCTCCCGCCAGCGAGCGCCGCACCTTTCACCTCTACGCCGACGAGTTCCAATCCTTTGCGACGACGAGCTTTGCGCTGATCCTGTCAGAGGCACGAAAGTACGGACTGACCCTTAGGCAAAGAGCTGTTCGACCGCGATCCCGGAATTCCAAGATCGACGCTGCGACCGCTTGGGCGAGGTCCTTGCACCCAAACCGATCATCCGGCGCGTCCGCGATATCCCGGACCCGACGATACTGGTATCCCCTATCAATTTTACGAACTGCCGAAAATTCTTTCGCAAGATGCTGCCTCCGCCGTTCGCGTCGCGCGCGGCTTGTACACGCCTGGCGACACGCTTTTTCAATTTCGCGGCGGGCGGCTACTCAGCGCGATGTTCCCGGCTTTTCCGGAGAACTTGGCACAGGAACTCACCGCACTTGCCCACGACGGCTCGGATGATGATGTGGGGTTCATCCTTCAAGTCCTGCGTACCTATCAGGGCCAGCAAACCACGCATGCAGTGGTCAAGGAACTCGTCGCGCGCCTGCCCGAAGATGATCCGCGCTTGGCGATCGCCGAGATTTGCCTTCAGAGCACCGGCGTAGTCAGCGGCGAATTCGGATTTGTCGAGGCGTATCGGGCGAGAAAAGCACAAATCGAAACGTGGGCGACTAACGCTCGCCCGCGAGTGAAAGCCTTTGCCGAGCCTAGGCCGCCGGCGGGTTCCGCTAAGTGCTTGAAAAATTGGCGCGCCCGAGAGGAGTCGAACCCCTAACCTCCTGATCCGTAGAAAAGATGCCAGGCCGGTCATAATCCAGCAAACTCAGCCCTTCCCAAAACTAAAGCGCAGTGCCGGTAGCGCGTCGTTTCGCAGAGGGCACTCGACCCAGGGAAAAGCGACACAGCTTGCCTCGTTAACCATAATCTTCCAATCTGTCGCCGCCCCCCTGTTTACCGAGTTTCCAAACCAATGCTCCAATCACCGCGCCCGCGTGCTGCCGATGATTTTGCAACGATCCGCGCCCGTATGGAGGAGCTGCGACGTGAGCGCGCTGAGCCCGCCGCCGAGGGCGACATCGCGCCCCGGGCCCAGACCCCAACCCTATCGGTCGGCAGCCGGCCGACGCCGGTCGACAAGCGCAACCTGCAGGCCGTAATCCGCCGTCTGATGTCGCGATAACGGCCCCGTGCTGACCGACATTCTCTACGTGATAATCCGGTTTATCACGTGCTGACTTCCACCGGGCGATCTGGTACAAAGGAGGAACGAAACACGGGCGGGGGGCAGCGCATGGATCTGGGCGAGCGGTTAACGGCGAAACAGTATCGCAGCCAGGCGGCGCGCTGGCGTCAGTTCGCTGCGGAGGCGACCACCCCACAAACCAGAACTCATCTCCTCGGGCTCGCCCGCCAGTGCGAATTCCTTGCTGGCAATGTCGGTGACGTCATGGCCGACATCGCGGCCGCGGAACAGGAGCGGGCTCGGCGGCCGGACATGCCTCAATGATCGACGACGCCACCTTGCCGGTCCCGATCGACAGCGGAAGCGGCCGAGTGTCGACGCTCGACTAACTGGCCGAAATCCCCGAAGAAGAAATCTGGCTTCAGAAGCAGAAGAGCGCGCGCACCCGTCGGGCCTACCGACAGGACGTGCAGCACTTTATGCGCACGCTGGCGATCACCGCGCCCGAGGAACTGCGCCAGGCCGACCACAAGGCGGTGATCGCCTGGGAGCGCTACATGCGCGAGGTCGAGCACGCGGCATCGTCGACGATCCGTCGGCGGCTCGCGGCGCTGTCGTCGCTCTATAAGCATTTGGTGCGGCACGGCCACGCGGTGAAGAATCCTGTCGGCGAGGTCGAGCGGCCGGCGATCAATCGCGACGAAGGCTCGACCCTTGCCTTCGCCAAAGTACAGGCGCGCAAACTGCTCGACATGCCGGCTGAGGACACGATCGCCGGGCTGCGCGACCGCGCCATCCTGTCGGTCGGCTTGCAGGTCGGGTTGCGGCGCGCCGAGATCGCCGCGCTCAAGGTCGGCGATCTGCACCAGAACCGCGGCTATGACTCGCTGCGCGTCATGCGCAAGGGCGGCCGGCGCGACGCGCTGGCGATCAACCCGCAGACCGCGGCGCGGCTGCGCGCCTATCTCGACGACACCGGTCACGTCCGCGATAGCGACGGGCCGATGTTTAGGCCGCTGCGGCACAATGGTAAGCAGGGTGCCGAGCGCCGGCATATGGACCCCGACGCGATCGACCGCGTCGTGCGCAAATACGCTGGCGCGCTCGGCCTAGATCGCGGTTACTCGGCGCACTCGATGCGCGCCACGTTCATCACCACGGCGCTCGAAAACGGTGCCCAACTAGAGGATGTACAAAAAGCAGCAGGCCATCGTGACCCGAGCACGACGAAGCTCTACGACCGCCGCGGGTACAACCCCGAGAAGGCGGCAAGTTTCTTCGCAACATACTGATCCCCATGGCAATTAAAATACTTTCCTCTGATCTAAAGAGTACTCCAGTTACGGCGGAATTTTTGATTTCCGCAACGGAAAAGAACCGTGACCGGATACGTAGCATTTCTTCTATGATTTTGACAGCGTGTGGAATTTTGATCTCTGCTTCTGTCGCTATTATAGTATTCATCACCGACAAAAGGCCCGAAATGCGATTCATCGTATATTTTCTAGTCGGAGGTGCCTTTTGTTTTGCGTCATCCGCAACCTTGAGTGTCGCTTCTAGTTTTCTGAGAGTTAGTTACGTAATTACCACAATGGAGCAGTTCGTGAACGACATTCTAACCATATATCATTCCGAATTGAGAATCCTTCGAATATCTCTCGTAGTATTTCTTAGCGGTCTCTTATTGGTGGCGGTAGCTGTGATTATAGGGCGATTATCAGTTTGACAAACCCATGTGCTAGAGGTAGTGTCGCGGCATAGATTGAGGGTGCCGCAATGAACCTCGCCGAACTCGCCGTAATCGTTGCCGATGAAGTCAAAGCTTTCGAGCTGGTCGAGCGGATCATGTGGCCGAACGGCCCGGTATGCCCCCATTGCGGCGTGACTGACCGGATCTATGCTTTGCAAGGCGTGAAGGACAAGAAAGGACGCGTTCGGATCGGCCTCAAGAAGTGCGGACATTGCCGGAAGCAGTTTACGGTTCGCGTCGGCACCATCTTTGAGGACAGCCATATCCCGCTAACCAAGTGGCTGCTTGCGATCCATCAGATGTGCAGCAGCAAAAAGGGGATTAGCGCGAAGCAGTTACAGCGCGAACTCGGGATCAGCTACCAAGCGGCTTGGTTCATGTGCCATCGCGTCCGCGAGGCGATGAAGGAAGAACCAATCGCATCGATGCTTGGTTCTGGCGGTGGGATCGTTGAGATCGATGAAACCTTCGTCGGTGGCAAGGTCTCCAACAACATGCATCGGAACAAGACCGAAGTGGCTGGCAAGAAGGTCATCGTCATGACGCTTGTTGACCGCGAAGGCGACGCTCGCACCGTGATCGTGGCCGACACACGTCGGCGGACACTGGAGGCAGTTGCAAAGCCAATCGTCGATAAATCTGCGACCATTATGACGGACGGCAACCCGAGCTACGCCAATCTCGACGACTATTTCCACGGCCATCTGCCGTCGATCACGACAAGCAGTTCGTCCGATCCTTCATCATCCACACGAACTTCGCGGAGAGCTACCACAGCCTCCTAAAACGCGGTCTGATCGGTGCCTTCCACCATGTGAGTGCGAAGCATCTCGACCGCTATCTGCGGGAATTTGAACTTCGGTGAAACACTCTGACGTGACCCCCTGAAACTCCTCCAGGCGAAGCTAGAGTCCGACCCAACGGAAGGGACGGACGATGAAGCGATCAAGGTTCACGGAAGAGCAGATCATCGCGGTGCTGCGGGAGC
>Ga0209517_10008816_pt1 | contig 11723 bp, 12 predicted proteins | sample PeaSoiMetSII2010_FD_187695 | JGI IMG/M metagenome (GOLD analysis project Ga0209517, IMG submission 187695) | Peat soil microbial communities from Weissenstadt, Germany - SII-2010 (SPAdes) (version 2) | ecosystem: Environmental > Terrestrial > Soil > Wetlands > Peat | place: Germany...
CGATGGATCAGCACTACCGTCAGCCGGGGGTCGGTCACAGGAAGAGAGATGACGCCGAAGTCGACCGAGTTGTCGATGATCGATTCCAGAATCTTGGCGTAGTCGGCGCGCTTGATGTTCACCGAAACATCGGGATACTGCTTCTTGAAGTCGGCGAAGACGTAGGGCAGGATGTGCAGGCAGGTCCCCTCGTTCGCCCCCACAATGATCTCGCCGCGCGGCACGCGCTCCATCTCGGCGATCGCCACCAGCATGGCCTTGCGGGCATCGAGCGTTTCCTCAACATATCTCTGAAACGCCTTACCCGCGGCCGTGAGCGATACCTTGCCGCCCGAGCGATCGAACAGCTTGGCCCCCACCTCTTCCTCCAGCCCGCGAATCTGCGACGAAATGGCCGGCTGCGTGCGGAAACGCTTCTCCGCCGCCCGCGAGAACGAGGCGTGCCGCGCCACTTCGAGGAAGGTTTCGAGCTGGTCAAAATCCATAAGAGCAGAGGCTAGGGGCTAGGGACCGGGGTAAGTTCTCAAATCCACGCGGGACGCTGACCCCTGAACCCTAATCCCTGACCCCTAAAGTATAAAGTCACGTTATCGCCGCTATAAGAACAATCGAATTGCCAGGTTCCCGCGACTGGCTTTAAACTCCTCCATCCTGCACAACGCGACCGATTGTAGCAGCCTGCCCGCCTGCAGGACTCTCCGCAATCGTTCGCCCGATTTCCGAAGGATTTGCTCCCGGCAAGGAGTTTTCATGACCGACCCCAAGGCTGTTCTCGAGTTCGCGAAGAAGAACGACGTCAAGATGCTCGACCTGCGCTTTACCGACATTCCCGGCCTCTGGCACCACGTTTCCTATCCCATCGGGCAGTTGACGGAATCTTCATTCGAGGAAGGCTTCGGCATTGACGGGTCTTCGATTCGGGCGTGGGCCGGCATTCACGAGAGCGACATGCTGCTCAAGCCCGACGCCAATTTTCATTTGCTCGATCCGTTCACTGAGGTGCCCACGCTGGTGCTGGTGTGCGACGTGGTCGATCCTGTAACCAAGCAGCGCTACGATCGCGATCCCCGCTACATCGCCCGCAAAGCCGAGATCTACCTGACCTCATCCGGCATAGCCGACACGGCGCAGTTCGGCGCCGAGGCCGAATTTTTCATTTTTGACAACGTGCGCTTCGACCAGCGCGAGAACTATGGCTTTTACTTCATCGACGCCGAAGAGGGCCGCTGGAATTCGGGCCGGGAAGAGAACAATCTCGGCTACCGTCCGCGCTACCGGGAAGGCTATTTCCCCGTGCCGCCCACCGACCATTATCAGGATCTGCGCTCCGAGATGGTGCTGACCATGCAGAACTGCGGCATCGACGTGGAGTGCCATCATCACGAGGTAGCTTCAGGGGGTCAAACAGAGATCGATCTGAAGTTCGATTCGCTGGTGCGCTCGGCCGACAAGATGCTGCTCTACAAATACATTGTGAAGAACGTGGCGTATCGCCAAGGAAAGACGGTCACGTTCATGCCCAAGCCAATCTTCGGCGATAACGGCAGCGGCATGCATACGCACCAGTCGCTGTGGAAGGCCGGCCAGCCGTTGTTTTCCGGCGACGGATATGCGGGCTTGTCGCAGCTCGCGCTCTGGTACGTTGGAGGCCTGATCAAGCATGGCCCGGCACTTTCGGCGATCATCGCGCCCACCACGAATTCCTACAAGCGCCTCGTCCCCGGATTTGAAGCGCCGGTAAGTCTGGCCTACTCGCGGCGCAATCGCTCCGCGGCCTGCCGCATTCCCATGTATTCGGTCGCGCCCAAGGCGAAGCGCGTCGAGTTCCGCCCTCCCGACCCGAGTTGCAATCCCTATATGGCGTTTGCCGCGATGTTGATGGCCGGCCTCGACGGCATCGAAAACAAAATGGACCCCGGCCAGCCGCTCGACAAAGACATCTACGAACTCGATCCCGAGCAGTTGTCGGCGATCCCGTCGATGCCCGGCTCGCTGGAAGACGCCCTCGACGCGCTGGAGCGCGACCACGCATTTCTGCTGAAGGGAGATGTATTTACGGAAGAGTTGCTGCGAACGTACGTCGATTACAAGCGCTCGAAGGAAGTGGATGCGATCCGCCAGCGCCCGCACCCGTATGAGTTCGCGTTGTACTACGACATCTGAGGGCAAAGGGAGATCTACTTCACTTCAATGTCGCAGGACAATAGTTCGAAACCGCATGATTTCCGAGTATTGGGTATGCCCTCGAGCAAAGTTTGCCTGCGACAGAACTCTGTCTGGAAGGGTTAAGCGCAGGGAAATTACGGTGTGCGTAGCGGCAATTCGACGGGCTTTACAAATGCCTTCTTGTGACTGTTGCGCCACACGAGTTTGCACGATGCGCTATCCGCAGGCTCCTCCCAAGCAGAGCCATCCCCGAACAAAACGCTGGTCAACACAAAAGCTCCCCCGCCGTTGTGTTCGAAGTCGAGATAGGCACGATCCCACGACAGAGTCTTGGTCGCGTCTGGTTTCAGTGACTTGTTCCAACCGAACTCGCGCAGAGGCTTGGTATCGTCAAGGTTCCAGTGCAGCCATTTCCAATGCTCCGTGGCATCCGACAGGGCAGCGTAAAAGCTAAGGCCGACAATTTCCTTCCCGCTTATGTTCTTCACGCGAACGGTGACCCCGGAGGAATTGAAATTCACAAACTCAAGGGGGCAGCTTGAGGGCACGACATTGGTTTGCGAAAGGGCTGGCAGAGGGAGAACGAAAACCACAAATCCTAAACGAGAAACCCAAGTCCACTTCATGGCATTGTCTCCTCGGAATGAATCTTAGGCGCGGGGTCTGAGGAAATACGTAAAGAGTTAGTAAAGCTCGGTAAATGTTTGGCACTGGTCGGTGACTCGCATCACTAGATCTGGGTCAGCCCGATGTCTGCGGGAAAACATCATGTGAGACGTTTACGCCGAGCCTTCCGGGGTCAACGCTTTTGAACTCGGCACCCTCGCCGAAAGCACTCTCGCTCTCGATGACATCTTGTCGATGATGCTGACCGAGAATGGTTCAGCGGGGCGCTTTTCTTGCCCCATGGCGCCGGAGCCAGTTGCAGCGACAATCAGGATGAGCGGGAATATTGTCTTTATTCTGGAACTATCGGAGGAACTTGAAGATATCGGCGGTTAATTGTCTTTAATCTCGGCCTGTCGAACATCTATCGTCGTTGGCCGCTCTTGTAATCTTCTTGATCCTGGCTGGAATGTGCGTATACCTGCCCAACAGTTTGACGTCTATGTTAAGTCGTCATAACGGAATTAGAATAAGCGGCAGCGTCGCGGAGTTGAATTTCGTCTTAGGAATGATAGCCATGAGAAGACTTCTCTGCGGATCCGCCCTGGCGGCAGTCGCAATTCTTGCTTCCAACGGATTGCTCATCGGTTCCGCAAATGCCAGCGGATCCTCGATTTTGGAGCCGGCAGCAGGCGTGTTGCTCGGACAGTATTACGGCGCCGGCAGTATGGCCCAGACTACGGCGAAGCTCGGGCGGACGCCCCCGGTTCACCTCACTTACTACGCGTGGACCGACGACTGGACCGGCACCGTCACCAAGGAAGACCTGGCCGCCGGACGCATCCCTCTCGTCAACTGGGAACCCCATAAGATCGACTTCACCAAGATCGTCGACGGAAGCCTTGATGCCACGATCATAGCGCGCGCAAACGGCTCCAAAGCGCTCGGGAAGAAGTTCTTCCTCGACTTCGCCGCCGAGATGAACGGCGACGAGGCGTGGGGCGGCAACAACGCCCCTTTGTACGTTGCCGCTTATCGACACATTCATGACCTCTTCGTCGCCGCGGGCGCCACCAACGTGGTCTGGGCGTGGTGTCCCAACGTCACGGATATCAAGGGAGGGAACAAAAATACGATGGATTACTACCCTGGCGATGCCTACGTCGATTGGACCGGGGTCGACGGGTACAACTGGGGTACGACCAACGGCGGCTGGCAGACCTTCCAGCAGGTTTTCAAGGACATCTACCCGCTCCTTGCAGCCAAGAAAAAGCCGATCATGATTGGGGAGATGTCCTCCGCTCAGACTGGTGGAGACAAGGGCAAGTGGATCGACGAAATCATTCCCACCCTCCGCGCCAGTTTCCCGCTTATCAAATGTCTCGTCTGGTTCGACATCAACAAGGAAGCCGATTGGCGCATCAGTTCGTCTCCCGAATCGGAGGCGGCGTTCATCCGTATGGCGAAGGATCCCTATTTCAACCCGAGGTGACCCGGGCACGAGATGGGAACCTTTCCTTGACGGGTGGCAGGGTGCCCCACCCTTGTCGCGTCTTTTGGGACAGGATGGGAAGTTGATGTTCAGACCGATGGAGTCCCCTGGTTGGCTCGAAAACAAGTTCGGTCCGATTCTCAGAGAAAATCAAAATCGCCACCCTTGTCCCTCCAAAAAGCGGAGGGACAAGGGTAGGGCACCCTCAGACTCGATCGTGAACAGCGCCGCTATTTCAGCTGTTTCTCAATCGCCGCGGTCACTTCCTTCGAATCCGGCGTCACGGCTGGTTCGAAACGCTGCACGACTTTCCCATTGCGATCCACCAGGAACTTGGTGAAGTTCCACTTGATTTCGCCGGCGATGCCTGCGCCCGTTTCTTTCGTCAGATAGGCGTACAGCGGCGACTGATCCGATCCTTTCACCGAAATCTTGGAATACATCGGGAAGGTCACGTTGAATTTGCGGGTGCAGAAGCTTTTGATCTCTTCGTTCGTGCCCGGCTCCTGCGCGCCGAAATTGTTGGCGGGGAAGCCGAGGATGACGAATCCCTGGTCTTTATATTTTTCGTAGATGGCTTCGAGCGCGCTGTATTGCGGAGTATAGCCGCACTGGCTGGCCACGTTCACCAGCAGGACGACTTTGCCCTTGTAGTCGGCCAGAGGGGCTGGCTTGCCGTCGATGGAGTTAAGCGTGAAGCTGTAGACCCCCGAGCCTGCAAATAGCGATGTGGCCATAATCAGCAGCACTCCGAAAGTGAGGTAGATTCCGAGTCTCCCCGGTTTCTTGGATTGCGGCAAACTGGACTGCGTTGATCTGGATTGGGTTGAAGCCTCTACGGTCATTCCTGACTCCTGTGTTGTTGCGGATTTCCACAACCTGACGGCTATTCCTGAAAGGATGAGAATGAAGATAGAGGCTGGACGATAATAAACGCAACAGTGGAAATGTAAAATCTGTGTCTCGCAGGCAGGGGCACCGTCAGACTAAACAGCTGTCCGTACCGTGTTTTCCTTGACCACCCGTTCCAGGAGGCGCATGCGTTTGCCGGGAATCGGGATGTCGCTCATTTGTGGACGGGCAACTTCGCAGCTGCTGACGGAGAGAAATGCATCTCCCATATTGTCCAGGGCAGAGGCGGAGCGGCCAAGCACCATGAGCAGATACTTTTGAGCGATGGGCCGGTCGGCCGGGTGGATCAGGGCCCACCAGCGCCGGACCGACTCCTGTACTTCAGACTCGCTCTTTTCACCTACCACGAGGGAATCTATGAGCCGGTAAACCTTGCTCTTGATCGCCTGGTACGAGACAGAAATCTCTTGAGGCATAGGGTTTCCTGGTTTTGCTGTACTCCCGTACAGTGCAATCCGCGCACCAAACCCGTAGACCCCTGTTTTGGCGTGGTTTACGACGATTTGCACTAACATGAACGTACTATGAATGGAATAAATCTGGTCTGGAATATGGATTCTGGAAGGGCCACGAATTGGCAATCTGGGTCCAGTTTCTGGAGCTTGAAGCTCAAGGGCGCTCAAACGGGGCACAAAGCGCAATCCGCGAGTACTTTTCGCCCCCCCGGAATCTTCATGGCCACCACCCAGAATCAACCTGCAGGTTACAATGTTGCGCTCCTGCTCAACTGGATCCGCGTCGAGCCCTGCCTGGCTGAAGGTCGGGCACGTCTGGGGTCCCGGCATCCTTATCACACAACACAAATGAATTTCGGAGGCGCAATGAAACGGTGGGCGTGGATTCTGGCAATTCCAGTACTGGTCTCGATGGCGTGCGCACAGTTGTCATCGTCTCTAAACTCTCCCCAAAACCCTGCGCCGGCCGGCAGGTCGCAGAGCAGTGGGCACGACGCCGATTCTGGCGAGCGGATGTTCTTTCCGCGCGATATGCTTTGGGGCTGGGCGCAGTTCGACCTGGCGCCGCCGCACAACGAGATCGATCCGAACCTCTGCTCCGGAGACGTTGCAGCCAACGGCGGAATCAATGATCCCTGCAGCCTGTTTGCGCGCTATATGTTGTCGGGAATCTTGGAGGTTCGTCCTTTCGGGCGCGGGCCGCTGCGGAGATTCATGGTGTACGGAGCGCCCACATTTCTGTTCGGCAAGACTCTACCCAAAACCCTTTACACCTGGTCCCCGGACGCGATTGGGATCGAGCACTCTTGGGGAATTGGGATCTATCTCAACAAGGGCTTCGAATTCCGCGTGACCCAGCACTTCCTGTTCGACCGCCTGGGCGCGCGCGATAAAAATTTGGGCTCTGCCGACCTGGGCAACAACGGGCCTTGGGGACGCTACGTGACCGTGGGTGTGCGTAAAACGTTTGGCACGCGCCGCTGGTAGCGCCGGAAGCGGCCTCAACCCTTGCGCTATGCCGCGACTGGCGCGGCCGGCCGCAGCAAACGCCGAATCAACCACACGATCAAGGCCACGAATAGCCCGAAGAAGACGAGCGGTAGCAGAAAGATCAGAACGATCCAGCCGGGGCCACCCATGTTGGTGGTATCGCCCCCCACGGTGGCCGAGGGGTCCCGGCGAATCCGGCCTCCGAACACGGTGACGTCGCCATGCACGCTCACGCCCTTGTCGAGCCGGATCCCGCCGCCAAAGGTCGTTGCATCTCCGCCCACCTGCCCTTGGTCTTCAATGACGATGCTGCCGCCGAACGCGGTTACGTCCCCCGATACATGTCCCCGCACACGAATGCTGCAGCCAAAGCAGGTCGCCTCGCTGACCTCTTCGCTCGGGCCTATGCTGATGTTGTGGCCGGTGCGAGTGACTTCGTGAGAACTGTCGGCGAACGAGGCTGCCGTGAAAGCCACGACGAACAGCAAACAGGCTGAGAGCTGCTGCGAAAGGCGGATGTTATTCCCCATAAAACCTCCAGAGGCCGGCATCAGACTTCGAAATCATGAGCGGAATTATGGCACAGGGCAAGAATAATCTACGGTTGATCCGCCATTTCTTTATAATTAGAAGTTTTCCAAATCGCGGCGCCACACTCTTACTAGCGGAGGGTTTGATGGCTGGCTCTTATAACGGCGTAGCTGTACCGGCGGACGGCAAGAAGATTGGCTATGCCAACGGCAAGTATGACGTTCCCAATAACCCGATCATTCCCTTCATTGAGGGCGATGGCACGGGCCGCGACATTTGGAAAGCGTCGCTGCGCGTCTTCGACGCGGCAGTCGAGAAAGCGTACAAAGGCAAGCGCCGCGTTGCCTGGTACGAAGTGTTCGCTGGAGAGAAAGCCAAGGCCAAGTTCGATACCTGGCTGCCCGATGACACCGTCGACGCCGTCCGCGAATTTCGCGTCGCCATCAAAGGCCCGCTGACCACGCCCGTGGGCGGCGGCATCCGCTCGCTCAACGTGGCCCTGCGCCAGATTCTCGATCTCTACTGCTGCGTGCGCCCGGTGAAGTATTACAAGGGTGTGCCCTCGCCGGTGAAGCATCCCGAGCGCATGAATGTCGTCATCTTCCGCGAAAATACCGAAGACGTCTACGCTGGCATCGAGTGGGAGGAGGGAACTGCTGATTGCGCGCGGCTGATCGAGTTTCTCAACAAGGACATGCTGAAAGGCGGCAAGAAGCAGATCCGCCTCGATTCCGGCGTCGGCATCAAGCCGATTTCCGTGACCGGAACCAAGCGCCTGGTGCGCATGGCCATCCAGCACGCGATTGCGAACGGCCTCAAAAGCGTCACGCTCGTCCACAAAGGCAACATTCAGAAATTCACCGAGGGCGCATTTCGGCTCTGGGGATACGAAGTGGCCACTGAGGAATTCCGCGACAAAATCGTCACCGAACGCGAAAGCTGGATCATCGGCAACAAAGACAAGGACCCGAATCTGACGGTCGCGCAGAATGCAGAAATGGTTGAGCCCGGCATGGAGTTCGCTCCTCCGGCATTTCGCCAGGCCGTGGAAAAAGAAGTGAAAGCGGTGCTTGACGCGATTTACGCCACGCATGGCAACGGCGCGTGGAAAAAGAAGGTCATGATCAACGACCGCATCGCCGACTCGATCTTCCAGCAGGTGGTCACGCGGGCCGATGAATATTCCGTGCTGGCCTGCCCGAATCTGAACGGCGACTACATCTCCGACGCCTGCGCCGCGCAGGTGGGCGGCCTGGGAATCGCTCCCGGCGCAAACATCGGCGATGGCTATGCCATCTTTGAAGCGACGCACGGCACCGCTCCTAAGTACGCCGACAAAGACGTTATCAATCCCGGTTCGGTGATTTTGTCGGGCGTCATGATGTTCCGTCATCTTGGCTGGACCGAAGCCGCCGACCTGATCGAGCAAAGCATGGAGCGGACCATCGAACAGAAAAAAGTTACCTACGACTTCGAGCGCCTGATGCCCGGCGCGACCAAAGTCAAAACCAGCGAGTTCGCCGACGCCATGATCGAAAACATGGGCGCGGGCGTGCTGGTGTAAGCAAGATTAAAGCTTGGACCACAGAGGACACCGAGGACACAGAGACCAGACGCATTCCTGATTTCCTCTGTGTCCCCTGTGTCCTCTGTGGTTGGGATTTGATTCTTTTCTCAACGAGGAAATTATGCGAAAAAAAGTAACGATCGTAGGTTCCGGCAACGTCGGCGCAACGGCCGCTCACTGGATCGCCTCCAAGGAACTCGCCGACGTCGTTCTCATCGACATCATCGAAGGCGTCCCGCAGGGCAAGGGACTCGATCTGCTCGAGGCCATGCCCATCGAGAAGCGCGACTCCTACGTCAGCGGCACCAACGACTACAAAGACACCGCGAATTCCGACATCGTCGTGATCACGGCCGGCATCCCGCGCAAGCCCGGCATGAGCCGCGACGACTTGCTCAACACCAACTACAACATCATGAAAGCGGTGGTCGGCGAGGTGGTGAAGAATTCGCCGAACTGCATCCTGATCATCGTCTCCAACCCGCTGGATGCCATGGCGCAGGCCGCTTACAAGCTCAGCGGATTCCCCCGCGAGCGCGTGATCGGCATGGCCGGCGTGCTCGATTCCGCCCGCTTCCGCGCCTTCATCGCCGACGAACTGAAAGTGAGCGTGGAGAACGTCACTGCCTTCGTGCTCGGCGGACACGGCGACACCATGGTGCCACTGCCGCGCTATTCCACGGTCGCAGGCATCCCGATCACGGAGTTGATCGAAAAAACCAGACTCGATGCCTTGGTTCAGCGCACGCGCGACGGCGGTGCCGAAATCGTGAAGTATCTCAAAACCGGGTCGGCGTACTACGCCCCGTCAGCGGCGGCGACGGAGATGGTTGAAGCGATCCTCAAAGACAAAAAGAAAATTCTCCCCTGCGCCGCCTATCTGCAGGGCGAATACGGCATCACCGGCCTCTACGTCGGTGTCCCTGTAAAGCTGGGCTCAAAGGGAATCGAGCAGATCATCGAGATCAAGCTGACCGCGGAAGAAAAGGCCGGGCTAGACAAGAGCGCCGCCGCCGTGAAGGAGTTGGTGGGAGTGATTGGAGTTTAGCGTGAGTCGGCAAACCGGGAAGGGCACGACTTCCAGTCGTGCCGCTATGGCTGCATACATGGACTCGGCTTCAGCCGCTGAGGGACACGCGTCCGAGGACATTTTTGACCTGGGGTATAAACGATTCATGGGGGAGATTCCCATCTCGGCGTTCAAACGCAACTGCTTCGAGATTCTCAGGCGAGTGCAAGAAACACGAGTACCCGTTCGTATCACCCGCTTCGGTAAGCCCGTGGCTGAAATCGTCCCGCCGTCGGCGGGCAAGCAGGGAGCACGCCGCATCGGCTCCATGGCCGGGACAGGACTTATCATCGGAGACATCGTCGGCCCGACTGGAAGCCTGGACGATTGGGAGGCTTGGCGAGACTAGGCTACACCTTCTCGATCGTCACCTTCTTCAACACCGCATCCCCGTTCGGCCGCTCATTCCGCCCGCGGATAGGGAGAATGACCGCGCTTGCCGCGTGCCTCAGTTATTCTGGAAATTTGTTCCAGAGCAAAACTTCGCCGGGACTCGGACTCGATTTCTGTGGCAATTTTTCGAGCCTGATCGAGGAATCCTGCCGCTGCTAGGTCGGTCGCGATTTCGTGCCCCACACCGCCGCCCTCATCGTAGAAATTTGGGGTTTGAACGCCGAGTGCCAGCGCTGAGGCCTTCATCCATATTTCGTAAGCGCGATCAACGTCACCGAGCGATGCAAAGGTCTCAGCGATCTTTGCCAGGGATTCAGCTCGTAACCACACTTGAGAGATTTCTTCACAGATCTGAACAGATTCGGAAAGCAGCTCAATTGCTTCATCTCTCCTCCCAATTCTTGAGAGCTTGAGCGCCAAGGAATTCCTTATCCACGTTCGTTCTGCCTTCCAGGCACGGATCAGATTCGACAAACGTAAAGCGTCATCGAGTCGCCAGTCATGGACGCTCTTGTCGGCAAGAACATAGAGGACCTCATCCCCATCGTCGGAAGACGCAGCAAGTGCCTCAGCTTCCGCCTCGATCGGGTGGAGGAGCCACTCCGATCGCCGTGAGGTGCCATCTTCCGGCTTGCCAGAGGATCTCAGTTCCGCCGCCCTTTTCAGAGCGCACTCAGCGACCCGCTCGTAAGCCCGCGCCGCATCGTCTGGATGGAGAACGACATGCGTGTAGAACATCCCCAGTGCGTCTCTGTATTTAGACCTGCTAAGCAGACGCATTCCTTGGTCGTACGATGAGGAAGATTCATCCATGGAAAACCGAAGCGTCTCAATCAGACTTTCTCGATCGTCACCTTCTTCAGCACTACATCCTTGTTCGGCTTGTTCTGGCGGTTCTGGGGAACTCCGGTGATCTTCACGGCGACATCCTGCCCCTCGACCACTTCGCCAAAAATTGTGTGCTTGCCGGTGAGCCAGGTCGTGGGCACCGTGGTGATGAAGAACTGCGAGCCGTTGGTGTTGGGCCCGGCGTTGGCCATGGCCAGTTTGCCCGGCTGGTCGAACTTGTGCGGCGAGCCCTTGGTCTCGTCCTCGAACTGGTAGCCGGGGCCACCCGTGCCCGTGCCCTGCGGATCACCACCCTGAACCATGAAATCGGGAATCACGCGATGAAAAATCGTCCCATCGTAGAGCCGGTCTTTCGACTTCTTGCGCGTCACGGGATGCGCCCACTCGCGTTTGCCTTCGGCCAGTTCCACGAAGTTGGCAACGGTTTTGGGCGCGTCCTTTTCAAACAGACGGCAAACAATGGTTCCTTCCGAGGTTTCAAAAATCGCATAGGTGCCCGCGGGACGGCTCATGAATATTTATTCTCCTTGGAGTAGATGGCCTCTGATTTTAGCAGGAGCGGCGTGGGCAGCGTCATGCTGACCGTGGGTCCGCTTCCGAAGAATTCGCTCAACTTCGTTAGTTCTAATCAGTTCGAACTGGGCGCTGCTTTCGGCGCTGTCGTCGCCGGCTTCTTCACCGTGGCTCCCGCCG
>Ga0209517_10008817_pt1 | contig 11721 bp, 10 predicted proteins | sample PeaSoiMetSII2010_FD_187695 | JGI IMG/M metagenome (GOLD analysis project Ga0209517, IMG submission 187695) | Peat soil microbial communities from Weissenstadt, Germany - SII-2010 (SPAdes) (version 2) | ecosystem: Environmental > Terrestrial > Soil > Wetlands > Peat | place: Germany...
AATACGTCACCGCCTTCGACGACCTCGTCTCCCGCGCCCGCGCCTCGCGCCTCAACCCCGCCGATTTCCAGGGCACCACCATCTCGCTCACCAACCCCGGCACCGTCGGCACCATGTCTTCCAGCCCCCGCCTGATGCCCGGACAGGGCGCCATTATCGCCGCCGGCGCCATCGACTACCCTGCCGAATACCGCGGCGCCGCCGATGAAACCCGCGCCGTCCTGGGCATCTCCAAGGTGATGACCCTCGCCTGCACCTACGACCACCGCATCATCCAGGGCGCGGAATCGGGAGCCTTCCTCGGGCTCATCCAGTCGCGTCTCGATGGCAACGACGCCTTCTACGAGGAGGTCTTCAACCATCTCCGCATGCCCCACATGCCCGTGCGCTGGGAGAAGGACCGCCAGTCGCAGCTCGCTGGCATGACCGCCGCCCGCCACGCCGAGATCTCGAAGCAGGCCGGCATCATCCAACTGATCAACGCCTACCGCGTGCGCGGCCATCTGGTCGCCGACCTCGACCCGCTCGGCTCCGAGCCCCACCACCATCCCGAGCTCGACCCCGAAACCTACGGCCTCACCATCTGGGACCTGGACCGCGAATTCCTCACCGGAAGCCTCGGCGAAGCCATGGGCGAGGACGACCACAAGCCCGTCGCCACCCTGCGCGAAATCCTGGACACCCTGCGCGACACCTACTGCGGCAAAATCGGCTGCGAGTACATGAACATCCAGGTGCCCGAGCAGAAGCGCTGGCTCCAGCAGCGCATGGAGCCCGGCAAGAACCACTGGCCGCTGGAACGCAAAACGCGCATCCGCATTCTGCGCAACCTGATCGCCGCTGAAGAGTTCGAGCACTTCCTGCACTCCCGCTTCGTCGGCCAGAAGCGCTTCGCTCTCGAAGGCGGCGAAACCGCGCTCGCCATCCTGGAGGAAATCCTGGAGCGCGCCGCCGCCCACAACGTCCACGAAATCGTCATCGGGATGGCTCACCGCGGCCGCCTCAACTTCCTCGCCAACGTGGTCGGCAAGGATGTCCGCCAGATCTTCTCCGAATTCGAAGGTGAAATCGATCCCTCCAGCACGCAGGGTTCGGGCGACGTCAAATACCACCTCGGCGCAACCGGCGTTCGCACCACCGAAAACGGCCGCGAGATCGTGGTCTCGGTCTCGCCCAACCCTAGTCACCTGGAGGCCGTCGATCCGGTGGTCGAAGGCATCGTCCGCCCCAAGCAGGACCGCCTCGGCGATATCGCCCGCGAGCGCGTCATCCCTGTGCTGGTCCATGGCGACGCCGCCTTCGCCGGACAGGGAGTGGTGGCCGAGACGCTCAACCTGTCGCAGCTCGATGGCTACTCCACAGGCGGCACCATCCACCTCATCATCAATAACCAGATCGGCTTCACCACCAACCCCGACGAAGCCCGCTCCACTCCTTATTCCACCGACGTGGCGCGCGGCGTGCAAGCGCCCATCTTCCACGTGAACGGCGACAGCCCGCAGGCCGCCATCCGCGTGGTCCAGATCGCCTTCGATTACCGCCAGCAGTTCAAGAAGGACGTGGTCATCGACATGTTCTGCTACCGCCGCCACGGCCACAACGAAGGCGACGACCCCAGCTACACGCAGCCCATCCTGTACCGCAAAATCAAGGAGCATCCTTCCGTCGGAACGCTGTACGGCAATCGCCTGGTGCGCGAGCGCGTAATCGCCGCCGAAGAGCTGCAGGCCATGCACAAGGCCGTGTCGCAGCGCCTTTCCGATGCCTTCGATGCCGTGCAGCAGAAGGCCGAGCGCTTCGAATTGCAGGAGCTGAGCGCCGTCAAGACCGAGGAGATCGGCAACTTCTGCCCGCGCACCGCCGTGAACCACGCCGTGCTGGAGCGCGTCATCCGCGGCGCCACCAACTTCCCCGCGAACTTCCACCTGCACCCCAAGCTGCGGGGCTTTGTCGACCGCCGCCGCGACATCCTCACCAAGGCCGGCAGCCTCGACTGGGCCTTCGGCGAAGCGCTGGCCTTCGGCACGCTGGTCCTCGAAGGAACGCCCGTGCGGCTCAGCGGCCAGGATTCCGGACGCGGCACCTTCAGCCAGCGCCACCTCGCCTTTTACGATTCCGAGACCGGCAAGCGCTACGTCCCCATGCAGCACATCTCGCCCGATCAGGCGCGCTTCGAGGTCTTCGACAGCATGCTCAGCGAGTACGCCGTTCTGGGCTTCGAGTTCGGCTACAGCGTGGCCGATCCGCTGAGCCTGGTCATCTGGGAAGCGCAGTTCGGCGACTTCGCCAACGGCGCCCAGATCATGATCGACCAGTTCATCTCCTGCGCCGAATCCAAATGGGGACAGCCCACGGGCCTGGTAATGCTGCTGCCGCACGGCTTCGAAGGCCAGGGTCCCGAGCACTCCAGCGCGCGCATTGAGCGATTCCTTGCGCTATGCGCCGAGAACAACATGCTGGTGGTGAACTGCACCACGCCCGCGCAGTATTTCCACGTGCTGCGCCGCCAGATGTACGGCGGCTCCGACCGCCGCGGCACGCGCAAGCCGCTGGTCATCTTCACCCCCAAGAGCCTGCTGCGCCATCCGCGCGCGGTTTCCGCCTTGCACGATTTCTCCACCGGCGGCTTCCAGGAAATCCTGGGCGAAGCCGACCCCACCGACCCGGCCCTTGTCACGCGCGTGGTCTTCTGCTCCGGCAAAATCTACTACGACCTGCTGGTCACCCGAGAAGAACGCAAAGCCGATCACGTCGCGCTGGTGCGGGCGGAGCAGCTTTACCCGTTCGCCTCCGGCCAGGCCGCCGATATCCTGGCCCGTTACTCCGCGACGGCCGAGGTGGTCTGGGCGCAGGAGGAGCCGCGCAATATGGGCCCGTGGCGTTTCCTGCGCGAGCACATCCAGCCGCTGCTCGACGCCACCCAGCGCGAAGTCCGCTATGTGGGGCGGCCCGAAAGCGCCAGCCCCGCGACCGGCTCCGGCAAGCGCCACCAGCAGGAGCAGGCCGAGATTGTCAACGACGCACTGGCCCAAGGCCCCATCTCGGAGACCCGCAGGGTCCGCCTCGTGCGCAGAATGTAACGGCCCGGCCGAGGCGCGCGTCTATTAGCTCACCAAGAGCTTCAAGGGAAGGGCAGCTTGCATCAGAAAACGATCGTTCGTCTCGCCGGTATCGCATGCTTGTTCCTGCCGGCGGTGTGCCATGGTCAGGCCACTTCATACAATATTTCGACCGTTGTCGGGAACACCACCACCGGCGGCTCCAGCGGCGCCGGCTTCACCGGAGACGGCACCGCCGCCACCAACGCCAAACTGAACAACCCCATCCAGGTGGCTCTGGATTCCTCGGGCAACCTGTACATCGCCGATAGCACCAACAACCGCATTCGCAAAGTGACCAACAGCACCGGTAAGATCTCGACCATTGCTGGAACCACCCTCAGCGGCTGGACCGGCGACGGGGCAGCCGCCACCGGGGCCACGCTCAACGACCCCGAGGGCATCTGGGTGGATTCCTCCGGCAACATCTTCATCGGCGATCTCGAGAATCACGTGGTGCGCAAAATCACCACGGACGGCAAAATCAATACCGTGGCCGGCAACAATACCGCGAACTTCTCGGGCGACGGCGGCCCCGCCACCAGCGCCGCGCTCGACTTTCCCCTAGGTGTGGTCACCGATTCCGCCGGCGATCTCTACATTGCCGACAGCTTCAATCACCGCATCCGGATCGTCACCCCCGACGGAAACATCAACACTTACGCCGGCAGCGGCGTAGCCAACTATTCGGGTGACGGCGGCCCCGCCATCAACGCCGACCTGAATCGGCCCTTCGGCGTTTGTCTGGATGCCGCCGGCAACCTGTACATCGCCGACAACGAGAACCATCGCATCCGCATGGTTGCGCCCAACGGCACCATCACCACCGTAGCCGGCACCGGCACGGCAGGCTCCGCGGGTGACGGCGGGCCGGCCACCAAGGCCCAGCTCAATCGCCCCTATGATGTGAAGGTGGATGCTGCCGGCGATCTCTTCATCGCCGACTACAGCAACAGCCGCATTCGCATGGTGACTCCCGACGGCGTGATCAATACCATCGCGGGCGGCAGTGGCCCAGGCTACACGGGTGACGGTGGCGCGGCCACCGGCGCCAAGCTCGATTTCCCCACCGGCCTCGCGATCGACACCAATGGCAACATCTACATCGCCGATTCCAGCAACAACGTCATCCGCCTGCTGACACCCAACGGGCCTTCGGTCAGCGCGGGCGGAGTAGTGAGCGCCGGAGCGTTCGGCGGCTTCTCTGCCATCGCGCCCGGCTCGTGGATCGAGATCTATGGCACCAACCTCTCCGCCGACCGGCGCTCGTGGGCCTCGAGCGATTTCCAGGGCAACAATGCTCCCACCTCGCTGGACCGAACCTTCGTCTCCATCGGCGGCCAGGCCGCCTTCGTGGACTTCATCAGCGGCGGCCAGGTGAACGCGCAGGTGCCCTCCAACGTGGCGACGGGGACGCAGTCGCTCACCGTGAAGACCGCCGCCGGAAGCAGCGCTGCCGTGACCGTCACCGTCAACGCCACCGAACCCGGCATGTTCGCTCCACCCTTGCTTAACGTCGGCGGCACGCAGTACCTGGGCGCGGTCTTCACCGACGGAGCCACCTTTGTGCTGCCGCCCGGCTTGATTCCGGGCGTTGCCTCGCGGCGGGCCAAGGGTGGCGTCGACACCATCATCATCTACGGCGTCGGATTCGGCCCGGTCAATCCCAACATTCCCGCCGGACAGATCGTACAGCAGAGCAACCAGCTCATCACGGCCCCACAGATCCTCTTCGGCACGACCCCGGCCACTGTCATCTACGCCGGCCTGGCCCCCAATAACGTCGGCCTCTACCAGTTCAACGTCATGGTGCCCAGCATCACCGCCAGCGACAAGGTGCCGGTGACCTTCACGCTGGGCGGAGTGCCCGGGACCCAGACCCTCTACACTGCCGTGCAGTAAACGGTGCCAAACGGGCGGGATTGCCGGTTTCGCGTGCTAGTACAATGAAACCATGGTCAGACTGGAGCATGTGCTCGATTCCTGGAAGACGGTCCGGGAGGATACCATCCATGCCGTCGAAGATTTTCCTGCCGCTGAGTTCGATTTCCGCCCCGCGCCCGATGTGATGACCTTCGGTGAGCTGGCGCGCCACATTCTGGATGCGGGCGATGGGTTGTCCGGCCTGCTACTCGCCGGTGACGACAATTTGGCTACGCCGGATTTTCGCGAGAAGATGGCGAAACATCTCCGCAGCGTTCAGCCCGGACCCGCCGGCCTCGCCGCGGCCCTGCGGGAATCCGTCCTCGAGCGGACGGCGCAACTGGCGGCCCAGCCCGCCGATTTCTTCGCGCACGTCATCACCCGCTTTGACGGCGTGAGGGTCACCCGGCTGGAAATGCTGCAAATGGTCAAGGAACACGAATTGACGCATCGCGCAACCATGTTTCTTTGCCTGCGAATGAAGGGTATTGTGCCGGCCACCACCCGCCGCCGGATGGCCAAACAGGCCGCCCAATAAAAAAACGGCGCCGGCCGTAACGGGGCTTGCCAATCCGGCAGTCTTTCGTATAACAGTAATATTTGGGGAGGAATCATACATGGTCACGTGTCCGGTATGCGAAGGCACCATCGATGTGGATGAGGAGGACGTCGACGAAGGCGACACCATCAGTTGCGATGAGTGTGGCGCGGACCTGAAAGTCCTGAGCACCGATCCCCTGGAATTGGAATCGGCCGAAGACCTCGAGGAAGAAGACGAGGACGATGAGGATTTCCTCGAAGACGACGAGGAAGAATCCGAAGAGGACTGGAGATAGGCAGGGCCATGCGAAGAATATTGCTCGTTCTGGCGGCGGCCCTCCTGTTGGTTGGCGCGCCCGCCGACTTCGCCCAGGGCAAGAAGAAGGGCGACAGTCAAAACCGCAGCGTCCAGGGCACGGTCACATCCGCCGATGAACGGCCCGTGGCCGGCGCAGTGGTGCAGTTGAAGAATACCAAGAACCTGCAAATCCGCTCGTTCATCAGCCAGGACGACGGCGCCTTTTATTTTCACGGCCTGAGCCCCGACGTGGATTACGAGCTGAAAGCCGATTTCCAGGGCGCCTCCAGCAGCACCAAAACCGTGAGCTCCTTTGATTCGCGCAAGGACGTAATCCTCAACCTCAAGTTGAATCCCAAAAAGTAGCGCGGCGGCCCGCGGCTATTCCGCCTTGTTGACCGAGACCACGCTGTGGTCCACCAGGATGGAGTCGTCCGGCTTGATGTGCCCGTAGGACTGCCCGTTCACCACCAGCTCGTCGCCGCGAATCAGCACATCGGCATCGCGGCACGGCGTGAAGCGGTAGACCGTGTCGTCCACTTTTTCGGGCGGAGGGACGCTGGTCCGGTAGCAATCGGTCACCACCACCCGGTGACTTCCCACGGTGGCCTCCACGCGGCCCAGGACCAGGTTGTTGGATCGGCTGCAAGCTGAAGACAACAGTGCGGCCGCCAGGCATCCGACGCGAAGCGATTGCCGAGCGTGGCTCATCGCTTCTAGTTATAATGTACTTTGTATATTAAAGTCAAGCCCGGCGATCCCGCCGCATGGTATGACGGTCGCGGCTCTGTATCAGTTCAATCGGGGCCCGTCGATGAGGGAGCCGTCTCCGTTACGGCGGGCCACCTGGCGCGCCAGTTCGCCGATGAAGGCACGCTGCAAGACCCCCACCATGGCGACCTGCGCGTCCACCCATACGGTGTGGGCCGGGCACCATCCCTGGCGCTCGCAGGCGTGGTCCGAGGTGAGGCAGAGATTCAACCGGACGGGGCCTTCGATGGCCTCGACAATTTCCAGGACCGATGCATTGCGGTGGGAGGTGGAAAGCTCGAAGCCTCCGGTGTTGCCGCGATGGGACATCACCAACCCCGCGCGCGACAGGCTCTGCAGCACCTTGGAGAGGAACTGCTCGGGACACTCGGCCGCTGCGGCCAGGTCGGCCCGGCTGGCGCGTGTTTCCGGCGGCAGTCCGGCGAGGTGAATCATCACCCGCACGGCGTAATCGGCGGCTCTGGTGAGTTGCATATTCGCTCTTTCGAGTCCTTTTATCCTGTTTGGCAGTGCATTCTAAGTGCCACATTCAAAAGGCTCGATTAAATCGGGACATCAGGGGTCGGATTGGGTGTAAAGGGGATTTTGGCGCACCCACGTGCGTGAATTGGCGGAACGCCAAGTCCTTGCCAGCGGGTTGGCAGGCGAAAGCGCCTGTCCCACCTAGGGATTGGGGTGATGATACAATGGTCTAGGGTCTAACGTTCCCATAATTCCTTTGGTTGCAGAAACATGCGATATTCGCATCCTGGCTGGGACCAAATGAATCCAAAAAGGTGGCTATGGCACAAGTCCTCCCCATTCCGCATCTGGCGCGCACCGAGGCCGAGCCGCTGCTCGCCACGATCGGCAACACGCCGCTCGTGCGCCTCGAAACGATCTCCGCCGAGTATCCGGGAATCGAGATCTGTGCCAAGGCCGAGTACTTCAATCCCGGCGGGTCGGTGAAAGACCGCGCCGCTCTCAACATGGTGCTGGATGGCGAGCGCTCCGGCAAGCTGAATCACCACCGCATTATCCTCGACTCCACCAGCGGCAACACCGGCATCGCTTACGCCATGATCGGCGCGAATCGCGGATACAAAGTCAAGCTCGTGCTGCCCGGCAACGCTTCCCCCGAGCGCAAGCGCATCCTCAAGGCCTACGGCGCGGAGATGCTGTTCAGCGATCCCAACGAAGGCTCGGATGGCGCCATTCGCATGTGCCGCCAGATCTACATGGCCGATCCCGACCTCTACTTCTATCCCGATCAGTACAACAATCCCGCCAACTGGAAGGCACACTTCGAGCACACCGGCCCCGAGATCATCAAGCAGACCGGGGGACGGATCACGCACTTCGTGGCGGCCATGGGCACCAGCGGCACGTTCACCGGCATCACCCGCCGGCTGCGGCGCGACCTGCCGGAGGTGCGGTGCGTCTCGGCCCAGCCTTCCAGCGGGTTCCACGGGCTGGAGGGACTGAAGCACATGCCGACCGCGATCCGGCCGGGTTTCTACGACGACCAACTGGCCGACGACAATCTCTGGATCGAAACCGAAGACGCCTACCGCATGGTGCGGCGGCTGGCTAAGGAAGAAGGGCTGCTCGTGGGAATTTCCTCGGGGTGCAACGTGCACGCAGCCACACTGCTAGCCAAGGACCTGGCGGCGCGCGGCGAATCGGCTACCATTGTGACCGTGCTCTGCGACAGCGCCGAAAAATACCTGAGCGAACATTTCTGGGACGAGTAATGATCCGGATCGACCCCGAGGCCTGGGCGGCGATGGTGTCGCACGCCCGGCAGGTTTACCCCAACGAGTGCTGCGGCGCAATGATCGGCTCCATCGATGACGGGGCCAAGACGGTGCTGGTGGCGATGCCCCTAGAGAACGCCTTCGAAGGCGCGCAGGCCGCGCGCTACGAGCTGCGGCCCCAGGATCTGCTGGCGGCGGACAAGGCCGCGCGTGCGCGCAGTATGGACCTCATCGGCATCTACCATTCGCACCCCGATTGCGACGCCTATTTTTCGAGGACCGATTTGCAGAATTCCTGTCCGTGGTATTCGTTCGTTGTGTTATCCATTCAGAAGGGCGAATTCCACCACGCCCACAGTTGGCTGCCGAACTTCGAACAGACCGAGGCGGCCAAAGAGGAGTTGATCTACTGATATGGCCAAAGTTCTCATCCCCACACCCCTGCGGCAGTTCACCTCGAAGCAGGATTCGGTAACGGTGTCCGGCGCGACCGTCGGAGAAGTGCTCACCGCACTCACCGCCCAATACCCCGACCTGCGAAAGCAGATTTTCAACGACGAGGGCAAGGTGCGTAGCTTCGTCAACGTGTATCTGAATGACGAAGACATTCGTTACCTCACCAAGGACGCCACGCCGGCCGCGGACGGCGACACCATCTCGCTGGTGCCCTCCATCGCCGGAGGTTCGGCGCTTACTGTGACGGCGCCGCCCGAGGAGGTGACGCTGTCAAAGGACGAGATTCTGCGCTACAGCCGGCACCTGATTATTCCCGAGGTGGGGATCGAAGGCCAGAAGAAGCTCAAAGCTGCCAAGGTGCTGCTGGTGGGCGCCGGCGGACTGGGCGCGCCGCTGGGCCTGTACCTGGCGGCGGCGGGCATCGGGCGCATCGGCATCGTGGATTTCGACGTGGTCGATTTCACCAACCTGCAGCGCCAGGTCATCCACGCCACCGCGGACGTGGGCAGGAAGAAGCTGGATTCCGCCGCGGACAAGATGCGGGCCATCAATCCGAACGTGCAAATCACGAAGCACGATACGGCGCTATCCAGCGAGAACGCGCTCGAAATCCTCAAGGACTACGACATCGTGGTGGATGGCACCGACAACTTCCCCACGCGCTACCTGGTCAACGATGCCTGCGTGCTGCTGGGCAAGCCCAACGTCTACGGGTCGATCTTTCGGTTCGAGGGCCAAGCCACGGTGTTCGCATACGAAGGCGGGCCGTGCTATCGCTGCCTGTATCCCGAACCGCCTCCCCCCGGCCTGGTCCCGAGTTGCGCCGAGGGCGGCGTGCTGGGTATTCTGCCGGGCACCATCGGGTTGATCCAGGCGACCGAGGCGGTGAAGCTGATTCTGGGAATCGGCGAGCCGCTGGTGGGACGGCTGCTGCTGTACGACGCGCTGGGTATGCGGTTCCGCGAGCTGAAGCTGCGCAAGAACCCCGAGTGCCCGGTGTGCGGCGCGCATCCGACCGTCACGAAACTGATCGACTACCAACAATTCTGCGGGGTGCCCAGCGCTCCCCCCGTTGAGGAGACCAAAATGAACGAAGGCGAAATCGACGTCACCGAAGTGAAGCAGAAGATGGATCGCGGCGACAGCTTCGTGCTGATCGACGTGCGCGAGCCGCACGAATACCGGATCTGCAGCATTCCCGGCGCAAAGCTGATCCCGCTCGGCGAGTTTCCGAGGCGCGTGAACGAATTCGATCCGGAGGCGGATATCGTGATCCACTGCCGCAGCGGCATGCGCAGCGCGAAAGCTTGCGGCGTGCTGCGCCAGGCCGGGTTTAAGCGCGTGCGGAACATGGCGGGCGGCATTCTGGCGTGGAGCGATAAAGTGGATCCGAGCGTGCCGAAGTACTGAGGCTGCGGGGCCGCTTGCCGACGGGTTGACAGACGGAAGCGCCTGTCCCACCGTGGTCCGCACCCATTACTTAGCGGCGGTGGGCTGCGCGAATTGGAAAGCGAAGACCGGATGCAGCTCCCAGAGCGTATTGGATTTCATGTCGCGCTTGCCGCGCGGCTCGGGTGTGCCGTCGGTCTTCAAATGGGCATCGTCGTAGAACAACTGGCCGCTCACCTGCACGTATACCGGATGCTGCATGATGTTGCCCGACGGGCCCGGTTCCTGGTTGGCGGTTAACTTGGTCTTGATGAAGTCCCTGACCGCCTGCGCCTGCTTCCGCAGCTCGGGGTCCTGGAAGCTGTCCGGGCGGGCCACCTCGACAATCACGCATAAGTCGCTGGCAGTGGGCTTGTCCGTCGTGGTCCGGGGCTGATCCGTAAGTTGTATGTGGTATTCGCAATCGTTGTTTTCGGTCGCCACCAGGTAAAGATACCCACGGACCGTGAGGAAATCGCCTTCCTTGACACCCAGGCTGTTTTGAAACTCCGGGATGCGCGCGCTCTGATACTTGGGGTCGTTGTTCTTGGCTCCGGGCGGATTCCCCAGCTTCATGATATCGGCAAGGGTTACCGTCTTTGTTTTGGCGTAGTTCGGATTGGCCACCACACTGGTCTTGATGGGCCAACGCTCCTTGCCCGGCGCATGGCATTCGGCGTGAAGCAGCCCGGCACTTAGTAAGCTCAGGAGGTACCAACGCATTAGATGCTCCTTAGTCTCTCGGATATAGCTTATCGCACCGGGCCGCCGAACACTTCGGTCGCGTAGGTGGCACCTGCCTTACCGTTTCGCAAATACGGTCTCGTATCTCCAGAAGACCACTCCCTCACGGTCGTGGCTCTGAACAGAGCCGCGCGCGTCAGCAAGCGGTCCCGCGATACGATGGTGAACTTCTGAAACCGTGTACTTAGTTACACTCCCCGGGTGCCGTTCTCCAGGAAGGCCCGCAGGCGATGGCTGCGGCTGGGGTGGCGCAGCTTGCGCAACGCCTTGGCTTCGATCTGCCGGATGCGCTCGCGGGTGACGGCGAAATTCTGGCCCACCTCTTCCAGGGTGTGCTCGCTGCCGTCTTCCAGGCCGAAGCGCATCTTGATGATTTTTTCCTCGCGCGGGGTGAGCGTTTTGAGGACCTGCGCGGTTTGCTCGCGGAGATTCAGATTGATGACCGCGTCGGAGGGCGAGATTCCATTGTGGTCCACAATGAAATCGCCCAGGTGCGACTCTTCTTCTTCTCCGATGGGCGTCTCGAGCGAAATCGGTTCCTGGGCCACGCGCAGCACTTTGCGGACCTTCGACACGGGCAACTGGAGGCGCTTGGCGAGCTCCTCGTTGGTGGGCTCGCGCCCGAACTCCTGCACCATCTGCCGGGAGGTCCGGATGAGCTTGTTGATGGTCTCGATCATGTGGACCGGAATGCGGATGGTGCGCGCCTGGTCGGCAATGGCGCGGG
>Ga0209517_10008818_pt1 | contig 11720 bp, 11 predicted proteins | sample PeaSoiMetSII2010_FD_187695 | JGI IMG/M metagenome (GOLD analysis project Ga0209517, IMG submission 187695) | Peat soil microbial communities from Weissenstadt, Germany - SII-2010 (SPAdes) (version 2) | ecosystem: Environmental > Terrestrial > Soil > Wetlands > Peat | place: Germany...
TTACATGTGTGGGACTGCTCATCAGATAAACGATGTGTAACGGGGGCACACCAGATGGTCTCGTAGCACAGCATCGTTTAGCCCCTACCCACCCTTCGTCCACTCTCTCATTAAAAAGTGATACTTCTACATTTTTTGCGCTATTTAAAGCCCTCTAGATCGTTCTGCCTCAGTAATGAAAGTATTGTTCGATGTTTGTGTAATTATGCTGAATAGTTGTAATGTGGCTAAGAGATGCACAAATGCTGGAATAAGTTTTAATAAGTATACAACGGGCAAGTATATCGCGAAAGGCTAAAAATCCCATTTTTAAACAGTACCTAAAAAAAGACATATGCGGTAGTCTTGTATATTTGTGGGGCGAGCCTGTTTCCTACAATTGGGGTATCTGGAGGCCACCAGATCTACTGCGAATAGTTTCTTAACCCCTTACATACACTAGCTGTTTGAAAAACTATAAAAAGTCGGGGAGAGGAGTATAATTATGAATGTTTGAAAAGAAGCACATCGTCTCTATGCGAGATTTCTCTCGTGAAGAAGTACTTTATATTCTAAACTGTGCAGAAAAAATTGAGCCCCTTGCTCGAACTGGAACTAATATACTGCATAACAAATTACTTGCCCTCCTTTTTTTCGAACCAAGCACAAGAACGCAGTTATCATTTGACACCGCTATGAAGAGGCTCGGAGGTAAGACTTTAAGTTTATCATCAGAGGGCAGCTCGATGCTGAAGGGTGAGACTCTTGCGGATACTATAAAAGTAATTGAAGGTTACGCTGATGCGATAGTCCTCAGACATCCAAAAGAGGGAGCCGCTCGGATGGCAAGTGAGCTGTCAACGATCCCCGTGCTTAACGGCGGCGACGGGGCTGGCCATCATCCTACGCAAACGTTACTTGATCTGTATACCATGCAGAAGGAGAGCAGACTTCAGGACCTTGACATTGCTCTGCTTGGAGATCTCAAATATGGAAGGACGGTACACTCACTTGCCTATGCTCTTAAGATGTTTAATGCAAACATCAGTCTCGTAGCGCCAGAAGAACTTCAGATGCCAAAATACATCGTAGATGATTTAGGCGGAGTTACGATAACTGATGATATAGATGAAGTGATCAAAGATATCGACGTTCTCTACGTGACGAGAATACAAAAAGAGCGATTCCCAGACCCAAATGAGTACCATAGAGTTGCAAGCAGCTATAGAATATCCAATGATACTCTAGCTGGCGTTCGAAATAATTTTATAATCATGCATCCTCTGCCGAGATCCGACGAAATAGCGCCTGAAATTGATAATACAAAGTATGCTAAGTATTTTAAACAGTCGTTTTATGGGGTTCCCGTGAGGATGGCACTCCTACTGCTAGTAATGCAGGAAAGATTCGATGTTAGAAAAACAAAAAGACGAACTCAGAGTTCGTTCGATTAAAAATGGGACGGTTATTGATCATATAACAGCCGGAAGTGCACTAAACGTTTTGAAGATACTCGGCGTGAAAGGAGGCACTCACTCTATTGTGAGCGTCGTTATGAACGTTCCAAGCAAGAAGCTAGGAAGCAAGGCAAAGGATATAGTAAAAATTGAGGATAGAGAGCTCAACTCCGATGAGGTTGATAAAATAGCATTGATCGCCCCGAATGCAACAATTAACATTATAAGGGACTATGAGGTAGTTCAGAAGAGCTCTGTCGAATTGCATGATAAAATTGAGAATATAGTAAAGTGTCCAAACCTAAATTGCATTTCAAACACTAATGAACCAGTTACTTCTAAGTTTGCGGTGATATATCCTTTGACGTTACGATGCCTGTATTGTGAGAGAATTATAAAAAATAACATTGTAGAGCATCTAATTTGAAGTCGCGAGTGCGGTTCAAACGCCTGGCCAATACGTAATTAAGGCAAAGAAGTACCTAGCTGAGGGGGTACCTGTTGTACAACAGTACGAGATGGCCGTCCATAACAGTACATTTGATGCCTTCATTAGTTAAGTTGAAATTGTCTGTCTTAACCAAAGTCTACTCTATCTATCAGCTCGACTCCATCTCTTTGGATCCGTTCAAGCCTTCTTCATATTCGATACAGCAATCCTACAGTGGCTCAAATTACGTTGCACTTAATGCCCCTCTATTAGACCCTTAGTTAGAAGTCAATCTTTCATTCCGTTGTCCTCGAAGTGATTTATAAAGTCTACTTTGCGAAGGTAGTTCTCGTAGCTCGATACATTTACGAAAATGTTCCGAGTCAAAATCTCTGTATCTTCCCAGGAGCGGTTCTTCTTATTAGTCTCTATGACAATGAATTCTTTCTTAGATCCAGCTACAAACTATTTATTGTGCGATTTTTTCCATTCTTTGCTGCACGACTGTAACGGCAGTGTAGTATACCCAAAAATTGAGATCGCTTCGAGGGAGCATCGGCAGATTCTGTTATAGTCCTTACCACTACTTCCCGCATTATATGATATCGTTCGCATGAGATTGTAGCGAGCTTTGGAAGTCTTCCTTTTTTGATAAGGCAGTTTATCTCGACGTCTTTGGAGATCCCATATCGTCTATTTGCTGGATGAACGTCATCTTCTGTATATGTCCCCTTGGCAGGGGCACATAATTGATACTAAATGTTCAGATCTAAATGATTTTAATGAATTTTGCTCACTGGTAAGTTCCTTATGTTGGGCTATTGGAGGCTACATACAGAAGTCTGGTGTATGAGCTGTTGCATTTATTAACTGCTCGTTACGTCAAGGAAAATGTTAAATGCAACATGGCAGACAAGCTTTAACTCACAGGAAGGCACAAAAGCAGAGCTTGACATACTGTACAGCGGTAGAGGAACTATTTCACCACACTTAGCGCCATTTATGTACATTTTTTTAAATTATACGTAAATCAAAGAAGTGAGGCTATATATCCCAAAATAGTAGCAGGACATTGCTTTTTTTACGACAGGTCGTGGAGTGCACTACATAATCTGTTGGACATAAATGAGGCTGAGAGGTGGATATGAATAAAATGAAATCAAATAAGATCCCTTGATGGTAACGTGGAGTTCAATCGAGAGTCAGCCAATTTTTCGTGCAACTAGTTTTATAGCTTCTATCAAGCTGTTTTGTGGCATTATTGAAGCAACTGGAATTCTCAAAATCTTTTCAACAGTTGGACTAACGATAGGAGCACAAACAAGTGCGAGCGCCCCATCGCGCTCGGCATGAATTGCGGCAATCAATGCATCCTCGATTGACGTTGCAGGATATTCTCTTATGGTGATATTTCTACCATCAATGACCATTGACCTCTCTGTAATTTTATCTAGGACAGGTCTCGCAGCAACTACTGCAATGAGGTCCCCCTTTTGGGAGGTTCCTTCGAGTCTCCTAACTGCTTTTAATATCTCTCTCAAAGTTTTGAGGTTAGGTTCCCTTTCCCCAGAAATTATCTTATATAACGTGCTCAACGATACGCCCGAGACTTCAGCAAACCGAGTAACAGTAAAGCCGAGGTCTTTAATTACTTGACTCAATGTGCTTTTTAGTTCTTCGTCTGATGAAAACGCTGCTCTAATTAAGTCATCCGCAAGCATATATTACCACTTGCTACAAACAAGCAATATCCTATTATATATTGATTATTAAAGAGTAGTGATTTTATAAATAAGGGAACTGTACATAAATTGGTGAGAAAGTACAACGTTTAAAAAGGTAAGAGTAGATCCCGCCACCGCTGTGCTGTATATAACGAAATACCTGCTGTTAGTTCAATATCATTTCGATTGTTTCCTTTACATTCCACAAACGTAAGATGTGAATAGACACACCGAATGCTGAATATGCGAAGCAAACTTAAGAAAAAGCACAAACGCGCACTAAATATCTTGTGAAATAGCTCTGCTTCAAGTTTTTAGCTTTTAGGGGTAGAATAAAGGTAAAAAGTTATTTTTATTCAACATGAAACTAAGGGTCTAGTAAGGCACGACATTGCCTGAGCAACTGTCACTACAGGATATACGTGTCTTTCAAGAAGAATTACGGGTTTGTATAGGGAATGCGGAGGACTTCACAGCAAATTTGTCACTTGAAACTTTACCTAGAGGGTGCCGTTGAATGTAACAGGCTTATTTCAATCGATACATTTTTTTATACTTCAACTGAGCTTGTAATATTGAGATTAAAGATGATAATTATGGGCCTAAATCCTACTGACAAACGTACGATTTACTGGGATGATGGAATTATAATGGTAGACCAAACGATGTTGCCAGCACGTTACGAAAATGTAAAGATTACAACAATTGAAGAACTGTGCAATGCAATACTAAAGCTTAAGGTGAGGGGGGCACCTGCACTCGGGGCAGCCGGGGCATTTGGTGTGGCACTAGCAGCGTGCAAAAGCGATGCTCGTGATCTTGATACATTAAAATCTAAAGTTAAGGACGCGGCTAAATCCATTATCTCTACGAGACCGACAGCAATAAATCTCTTTTCAGGAGTTGATAGGATCCTAAAGGCGATTGAACCTTGTGCCACTATCGAAGAAGTTAAAGAAGTTGCAGTCGAGGAGGCAAAAAGAACAGCCGATGAAGATATAATAACAAATAAAGCCTTGAGCGCTGTTGGAGCATCTATCTTGAAAGATGGTGATGTTGTCATGACTTATTGCAATGCAGGCAGGCTTGCAACAGTCGGCTGGGGCACCGCCTTGGGCGTGATACGATCTGCAACAATATCCGGAAAGCGTATAAGTGTATATGTTTGTGAAACAAGGCCACTTAATCAAGGTAGTAGAATAACGGCTTTTGAACTGCTCGAAGATGAAATTCCCGCTACTTTAATTGCAGACAACATGGCAGCGTGGATGATGAAGGAGGACAAAGTGAATTGTGTAATCGTAGGAGCTGATAGGATAACAAAGGAGGCAGTTTACAATAAGGTCGGAACATATATGCTCGCGATATGTGCGAAGCATCATGGCATACCGTTCTATGTTGCTGCTCCTCTGTCAACCTGTGATTTTCAAGATAGAGAGATTGAAATTGAGCAAAGGGATCCTAGCGAACTCATATATTGTGGGAAAAAACAGTTAGCGCCTAAGAGCGTAAAAGTCGAAAATCCTGCATTTGATGCCACACCACTTGAATTGGTCACGAAAATAATAACAGAAAATGGGATAAAAAACCCAATTGAACTGATGAGAAGATGAACAAGACAGGACACAATAATACATCAAATATAATTCACTACGGTGATTGAAGTGTATGAGGGCGTTAGCCTATCTGAATGCATAGTCTCAAGTTTATGCATTACTGCATTAACAAGATTTTATAGCGCCAATCCTAAAGATGTTGCAAAATGTCTATAACTATAAATGTAATTTCAGAAAATAAACCTGGAGTGTTAAGAGACATTGCAGGAACTATTGCAAAATTTAATGGCAACATACAGTACATGCAGCAGTTCATACTCGCTAGAGGATTACATAAAAATCTCGCCATAATTCATATGGAAATCGAAGATGTTCAAAAAATCTCGGACCTCGTAAAAATGCTTGAATCAATGGACTGTGTTAAAGAGGTTACGCAATATGAGCCCTTTGCGAAGATCTGGGGGTCACGAGTTATAATCATCGGTGGAGGGGCTCAGGTTGCACAAGTAGCTCTCGGGGCAATAACTGAAGCTGATAGGCATAATATACGCGGAGAACGCATAAGTATTGACACAATGCCGATTGTAAATGAAGAAAACATTGCCGAGGCGGTTAATGCCGTTTCAAGAACCCATCGAGCAAGTATATTAGTGTTAGCTGGTTCACTTATGGGAGGAAAAATTACTGAAGAGGTAATAAAACTCCAAAAAGAGGGGGTCAAGGTCATAGCACTTAACATGGCTGGAAGCGTGCCCAATGTTGCTGATCTTGTAGTTACCGACCCGATCCAAGCTGGAACTTTTGCGGTAATGGCTATCGCAGAAACAGCGAAATTTGATATTGAAAGGATTAAAGGACGGAGATTTTAGGATTCGTGTAAAAATGTACTATTAACATAGTAGTCAATGAATTGCATACCCAATTTAACTCCGACGTTTCCACCTAATTTCATTCCAACAATAGTGTGGTTTTGCAACATTTGAAAAAATGGTTTATTTTAAGTATTTTATGCTTCAAAATATCAAAATCTCATAATCGACATTGAACATATAGATGCATGTAATTCGTTAATTTTTTTAAAAAAGAATACACAGAAAGAATCTTAACTTAGTTAGATTCGCTAAATGAAATGTGTCAAGAAGCACATTGAAAACTCAGACGTACCATGATACAAATTTAATTAGGAGAGAACCAACATTTATTTTAAAGGGTGGCAGCTACTAATATGGGCAAGGTAATAGTCGCATCGCTATAGACTGTTACAGTATCAGCGTTTTCACCCACCTTCCCCCATGACTTTGCTTCATCTAAAGTGGCGCCCGAAAGACCACCTGTTTCAGGCGTATCCGTAGTAAGTTGAATAGCGTAATCAAAGCCCTTTGGAATGAGGAGCATAGATTGCATAATGAAGTTCTTAGGAACGCCCCCACCAATAAATAGCGCCCCGGACTTTTTTGCACCGTAACATATATCCATGATCGTCCGGATATCCTTGAAAGTGTCAACCTGTAGGTTGCGCTTATAGCCAAATATCCAGCTTTGAAGCCCTATTGTAGAATCTGCTATAGCGGGACAAAATACAGGAATTCCCTTATCTGCGGCAGTCCTTAATATTGAATCTTTATCGTCTATTCTAACTCCTGCCTCTTGAAGAAACTCGCATATTGTAAACTGCCCGCCGTTATGTGAGTCTAGTATATCTTCCAACATGGCATCAAATCGCTCTTCAAAAGTCGTAAAGTGCCAATCGGACAGATATACGTCATAAATCCTATCTATTTTGTTGTTCTTCAATTCTAAGTCATCAACGTTACATTCCCCAAGACAATGCCTGCCGCCAAAAGCCTCGATCATATCGTGAACGATATTTGCTCCTGTTGTGACGAGGACGTCGATGCTTCGCCGCTGTAACATGTCGACGATGACCTTTCGCATCCCAGCAGGAATCATAGCGCCGGCTAGCCCAAAAAAGTTCGTCACGCCTGAAACTTGCATTTTTCGGTAAATGTTTACTGCCTTAGCAAGTCTCCCCGCACCAAATGCACAATGCTGATATTGCTCTACAAGTTCAGCAACAGTCATTCCTTGCGTGAGCTTTGCGTGGAGTATAGGATTATCAAGATAACTTTTATCATTCATATGTCATCAATACTTTTTTTCGTAGATGAAAAGATAAAGTCTCGAAGGAGCTTTGCGCCTAGTAATGCAGACATTCCCATATCGTAGTCCGGCGTGATCTCAACTATATCAAAGCCTGATGTTAAAGGAGAAAGCCTTCTTATGGCCGTCCTAACTTCTAGAGGCGTTAATCCATACGGCTCAGGGTTTCCAACTCCTGGAGCGTACGCCGGATCAATAACATCCATATCAATGGATAAATAGATCTTATCGCTGTCCAAAAGCCCTTCAATTTCGTTTAACACCTGAACGATTCCAAGCTCTCCGATGTCATCCATGGTGTACACAGTGCTTCTTTCTCCTGCAAGTTTATATTCTCCTTTTGTACCACTTCTTATTCCAATCTGAACAAGCGGCACACCAAGATCTGAGATGTATCTTGCAACACCCGCATGGTTGTATTTATTCCCCAAATATTCGCTCCTAAAATCAAGATGAGCATCGAATATGACCACTCCAATGTCCGCACTTTTTGACAACGCTTTTACACAAGGAAACGTTATGGTGTGTTCACCTCCGAGCGTTAGAGGGACCTTCCCGTCGTCAAATGCACCTGAAATCGTAGCTTCTACCTCAGAAATCATGTCACAGGGATTGCCAAACTCGATGTTGCCTGTATCGTAAAATTGTTGCTCCGTGATGTCAATATCGTATTCGTAGTCATAAGTTTCAAAATTGTAGGAGGCTCTTCTTATAGCATCGGGAGCCCACCGAGAGCCAGTTCTGAAAGTGGAGGTAGCGTCGAAGAGCACGCCCACTATTACATATTTGCTTGATCGGTAATGGGGGCTTGAGTCTGCAAAAATCATGCTCGATATAAAAAGTACGTTTTATATGTCACTTTTACGTTTAGATTTTAAGCTTTTACGTCAAGATTTTCAAGAGTGACTTATATTATTTTAAATCTAGTTTGCGTTTTCCCATAGATTCAAGGTACGTGATCTCTTTACCCGATTCAATCCTATTAGCATGCTCTTCGGGAATCTCGATCTCAAATGTTGAGTAATCATTTAGATCCATAAGTTGGGCTGTTTTACCCATTATCGCTATGATCTGAGCGCCTTTTCTCTCGACGATCGGAACGTATATTTTGGCACTCACGGGTTGCACAATAGACCGTTTTTGACCGTCAAAAATGCCCATGGCATCAACTCTCGCCTTTGCAGAGCCATGCTTTCCGGGTTTCGATGTAGCTATACCAATAATGACACAAGGTTCATCATCAATAACTACGTAACGCCCTACTTTGAGCGTTCTTATTTCTGTTTGCTCCTTCATAGTGAGCTATACCACAACATTTAATATAAATTTATTTAGATTTGCAAGGAGATAATCAAATGACAATGCACTGGCTGCGCTCGTATAAATACCATCATTACGTGCCATAACAGACGATCTTCAAACAGAATTTGTCTATAAATCGTGAAATTTTTACGCGTCGAAAAGCAGCATCTGCGGTAATATTGTACGTTTCTGTGTAGGTTGAACCCAAAATCAATATAAACGCCAACGGCGATTACCGTCTGCAACGCAAGGAATACCCCCTTATCTTTATAGGGGGCCGTCGTAAGGTAAGTGCACAAAACTTATCAGGAAGTTGGTGCTGCATGAAAGAGATATTACAAGCCAGAATACCGTTCGTACTTTTTTTGATTAGAGGTTAGCATTTAAGTAACTGATATAAACAATCCATCATTATTATTTGTAAATGCTAAAACTATGTAGACGTATAGCAAATGAAGTTGACCTAGCTCTGTCAAACGGGGTTGACAAACCGTGGGAAATAGTGAAAATTGGCGCCGATGGAACTCCTACAACGAGAGTGGACCAAGTTGCAGAGGATGCCGCGATTATGGCGTTAAAAAATCAAGATATTGCAGTTCGAATAGTGAGTGAAGAAGTCGGTGAACACGTAATAGGTGAAAGCCCTGAGTGCACAGTCGTGCTTGACCCGATAGATGGCACTTACAATGCACTAAAGAATATCCCATTTTACTCGATATCAATAGCTATAGCTAATAATGACCTAGCTCACATCAGGTTCGCTTATATTCGTGACCTTTACACCAAAAAGGAGTACTGGGCATCAAAAGGCGGGGGGGCATATTCCAACGATGCGCAGTTAAGTGTATCCGACACAAATAACCTCAATGGATTTAGCGTTAGTATATACGGCTACAAGAGAAACGTTGAGAGAATGATAAGACTCACTAATCACATAAGGCGGGTCAGAATTCTCGGCTGTGCATCACTTGAACTTGCACTTGTCGCTGCTGGTAAACTTGATGCATTTGTTGATTTGAGAGGCACGCTGAGGGTCACCGATGTGGCAGCTGGTATACTTCTTGTAGAAGAAGCAAGAGGAGCTGTTACAGACGATTGTGGACGAGAACTCACTACACCTCTCGACGTGATGCAGGGTGTAGAGATTATAGCTTCAAATGGCGCAAAGCATGGAGAAATTCTACAGTACCTACAAAGGTGTGGCGAGAAATGAGAATAGGCATCGTATCAAGGTGTGATGTGCGAGAGGCACTACAACTTGCAGGGGATATTGGTAAACACCTTAAGGAGTGCGCTGAGATCGTGTATGATAAAGGTACTGCAGACAAACTAGATGAACGCGGTGTAGAGCTTAAAAAGCTCGAAGTTGACGTAATAGTAGCAGTTGGAGGTGATGGAACAATATTGCGAGTACTTCAAAATATTTCACGCCCTATTCCGATAATCGGCATAAATATGGGAAAAGTTGGATTTTTAGCTGAAATAAGCCCGGAGAATGCGTTTTACGCGGTTGACAAGCTTATCAAAGGGTTTGAAGTCTCAGCCCAGTCAAGGCTTGCGATTTCCATAAACGGTAAAGAACTGCCGCCGGCTACAAATGAAGCAGTTATTGTCACATCGAGACCAGCCAAGATTCTCGAATACAGAATTGAAGTTGATGGGAGCCTGCTCGATGATCTGAGAGCTGACGGCGTTGTCATTGCGACGTCCACAGGATCAACTGCGTACGCTATGAGTGCCGGAGGGCCCATTGTTGATCCTAGAGTCGACGCATTTATAATCGTTCCACTCGCGCCTTACAAGCTGTCGGCTCGACCTTGGGTGATCTTCGGTGAGAGCACAATAAATGTCAAGATGATGGGAAAAGACGCAGTTATAGTAATAGATGGACAGTACAGCGAAGTTGCCCATAAAGATGACTTACTGACGTTTAAGAAAGCTGATACAGAATCACTTTTTGTGGTAGGAGAGAGGAGTTTTTTTGAAAAAGTTGCTGCAAAACTTAGGTAGTGAATTAGTTATTACAAAAAATCGATTGGAACTCGTCACTTCAGTTGTTTACCAAACAACACATAAACGTGCAGCTGCTTTCATCATTTGGTCTAAAATCGCTGTTCTCACATCACATCTTTTCCATACCTTTTAGAATGTTTTGGGCTGTTTTCCAAGAATGTCGTGCAAAATTGGGCAGCTGACCATATTCACATACCCAACTTCTTAAGAAATCCATGGTGGTGGGGTCTGATGGATAGCCACTTCCGATCTTTAGGCCTACCCTCTCTTCAAGCTCTCTGATCCATTTGTCCCTCGCTACCTTTGCAATTATGGACGCAGCAGAAACAATGGGACGAGTTTTATCGGCTTTATGCTCTGCAACGACGTTAACAACCCCACTTTCACGTGTTACACTTTCTGCAAATCTTGAAGCATCAACATCGCTTGCGTCTATATACGCACAGTCAGGTTTTAGATTGCGTAGTACGTACGCGTGAGCCTTCATCACAATTTCATTCATTGTCATGATGCGCCTAAGTTCGTCAATTTGTGCTGCAGTGATTTCGTGCACAAAGCAATCACAAATTTTCTGTATCCGGACGGCTAGTAATTCTCGTCTTTTCAGCGAGATCGCTTTAGAATCCCTTACCCCCATATTTCCGATTCGTCGAAGCGAAGTTTCATCAATCATAACGCCTGCTACGAACATAGATCCTATAACAGGCCCTTTGCCAGCCTCGTCTACTCCAACTATTTTCATACGTAAAAACTGTCTACAGCAGGTGACGAATGCCGAGCAGGAGCTTTGGATTCGCCTTTAGTAAGTGCTTTAAGAGCCCTGCAGAGGTCATCTCCTCAATTTTTGCTCCTTGAATTGACCGTGCAAGCTTGTTGAGTTCTTCATCAGACAGGCGTATGAAGAACTCTTTGACTTTGTAGTTACGCTTCAACTTTTTGCCAAATGAGGCACGCCACGTGGTTTCGTATTCCGTAAGGACTTTTGTTGCGGCGTCGTTTTCACGCACGGCTTTCCTCGCAACGTCGCCAGCGATCTTTCCGCCTTCCATCGCGTTTATGACTCCGCCGCCCGTAAGAGGGTCACAGTGGTGTGCGGCGT
>Ga0209517_10008819_pt1 | contig 11720 bp, 5 predicted proteins | sample PeaSoiMetSII2010_FD_187695 | JGI IMG/M metagenome (GOLD analysis project Ga0209517, IMG submission 187695) | Peat soil microbial communities from Weissenstadt, Germany - SII-2010 (SPAdes) (version 2) | ecosystem: Environmental > Terrestrial > Soil > Wetlands > Peat | place: Germany: Weissenstadt...
TCCAGCATGATGACTCCAGTCTGCACGGACACGCCGAACAGCGCCAGAAAGCCCACGCCGGAAGAAACACTAAAGTTGGTGCCAGTAATCAAAAGAGCCAGCAGACCGCCAATGGGGGCGATGGCAATGTTTGCAAGAATCAACAGGGCCCATTTGAACGATTTAAACATCGTGTAAAGGATGATGAAGATGATGAGGATCGTGATGGGAAGCACGATGAGCAGCCGCTCGTTGGCTCTTTTCTGGCTCTCATACTCTCCCTCCCAATCAATGCGATACCCGAGAGGCAACTTGACCTGGTCGTTGACCTTCTTCATCGCCTCTTCTACCGTGCTTCCGAGGTCGCGCCCGCGCACGCTGTACTTGATAGCAACGTAGCGCTGATTGCCTTCGCGATAAACTTCGGAAGCACCGTCTCTTTCTTCGATGTTGCAGAGCTGTGCCAGCGACACGCGTTCGCCGGAAGGAGATAGCAGACGAATATTCTCGATCGCTTCCTTGGTGTCACGGTATTGCGGGAGATACCGCATCACCAGGTCGTATCGCGCCTCGCCCTTGAGAATCTGGGTGAGCGCGTTTCCTCCCACCGCAGTCTGAATCGCGTCTTCTACGTCGGAAACATTGATGCTGTAGCGAGACGCCTGATCCCGATCGACGGTGAAGTTCAGATTGGGCTGGCCGATAACCCGAAACACGCCTATATCCTCTACGCCTCGAATGGGGCGCATAGTCGCCTCAACTTCGTCCGCCTTTTCTTCGAGCGTCTTCAGATCGTCACCGTAGATCTTGACAGCGAGTGCACCCTTCACGCCGCTCACCGCCTCTTCCAGATTGTCCGAAATCGGCTGCGAGAACCCCCATGTCACTCCCGGGATCTTTTCCAGTTCGCGATCCATGGCGGCAATCAGTTCTTCCTTGTTCTGGTGAAAGACTGGACGCCACTTCTCTTTCGGCAGAAGGTCGACAAAGAACTCCGTATCGAAAAAGCCTGTGGTGTCGGTTCCATCGTCGGGGCGGCCGATTTGGTTTACGACCTGCGGGACTTCAGGAAACGAGCACAGGATCTCACGGGCTCTGTCCGCGACCCGCGCACTTTCAGTCGGCCCGGTGCTTGGGGCAAGTGTCCCTCGAACCCAGATCGCACCTTCATCCAAGTGCGGCAAAAATTCCGACCCGATCACTCCGCTAAAAGCCAGGTACGCAGAAAACAAAAGCGCAAGAACTGCTCCACCGACCGTTACCCAGCGGTTGCGGATTGCCCAACGAACACTCGTCCTGTAGCGCGCGATGAGAAAGGACATGACCGGGTTTTGCCATTGTCTTGCATCGCTTCGAAACAGCAAGCTGGCGAGAGCCGGCGCAATCAGCATCGAGAAGATCAGAGCACCGATCAAGGCAAAGGCCACCGTCCATGCCATTGGCTTGAAGAGCTTTCCTTCGACCCGCTGCAAGGTGAAGATGGGAAGATATGCCGTAATAATGATCGCAATGGCAAAGAAGACAGGGCGCTGCACTTCATGTGCAGCGGTGCGGATCCGGTCAACCATAGAGCGCGGTGCTTCCTGAGGCCGGTTCAAATGGCGCACAATGTTCTCGACCATCACGACGGCCCCATCCACGACCATGCCGAAGTCGAGCGCGCCCAAGGAGAGCAGATTTGCTGAGATATGGCGCAGGTCTAGACAGATCGAAGCAAAGAGGAGCGCAAAAGGGATGGTCAGGGAAACGATGATCGCGCCTCGGACGTTGCCCAGAAAAAGGAAGAGGATGATGACGACCAGGAACATGCCTTCTGCGAGGTTGTGCAGCACCGTGTGAGTTGTGTAATGCACCAGATCGTCTCGATCGAGATATGGGACGATCTTCACTCCCGGAGGCAGAATATGATCGTTGAGCTGTTTGACCATCGCGTGGAGGTTTTCCAGCATGGTGGCGGTGTCTGCACCTTTGCGGAGAAAGACAATCCCTTCGACGACGTCGTTGTCGTCGTCCACCACACCGTCGGCACGATGGTACGCTCTTCCGATTTGCCCTAAGCGAATCTTTGGCCCTTGCGTAACCTCGCCGATATCCTTAATCCGAAGCGGCGTGCCGTTTTGGGCCTTGATCACGGTCTTTTCGATGTCTTTGGTGCCGGTGACCAAGCCGACACCGCGCACATTGATCTGTTGTGAACCCTGTTCAATAAAACTGCCACCCACGTTGGCGTTGCTGTTTGTGAGTTGCTGCTCAAGCTGGGCAAGACTCAGACCGTAGGAGATCAGTTTCTCTGGGTCGACGCGGATCTGATATTCGCGAGTCACACCGCCGAACGATGAGTCGTCGACCACGTCCGGAACGGATCGAATGTATTTGGCGATCACCCAGTCCTGCAGAGACTTCAGATCCATCAAGTCATACGCGGGATTCGTGCTCTTCAATGTGTACCAATATACCTGGCCAACCGGACTAAAATCCGGCCCAATCCCGCCAGAGACGCCAGGCGGGAGGGTGACCTGCGAAAGCCGCTCCAGCGCCTTTTGGCGGTCCCAGTCGTTATCGGAGTTGTCGTCGAAGATGAGATTCACAACCGACAATCCGGCCAGGGAAGCCGACCGTACGCGCTGAAGGTGCGGAATGCCGTTCATCTGGATTTCAATGGGAATGGTGACCTGTTGCTCGACTTCCTCTGCGGCTCGCCCAGGCCACTGCGTAATCACCTGTACCCAGGTATTGGCAACATCGGGATAGGCTTCAACCGGCAGATTGTGGAAGGAGATGATTCCCCAGATGAAGAGAAGAATCGCCATGCTGAGCACGACGAAGCGGTTATTCAAAGCGAAATCGACGAGTGTGCTAATCATTGCTGCTCCGCCGAATTCTGGAATTCGAGCGCATTGCCCACGACTTGTTGGCCCGGCGCCAGCCCGGATACGATCTCCTGAATGGAGCCCGGAAGCATGTCGCCACCCACTACCTCTGTCTGTCGAAACTGGTTGCCGGCCACAGGCACGTAGACCCAATCCCGATCATGCAGGTGCAGGACTGCGGTAGCTGGAACAGCCGCTCGCTTCTGTTTTTGGCGGCCGTGAAAGGTAGCGCTCACAAACATGCCGGGGCGCATCAATCCCGGATTTCGCATTTCTATGCGCACCTTTACCGTGCGAAGATTGGGGTCCATCACAGAGCCGATGTTATCGATGACGCCGCTGAAAACCTGGTCGGGATAAGCATTCAATCGGATATCGACCTTCTCTCCCAGGCGCACGCTGGCCAGGTCGTTTTCATATACATCGCACAGCACCCAGACATAACTAAGGTCTGAGATCGTGAAAGGATTCGGTGAGCCAAGTCCGGCGACGCCAGACGCATTGGTGACTTGTTGATCGGTGATTATGCCGGATATCGGCGCGCGAATTTCTACAATTCCGCTTGGCCGATCGAGGGTCGGATTGCCCAGGACTCGAAGTCTCTCCGCTGTGTTTGCGACGTCGACCTTGGCTTTGTCTTCGGCATTCTGGGCGATTTGAAGATCGTTCTGCGAGATTGCGCCCTTGCTGTATAGGAACGTCGCGCGGTCAAGCTGCGTCTGGACAAGCTTCTCATCAGCAACTGCCTTCTGATAGTCGGAGAATGCGCCGGAAATATCTGAGCTCTGGACTTTCAGCAGCAGCTGACCCTTCTTGACGGTGTCTCCCAGGCGCGCGTCGATCTCTACAACCCGGCCCGAGGCGATTGAGATGACGGGAACGGCTCTTGCAATGTCTGGATTCACGGTACCGTTCACCTGCAACTGCGGCGTCGCGATGTGTTCTACCGCCCGCACCAGTTGAAAACGTTCGGGATGATCCACTTGGAACAGATTGCGATCCTCAACGCGCTGCACTTTGAGCGGCGGTGGCGCTTCCGCCTTGGGATTGCTTTTGTCACTACTGCACCCCGCTCCAAACAAACACAGAGTCAAACCGGAAACGAGTATTCCGAAGATCCCGGGCCTCATGGCATCACCTCGCGCCCTACGGCAAGATTCAGTTGGTTTGTGGCGTTCAGATAGGAAGCCACCAAATTCAAATAGTTGACTTGCACGCTCCGGTAGTCCGCCTGGGCGTTGAGAAAATCGAGCAGCGACGCCGCGCCGTGCTGATACGAAATCGAGATTGTGTCCCGCACACTTGATGCCTCTTCGAGGTATTGGTCCTTGTAGGGTTTGAGAAGAATCACCGCGCTATTTACCGTGGCGTAGGCGGAGTCGACATCGCTGAAGACCTGTGCCCGTGTCTCCGTTGCCAGCCGATCGTTCCGGTCGATGTCCAGTTGCGTGCGGCGCTTTTCGCCCTGATTGCGATCAAAGACTCGCAAGGGGATGCTCACGCTGAACCCGATGTACTGATCGATGGGCGGGTTGCGACCGACATCGAAACCAAGGATCGGATCGGTGGATCCGTTGGCTACCGCGAGTTGGTGGTCAGTCTTCGCCTTGTCGACAGACTGCAACACTGCCCTCAGGTCGGGGCGTGTATCGAGAGCCGCTTGGCGGACGTCGCTGAGCGGCGGAATCTGCTCAGCTAAATCAAACGGCCCGGTAACGTCGAACTGCTCGACAGCAGTCTGGTCATTTAACAGCATGAGAAGTTGAATCTTTGCCAAACGCAGATTCACTTCTGCGGTCTGTAAGTCGGATAAGTATTGAACTCTCTGCAATTCCAGACGCTTCAAATCCACCTGGGCAATCGCACCAGATGTGTACCGGTCACGATTTACCTCCAACACGCGGTCGTAGTAAGCCAGGTTTTCCTTGGCTAGATTCAGGATTGCCTTCTCCTGAAGTGTCTGCACGAATGCTCCTCGGAGATTGAATACCAGATTTCGCTCCAGGTCGGCTTGCCCGGAGATCGCTACGGCGGTTCCCTTTTGAGCGCTCTCCAGTCGCAGTCCGCGTTTGTGCTCGCGTTCCCACAGATAGTTCACACTGCCGGAGGCCAGCAGGTATGCAAACGGTCCGTGAGAAGGGCCGCCATTGAATGGATCGATCTGATCACCGAGAATGGTGAGGTTTGGGTTTGGCCGCAGGTTCGCTGTGATCTCCTGGGCGCGCGATTCATCGATGCCGATCTGCCCGGCTTGCAGAGTCGGGTTGGCTTTCTCGAATTTGTCACGAACCTCCTGCCATGTGAGTGCCGTTTGGGCAACACCGCTGCCCGCCGAGACAACGACCCACAACAGCCCTAGACACAACCATCTGACGCCCCGCTGCATGAACCCTCCTTTGCTCCTTCTACCCGCGCTCGCCTGAACATATGCAAGTGCGCTCGCCACTGCTGACTTGCAAATTCTTTTCAACAAATGATTCAGCGAACGATGCCAACTATGGACCGAGGCGGCGTGAATCGGGAAAATTGAGCGTGTGCGCCCGGACGCAAAACGTGAAGCGAAAGTACACGACCTTTCGCACTACAGTAGTCCTCCATCAAGGCGCCGTGTGAATGGGCTGTCAAAGTGACACCGGGAAGCTGGCACATCCGGCCGATCAAGGAGCCGACCGAAGTGCCGACATTACCGAGGCTTATTTCACTTTCAGCAAAGTATTTCATCGTGTGGCGAGAAGGCGATACTGCGTTTCACACAAAACTCAACGTGAATTGTTAAATCATTGTGAAGATCGAATTGAGCCGGGCATGGCACTGTTTATTGATCCGGGAGTTTAGTGCAGATCAAGAAAGCTGCGGTATTCCGCTATAAATGCGGTCAATTTGCGGTTGCTGCATGGTGCACTGTGCCCGTCAAAGAAACTGCGGCAAACCAGGAAGCGACTGCGGGAGATGAGAAAGAGCAGCCAAAGCAAGGGACAACTGAGGATAGCATCGTCAATTCAGATATGCACGCACCAGATCGATGAGATCCTCGGCCAGATCCGGAGCTATCTGCTCCTTGGACCCCAGGGTGAGGTGGAAGCGGATGTGATCCTCCAGGACCCCACCCATAAGGCCATTGACGCCGCCGCGCACGGCTGCCAGTAGCATCAGCTGGTCGCCACAATCTTCATCGGCATTCAGAGCCCGCTCAACCGCATCCAATTGGCCACGCAGCTTGCGCACACGCTGCAGCAGCTTCACTTTTTTCCTTTCGTGCGAGGACATGGTCCGACTCCTCTCTGCAAATTATCATTACAGACTGTGTTTCGCCGGAGTTGAGTCGATGCTTTGCTACGCGCGCTAGTGGTTGGCACGGGAGCAGGGACATAGCCGAAGCGGAGGTTGAACTGCAGGTTCGCGCCGTCCTAATCATTCGACATCGGCGCAATGTGATCGCATAGTCTTATGTTGTTTCGTCCAAGCCTGTGATTAATCAGTTCGAACGCGGATGAGACTTGTGCCATTCGTAGAGGAAGAGCATCACTACCGTCCAGAGTAGGCAAACGACGACGAATGCAATAGTCGTCCATTCCACGAATGTGCGAAACCCAAGATGGCGGCCGCGATGACGACGTCTCATTACTCTCGGCGAACGATGCGGTTGCATAGCAATCACTATCGGGCTGCTCGTAAGCCAGCCGCTATGTCCTTTTCTTGATTTGTGCGAAAGATATGTTGGGTTATCTTGCAGGTGCGACTCAATCATCAAAAGATAGCCACACGGCCGACCATAAGATTGGCCACTCGATATGGGATGTAAGCTACTAGACTTCGCTATAGCCGCGTATCTGCGCTAAGGCGGTTTCAGCGCGGCCATCTTTGCGGAGCAAATCACTGTGAAGCGTCGATTACTGCTGAACGGTAAGACAGCCGGTGCAGTCCTTGCAGTCGCCGTGCTCGCCATCGTTGTCGTGTTCCTGAGATCCGAGTCCGGCCATGCCCCCAATGCGCGTACAGATTCAACGCCGGTCTCTGCGCATTCCGATGAAGCGGTGGACCTGTCGCCGAGCCAACTGAACTCGATCAAAGTTCAGTCAGTTGGGAGCTACGTATTTCCCGTCGAGAAGGAAGCAGTGGGCAGCATCAGTTTGGCTGACGACCTGTCGGTTGATGTCTTCCCGAACTATCAGGGGAAGCTGATCAATGCCCTCGTGGAGCTGGGCGACAAAGTTCAAAAGGGGCAGCCACTCTATACGATCGACAGCCCGGATCTCATTCAGGCAGAATCGACGCTGATTGGCGCCGCGGCGACCTTGGAATTGACCAGCAAAGAACTAGCGCGAGCCAAGGCGCTGAATGGAACCAATGGGGTCTCTGAGCGCGAGCTGGAGCAGGCAATCTCCGATCAACAAACCGCCGAAGGCGCTCTCAAAGCCGCCAGGGAGGCGGTACGCGTCTTCGGCAAGTCGGACGCCGAAATCGATCGGATCGTGGCCTCGCGCCGGATTGACCCTGCGCTCGTGGTGCTCAGTCCGATTGCCGGCGAGGTCACGGCGTTTAACGCGCCGCCTGGGCTTCTGGTGCAGCCGGGGAATGCACCTGCGCCCTACTCGGTTGCGAATGTGACGGTCAAATGGATGCTGGCCGATGTCCCCGAGAGCGACGTTCCGTCTTTCCGTCCCGGTGAGCCAGTCGAAGTCAAGGTGATGGCCTATCCCGGACGTGTGTTCAAGGGCAGCGTATCGAAGATTTACGAGACGGTCGATCCGAACACGCATCGGGAGACGGTCCGCTCCGAGATTTCAGATCCCAAGAACGAGCTGCGTCCGGGGATGCTGGCCACCTTTACGATTCGTGTTCAAAAACCGGTAGAAGCCACCGCGATACCCGCTAACGGCGTGGTGCGCGAATCCGACGGCTCCATGACGGCGTGGGTGACAACCGATCGGCGCCATTTTGTGCAGAGGGTTATCAAGACTGGTCTGCGAAACGACGACCAGGTGCAGGTGAGTGCTGGCTTAGAGCGCGGAGAACTCGTGGTCACGGACAACGCTGTATTCCTGAGTAACATGCTTCAAGCGCCACCCTCCGACTAGGCTCGATTTCATTTCATTAAGAGACAATCCGACATGTTTAAGTCTCCCATCGCATTTTGTCTGAGCCGCCGCGCGATTGTCGTGCTGGGGTTGCTGTTGTTTGGCGCTGCCGGGTTCGTTGCCTTCAAGAAGCTCAACATCGAGGCGTATCCGAATCCCACACCTGTAATTCTGGAAATCACCGCGCAGGCGCCGGGACTTTCCGCAGAGGAGATGGAACGCTATTACACGCGCCCCATCGAGATTGGGCTTTATGAAACGCCGGGAATAGGCGTTATTCGCTCGACATCGTTCTATGGCTTGTCCTTCGTTCGCGTGGTCTTCAAATACGGTGTTGACTACAACTTTGCCTTTAGCCAGGCGTCGGTGGCGATGCAACAGAACGTCAGCCTGCCGGGCAATCTGGTGCCGACGATCCAGGCCAACAGCTCAACCGGGGAAATCTATCGATACCAGGTTGTCGGCCCGCCGCACTTTGGAGTCATCAATCTGCGCACGGTTCAGGACTGGATCGTGGCGCGCCGGTTGCTGACCATACCCGGCATCGCTGCCGTCAACAGTTGGGGCGGCCCAACCAAGGAGTTCGAAGTCGCCGTCGACCCGAGCAAGCTAGAAGCCTACAGCGTCACGGTGCCGCAGATCCTGACCGCGCTGGGCAATGCAAATCTCAACGTTGGTGGACGCGAAATCCGCATCGGCCAGCAATCGATCAACATCCGGGGCATCGGCCTGGTTGACGATGGCGGCAATGACGACCTGACCAAAGGCTTCAGGGTTGACGACATCGAAAATGTGGTACTGAGCCAAACCAACGGTGTCCCGGTTCTGGTGAAGGATGTCGGGAAGGTGACGATAGCTTACAGGCCACGGCTTGGAGTTCTGGGCCGTGATCGGCAGGACGACGTGGTCGGAGCAATCGTAGTTATGCGGCGCACCGAAACGACCGCCGACATGATTCCCAAGGTCAAAGCGGCAATTGACGCGCTGAACCATGACGGGAGCCTGCCACCCGGAGTCAGGCTGGTTCCCTATTACGACCGGTCGTCGCTGATCGCCGTGACTACGCACACCGTTCTTCACAACCTCATTTTCGGTTGTGTACTTGTATTTCTGATTCAATGGATGTTTCTCGGCAACCTTAGAAGCGCGATCGTCGTCGGTGTCAACATCCCGTTTGCGCTGTTCTTTGCCATCATTCTTCTTGTTATCACCGGAGAGAGCGCAAACCTGCTGTCGGTAGGCGCGGTCGATTTCGGGATCATCGTGGATTCGGCGGTGATCCTGGTCGAGAACATCTTCCGGAATTTCCAGGCGAATCCTGAAGAAAAGCAGAGCTTGCTGCAACGTCTCTCCGGCGGGTACTGGGGCGCAGACCCGACGAGAGCGGTGCTTCATGATACTTCCGCGCACGGCTGGACGGATCGTTTGCGTTTGATTCTGATCAGCGCCATGCAGGTGGACAAGGCCGTCCTGTTCTCGGCGCTCATCACCGTAGCCGGGTTTGTGCCTCTGTTCACCATGGAGGGAGTCGAGGGTCAGATATTCGGACCCATGTCGCGAACCTACGGTTACGCTCTGGCCGGAGCCCTCATTGCTACATTCACCATTACCCCTGTGCTTACTTCGCTGCTTCTTCCGGAGCATGTGAAGGAAACCGAAACCATAGTCGTGCGCTTGCTGCACCGCGTATACAATCCCGCTCTGCGCTTCGCTTTGGACCGCCGTTCTATCGCGGTCGGGATCGGCATCGTCTTTTTGGCTGTGTCCGCGTTTCTGGGAACGCGGCTGGGCAGCGAGTTCCTTCCGCACCTGGAAGAAGGCAATTTCTGGATTCGCGCCTCGATGCCCATCACTCTTTCTCTTGAGGATGGCGAGGCGGCTACCAGAAAGATGCGCGAGATTCTCCTGAGACATCCGGAAGTGATTACGGTCGTATCGCAGCATGGGCGCCCGGACGATGGAAGCGATGCATCGCCATTCTCGAACGTAGAGCTCTTTGCGCCCCTCAAACCGTTTGACGAGTGGCCAAGGGGCTTGACCAAAGAGAAGCTGACGAACCAGATTCAGACGGAGTTCCAAAACGAGTTGCCGGGAGTCGTCTTCAATTTCTCGCAGTACATCGAAGACAACATTGAAGAGGGAATCTCCGGCGTCAAAGGTTCCAATTCAGTAAAAATCGTCGGACCGAATCTCCAGGTTCTGACAAATCTTGCCGAGCAGGTCCGCGACCAAATGAGCCAGGTTCGCGGCATCGCCGACCTCGGCATCTTCCCTGTCCTCGGGCAGCCAAACCTGAATATCACAGTGGATCGCGCGAAGGCCGCACGCTATGGACTCAACTCCGGGGATGTCAATGCAGTTGTTCAAGCCGCAATGGGAGGATCTGTTGCGACCTCGGTGCTGGAGGGTGACCGGCAATTTGACTTGGTCGTTCGCTATTCGCCGGAATCCCGCGACAGCATTGACAAGGTTCGTACCATCAAAGTCGGTTACCAAACCCCCAGCGGCGCTAACGCCTACATACCTCTGAGCGAGTTGGCATCGATCAGTTTGGACACAGGCGCGGCCTGGATCTATCACGAGAGCGTGCAGCGCTTCATCCCAGTAAAATTCAGCGTCCGCGGGCGCGACCTGGGTGGCACGGTTGCCGACGCTCAAGACCGGATCTCGAAAAAAGTCAAACTTCCGTCCGGATACCGCCTCATCTGGGCAGGCGAGTTCGGAGACCTTCAGGAGGCAAAGAAGCGTCTTGAAGTTATTGTGCCGGTCAGCCTGTTGCTGATTCTCGGTTTGCTCTATAGCATGTTCAACTCGCTGCGTGATTGCCTTCTTGCGCTGGCCGGAATCCCCTTCGCAGTTGCCGGCGGTGTTCTGGCGCTCTATGTCTCCGGCCTTGATTTCAGCGTCTCAGCCGCCATCGGCTTCGTCTCACTTTTTGGCGTATCCGTGATGGATGGCATTCTGATGATTACCTACTACAACCAGGAACGGCAGCTTCGCGGCGATACGCCGACAGAGGCGATGTTCCATGCCGCGACCAGCCGCATGCGCCCACTGCTGATGACGGCACTCTCAGCTTGCATCGGTCTGTTTCCAGCAGCTATTTCCACGGGCATTGGAAGCCAGGTTCAACGTCCGCTTGCGACCGTAATCGTCGGAGGCATGTTGGTAGGTCCCGTCATGCTGCTCCTTGCAGTGCCCGCACTGAGGATGGTCTTCCTGGGCGGCGAAAATGGCTCGACGCAAGAGGTCGGCTCAAAATGAAAATCACTCGTCTACTCTTCACGGTGATTGGTTGGGCCGCGCTGATGAGCGGGACAAGTTACGCAACCGCATCTGGTCCAGCCCCCCAACAAACATCCTCCACGGGCGTCGCGAAGCCAGCCGGCGCCACTCCGCACGATAGACAGCATGTCGTTGCGCCTGCCGGCGGGAAAAGTCAGAGGGACACTCGCCCTTCTGATGAACATCAACGATCGCTTGGCGGTTCAGAAAAGAACCACGTATTCAGCGGCAGGCTTTCAGGAACAACTCACACTTTGCAACTTTCGAGCGGACGCGGACGGTCGACTTCTCAGAGTTTCATGAGTCCTCATCAGCCCGGCCCGCTTCGGCCTGCCAGCACAGTGAAAGGCGGCCTCATCCAAACCGGGATAGCGAACAAGGCCCTGGGTATCCCGCAGAGAGCTGCTATCCGGCCCCCCGTTCTGTCACTTGCCAGCGCGCGTCATCGCGGCGCCAATCCACCGGCCCTCGGTGGAAGCGCGACTTCCAGCCGGACGAATAACGGGAC
>Ga0209517_10008823_pt1 | contig 11714 bp, 10 predicted proteins | sample PeaSoiMetSII2010_FD_187695 | JGI IMG/M metagenome (GOLD analysis project Ga0209517, IMG submission 187695) | Peat soil microbial communities from Weissenstadt, Germany - SII-2010 (SPAdes) (version 2) | ecosystem: Environmental > Terrestrial > Soil > Wetlands > Peat | place: Germany...
AGTCAAAGCGTCCCGGAGGCATTCTGAGCAAAGCCCGTGCGAGTACCCATCAACGTGCGGGTTCCCGCTTCCCCATGTCTTACCGCATCGTATGCATTGAAACTCCATAAGCCGTTCCTTGTTCTGATTGTCTCGCAAAATAACTTATCCTGCTGTTTGAAGAGGCAAGGTTCGTGCCAGCGGAGCCCTTTTGTATTCTGCCCGTCCGGACGGCAGCGCCCCCTGTGCGTCGTCAAAAATATGAGCAATTTTTTCCCACATGGTTACATTTCCTTCACTTCAGCCTGTTTGGCAAGTCGCCTCCATTTAACTATCAGATCGGACCTTGAACGGTAAAACTTGAACGTTCCGTTAGAATTTGAGAAAACAGAGGCATACCCTAAAAGGGTGATGAGAAAGGCCACACGCCGCCGGCCCCGACGGCGGGAGGGTGGGCGGGCTGTCGAATGCAATGTGGGCCGGCGCGGGTTGTGCCGCGTAGCGGCTTTATACATGTTTCTTTTTTTTGGTAAAATTGGTGTAATTTTGAACTACTCACCGGAAGGAGCAGATGTGAGGAAAATAATTCTCATCATGTCAGTTTTTTTGGTTGCGGCCTGCATATCCGAAGTAAAACCTGTATTAAGGCCCGCAGAAGTCGACATACCAAGCAGGATAGCCGATCAACTGAAGTGGCTGGATCAGGACAGCGCAGCGAAAGCTATGAGTCCCCAGGATGTAATCCTCATCAAGGGTAAAATCAAAGTGATCAAAGAAAAGTACGACCGGCTGCAATCTGCCGGGGCGCTCACCGCCAAGGATTCAGCCGAAATAAACAAGATGCTTGACAAAACGAGCGAGCTGATTTTCCTGTGGGGACAAAGAAAGCAGGGTCCCTTGGGTCATTAGTTTTTGAGACTCGGTTTTTTCGATATCCCGATCACATTGGGAATTGTCAGCGGAAAAGGAAGGGGATTTTTTTCAAGGCCCCCCCGGACCCCGTATCTCTCGATGGTCATGCTCGATGTAGACAGATAAAGTGAAGCTTGTGGACCGCCCTCGAGATACATTGCGCTCTTTAGAGACAGCGGAAGAGAGAGCAGGATTTCTATAAAATCATGAACCGAAAGGGGGGTCCTGTTTAAAAGAAACAGGATATTCCCCTGGGTGTCCATTGCGACCGCCAGGGTGCTCCACTTTGTATCTTGCTTGCTCCAGACATTTTGATGGCTGCAGGAAATCATTCTTATGCTTTGTACGAATGACCGGTATTTTTGACGCAAGTAGTTAAAATCCTGACATTCACAATCAACGAGCTGTATTTCGGGAACATTTTCATCAACCCGGTTGAACGCCAGGATGGTATTGGCGTTGTTGAGCCTCGGGTTGTTAACGTGAGCGAAGTTCTTCATGAAGCCCACACTGGTCAAACCGTTCTCCTGAAACATCCCGGCGTTTACGGCCGCAACCATTTGATACTTTAAAGCCCATTCTTTGACGGTGAGAGACTCTTTCCCGTGTTGCGTGGCGCACTGAAGCTGAAACGAATAACGTTCGGGGTTTACCTTAACCAGCGTGATCTCGTAAGAGCTGTTGTCAAAAACGGACTCGAACTCAGCTACAAACAAACCCTCATCGGCTTCCTTCCAGGGAATGGTTACGCTGGTGAAGGCGAAATCGCCGAACAGGGAAATCATGCCGAACGCGGCCATGCATAAGGCCAGGATTTTGAGCAGGATATATACCCGCATAGTTTTGTACCCGCCAGTTCGAGTAACTCGAGGGTAGAAATCGCAATCAGGGGTCGTTTCTAATATTCAGACGAGGTCCAGGGGGCTCTTCATTTCGGCCGTTAAGGACCTTCCCGCCTCCTTGCCCCTGTATGGAAATTCAGTCTTGGGCCTCACAGTTCAAGTTGCGCGCCAAACCTGTACCCCGCATCCAGTGCACGCAGATTCGACTCGATCAGCCTTTCAGGCAGGACTTGCCGGAGCGCCTTCTCGAAACTCGTTTTGGATACCGGCAGAATGCCGGTTCCGGCTAATACCCCGACCATGATCACATTCGCACTGCGCTCGGCGCTGACCGACCTTGCCATTCCATCTGCATCCACCCGGATCAGGTTTGCGACGTGAGGTTCTACCATTCTGTAAAGCGCATCCTGACCGGGATAAGCGCTTTGCCCGATTGTAACCGTGAAGGGCGGAATTGGCGCGATGCTCGTTATGACCACGGTTTTCGGGTTGCACTTAGGCAGCGCGCGAGCTGCCTCGAGCGGTTCAAACGCGATCACGATGTCCGCTTCGGCGTCGGCGATGATTGGGCTGGCTGCGCGGCCCATTACTACCGAGGACTCAACGACCCCGCCCCTTTGCGCCATGCCGTGAATCTCGCTCATCAGAACCGGGATACGCTCCTCCAGGGCGGCCTCACCGACGAGGCGAGTTGCAAGAAGGGTCCCCTGACCTCCAACACCTGTAAAAAATATGCGCAAAGCTCCAAATTCTTTTCCCATCGGCATGATCTCTCTTTTCATCAAATCCTTTTAGGACTGATACAATCGCAAATTTGCGAACATACGCTGCACCCGCTGCAAAGGGATTCGTTTATGAAAACATGCTCGACCCCGCCTGAAGATTCAACAAAAAAGGCCGGACAGCCGAGTTCGGTAAGGCATTGTTTTTTGCACTCTGCACAGGATTCGGATTCATCGGTCCGAAAAACTATTTTCTTTTGTTTCTTCATTATCCGGGTCTCAAAAAGAGGGCAGGGGCTTTTGGCGATAATGACCGAAACCCCGGATGAGTTCATTTTGTTCTTGAAATCCTGCAATACTGCCTGGCTCTTTTTGACCTGGAGAGGATTAATCGTTGCCACCTGGCTCACTCCGCATCCCCGCACCAGCTTCTCCAGACTCACTTTGGGCTCGATCCTCCCCTTCAGGGTCAACTCCACCCCTGGATTAGGCTGATGGCCCGTCATGGCGGTAGTTCCATTATCGAGAATGACGAGCAACATATTGTGGCCGTTTGAGACGGCGTTTACGAGCCCTGGTATTCCAGCATGGAAAAATGTGGAGTCGCCGATGAAAGCGACGACCGGCCGGTCCAGCACTTTGCTGAATCCTGCCGCTGTGGACACGCCGGAACCCATGCAAATCAGAAAATCGGCCATTTTGAGCGGTGGAAGAACGCCCAGGGTGTAACATCCGATGTCGGTGGGATATACCGCTTCCTCTCCAAAGACCTTCTTCACCGAATAATAAGTCGCTCGGTGGGGACAGCCGGGACACAGATTGGGCGGCCTTTGCGGCAGCTCAGGGGCAACGTGGACTTTTGGCTGCTGGTAATCAATATTGAAAAACTTGCTTATGGCGTTTTTTACCTTTGCCGAATCAACCTCGAAAGCTTCAGGAATCAACCCCTTGCCTTTGCCTGCAATGTCAACTGAGAGTTTTGATTCCTGCGCGCAGACCTTTACCGCCTCCTCAATGAATGACTCTACTTCTTCAACCACCAGGGCTTTCTTTACGCCGCCAAGAAATTCGGCGATCAGGGCTTTAGGCTGTGGATAGGTAAAGCCCAGCTTAAGGATCTTGATTTTATCCTCAAGGCCCATGCCGGTAACGGCGTCGAGCACGTGGAGAAAGCACACGCCGCTGGTAATGATGCCCATGCCGCCCTTTCCGGAGATATAATTAAAAGGGTTGCCCTCGGACTCTCCGACCAGCTTTTTGGTCCTTTCAAGCAGGGCCAACCGTAATTTCCGGCCCACAGCGGGAATTAGAACCATGTTGAAGGGGTCCTTTTTGAATTCACCCGAAAAGCCCTTTTGCGGTGGAATCGAGCCGATCTCTACAGGCCCCCGGCAATGATTTACACGCGTTGTGGTGCGAAGCAGGCAGGGCGTGCCGAATTTCTCGGAAATCCTGAAGGCTTCAAGCGTCATCAGGTAGGCTTCCTGCGGGGTCGATGGCTCGAGCATGGGGACCCCGGAGAGCCTTGCATAATATCTGCTGTCCTGTTCGTTTTGACTCGAATGAAGAAATGGATCGTCTGCGACCACGATCACCATGCCCGCTTTCACCCCAACGTAGGCAAGACTCACAAAAGCATCGGCGGCAACGTTCAGACCGACATGTTTCATCGCGCAAAGGCTTCTCACACTGCAAATCGCCGCTGCGGCGCAAACTTCGACCGAAATTTTCTCGTTTACGGAATATTCGACGTATATTCCGGCCTCATCTCCCAACTGGGCGAAATTGTCGATAATCTCCGAAGAGGGCGTCCCCGGATAGGCCGCCACAACGCCGACTCCGCTTTCGAGCGCTCCGCGCACAATCGCTTCGTTGCCCAGAAGAAACTGGGGCCTGTTGGTTTTAGAAATCAACAGTTCGTGCATCAAGTGTCCTCCATTGTCATTTCGAGCCTGCAATCGACAACAGGTTTAACCCTGTCGCCCGCGCGCTCGAGCAAACCTCTTTCGACAAGCTTTATTTTGGTGGTCATTCCAACATGTTCGTCTAACATTTCATCTTGAAAAGTGTAAACAGTTTTTTCGGTTCTGCAGTAATCAAAACTTAACATAAAATTAACCCGGACGTCATGCTTTCGGCAGTTGTAATCGGCACTATGTGGTCAAGTCGATGATGCATGCCGAAACACTAAAACTCGATTTTTCCTCTATCTTTCATGCCGAGTTGCCATACCTGGCGCAACGGCCCTCAACCCGCATACTCCTGCGCACAATGCTTGGCGCATCACGCCGGCTCATTCGGGGAGTATATGGCGCAGGTCCTTTGCTCTCCACTCCCGACCCGTTCATTCTTACAGTCAATCACACGCAATATGCCGAAGCGTTGCTCATCCCCGCCATCCTGATGTACCTCAGGGGCGGGGATCCGATTCGCTTCCTGGCTGACTGGAATTTTCTTCTGATTCCGGGAGTTCGCTCTCTGATGCGGATGGCTGAGACGATTCCGGTGACAACGAAACCCGCCCGGCCGCGCTGGCTCAACCGTTTCCGGCAGACCCTTGTCAAGGGTCCCGCCGGCATGGATGGGTCTCGATTGAGTCTTGCGCAGGGGAGGTCGATCGGGATCTTCCCCGAGGGGCGAGCCCATGGGGATACACGCTGCACGCTTCCGGGACGTCGCGGAGCAGCCGTGCTGGCGCTGGAAACGGGTGTCCCGGTCTTCCCTGCAGGAATACGGTTTCCCTGTAATGTTCAAGGCCGGCCCCTCCCTGTTCTGGCGCCCTTAGAACTGCATATAGGTGAACCAATTCATCCGGGGCGCCCGACCATCACACCGCACGTAGAACAGGTGGAAGATTTTCACCGAATTATCATGACTGCAATCGCTCGGTTGGCTGGAAAAACTGGACCTAAGCCCTTAACAGGAGGACCACTATGGCGAAGTCAATCGTTTCAGTGCGACGGGTCACAACAGAACAGGACCGAAAGTTAGCGCTGCGCGTCTTGCGCATAACTTATCGTCGAGAGAAACAGTGGGTGCGGGACGAAGCTCAAGTGTTTCCTGAGACTGACCTCGATTATTCAGCAGTGTCCTGGTTCCTCGCATCGGTCGGCCGCATGCCGGCCGGAGTTATTCGCGTCCTCTACGATCTGCCGGTGCATGAATACAGCGGATACGCCCTGGATGTGCTGGTGCCGGGGCTTGACATCGAGTCTTTTCTGCGGGACAACAAGATAGCGGAAATAGGCAGGTTTGCGGTTCGTCCACGGTTCCGAAACATCTTTGGCGTGGCGTCTCATCTCATGAAAGCCGCCACTGAAGATACTGTAAGGCGAGGGTTCTCGCACTTTATTACGGACGTGTTTGAAGGTGAACGGCACAGTCCGTACTACTTCCATAAACGGGTGATCGGCTTTCAGACAGTGGCGACACATGACACGGGTGAGCTGAATTGCCCTCTTAGACGGATCACAATGCTGCTAAACCTGCGGGAGGCATACCAGCGTCTGAGCCTGAACCAGAGCCGGTTCTATCGGTTCTTGACTGAAGGATGGGACGACGCGTTGCACGGGCAGCTTTCGGCCTGAAGTATGCGTAGCAACCGGCATGGCGCAGGAGCTGAGAGGGACTAGACTTTGGGAATGATTCGACGAGTCTACCTGGCCGTGGAGTTTACCGCGCTTTTTATCTTTCTGCCGTCACTTTACATACGTTTGCGGCCCATATTCCATCCGATCCTTGCCATATGGTGCCTTGCCGGTGTCTGCGCGTGGTTGCTCAAGTTAGACGGCTATTTCCCGAGATATCGATTCTGGGGTGACCGTCCGGCCGTAAAACAAATTCTGTTCGTGATTGGAAGATTTGCATTAATAGCTGTCGCCCTCGGATTACTTACGTTTTGGTTTGAATACGGCAGGTTCCTTACTTTTCCAAGAACAAGGCCTGTGTTGTGGCTGATTTTTATCCTGTTATATCCCATCCTGTCCGCTGTTCCTCAGGGGATTGTCTACCGCGCCTTCATTTTCCACAGGTACGAGGCATTGTTCGGCAAAGGGTGGGCCATGATAACTGCAAGTGCGGTGGTGTTCTGCTATGCGCATATCTTCCTTCTGAACTTTGTTGCAATGCTCCTGACGCTGGGCGGTGGAATTTTATTTGCCCATACTTACCTCAAAAGCAGATCGTTATGGTTCTCTTCGATTGAGCATGCCCTTTATGGCGATTTCATTTTCACTATAGGACTCGGTTACTTCATGTACAGCGGTGCGGTGCGATAACGAGTATCGCCCGAGCCGGTATCCCCTGGTTGGTGCACTCGCTCGAACCAGGAGCAGTAGGAAGCGGGGAGCGGGGAGCGGGGAGCGGGGAGCAGGAAGCGGGGAGCAGGAAGCGGGGAGCAGGAAGCGGGGAGCAGGAAGCGGTGATTATTCACGCGAAGACGCGAAGGCGCGAAGGCGCGAAAAAAACACATACGGATCATGCTTTTTATGTGAGGTCTTCCCGGTTAGATTTTACCTCTGGGCAAGGAAGGTTGAGGTTGCCACAGTCCACTTGCGGTTTTCCTGCTCTGGAAAGTATCCCCGGAACCCCTGGCACCATCGCAATAAAATTCATCGAAACGGGCATTTTGATTGCCGCCAATTCGACACAGTCATATTCTACATAAATCAGGCAACCGTGTTAAGCCGGCTTGGGGGTTTCGGGATGCTGTTGGAATATATTCAGGCACTACTTTCGCCGTGCAAGGTACGAGATCTTGCCGGATGATGGCAGCTACTATGGAGAGATTCGCGAATGTAATGGTGTTTACGCGAATGCAAAGACACTCGAAAAATGTCGAGAAGAACTCCGAGAAGTGCTGGAAGAATGGGTCCTGTTTCGGGTTCACTAGAACCTCCGATTGCCTGCGATTGACGGGATTGAACTTCTTATAAAAGAAGCCGCCTGATGCCTCCCTTTGGGCCGGTCAAAAGAAAAGACATCACTTGGGGAAGTTCAGCCTGGATCTAAGGGCATCATAATCAGGTTCTCTGGTTACATATTTGTCTCAAAAAAACGTTGGTTAAAAATTTTCCGCCAAAATTGTACCAATTTCTGTGGAGATGCATATCTTACGGGTTTGCACGGCGCGGAGCAGCTCTCAGGTCCTACCGGCGCAGCCAACACTTTCCTGCATGACGCGGGGGGCGGATAAAACGAGGTGAGTAAATGGCGTTAGCCAGACTGCGGAGCCTTAAGTATTTCCTGGCAATTGCATCGATCTGCTTAGCTATGGGAGTCTTCCTCATGCTGGGGCTCCCGAAGTTGCTGGCCGAATCCGAAATGCCGGACTTCTGCGCCTCATGCCATGTCATGGAGGCTGAATATGAGGCCTGGTTTCACGAAGGAGCGCACCGCAGGATAAACTGTGTCGACTGCCATCTTCCTCGCAACAACGTTGCTGCCCACTACATCTGGAAATCCTTAGACGGCTTAAAGGATATGGTGGTTTTCTATTCCGGGAGAGTTCCCGAACTCATCGAGGCTTCGGATCATGCACAACACGTCTTGCAGTCCAACTGTATCCGCTGTCATGAAACTTCGGTTGAAATGATTGATAAGGAGCGCTGGTGCTGGAGCTGCCATCGCCGGCTGATGCACGTGAGAAGCGGTTCCATAGCGACAAGATAAGGGTTTTTCCAAAACAAATAAGAGATGAAAGCGGGGGGAGCACTATGCTGATGAAATCCAGGAAAGACTCAATTGGGCGGGGTATTCTCATAGGTTTCTTGTTCCCGGTTTTTATCTCTTTAGGGCTCGCATTGTGCGGATGCCAGCCGCCAAAGCCCGAGCCGGTAAAGACGGTCATTATTCCCGACGGTGAAATCGACCCGGAAATCTGGGGCAAGGCCTACCCTGACGAGTACAACCTCTGGAAAAAGACGGAAGAGCCGGAGCCTGCGGGCAAGAGCAAGTACAAGAGAGGTTTCGACGCCGATCGGCCGACCTACGACAGGTTGGCCGAGTACCCTTACATGGCTCTCCTGTTCAGCGGTTGGGGCTTCGGTGTGGAATACAACGAGCCAAGGGGCCACGCCAATATGGTGCGCGACCAACTGGCGGTGGATTCATCTCGACTGAAGGCCGGCGGCGTATGTTTATCCTGCAAGACGCCCTATGCGCCGAAGCTCCAGAAAGAATTGGGGTTGGATTACTACAGGCTGCCGTACAACGACGTCCTCGCAAAAATCCCCGAAAAGGATAAAAACCTCGGCGTGGCATGCATCGACTGTCATGATAACAAGGACATGTCTTTGAGGCTCTCAAGGGGTTTCACTCTGGTGGAAGCACTCAATGGAATGGGTGTCGACCCCGGCAAGCTTTCCCGCCAGGAGATGCGTTCTGCCGTTTGCGCTCAATGCCACGTCACCTACAGCATCCCCAAGGACAAGGAAATGCACTCCACCGGTCTTTATTTTCCCTGGCAGGGCAGCAAGTGGGGCGACATCACCATCGAGAACATCATCAAGAAATTGCGCAGCGACGACTCGTACAAGGAGTGGAAACAGACGGTGACCGGTTTCAAACTGGCCTTCATCCGCCATCCTGAATTCGAACTTTTCTCGAACCACAGCATACACTGGAAGGCGGGGGCCGCGTGCCCCGACTGCCACATGCCCTACACAAGGGTAGGGGTGCACAAGGTTTCAGATCATCGCGTAATGAGCCCTCTCAAAAACGATATGCGAGCGTGCGCCCAGTGCCATCCTGAAAGCCCCGACTGGCTCAAGGAAAGGGTTGTCGAGATCCAGGACAGGACCGTCTCTCTCATGCTGCGCGCCGGATACGCCACGGCGACTACTGCCAAGATGTTCGAGACCGTCCACAAGGCCAGGGAACAAGGAAAACCCATTGACGAGGAGCTTTATAAGAAGGCCGTGGACTTCTACGAAGAGGCCTTCTATCGTACCGTTTTTATCGGGGCCGAAAATTCGGTCGGCTTTCACAACCCGCCGGAAGCCATGCGCGTGCTCGGCGACTCCATCGCATTTGCCGTGAAGTCTGAGGCGTTCCTGAGACAGATCCTGGCCAAGGCCGGGATAGATGAGCCCATGAAGGTTCCACTCGAGATGACCAAATACTTGGACGACAGGGGCGGCAAGAAGCTCCATGGTGAGCCTGCAATAGAAATCAAGGACCCGATGAACCTGCAGGATATGTTTTAGGAGAGCTACCAGGATCAGGAAGAGCGTATAAAGACACAAAGGCTGGAAAAAAGGGATCCCAAGGTTCAAGCACATCAAGCAAGCACAGCGGCTCCCGGGCGGCGATCATGCCCGCCCTGATCTCTACAACCCAACCGAGAGTGCACTATCGAGATGGAAGGTCTTGTCCGGCAGACAATTAAATATCACGAGGCCAGCAAACATCATTTTGACAGGTATGCACGCGGGCCTGGTTATCTTGACTGGGCATCCAAACCGGACCCTTTTAGGCGCTACCTTGGGGCGCCCCTGCACAGGCTTGCTATAAACCCATCGTTTACCGACCCCGACTACGATCTTGCTTTTGACTGCGGGCGTATCCCTCCGGTCCAATTGGACCTGCAAAGCCTCTCACGGCTTCTTTTCGACAGTCTTGCCCTCTCGGCGTGGAAGCAGGCAGGTACGGAAAGGTGGGCCCTTCGGGTGAATCCTTCCAGTGGTAATCTGCATCCTACGGAAGGTTATGTGATCTTTGGACCGATGGCAATGATGGATGAATCACCGCTTGTCTGCCACTATGCGCCCAAAGAACATGGGCTGGAACTGCGGGCACGGTTTCCTCTCGATTTGTGGGACGAGCTTATCTGCGGGCTTCCAAGGGAATCGGTCCTGGTGGGGCTAACCTCCGTTCACTGGCGTGAAGCCTGGAAATATGGAGAGCGCGCATATCGCTATTGCCAGCATGATATCGGGCACGCCATCGCGGCAGTCAGTCTGGCAGCCGCCGGTCTGGGCTGGAAGACCGGATTGCTGGATGGCCTGAGCACTGAAAGTTTGTCTTATCTGCTAGGGGTCTTTGATCCGCAAGGTGCGGAGGCGGAAGAGCCCGATTGTCTTCTTGCAGTGTATTCTCAAAATGCGCCCCTCGTTTCCTCTTGCTCGCTGAATCCGGACGCATTAGCCACCTTCAGGACGCTCTCATGGAATGGTAACCCGAATGATCTGAGTATGACCCATGTGGAATGGCCCGCCATTGACAAAGTTGCGTTGGCTTCTCGAAAGTCTCACTCCGGTGAGAGTACTTTCGAAGCCGAAGATCCGGTTCAAAATGTCCGGGAACCGCTCCGCGGTCCGGAACTCTCAAGTGGCCCCGGAGCAAATCACGGACGCATGGCAGGGCTTCGGCAAATCATTCACCAAAGGCGTAGCGCTGTGGCCATGGACGGCATCACTTCCATCGACCGCTCCTCTTTTTTCGAGATGCTCCTCAGAACCATGCCCGTCCCTGGGCGGATACCCTTCATGGCTCTCTCCTGGGAAGCCAACGCACACCTGGCCCTCTTTGTCCACCGCGTGGACGGATTGGCGCCGGGATTATATTTCCTGCTTCGCAACGTCAGGGAGAAAGATAAACTTCGCTCGGCAATGCGGGGCAGCTTTGCCTGGAAAAAGCCGGATTATTGTCCTGATGCCCTGGAGCTTTATCTTCTGGCCGAAGGCGACGTCCGCAAATCCGCCATGCAGATCTCCTGTTTTCAGGAAATCGCCGGCGACGGCTGCTTCAGCGCCGCCATGATTGCTGACTTCGAAGGTCCCCTGAATCGGGATGGACCGTGGTTCTATCCCAGGCTCTTCTGGGAGTGCGGGATGATCGGCCAGGTCCTCTATCTCGAGGCCGAAGCCGCCGGCGTGCGCGCAACCGGCATCGGCTGCTTCTTCGACGATCCCACGCACGAGGTGCTGGGTTTGAAGGGCCACTCCTACCAGGACCTCTATCATTTTACGGTCGGAGGACCCATCGAGGACCACCGTCTGACTACGCTGCCCCCTTATCCATTAGAACGCTAAAATCTTCGCTGTTTTCGAATCATTTGTTTACAGAAACGCCGCTCACTGGACTCTTTCGAAGTTGGCAAGATACAGAAACCATTTAGGTTACGGATCAGAAACAAATTCCCAAGCCGGTCTTACTCGCCGCCGCCTCTGGCGATGCCCAGGGGTTCGAGGATTTCCGATATGATACGAACCCTCACCCTATCGGTCCCCGAGGCCTGCGCTTCCCCGTGGAGCCGGTT
>Ga0209517_10008825_pt1 | contig 11710 bp, 5 predicted proteins | sample PeaSoiMetSII2010_FD_187695 | JGI IMG/M metagenome (GOLD analysis project Ga0209517, IMG submission 187695) | Peat soil microbial communities from Weissenstadt, Germany - SII-2010 (SPAdes) (version 2) | ecosystem: Environmental > Terrestrial > Soil > Wetlands > Peat | place: Germany: Weissenstadt...
TTGCATGGCCGACGGCCACGCGGGACGGACATATTGGCGATCGCTTGAGAAGATAACAACGGTGTGGGCGTCGATGCCCGCGGCTTTCAGCAACGCGCGCATCAGATTGGCTTTGTCCTTGCAGTCGCCATAGTTGCGAGTGAGAACTTGTTCGGCGGAGTGAGGAGTGTAGCCTCCTCCCTTGGTGAGGTTCATCGCCACCTCGACATAGTTTGTCTGTTGCGCGAACGCCGCGATAGCCCGGATCTTGTCCAGCTCAGTCGCGGCTCCGCTGGTCAATTCAGCCGCTTTTGCGCGCACGGCTGCCGTTGGTTCCGCAGGCGGATCCATGAAACCGGACAGCCACTGGGACACCGCAGCCCAATCCTTTAACGAATGCAGCGACGGACTAGCACTGGCCGGCGGAAAATAAGTTACGCCAATCCACGGCGCGATGGATTCAAATCCCGGGCTGTGTTCCTCACGTTCGATCCAGGGCAGATCACGGAGCTCCCAAGCGTATGTGTTGCCTTCCACCTTGGGCTGGAAGTCGGCGTGGTTGAAAACCGAGGCCCGCGCTTCCCAGGCGGATGGAAGGGTCAAGACGAACCGCGACGACACAACCGGCTCGGAACCCTGGAACGAATAAGGATAGGTTGTGAAGACGCTATCTTCCTCTTGTGTAACTTCGTAGGCGAACACGGATCCGGGAGGGGCGTCAGGATCGCATTCCAGCCTTTTGGCGCGGCCCTCGTCATAGGTGTATTCGGTGGAGAGCGCCTGGTCCAAAATGCTGTTCTTCTGGTACTCGATCTCTTTGCCGGAAGGAAGAATGAGCCAGCCGCGGAAGTCCCGGATTCGTCCGGTCTTGGTGTTGTACGCGCGCCAGGCCGATATATTGTGCCGGCCAGGCTGGAGAATCTTAATTACGCCCCGCTCGGTTGCGGACCATTTCCCGTCGGGACCGACCGTGAGGTGCTCTTCGTGAAGCAAGACTAGGCTCGCGACCTTGGAAGGAAACTCGGCCTTCGGCGTGATCGTGGCAGCATCGTGCACCCAGGGTGGCGTAGCATCCTTTGCAAGAACGGACCCGCCCGCGATCATCAGTACAGCCAGGACAAATCTCATTTGGCCTCCGCGGTAACGGTTTGCTTCAACGAAATGGTGTGGTCGTCGCGCCTGTGAATCTCATCGAAGATTTTTTTCAGACGCGGATAAGTTGCGACATCAAAGAGAAGCCTGCCCTCCCTGCCAAAGATAAACTCTCGATCAGAAATCAACTGATGCGTACCGCGGGTCGCGATTTGAATCTTGTAGGTCCCTGGCGCGCCAAATTCCAACGAACCTGGATTCTCGGCGTTGTCCAGGGCGTAACCGGCCGGAAGCTCAAAGGTCACCGAGTCGTGTTCCTGCCAGGCATAGGGAAAGTAGATGGGATACTTGCGCTCACTCGCTGAAAACATCGGAGTGGTCCCACGCTGGAAAAAGAAAGGTGGCAGCAGGATTCGCTTGCCGGTGCGCTGCGCGTACCCCTCCGACTTCAGGTGATAGTGCCAAGCCAGCGGTTTTTCGGTGTCACTCGCATTTTCAATTCGAATGTCGGAGATTTCAGCGTCCGGATACATTTTGGTTAGCTGATCCTTGAGGCGCTCCAGTCGGCGTGCGTCGGAGTCGCCTTCCAGTTCGTCGCGGCGTTCCCTCGCGCTGTGGCCGGAATACTGCTGATCGATGTCGCCCTCGATCGATCCGTCCTCGGACAGTTTCAATTTGGCCTTGCGCACGCGCGCGGATGCCTCTGGAGGAGCGACGGACGCAGCCACGAAGGAGGGCTTTTTTGGATCGCTCAGCAGGGCCTGCATCCCCTCTTCCCGCCAGGACAGCATGTTGGCCGGCAGATCGCGGGCGCTCACATCGTACAGCTTCCAGTTGCCTGAGATATTTACCGCCATGTCGATATTGCGAAGGAAATACCGGTCGGTCATGGCGGGCACAAACAAGATGTCTTCGCGGTCGGCGATCAGCGCCGGGCGCACTTCCAGACCCACCGAACTCGCCATTGCGGCGAAAAATGTGTTGAGCTCCGCGGCGTCTCCGACTCCGCTCTTTAGAATTTCGGATGCGGTGCGATAGCGTTCCTTGGGCATATCCTTCAGAATCTGAGCCCGCTCCGCGTCGGTGACTTGCGAGCTAAATAGATCGCGCAAGGTTTTCCGGATGTAGCGAATAAGCGCGAGAACTTTCTCTTCGTCGGTCGTGGCGTCGGAAGTCGCGGTTGCGGCAGCGTCCTTGATCTCGTTATTCGCCTTCATCGCGGGTTTGAGGTACTTGTTGTACTCATCCTTACCGACGTTCTCCCAATATTTTTCCGGCTCCCGGCGTCCTCCGTCCGAATAGAAGACTAGGGCCCAGGCGCGCACGTTGTATTCGCCCGGCATCCAGGGCTCCTCGCGAAAAGCCGGCATGTTTTCCAAAGTGACGGATTGGAAACCATCCCGCTCGGTCTGCAAAGGAGGAAGGGTACAGTGAAATGCCCGGATTGCCATGTGATAGGTGGTATATTGACTCGACAGCGGCGCAAAGAAATAGGTCACCTTCTGCACCGGGAATTCGCGTTGGAACTGCGTCCGCATGTAGAGCGATCGGGGTTCGAAACTGACTTCTCGCCACCGGTATTCGACAATCGCCCCCGGCTCGACACCTGGCATGGCAAAGGATTTTACGCGAAAACGGGTGCGGCCGGCGCGGACCAAATCGCGCTCGAAGATGCTGTCTTTCTTCAACTCGATCTCGGTTCCATCTGCCTTGAGCGTGCGGCCGGCCACATTCAAGATGGAAATCTTGTCGCTGAAGGGAATATCGATGGTCGCGGCCTGCTCCTTGCCCTTTTCATCGAAGATTTTTAGGCGGACGTAGTGGTAGAAAACTCTCTGAAGATCCCGCCCACCGACCACCTCGTCCCGGACGTGAACCCGCCAAAAGAGCGCTTCTACGCCGGCGTCCTTATCGACCAGCGGCGCTTTCATGTTGCGCTCGGCGTCCGTAATGGGGAGCCAGGCAACATCGATCGGCATGTTTTGGCCCGAAACCGGCGCGGCGACAACCGCGAGAAACACAATAACAACGGAATTACACAGACACCCCGTTAAATGTCTCATGATTCTGATAATGTTACCAGGTTACAGGCCTGAGGGATACGGGGTTGAGGCTAGGTTTTTCTGGGATAGTTCGCGTAGTACTAGCCGCCGATTTCGACCGTCTTGGTATTGTCGTCGGGAACGCGGTCGATCAACAGCAGGAAAGGATCGATGCCAGCTTTGTCCGGCGCTTCATCCACCGTGAATGTGTAAGTCCCTTCGCCGCTCTTCATCAGCACGCGGCCTCGATAAAGGGTTTTGCCGTATTTCTTGCCCTTGGGTGGCTTGGCGAAAGCTCCGATTTCGATCCAGTCGTTCACCGGCACTTCGCGCTCTTCACCCTTTGCGTCGGCTTTGAACTTCTTGGCATCCACGTGAATGGTCACGTCGTACTTGCCGTCGGCGCGCCTGGCGGCTTTGGCTGACAAAGTGCGATTCGAAAACAGCGTGATGTCGTCGAAAAGATCCTTGATCAGGTATTGATACTGCGGCGGCGTCTGCTCGCGCAATGCATCCACCAGCGCATACGACGTCGGATAAGGAGGCTGAGCGTAGCCATATTGTTGCAGAACCTTGCGCAGGGCGCGGTTCACCGCTTCCTCTCCGATCATTTCCTTCAGGTAGTACATCACCACGCTGCCCTTGCGATAGTGCACGTATCCCTGATTGGCATCCACTTGCAACAGCGGACGCTCCTTCAACAATTCCCTGCCGCGGTTGCGGAGATAGTTATCCATCTCGTACTTCAAGAACTTCCGCATAATATCGCGACCGTATTCCTTCTCCATCACCATCAGCGCCGAATATTGGGCGAGCGTTTCTGAAAGCAGCGTGGCGCCTTGCATATTGGCTCCCACTACCTGGTGCGCCCACCACTGATGCGCCATTTCATGGGCCACCACGTAATAGACCATGTCGATGTCTTCCGGGTCCTTCAGGTTGGCGATGAACCCGATACTCTCCGAATACGGCATGGTGCCAGGGAAGGCCTGGGCGAAAGACGCGATGCGCGGGAATTCCATGATCCGGGCCTCCTTGTGAGGGTAAGGCCCATAATTCTTGGTGTAATACTCGAACGACTTCTCAACCGATCGCCACATCTTGGGCACGTTCCAGGGTTGTTCCTTCAGGTAGTAGACCTCGATCTTGACGCCGTTCCATTCCTTCCGCTCAACTTCGTAGCGCGCCGACAGGAACGAATAGAAATTGATCGAGAAATGATCGAGCTTGTATTGGAAGTAGCACCTGCCATTTTGCGTCCACTCGCGCTCGAGCGATCCCGGAGCCACGGCGATCTGGCCGGGTGACGTGGAGATCACAGTTTCCACATTCACCCAATCGGAATTGTTGCTGAGGTAAGTATCCATGCAATCGACTGTGCAGTTGCGCTCCAGAGCCGGCATCAGATCCTTTTCCTTCAGCCCGAATTTCTTGCGCCTGTTTTTGTTCGCGAGCTCGCGCTGGGGCTGATAACCGATCTCTGGGGACAGGTCCGCGTTGTTAAAGAACGTTCCGTTCTGGACCACTTGGAGCACGCTGACGGCATTCTCAAACCCGCGCGGCTCGCGCGTGACGGTAAAGCGGAAGTGCCGCTGTTCGCCCGGTTGCATGGGCGGATCAAGGTCATAGATTCGATACTGCAATCGCTGGTCATCCTGCTTGACTTTGGCTCCGTCAATCTGGATTTGGGTCTGAAAATCCGGCCCGGCATAATTGAGATGCAACGCGGCAATGGGCTTGTCAGTCTTGTTCTGAATGATGCTGTCGCCGCGCATGATTCCGGCGCGTCTTTCCGGATACAGATCGATGTTGTACTTCACATCGATGACGCGGGGCTGCGGCAGCTTCTCGTACTTCTTGTAGGTCTTCTCGTAGTCGACCGACTGCCGATCGCGGTCATTCTCGCTGAGAATCGTATTCAGGACCTTGGTGTTGTAATAGATCCACGCACCCGTTCCCAGGAAAGCGGCCAATAGGATGAGAGCCAGCACCCGCAAAGGCGCAGTGAAACGCAGCATGGCTCCCTTGAAGCGAGATCTCCAGGCGCGCTCACGGCCGCGCTGCCATAGCAGGATGCTTGCAATTGCCAGCAATCCGCAGAAGGCCGCCCAATACGCCGTGAACCACGTCCAGCTTTTCCAATAGGGGGCAAAGCCGAAAAAATCGGAGTAGGTGGTATCCGGCTGCGAGCCGAACTGAACCAGCCGCGTCGCGACATGCAGCGGCCGCCATACGAAGAGGTTGGCGATAGCGAAAGCGATGAAGGCGAAGTATCCGATGTACTTGTTGGGCGAGATAACGTGAACGAAGTAGGCTAGGACAGCAAAGAATAAGAAGATCGTGAAATCCATCACCAGCAGCTCGAGAACCCATAACCCAAACTGGTAGCGATGATAGCCGCTGAACATCTGTATTACGACTCCGCTCGCACCGGCCAGGCAGACAATCAGAAAGATAGTGACGAGCAGGGCGAGCAGCTTCGACGCATAGGATGGCCAGTCGCTATGCGGCATGGCGTCCTCGATTTCGTCCATCCTGGCATCGCGCTCCTTCCAGACCAGGATTCCGGCGTAGTAAGTCAGCATGCCGAGCAGGAAAATATAGAGCGAGCCTTGAACGATCTCGATGAGCCGGTAGGTGACGGGGAACGACGTATTGCCATAGCCTTCCGAAGCGTTCAGTATCAGGCTCGGAATCGAGTTCAGGAGCGCCGCGCAGGTGATGACGATGAAGGAAGTGGACTTCACTAGTCCGAAGAACTCCACTTTGAGAGAACCCCAAAACTGGGCCCATTGTGCGCCAAACCCAAATGTTTGGCTGAGCTCCGGTTGTTTCACCGCGATGACAGCGGCCGGCTCATCGTTATCGCGAACTTTCTTCTTGCGCCCGGCCCGTTCCTCAAAGCGGAACCTGGAATAGGCAAATGTGTAGATTCCCGCCCCCACCGCCAGCCAGATCAGCCGGTTCCACAGCAAAAGGCCGCTGTATCCAATGGCGACTGAGTTTTTCTCGGCGACGGTCAAATATTTCGTGGTGATCGCGAACGTCCGGACAGCGAAGGGATCGAGCAGCGCCGCCCAGGTTTCATGTTGGACGTCCGTCGTCAGGGCCTGGCCCACTCCATAAGCGGTCAACAACACCAGACCGCCCAGAAAGGACGTGACCGTGCTGCGCGTCAGGACGGCAATGGTGAAGATGATGGCGGCGATGAAGAGCGTGTTCGGAATCGCGAAGACCAGAATCCCGTAGAGGTGCGCCATCCAGTGCACCGAACCCCACCGCTCCGCATCCACCCACGGCATCCATTTCCCGACCAGAATCCCGAGAGAGACGCCCAGCATCGGTATCACCGCGATGAGCGCGGAACCCAGGTAGCGCCCGGTGAGGTAATCGAATTTCTTCAGCGGCGTGGTAAATAGCAGTTGGTAAGTGTTGGACGAGAAATCGCGGGAAGCGGCCGAGTTCACGAAGGCCACCGTCATCAGCAGCCCTAACAGGGACAAGATGGCGTAGTAATTCTCGATGACGAATGGCGCGTTGCGAAAGGTGTTTTCGAGCGCCCCGCCCACCTGGATCTGGTCGGTCGAGGTGGCTCCGAAGATCATCAGGGCGACGATGAGGAAGAAAATCCAGAGCATCCACGAGCGCAGCCAATAGCGGACTTCAAAGCTTACGAAATGGCCCAGCATGAAATCTCCTTACTGCGGCGTGGTTTATCGCAATCCCGCGATGCGCGAGAAGAATACATCTTCCAGGTCCGCCGGCACGGGCTGGAATCCATCGCCCGGAGGCTCGGCGCTATAGACATGTATGAGGGGCCGGCCGGCAATGAGCTTGCTCGATATCACGCGGTAACGCTCGGCGCACTCTTTCATCTCTGGCTTCTGAATCGATTTTTGCCAGATCTTTCCGCTTAGCTCGCCTACGGCACCCTCGGGAACGCCGGCAAACAAGACGCGGCCTTCATGGATGATCGCCATGTTCGTGCACAGCTCCATTACATCCTGGACGATGTGCGTGGAAAGAATTACGATGACGTTCTCGCCGATCTCGGAAAGCAAGTTATAGAAGCGGTTGCGCTCACCAGGATCCAGGCCGGCGGTCGGTTCATCCACAATCAATAACTGCGGATTCCCGATCAGCGCCTGCGCTATGCCGAAGCGCTGCCGCATGCCGCCGGAAAATCCGGACAGGGCCTTCTTGCGGACTTGGTGCAGGTTGGTGCGAACCAGCAGGGATTCCACCAGTTCGTGGCGCTCGCGGCGATGGACGAAGCCCTTCAGCAGCGCCAGATGATCCAGCATGTCCTGCACCGAGATTCTGGCGTAAACGCCGAAGTCCTGCGGCAGATATCCCAGCCTCTGGCGAACCTCGTCTTTCTGCTTTAATACATCGATGTCGCCCAGCCACACCTGGCCGCTGTCGGGCTCCTGCAGCGTGGCGATGGTGCGCATCAACGTGGATTTTCCCGCGCCATTCGGCCCCAACAGGCCATACATGCCGCGAGGAATGGTGAGCGAAACATTGTCCAGAGCCCGGACGCCGTTGGGGTAGGTCTTGGTTAGATTCTCAATGCGAAGGTCCATATTGGGCTACATTCTCGATACGGCGGACGTTGCCATTGGGTTCCAGGATAGCGAAAACCGCGTCCTACGGCTGTCCCGGCACGAAATCGGGCAGCGACGACACGCGCCCGATCCTCCCGCTCTTCACCGCATCCATGCTGACGTGGTTTCGCTCCAGGGTTGCGCCCAGGGTTTGATCGAGGGTGATGCGGGCCGTGTTATAGGTCACCAGCGCGGCCACCGCGGAGGATTGGGAGTTAACCAGGTCGCGCTGCTGGACCGCGACGTTAGAGGGCGTGGACGCGCCCAGCCGGAATTTCTTCTGCTCGGCCTCGAACAGCTCTTCCTGAAGCACCCGGTTCTTGAGCGCGGCATCGAAGCGGGCCCGGGCTTGCTGCAACGTAACAACGCTGTTTCTCAGGTCCACTTCCACCTGGTTCATATCCTTGCGATTGCCGAGCTGAGTCTGGCGGAGCTGCAATAGATCGATGGCATAGTCGGCTTGCGCCTGGCGGTTGCGGATGGGCTCCTGATAGAAGACGGCGGCGACCTCGGTCGCAAAATCACGCCGGAACACCTGGTCGAGTGCGTTCCCGATACCGCCCTTGAAGCGCGGATCGGCTTGTTCGATGAATCCACCCAGGTTGACTGTTCGGCCGGTCCCGGACAATCCGGCCTGGCTTTCCACCGCCACTCCCTGCAGCGTGGGAAGAATGCCGTTCTTGGTACCCAGGGCGTTCACCTCATTGGCCTTCTCGCCGGCCAGTTCAGCGGCCAGATCGGCGCGGTTCGCCAGGGCCTGCTGGACCATCTGGCTGATGGAAGGAAGATCGTCGCTGGCCGGTATTTCGATGGAGTCGATCGGCACGATGTTCACGTTGGCCAGCACCGGATCGGCAGCCCCCGTGCGGCTGATCAGATTCTTCAGCGACAGTTCTTGCTGGCGCAGCGCGGTCTCGGAATCCACGACCGCCTGAGTGTTGATGGCAACCTGAGCTTCGGCGGCTATCGCATCGGACGGCGACACCGATCCGATTTCCACCTGCCGGTTAACATCGCGAAGGAAGGTCTGGGCAGTCTCGGATGCAGAACGCTTCGCGCGTAGATCCTCGTAATCACCCGCCAAAGCGAAGTACTGATTCAAAACCTGGGTCACAATCCCGGCCACCTGCGTCTTGAAATTCAGCTCCGTAGTGTTCAGGTTCATGCGCGAAACCGTGATGGTGCGCGCGTTAGCCGCCACTCCGAAGCCCCGCAGGAAATTATGCTGGATGGACACGCTGACGCTGGGCGCGACGGTCGGATTCAGCACATCGGTAGGCGCGTTCTCGGTCAAATAATGCTCGCTGTAGCTGACCGTGGCGATGCCGCCGCTGAGCAGGCCCTGCTGAAAGCTGCCCGAGTAAACATGCGTGCCGGAAATAACGCTCACCACCTGGCTCTGCTGCGGATCGGGCTGCGGAGCGGTATTGTGGGCAAACGCGGTAGTCTCTTGCACGATCGGGTCCAGGTTCTGAGTGACCGGACCGATTTGCGAAACGCTTGCGTTGGTGCTGCGGCCGGCGCTGGAACTCGCGCCCGGTGCGGTTACCCCTGCGGCAGCCTGGCTGCCCGCGACGCCCTGGCCGCTGGCGACCGATCCGGCTTGCGAGGCGCCGGCAGGTACGCCCGGCAATGCGCCGCCCGCTTCAGCGCGCTCCAGTTGCCACGCGCTAATGAATGGATTGTAGCGGCTGACTTCGATGTCGATGTTGTTTTCGAGCGCCAATGCGATGGCGTCCTGCGCCGTCAGATACAACGTACCGGCGCGCACCAACTCTTGCAGACGCGGAGAATTGGCGAGACGCACCGGCGGCACGGTGACCGGCAGGTACGGCCGTAAAATGATGGGCGCTTGCGGACGCGCCGGTTCGATGCGGGGGACGTCCTGGGCCCAGGCGAGTGATGCAGCGCACAGCAGAGCGGCCGCTTGCTTGCACGCGCGATTCAACGTTGGCGTCATTGCTGGCCTCCCGGAAGTTTGCCAGGCAGGACCGAATCGCGCGCCAGCCGACCTCCCAGCGCCTCATCGAGCGAAATGTGATTCACTTCCAGCGTTGTCCCCAGGGCCTGATCGAGAGCGATGCGGGCGTGCGTGTAGTTCGCCATGGCTTGCGACTCGCTGCCTTCGCTGCTGGCCAAATCGCGCTGGTCCTGGATCACCTGGAACACCGTGGCGGCGCCCAGGGTGTAGCGGCGTTGATCGCCCTCCACAGTCTGTTGCTGCAGCACGCGGGCCTTGTTGGCCGCTTCGTAGCGCACGCGGGCCTGCTGCAGTCCGATCACGGCATTTTGGACATCCACGGTCACTTGGTTCACGTTCTTGCGCAAATTGAGCTGGTTCTGTCGGAGCTCTAGCTGGCTGGTGGCGTAGTCGGATTGCGCGGCGCGATTGCGCAGTGGAATGTTCAACGAAAATCCCGCCGAGTAATTCGGGAAGTTGCGGCGCGCGATCTGGGCCAGCAAATTTCCGTAACCGCCCGCCAGATACGCGACGCCGCCGGAGCCGGCGCCCGCGGCCGTCAGCTCGCCGGTAAGCGCGTTGTTCGTTAATTCGGCGAACGCTTGCAGAGTAGGCTTCAGTGAGTTCTTGATACCCACCAGATTCATCTCGTTGCTTTCGATATTCAGCCGCGCCTGCACGATTTCGCTGCGGTTGGCGAGCGCCTGGTTGATCAGTTCCTGGGCCGGACGGATTTCGTCGCTGGCGGGAACCTCAATCTTGTCGAGCGGTACCAGGTGAATGTTCTCGAGCCCGGCGGCTGAGATGCCATTGCGGCATAGCGCATTCTTCAAGACGATCTCTTGCTGCTGCAGATTAGTTTGAGAGATTACCAGGTCTTGCTGGCTGGCATAGAGCTGCGCTTCGGCGCGTGTGATTTCAATCTCCGCCAGCGCTCCGATCTGCACCTGCCTCTTGTTGTCTTCGAGCAACTGCTGCGCCGCGGATACTTCTTGCTGCCGCGCGCGCAAGTCTTCACCGTAGCTAATGAGGTCCCAGTACAAGTTGAGGGCGGCGGCAACGGTGGTGATCACTTGCAGCTTGAACTGCAAATCGCTGACTTTCACGTTATTCCGCTGCACTCGAATGTTGCGGCCGTTTACGGCTCTTCCGAATCCTTGCAGCAGGTTCTGCGTGACCTGGAGATCGAGGTCGCCCGAGGTGTACGGATTCAGGCTGAAGAAGTTGCTGTTGACATGAAAGTGGCTGCTGGCGAAAGTGGCTTGCGCCGTCAATCCGAAGTCCCAATTCTGCGAGTACTGCACCTGATAGCTGCGCGTATCCTGGACCAGGGCGTCGGTCCCGATCAGAAAGGTGTTGCTTTGCGGGATGCTGGCGTGCTGGAAACTCGCCAAAGCGAACAACGAAGGATCGAGCGAAGGGATGTTCGGACCCAACTGGGTGACGATGCCGCCGCCCGAGCTGACCCCGGTGCCGGACGATAGCGCCACCGAGCCGGAGTTGTTCACGCTGACGCCCTGCAGGCTGACGCTTTGCGGCCCCGCGGCCACGGACGCTCCGACGCTGCGCAATGCCCCGCCACCTTCGGCGCGCCGCAGCACCTCCTTGGCCAGCAGCGGCCCGTAGCGTTGCACCTCGACGTCGATATTGTTCTCGATGGCGAGCGCGGCCACGTCCGGGGCGGTCAGATACAGGTTCCCCGCGCGGAGGAGCGACTCCATGCGCGCCGAATTCGCCAGCCGAATCGGCGGAACGCTTCTCGGCTGATATGGGTGCGTGAGCCAACCGAGACCTCCGGTGGCTGGTTCCACGCTGATTTCTGATTGTGCGGAGGCGCGCGCAGCAAACAAAAGAAGTACGAACAGGGTTAAGACCGCGGTTTGCATTCGGCTCGACATAGGATTCTTTCAGTATCGCCGGAAGAGGCGCTGGGCGAGATTCGCCCTGGCAGGAATACGTTAGCCGGGGCGCGCTCGTTCCGTGTTTTTCGCGACTGTTATACAATACGCCCTTGAAGAAGGAACCAAGAC
>Ga0209517_10008831_pt1 | contig 11707 bp, 11 predicted proteins | sample PeaSoiMetSII2010_FD_187695 | JGI IMG/M metagenome (GOLD analysis project Ga0209517, IMG submission 187695) | Peat soil microbial communities from Weissenstadt, Germany - SII-2010 (SPAdes) (version 2) | ecosystem: Environmental > Terrestrial > Soil > Wetlands > Peat | place: Germany...
CGGCTTCGTTCTTTCCACCAACAACGGCCTCTTGGCAGGTACCGCCACCAACAACAGGGTCTCGACCTACGACCCAGGCATCGGTCTGCGCTACCAGTTCTGATCTGAACCGGTTGGCCTGATACAAGGCTTAAGCAAAAGTGGGGGGAGCGGTTAGATCCGCTCCCCCCATTCTCTTTTGGGCACAGAAATTGCCCGCGAACGCCCGTTAACCTCGCCGGCAAGGCCTCCGAAAACGGCCTCAGGCAAAGCCGGCTGGAATCTCCTTCGTTTGGCCGCTGGGCGAAAAAGACCGCTTCCGGGAACCCCGGGAATAAAGCGCGAGACGGCCGAGTCTCCCCAATACGCGCAATCCTGCGCCGACTGGAGCCGAACGGCTCCATAGGGAGAATATGACATGGCTAAAAGAGGCCTTGACGATCATGGAAAAGGATTAGGCCGCCGCGAAGTGCTTGAATGCATGGTCTGGGCCGGCACCGGCGTACTTTGGACCGTCAGCGGGGGCATTCCTCACTCCGTGGGCTTGATCGGGGAAGCGGCCGCTGCGGAACCGACCGGATTCACCTTCCTGCAAATGAGCGACAGCCATATTGGTTTCGACAAGGCAGCCAATCCGGATGCGCTCGGCACGCTGCGCGAGGCCGTCGCTAAGGTGAAGGCGATGCCGATGAAGCCTTCCTTCATCATTCACACCGGCGACATCACCCACCTCTCCAAGCCCGCCGAGTTCGACAATGCCGACAAGGTGTTCGGCGAGACCGGGGTTCAGATTCACTGGGTCCCCGGCGAGCACGACATCATCGATGAGGATCGCGGCAAGGCCTATCTCGAACGCTACGGCAAGGGCTCGAAGGGCGCGGGCTGGTACAGCTTCGACGATCACGGCGTGCACTTCATCGGCCTCGTCAACGTCGTCGACCTCAAGGGTGGCGGTCTCGGCAATTTTGGCGCCGAGCAGCTCGCCTGGCTCGAGGCCGATCTGAAGGACAAGTCCAACAGCACGCCGATCGTCGTCTTCGCGCATATCCCGCTCCAGGTGGTTTACAAGGAATGGGGCTGGGGCACTGAAGACGGCACGCGGGCGCTCGAGCTGCTGAAGCGTTTCGGTTCGGTCACCGTTCTGAACGGCCACATCCATCAGTTGGTCCAGAAGGTCGAAGGCAACATGACCTTCCATACCGCCATGTCGACGGCATTTCCGCAGCCGGCTCCCGGCAGTGCGCCGTCGCCCGGCCCGATGCTTCTCCCCGCCGATCAGCTCCGCACCAAGCTTGGGCTGTCCAAGGTCACGGTGGTGCAGGGCAACAAGCCGCTCGCCTTCGTCGACACGACGCTGGCTTGATCGAGGATCAAATGCAAACCTTGCTAAGCCACATCCGCCCCGCCACGGCGCGTCTCACTCCCGGTCGCGCCGTGGTTGTTGCGATGCTCTTGGGTCCGCTCGTCGGCGCGGTGCTGGCGCTCGGATCGGTCGCGGCGGAGGAGGCAAATGTCGTTACGATCGACAACTTCACCTTCACTGCCCCGGAGCTGACGGTTGCCGTGGGAACGACGGTGAAGTGGGTCAATCATGACGACATACCGCACACGGTAGTCGACAAGAACAAGGCCTTCCGGTCGAAGGCGATGGATACTGACGACGCGTTTTCCTTCACGTTCGCCAGTGCCGGAACGTTCGACTACTTCTGCGGCCTGCATCCGCATATGGTGGGAAAGATCATCGTAAAATGACGGCAGCGTCTTGAAGATCCGGATGCGTCAGACATGACGAAAACTCTATCGGTACACCGGGCGGATTTCCGGTGTACCGAACTTGAAAATGCCATGTTAAAAGACCGACTGGAAGGTTCAGATCAATTGTCTGGCCAGCAGCGAATGTCGGTCCCGGTTGTGCAGAACGCGGATGAACGCGCCGCCTTTGATGAAGTCTTCCTGCCGCATTTGCCCGAGGCCTATCGTCTCGCGCATTGGCTCACCGGCAATGCGTCCGACGCCGAAGATATTGTGCAGGAGGCGGCGTTACGCGCGTTTCGCGGCATCAAGACCTTTGGGGCCGTCAATGCTCGCGCCTGGTCGCTGACCATCGTACGTAATACGGCTTTCAGCTGGCTTGGGAAAAACAGGCCAAAGACGCTGATTTCCATAAGCGACCTGAGCGCCGCCGAGCAACGGGAGCTTGAACAGGAAGGCCAGCACGGAACGCGGATCGAGACACCCGAGGAGCTCGTTCTCCTCAAGGCGGATGCCGAGGAGGTTCAAGAAGCGTTAACGCAGTTGCCGGCACAGTTTCGCGAGGTAATCGTTCTGCGAGAAATAAATCAGATGAACTATCGCGATATCGCCGAGATCACCAATGTTCCAATCGGGACCGTCATGTCCCGTCTGTCCCGGGGCAGGCAGCTTCTGATGGCCCTTCTGGGAGATCGAAAGTAATTATGGTTGTATCCTTGAGAGATAATGTCGACTTGCAGCTGAACGCCTATTGCGACGGCGAACTCGATCCGGCTTCCGCAAGTGAGTTCGAACGCCGCTTGGCGAGCGATGAGTCCCTGAAGGCTCGATATGACCGCCTCAGCTCGTTGCGGCAGGCGGTTCGTTCGCTTCCGCAAATTGAGGTGCCCGCGGGCCTGCAAGCGCGTATTGGGGCGAGACTGGACGCCGAGCGGCCAAGCAACGTCACGGTCCTGCGTCGCCGAAGCTGGTCGTTTCAGGCGCTGGCGGCGGCAGCGTTGTTCGGCGCGGTGATCTCAAGTTCCGTCATGATGACGATCGAACAATACGGTCGGCGCGAGAACGTTGCGAGCGAGGTGGTTGCCGGCCATATCCGGAGTCTGCTGGCGCCCCAGCCTTTCGATATCGCCTCTTCCGATCGGCATACGGTCAAGCCATGGTTCACGGCCCGTCTGCCTGAATCGCCTCAGGTACCTGACCTCATCGCGCAGGGCTTCATTTTGTTGGGCGGCCGCGTCGATGTAATCGGCCATGATCCGGTCGCCACGATCGTCTACAAGCACGCCGCGCACACGGTCAGTCTGACGACCTTGCGGCCCGGCCAATCCGTCTCCGATCAAACTGTTGCCGGATATAACGTCCGAAGCTGGAGCGACGCGAATTTCACCTATGTCGCGGTTTCCGATCTGCCCGGCGCCGATCTCGCGACCTTCGAGCGGGCGTTTTCCGCCGCAGCGCCGGCACCCGAGGTCAAGTAGCCGGTCTGGCCATTTTGGTTGGATGGCCAGATCGACCATCCCGCAGGGCGGTTACCGCGCCATGCGGCGACAGGGTGGCGCGCTGCCCGCAGATTTGTGCTAGCAAAGTCCCAAAGCAATAAAAGCCGGGACGGATGACAAAGCCAAATTTAATCGCAGGCATCGTTGCAGGACTATTGATCGGTGGTGCGGGCGCGGCCGTCGCGCTCGTGTGGCGGCCGGCAATATCGCCGATCGAGCCACCGGCGCTGCAATCCTTCGGGGCAGAGCTTGTGAAGCGAGGCCGTGACCTCGCTTCCATCGGCAATTGCAGCGATTGCCATACCCTTCGAGACGGCAAGGCGTTCGCCGGCGGCGTGCCGGTGCCGACACCGTTCGGAACGATCTATTCATCGAATATCACGCCGGATCCCGACACCGGTATTGGCCGGTGGTCGGAAGCTGCCTTCCGGCGCGCCATGCGCTCCGGTGTCGATCGCGCCGGACAGCATCTCTACCCGACCTTTCCCTACGACCATTTCACCAACGTCACCGACGAGGACGACCGCGCGCTGTATGCGTTCCTGATGACGCGGCAACCGGCTCGCGCTGCTCCCCGCGCGAACGAACTTTCCTTCCCGCTCAATCAGCGCTTCGTCGTTGCGGGCTGGAAATTGTTGTTCCTTCAGCGCGGGACCTACCAGGCGGACAGCGCGCAAAGCGCGGAATGGAACCGCGGCGCCTATCTAGTCGAAGGGTTGGCCCATTGCGGCGCGTGCCATACCCCGCGCAATGTCCTCGGCGCGGAACGAACAAGTGCGCCATTTTCCGGTGGCGACGTCGACAACTGGCAAGCCTACGCGATCAATTCGCGGTCGCCCTCGCCAGTGCCGTGGGACACCGAAGCGCTGTTTCGCTATCTGCGTCAGGGCTGGCATCCCGATCATGGCGTCGCGCGTGGGCCGATGGCCGAGGTTGTCGGTAATCTATCGTCGGTGCAGGAAAGCGACGTGCACGCGATCGCAACCTATATGACAGGCGTATTCGGGCCACCCACGCCAGATCGCCTCCGCCAGGCAAGCGTCGTGCGCGAACAAATCAAGTCACCTCCGGCCCAGCCTGCGTTGGCGAATACTTCAGGCGCATCGATCTACGCCGCGGCTTGCGCCACGTGTCACGAGTCCGACAGGAAGTTGCCTTACGGCGGCGTCAATCTCGGTCTTAGTACCGCCATCAGCGCTCCCGATCCGCGTAACGCCACCAACATCATCCTTTCCGGCGTCCGTCCCGTCGAGGGAGAGCGCAGCCCGATCATGGCGGGCTTTGCCAGCAGCATGACCGACGAGCAGATTTCAGCCCTGCTGAACTATCTGCGCGCCCGCTTCAGTAACCAGCCGGCATGGTCCGGCGTTGAAAAGACGGTCCAGGACGCAAGGCGCATGCAGACCGTGTTTCTCCAGACGTCACCGGGGCCGCACAACGCGCCCGCCGATTCAATGCAGCGAGACAAGCCATGATGACATTGAAGGTCAATGGTCACGATCACCAGATCGATGCGCCGCCGGATACGCCGCTGCTCTACGTGCTGCGTGACGAACTCAATCTCAACGCCGCCAAATATGGCTGCGGTCTCGGCCAATGCGGGGCGTGCACCGTTATCGTCGACGGAAAGGCGGTATTCTCCTGCGTGACGCCTTTACTTCTGCTTGAGGGCAAGCAGGTGACGACGCTCGAGGGCTTGGGCACCATCGATGCTCCCGCGCCGATCCAGCGCGCTTTCATGGAAGAGCAGGCGGCGCAATGCGGCTACTGCATCGCCGGAATGATGATGCGGGCGCAGGCGTTGCTGCAGAAGAATCCAAAGCCGACCGATGAGCAGATTCGCGCCGAACTGGAGCCGCATCTTTGTCGCTGCGGCACCCATATGCGAATCCTGCGCGCGGTGCATCGCGCCTCCCATCTGATGGATACGGCTTCCTCCTCATCAACCACCATTGGGAGTGCCCGATGAACGGCCCTGTGGTTATCGATCGCCGCCGCATGCTCGCGGGCGGCGGCGCATTGATCGTCAGCTTCTCGCTGCCGGCTGTTCTTGCCCAGGATCAAACTGCGCCGGCCCCTGCGCCGAAACCGCCGGGAAGCCTTGCAAATACGCCATTTCTTGACTCCTGGATCCGCATCGATGCCGACGGGGGCATCACCGTGTTCAGCGGAAAGGCCGAAATCGGCCAGGGTTTCAAGACCGCCTTCCAGCAAATCGCCGCGGAAGAGCTCGATGTTCCCTTTGCCTCGCTGAAAGTGGTCACGGCCGATACGCGCCGCACCGCCAATGAAGGCTATACGTCCGGCAGCAATTCGATGAAGGATAGCGGCACGGCGATCCAGAACGCGGCCGCCCAGGTGCGCGAGCTTCTGATTGCCGAAGCCGCGCGGCGGCTCAATCTGCCGGCCGAAAGCTTCCGAACCGAAAACGGCGCGGTGATCGCGCCGGACGGTCAGCGCTTAGGTTATGGCGATCTGGTCGCGGGCGACATGCTGCACGTGCAGGCGCAACCGAAATCCAGGTTGAAGGATCCGGCGACGTACAAGGTGATGGGCCAGCCAGTGCCGCGCGTTGATATCCCGGCCAAGGTCACCGGCGGTGCCGCTTACATCCAGGACATGCGGTTGCCGGGCATGGTGCACGCCCGCGTCGTGCGGCCGCCCAGCTATGGCGCCCAATTGACGGAGTGCGACACGTCCGCGATCGAACGGCTGCCCGGCGTCGTCAAGGTCATTCGCAACGGCAATTTCATGGCCGTTGTCGCGCAAAAGGAATTCCAGGCCATCAAGGCGATGCGTGCGTTGTCGATGGCGGCAAAATGGCGCGAGACGCCGGGCCTGCCGAAACAGGACGATTTGCCGCGCCTACTCACCGGCCTGCCGTCGCAGGATGCGATCATCCTTGAACGCAGCGATCCATCGGCCATTGCTCAAAAGACCATCGAAGCCACCTATACGCGGCCCTATCAGTCGCACGGCTCGATCGGCCCGTCCTGCGCGATTGCGCAATCGGCCAACGATGCCATGACGGTCTGGACCCACACGCAAGGCGTGTATCCCGATCGTCAGGGCATTGCCGAGATGTTGCATCTACCGCCGGCGAGCGTTCACCTGATTCATGTCGAAGGCTCCGGCTGCTACGGCCATAATGGCGCCGACGATGCCGCGGCCGATGCTGCATTGATCGCGCGTGAACTGCCCGGCGTTCCCGTGCGCGTGCAATGGATGCGCGAACAGGAACACGGCTGGGAGCCGTTCGGGCCGGCGATGGTGACCAAACTGAAAGCGTCATTGGATAGCAATGGCGCGATATCGTCGTGGAATTTCGAGGTCTGGAGCAACACCCATTCGATGCGGCCGGGTGGCGCCGGCTCGATGCTGGCGGCCCAGCACATGGCGCAGCCCATTCCGCTGCCGGCGCCCAAACCGATTCCGTTGCCGGAAGGCGGCGGCGACCGCAACGCGATCCCGATCTACAAATTCCCCAATGCGCATGTTGTGCATCACTTCATCCCGGCCATGCCGGTGCGCGTTTCCGCGATGCGGGCGCTTGGCGCGTACCACAACGTCTTTTCGATCGAAAGTTTCATGGACGAGCTCGCGGAGATTGCCGGCACTGATGCGGTCGAATTCCGCCTGAAACATCTCGACGATCCGCGCGGCCGCGCCGTCATCGAGAAGGCCGCACAGGAATTTGGATGGCAGAAAGGCCAAAAGGCCCCGCCGGATCGCGGCTTTGGCTTTGCCTTTGCGCGCTACAAGAATCTCGCGGCCTATTGCGCTATTGCCAGCGAAGTGGAAGTAAACCGGGAGACCGGACGGCCGCGCCTGGTGCGCGCGGTGGCGGCGGTCGACAGCGGTCAGGTGGTCAATCCGGACGGGCTGATCAATCAGATCGAGGGCGCGATCCTGCAATCGATGAGCTGGACGCTCTATGAGGCCGTCACTTTCGACGACACCAGGATCACCAGCATCGACTGGCAGACCTACCCGATCCTGCGCTTCAACGCGGTACCGCAAAAGATCGACGTGCATATCATCAACCGGCCGGGCCAGCCGTTCCTTGGTAGCGGCGAAACCGGGCAGGGGCCGGCCGCGGCATCGGTTGCGAACGCGATTGCCAACGCCACGGGAAAACGGCTGCGCGATCTGCCACTGACGCGAAAGAAGATCAAGGACGCAATCGACGCCTGACGCCGCGCGTCAAGATCGCGCACTTAAGCGATTTCGTTGCGAACAATGGCAGCCGCATCGCACATCGCCTTGAGCTTGCCAAAGGCAATGTGGCGCGGCATGTACTTCATGCCGCAATCCGGCGCGGGAATCAGCCTGTCAGGGGAGACATATCTGAGACCGTGCCGAATGCGCTCGGCGATGACGGAAGCGGTCTCGATTTTGGGATCGCCGAGGTCGATCACGCCAAGCATGATTTTCTTGGATGACAGATCGGCAAGGATGCCAAGATCAAGCCTGGGTTGCGCTGCCTCGATCGAAATCTGATCGGCGGCGGAGTCCGCAAGCTCGGCCAGGAACGGATAGCCTGCCGGCTTGGTCTGCCCCGCAACAATGGCGGCATAACCAAAACAGACATGAACCACGGTCGGCACTTTAAGTCCCTGCAAAGCGCGGTTGATCGCCTTGACGGCATAGCGCCTGGCAGCGGCCGGATCGTTGCGCACCCAGGGCTCGTCGAACTGGATCACGTCGGCGCCAGCGTTCTGCAGATCGATCGCCTCGGCATTGACGGCGGCGGCGAAAGCCATCGCGAGTTCTTCGTCATCCCCGTAAAACTCGTCCTTCGCCTGCTGGGTCATCGTGAACGGGCCGGGAAGCGTAATCTTGGCGGCGCGATCGGTATTGCGGCGCAGGAACTCCATGTCGCGCAACTCGACCGGACCCTTGCGGCTGATTTTCCCGACTACCCGGGGCACTGGCGTCTTGAGGTTCGAGCGAGAAGTAATGATGGCGGGGTTTTCGATATCGATCCCCTCGAGTGAGGTCGCAAAACGATTGGAGTAGCTCTCGCGCCTGATTTCGCCATCGGTCACGATATCGATACCGGCGCGCTCGAGATCGCGGATCGCAACGACCGTTGCGTCATCCTGGGCTTGCTCGAGATGTTCGGGAGGGATACGCCAGATCTCGGTCAAGCGGGTGCGCGGCACGGATTTGGACAAAAGCTCACGGTCCACCAGCCAGTCCGGCTGCGGATAGCTCCCAACGACCGTCGTCGGCAGTACATGCTTGGGCAAAGGCAATGCTTGGGCTCCCGGAGGATGGCGCAAGTATAGGTATTGGACAAAACTCGGTTAGTCCAGAATGAAGCTTCTGCCGTGGGAAGCAATGCCAGCTCTTACCGAAGCGACAGCCCCGTCGCGGTTTCCAGTTCTGCAAGGGCCTGCAGCGCGTCGAGCACCTTGATTGTAGTCATGCCCATGTCGCGCGCCGGCTTCAGGTTGACGCCGAGATCGTCCAGATAGATGCATCTTTCGGGCCTGACGCCGAGCGCGTCCACCATGATCCGGTAGATTCGCGGGTCGGGCTTCCTCAGGCCGATCTTGGCCGATTCGATGACGTGGTCGAACAGCGCCATGACTTCCGCGATGTAGAGGGTTCGGCCGCTCGCGCTGCCGATGGTGTTGGCAGGAAGGTTATTGGTGATGCAGCCGGTCTTGACCATGCTCTTGATGCGCTTGAGCGCTTCCACCATCTCCGGCCGCAGATCCCCTGAAAGCAACGGCAACACGTCCTTGCCCCGAACCTCCGCGCCCAGCGCGCGCGATTCCGCCGCGAATAGCTGATCGAATGTTTCGATGTCCACCTCGGCACGCTCGAATTTCGCCCAGGCATTCTCCAGATGATTGGCGGCGTTGGTGCGCCGGATGATATCGGCGGGTAGCCCGTGCTCGCGCTCAAAGCGTGCGAACGCCTCGAACGGCGATGAGGTCAGCACGCCACCGAAATCCCAGATCACTGCTTCGAACATTGTTTCCCCGCCACCTCACATTGGTTTGGTAGCGGCTAACACGACGGGCCCACCGGCGCCAGTCCCGGCCACAATCGCTGGCATCTCGATGTTCCGATCGTAGCGTGGGTCAATTCCGGTGATGATTTCATCATCGAGACCTATGACTGGACCGGAGGATTCATCAAGAACAACGATTCGCCGCACGACGTGCGCGACATCGATTTTGTCGATCGTGCACTTCCTCTCCGGTCCGATCGGTTTCAAGGGCGCGGAGCCCGGTGCATTTCAGCCAGGGTGACGGCGAAATCACCTTCTGCGGAGCAATCAAGATGGCCGGCCGCCTGCATCTCTAGGTTGATGTCATCAAGGACGGGGTCGAAAAATACGGCATCAAGAATCCCCGGTCTTCAAGCCGTCGTCGATCAACCTCCAACCACAAGGCTATCTGATCTTCGAGGGCATCTCGGTCGACCGAAGCTGGGAAAGCAGCACTACCTCGACGTGCATATTGACTATCGGCAGGCTTACCTGAACGCGATCGAATATCTGAAGAAGTTCGGCTATTCGGGCGCCCAGGCCTACTCGATCCTGGGAACGGCGGCGGAAAAGGATGGATCCCCTCACTGACGCCTTGGTTTTGGCTTCCTCGGTGGAGCCGGATTGTCCCCGTCATCCGCTTGCGGGTCGAATTTTCGGGTCACTTTGATCGCCGACTGGCTGATGTCGAAAAGCGTTCGGCGGCCTTCCTCGATCATTGTGGCGGATTTCTTGTTGAAGGTCTCGGCGAACTCGCGAATTTCCTTCACCTTCTCGAACAATTCGTCGGCCTTACCGTCCGCAAGGCCAGGCATGAAGTTATCGATTTTGCTCATGGCGCTGCTAAAGCCGGCGAAGGCACTGTCGGCTTTGGCGACGGCTTTTTCGATCGCGTCACCCTTGCCCGCCAGCGATGCGGTGTAGGTTTCGAAGCTCAATAGCGCATCCTTGATCGTCGCCTGGTTGCCGACGAGAATACGGTCGACATTGTGCAGGGTATCGCGGATCGACTGGACTTCGCTCAAATCGGCGGTCAGTACCGGAATGCCGTCGGCGTCGAGCGGCACCGGCGGCGCCGTCGGCGCGCCACCCGTCAGCGATATCGCCGCCACGCCGGTGAGCCCCTGAAACTCCAGGCCCACGACAGTATCCTTGCGGATCGGGGCGCTGTTATCGACCATGACAAAGGCGACGATCTTGCGAGGATTGTCCAGCTTCAGCGACAGGATTTCCCCGACCTGAACCCCGTCAAAATTCACGCTGCCGCCATTGTGCAGGCCGCTTGCGGAGCCCTCGAAAACAATGCGCAGCGGCGATCGTTGCGCGATGCTGTGGATTTTCCGGACCCCAAGCAGGCCGAGGAACGCCGCGGCGATGACCGCGAGCGTCGTGGTTCCAATCATCAGGTTGCTGGCCCGTACCTTCATCCCGGAATCCGGCTGCGATCCGCTGGGTCGTGAGGGTTAACGCCCTCGTGCTCTGGTGATTGTACGGGCAAAGCGAACGGGACGAAAGACCGATCAGGCGGGCCAATCGCCGATCGAGCAGGTCCCGCAGGCCTAGGTCAGCGTCCACTCTTCTGCGCTGGCGCCGGCAAGTGCCCGAACGCGCGCATCGTCCGCGGCGAGTTCGCCAGCCGATCCCGAATAGACCACGGCCCCGTCGTCCAGCACATAGGCGTCGTCGGCAATCTCCAGGCTCATTCGCGCATTTTGTTCGACCAGCAGGACGGAGATGCCCTCGGCCTTCATCTGCTGGACGATACGGAACACCTCGCGGACGATCAGTGGCGCGAGGCCCTGTGAGGGTTCGTCGAGAATGAGCAGCCTCGGATTTATCAATAGCGCGCGGGCGATCGACAACATCTCCTGCTCTCCGCCGGATAGCTGCCGGCCGCGGTTGAGCCTGCGCTCCTCGAGGCGAGGAAAGAGCTGATAGATTCGCGCGACGGTCCAGGGTCCGCCGCGCTCCAGCGGAACCTTGAGATTTTCCTCGACGCTGAGATTGGCGAAGATGCGCCGGCCTTCCGGCACATAGCCGACGCCCTGGGCTGCGATGCGGAAGGTCGGCCAATGCGTCGTGTCCTGGCCGAACACGGTGATCTTGCCCGCCCGCGCAGGCGTCAACCCCATCAGGCTTCGTAGCGTGGTGGTCTTGCCAGCGCCGTTGCGCCCGAGCAATGCGGTGATCTTGCCTTCGGCAACGGTAAGGCTGACGCCGTGAAGGATATGGCTCTTGCCGTAATAGGTGTGAAGGCCTTCGGCTGTAAGGGCTGCGGTCATGCGGCATTGCCAAGATAGGCGGCTTGAACGGCTTCGTTGCCGGCGATCTCCTGCGGCGTGCCTTGCGCCAGCATACGGCCCTGGTCGAGCACGCAGATGCGGTCGGCGAGGTGAAACACCACGCGCATGTCGTGCTCGATCAAAACGATGGTGTAGTTGCTGTCACGGTGCAACCGGCGGATCAGCTGGGT
>Ga0209517_10008833_pt1 | contig 11704 bp, 10 predicted proteins | sample PeaSoiMetSII2010_FD_187695 | JGI IMG/M metagenome (GOLD analysis project Ga0209517, IMG submission 187695) | Peat soil microbial communities from Weissenstadt, Germany - SII-2010 (SPAdes) (version 2) | ecosystem: Environmental > Terrestrial > Soil > Wetlands > Peat | place: Germany...
CATGCCCATTGACCGCGAGAAAAACCGCCTGTCCGCCCGTGCCGCGCGTTATGCGCGGGTCGGCGCCAATGTCGGCGGCGTGGCGGCGCGCTATGCCGGCCGGCGGCTCATGGGCGGCGCGCCCGATCGCGCCGGCGAGGCCAGCGCGCTGTCGTCGGCGCTCGGGCGGCTCAAAGGGCCGCTGATGAAGGTCGCCCAGCTGATGGCGACCATTCCCGATCTGCTGCCGCCGGAATACGCCACCGAGCTGCAGAAGCTGCAGAGCGAAGCGCCACCCATGGGCTGGGCCTTCGTCAAGCGCCGCATGATGGCGGAGCTCGGCGCCGACTGGGAAAAGAGGTTTGCAAGTTTTGAGCATCATCCGGCCGCGGCCGCCTCGCTCGGCCAGGTGCACCGCGCCCGCTCGCTCGACGGCGCGCTGCTGGCCTGCAAGCTGCAATATCCCGACATGCAGTCCGCGGTCGAAGCCGATTTGCAGCAATTACAGTGGCTGCTCGCGATTCGAAGACGGCTCGATGCGGCGATCGACACCAGCGAAATCGGCAAGGAAATCGGCGCGCGGGTGCGCGAGGAATTGGATTATCGGCGCGAGGCCAAGCACGTCGCGCTCTACCGCGCCATGCTCGCCGATGTCGACATCGTGCGCGTGCCGCGGGCGTGGCCGGAACTGTCGACCGGACGGTTGTTGACGCTCGACTGGCTCGATGGCAGCAAAATGCTGACCCACAGGAACGATCCGCTCGCCGCGCGCAATGCGCTCGCCACCGCTATGTTCACGGCGTGGTGGTTTCCGTTCAGCCGTTTCGGCGTCATCCACGGCGACCCGCATCTCGGCAATTACACGGTCTTCGCCCGCGACGGCGCGCCGGCCGGCATCAACCTGCTCGATTACGGCTGCATCCGCATTTTCCCGCCGAAATTCGTCCGTGGCGTCGTCGACCTCTATCACGGACTGTTGCGCGGCGACGACGACCTCGTCGTCCACGCCTACGAGACCTGGGGTTTTCGCAAGCTGTCGCGCGATCTCATCGACACGCTCAATATCTGGGCGCGCTTCATCTATGCGCCGCTGCTCGACGACCGCGTGCGCAGCATTGCGGACGGAGTGAAGCCGTCGGAATACGGCCGGCGCGAGGCGTTCCGCGTGCACCAGGCGCTCAAGCAGAAAGGCCCGGTGACCGTGCCGCGCGAATTCGTGTTCATGGATCGCGCCGCGATCGGGCTCGGCGCCGTGTTCCTGCACTTGCGCGCCGAGCTCAATTTTTACCGGCTGTTCAACGAGGCGATCGAGCGGTTTTCGATGGATCGCGTCGCCAAGCGCCAGGCCGACGCGCTGGCGGCAGCCGGGTTGGCGGAAACGCACTAGCAGCAATCGCAGTCGATGCCTTCGAGGGCAATGAGGGCGTTCTTCATGAAGGCCGGCGGCAGGTCGTCCTCGACCACGTCGGCCAGCGGCTTGAATATCTTGAAATGATGTCGCCCGGCGCCGGTCCAGAACACCAGGTGAGTTTCGATCGGCGGGCAGCCGGGCACGCTGCAGGCCACCTCCGACACCATGACGGTCTCGTCGCCGGTGAGCGCAAAGCGCGTACGTGTCCAGTCGCGCACCCGATCGGCCGCCGCGTCATGGCCTGGGCTCAGCTTTCGCAAGCGCATCAAGTCGAACGGGGCGGCCATCGTACCTATATCCTCGAAGCCACGAGGGCTTGCGGATCGCGGAAGCGTGACACTAGAGTGGATTTATACGACCAAGAAGACCGACAAGGAGTGATTTTCTGTGGCTGAAAAAGTGCTGGCGGCAGTGCGCACCGGGCCGAGCAAGACCGAAATCCGCGAATATCCAATGCCGGACGTGCCGGAGGACGCGGCGCTGATGAGGATGGAGGGCGGCGGCATCTGCGGCACCGACGTCAAGCTCTACAAGCACCCGCCGAACAACAAGCCCACCATCATGGGCCACGAGAATATCGGCTATATCGCCAAGGCTGGTCGCGAGTTCACGCTTCGCAAAGGATTCAAGGAGGGAGACCTCGTCTTTGTCGAGCACTACGTGTCATGCGGCAAGTGCGAATGGTGCCACGCCGGTCAGTATCGCCATTGCGAGAACACCAACTGGCGCACCAATCCTGACGCTATCCGCTACGGCTATACGTCGGACGAAAAACCGCCGCACCTCTGGGGCGGCTTCGCGCAGTACATGTACCTGCCGTGGAACGCCGTGGTGCACCACGTGCCGAAGGGCGTGACGCCCGAGCTTGCCGGCCTAGTCACGCCCATGGCGAACGGCGTCGAGTGGTCGCTGTTCGACGGCGGCGTCGGCTATAACTCCACCGTGCTGATCCAGGGCCCCGGCCAGCAGGGCCTGTCGCAGACCGTGATCTGCAAGCAGGCCGGCGCCTCGCTGATCATCGTCACCGGCACGTCGAAGGACAAAGCGCGCATCGAAGTCGCCAAAAAGCTCGGCGCCGACTACGTCATCGACGTGCAGAAGGAAGACCCGTTGGCCCGCATCATGGAAATCACCGGCGGCAAAGGTGTCGACGTCGCGCTGGACTGCACCGCCGGCGCCGGAACTATTCCCATTTTGCTCGGCATCGAGGCACTCAAGCGCAAGGCCGGCGTCATCGTCGCGCAAGGCGAAATGGCGCAGTTCCCGAACTTCCCGCTGGAGAAATTCACCGTGAAGTTCATCACCATGAAAAGCGCGCGCGGCCACAGTTATAAGGCCTGCGAACTGGCGCTGGCGCAGCTGGCGTCAAAACGCTTTCCGCTGGAACTGGTCACCACCCACCGCTTCGGCCTCAACGACGTCGACCGCGCCATCAAATCGGTGGGCGGGGAGGGCGTGCCGGATGTGATCCACGCTTCGCTGATGCCGTGGCTGTGAGGGCAGCAATGTCGCAGGCCGCGCTCTGTGTTACGCTTGCGGTGCCGGCGGAAATCCAGAATTTTGACTGAGGAGATGCAAATGGCCGCGATGCGTAAAGTTCACCGATGGCTGGTTACGGGCTTCGCCATGGCGGCGGCTCTCGGCCTTTCAGGCCGAGTCCAGGCGCAGGAGCTGACTATCGGCACTATCGGCGCCTCGAGCGACGCGCCGCTCTTCATCGCCGATGCGATGGGCTACTACGCCGAACAGGGGCTGAAGGTGAAATTCGTGCGCTTCGATTCGGCGGCGAAGATGATCCCTTCGCTCGGCTCCGGCGAGGTCGATGTCGGAAGCGGCGCCACCTCGGCGGGACTTTACAACGCGGTCAAGCGCGGCATCGGCATCAAGATCGTGTCCGACAAGGCGCGCAACGCCAAGGGCTACGGCTTTCAGGCGATCATGGTGCGCAGCGACCTCATGGACAGCGGCGCGGTGAAGAGCCTGAAGGACTTCAAGGGCCTCAAAGTCGCGATGTCGGCCAACGGCAACAGCGAGAACGCGTTCATGAATTACGCGCTGACGCAGAACGGCCTGACCTACGCCGACATCGATCCGGTCTTCCTCGGCTTTCCCGAGCACATCCCCGCCTTCGCCAACAAGGCGATCGACGCCAGCCTCACCGTCGAACCAACGGTGTCAAAACTGCTGTCGCTCGGCTCGGCGAAAAAACTCGTCGGCGCCGACGACGTGTTCCCTGATTATCAGACGGCGGTGGTGTTCTATGGTCCGAAATTCGCGCAAGACCAGCCCGACAACGCCAAGAAATTCATGGTGGCGCTGGTCAAGGCCATGCGCTTCTACAACGACGCGCTGAAGGACGGGCATATCGCCGGCCCCAATGCCGACCAGGTGATCAAAATCCTCACCGAATATTCCTTCATCAAGGATCCGGCGGTGCACCGCGCCATCGTCTCGCAAGCGGTCGATCCGGACGGCAAGCTCGACATGCCGTCGCTGCAGATGGCGTGGCAGTTCTTCGTCGACACCAAGCAGATCGACGGCTCGGTGAAGGTCGATGACGTGGTCGATCTCAGCTACGTCCACGAGGCGTCGCAGAAGCTCGGGCCCTATGTGAAGAAGCCGGCGACGCAGTAAGGACGCAAGCGCAAGCGCGGGCGCGGCATTGGCGATGGATCAGGTTTTCGTTTCGCGCGGGACGATTGATGCGGTCCCGATCTGGTTCGTCACGGCGGCGACCTACCCGGACGTGCGCGGACGGCTTGATGCCGAGGCGCGTGCCTTTGCCGACGCGGCGGGGTTCGAGCCCAAGGCCGGGCGCCATCTGCTGCTGCCGGGGAAAGGCGGTCTTGGCGGCGTGCTGTTCGGCATCGAGGCAACCGACGATGTGAAGGATTTATTTCTGCCCGGCCGCCTGCCGCAGCTGTTGCCGGACGGCGTCTACCGCTTCGCCAACGAGCCGCACGATGCGCGACTCGCGGCGCTCGCCGTGGCGCTCGGCTCCTACCGCTTTACGCGTTACCGCAAGTCGGAAGGGCATCAGGTCAAGCTCGAACTGTCGCAAAGCCTCGATCGCGACGAGCTTGTGCACATTGCCGAAGCGGTGACGCTGGCACGCGATCTCATCAACACGCCGGCCAACGACATGGGGCCGGCGGATCTCGAAGCAGCAGCGCGGAAGCTCGCCGCAAGTCACAACGCCGAAATCCGCGCCATCGTCGGCGACGATTTGTTGGCGCAAAATTTCCCCTTGATCCACGCCGTCGGCCGCGCCGCGGCACCGACAGCCGCGCCGCGGCTGATCGACATGGCGTGGGGCGACGGCAATCACCCGCGCGTCACGCTCGTCGGCAAAGGCGTCTGCTTCGATACCGGCGGCCTCGACATCAAGCCCGACAGCGGCATGCTCAACATGAAGAAGGACATGGGCGGCGCGGCAACGGCTTTGGCGCTGGCGCACATGATCATGGCCCGCGGATTGAAGGTGCGGCTGCGCGTGCTCATCCCGGCGGTGGAGAATTCGATCGCCGGCGCAAGCTTCCGCCCGCGCGACATCTACACCTCGCGCAAAGGAATTTCGGTCGAGATCGGCAATACCGACGCCGAAGGCCGGCTCATCCTCGCCGACGCGCTGGCGCTGGCCGACGAGGACAAGCCCGACCTGATCGCCGATTTCGCCACGCTCACCGGCGCCGCTCGGGTCGCGCTCGGTCCCGATATCCCGGCCTTCTTCACCGACGACGATGCGCTGGCGAGCGAGTTGATGGATTGCGCGGCAAGCGAGAACGATCCGCTGTGGCGATTGCCGCTGTGGCGGCCCTACGAAGCGATGCTGGAGTCCAAGGTCGCCGACATCAACAATGTCGGCGGCGGCCAGGCCGGCGCCATCACCGCGGCCTTGTTCATGCGCGGCTTCGTCAGCGCGAAATCCTGGCTGCATTTCGACCTGTTCGCCTGGTCGGCGTCTGCCAAGCCGGGCCGGCCGGAAGGCGGCGACTGTCAGGCGGCGCGCGCGCTCTACGCGCTGCTCGCCGCCCGCTACGGCTGAGCGGACAAAAAATGCCCGCCTTCGATCCCCGCGTCACCCCGGCACGCGCCGATCTGGCGGCGCAGCACCTCGAAGGCAAAGTGAAAGCGGCGCGTTTCATCGAGGGCCGCCTGTGCGAAGTCATCGAGCCGCAGGCGCCGCTGCGCCGCGAGCCGTGGCCCGACGCGCCACTCGACACCGAAGCGCTCAAGGGCGAGTGCGTCACCATCTACGATTCAAACGGCGAGGGCTGGGCGTGGGGTCAGCTCGCCGCGGACGGCTATGTCGGCTGGCTGCCCGAAAACGCGCTGGCGCCGCCCGGCCCGGCGCCGACCCACAAGGTGACGGCGCTGCGCACGCTTGTCTTCCCCGGCCCCTCGATCAAGCTGCCGCCGCGCGAAGCGCTGCCGCTTGGCGCGCGCGTCGCCATCGCCCGCATCGAGGATCGCATGGCGGTGACACAATCCGGTGCCTATGTGCCGGCCGCGCATCTTGCGCCGCTCGACTGGAATGAAACGGATTTTGTGGCGGTTGCCGAGCGCTTCGTTGGCACGCCTTATCTGTGGGGCGGCAAGACCGCGCTCGGTTTGGATTGCTCGGGCCTCGTCCAGGTCGCGCTGACCGCATGCGGCGTCGCGTGCCCACGCGATAGCGACATGCAGGATCAGGCCTTGGGAAGGGTAGTGGCCGCAGATCTTTCCGCCCTTAGACGCGGCGACCTGATTTTCTGGAAAGGTCATGTCGCCATCGTGCGTGACCCTGACTCTCTCCTGCACGCCAACGCCTATCACATGGCGGTCGCGATCGAGCCGATTGCTCAAGCAGTAATCCGCATCCGCGACGCGGGTAGCGAGATCACCAGCAGCAGGCGAATTGCCATTTCCTGACGGATTTCAAGCTACGATATTCGCCGAAGCATCGCGGCATCGCTTTGCGGCAACATGCGCGCAGCCAACCGGCAGGAGGCCACGATGACGATCACCGTTTTCATTCGCTACCAGCTCGATCCCTATAAGCGCGACGGCTTCGAGGCCTATGCCCGCAATTGGCTGAAGATTATTCCAAAGTGCGGCGGCGAAGTCGTCGGCTATTGGATGCCCCACGAGGGCACTGACAACATCGCCTATGGGCTGATCTCGTTCGCGAATCTCGCGGCCTACGAAACCTACCGGGCGCGGCTGAAGTCCGACAGCGAAGGGGCCGCCAATTTCGCGCTGGCGCAAAAGGAGCGCTTCATTGTCGCCGAGGAACGTACGTTCCTGCGGCAGGTGATCTGAACGCTACGTGGCTACGCCGTCGTCTCGGCTTCGCCTGGATGACGCCCCGCCCGCTGTGGCAGGACGAGGACGCAAAGGATGATGAACGCCGCGATGATCGCCGACGCGATCGGGCGGCTGAATGCCAGTCCGCCGTCGCCGACCGGCTTGTCGAGGAAGTCGCCGACCGAAGCGCCCAGCGGTCGCGTCAGGATGAAAGCGGCCCAGAACAAGAAGACCCGCGAGATATTCGTGAAGAAATATGCCGCCGCGAGCAGCGCCAACCCGGCGCCGAATACGAACGCGCCGTGCTCATATCCCAGGCCATCGGCCATCCAGTCGCCGAGCGCCGTTCCGAGCGTCTGCGAGAAGGTGATGGCGACCCAATAGAAAGCTTCCACCTTGGGCGTGGTGACGGTGGCGACCGATATCGAGCCTTGCGACCAGTACCACGCGCCGAGCGTGGCGATGACGCAGGCGAACAGCAGCGAGGATCCACCAGCATAACCGATGCCGAGCGAGCGATCGGCGAAGTCGGCCATGGTGGTGCCGGCTGTGGTCGAGGCCACGATCGTCGCCCAGTACAGGAACGGATGGAATTTTTTCGCCGCGATCTGGCAGACGACAAGCACGACCAGCAGCGCGAGAAACAGCGCGGTGCCGAGAAGGTAGCCCCAGTTCAGAGTCATGGTGACGGTATCGCCGCCGGTCTCGCCCAAAGTCGTTGCGGCAATCTTGATGATCCAGAAAACGAACGTGACTTCGGGAACTTTGCTCGCGGCTTGATGCAGCGCCATCAGACCTTCCTGTTATGCGCGTTCCATTCGCGCTCGAGATTGGCGATCAGCGCCGGGCTGAAATGGCAATAGGCCTGGTCGCGAGCGTAAGCGGAGAAATACATCCGGAATGTGTCGAGCGATTCCTGCCCGATGCGCAGCGCGCGGCGGTTCGAGGTGGCGCTGACCGCGCCGGAGCTTGTCAGGCCGGCGATGACCCTGTCGAGCGCCTGGTCCATGGCGGCGGCCGGCGCGATCTCGTCGCAGATCAAACGGCCCTCCGGGCTGTCGCAGACGAGCTTGCGTTCGTATTGGATGGCCTGGCGGGCGATGCGGTCGCCGGTGAAGCGCGGCAGGCGCAGATTGGCGGCGCCCGGAATGATGCCTTCCTTGCGCGCCGGCAGCGTCATAAAGGCGTCGGCGGCGGCGAGCACGTAGTCCATGGTCAGCAGGATCTGGCAATGGCCGCCGATGGCGAAACCTTCGACCGCGGCGATCCACGGTTTTTCGATCGCGGTGCCGTGCACGTCGTCGGGCAGCAACTCGGGCCGCGCCACGCCGCGGAAGAATTTGTGCACGAAGCCGAGGTCGCGCCTGAGGAACCAGACGAACGGAATCTGGCCGCGATAAAGATGCGTCAGGTTGATACCGGCGCCGAACAGTTTTTTGCCGCGATATTTCGGATGCTCGACCTCGCCGCCGCGCAGCACGGCGATGTCGCTCTTGGCATCGAGGATCGCGACATCGACCGCAGTCTCCATGGCGTCAAGCGTGGTGTCGTCCTCGGCATTGAGAAAGCGCTCGTTCTTCGCGGTCACGATCGCCGCCTTGCCGCGGCGCTCGACGGTGACCTTGCCGAGATCGAGGCGCCCGTCGGCATTGAATGCGTGCAGGCGTTCCGCGGTCTCCCGGCGCGGCAGCAGCATGGCATGGCAGAGATGGCGGCCGGCGGTTTCGCTTGAGAGCACGTGGGCGAGGAAAATGCCCTGGTCGATTTCGACGCCGTCCTTTTCGCCCTGCAAATGCCCGGCCTCGGCGGCGACTTGCGCCGCGGTCGGAGTCAGGCCGGGGACGGCCATGGCCGCGGCAAAGACCAGATCCTCCAAGCGAATGAATCGTGAGCGCTGGTGGGTCAGCTCGTCGTAGAGCGTCTCGGCGTGGGCTGCGAGGAAATGCTCGCGCTGCTCGCGCGCGGCGGCGAAGATGGACTGTGCCGCGCGCGCCTCACCTAGGCTGCGCGCCGGCTTGTTCGGCAGGCGGCCGAGCAGATCGGCGCCGAGCTGCCAGTACCGCGCATAGCGCGGCCGATCGACAAAGTAATCGCCGGTCCGCTTTGGCGCCGCCGCGATCCATTCGGCGACCGCGTGCTGATCGAGCCCGGCGGACTGCAGTTCGGCCGCAGGCATGGCGGTATCGACACTCATCGCGCCGGTCCTTTCAACATTCCATTCGGCATTTCAGCTTTTCGGCCGCCGGTCGATGACCCGCTTGGCCTTGCCCTGGGAGCGTTCGATCATGCCCGGCTCCAGCACGCGCACCGTGGCGGTGACGCCGACATAGGCCTTGATCAAGTGCTCGGCTTGCTTCGCCAACGCCGCAATTTCATCGTTGCCCAACTTGCCGGCAAGCTCGGGCCGCATCTCGACCAGCACATCGAGCTCGTCGAGAGCGTGCGGCCTGCGCACCTCCAACACGTAATGCGGCGCCAGCTGTGGCTCGCGGCCGAGCACCGCTTCGATCTGCGAGGGAAAGACGTTGACGCCGCGGATGATCAGCATGTCGTCGCTGCGACCCTTGACTCGCTCCATGCGGCGCATGGTGCGCGCCGTGCCGGGCAGCAGCCGAGTCAGGTCACGGGTGCGATAGCGGATCACCGGCATCGCTTCTTTGGTCAGCGAGGTGAAGACCAATTCGCCGGTCTCGCCGTCGGGCAGCACGCGGCCGGTGTCCGGATCGATGATCTCGGGGAAGAAGTGATCCTCCCAGACCGTCAGCCCGTCGCGCGTCTCGGCGCATTCCTGCGCGACGCCGGGCCCCATGACTTCCGACAGGCCATAGAGATCGAGCGCTTGCAGGCCCATGCGACGCTCGATTTCCGCGCGCATGGTTTCGGTCCACGGCTCGGCGCCGAAAATGCCCAGCCGCAGGCTGCAGTCGGCGGGCGAAAATCCCTGGCGCTCGAACTCGTCGGCGATGGCGAGCATATAGGACGGCGTCACCATGATGATGTCGGGCTCAAAATCGCGAATGAGCTGCACCTGCCGCTCGGTGAAGCCGCCACCCACGGGAATGACGGCGGCGCCCAAAGCCTCGCCGCCGTAATGGGCGCCGAGCCCGCCGGTGAACAGGCCGTAGCCGTAAGCGACGTGGATTTTGTCGGCGGAGCGGCCGCCGGCGGCGCGGATCGAGCGCGCCATCAACCGCGACCAGGTGTCGATGTCGCCTTTGGTATAGCCGACGACGGTCGGCTTGCCGGTGGTGCCGCTCGAGGCATGGATGCGCACGATGTCGGCCATCGGTACCGCGAACATGCCGAACGGATAATTCTGCCGCAGGTCGTCCTTGGTGGTGAACGGAAATTTGGCGAGATCGGCAAGTTGCTTCAGATCGGACGGATGCACGCCGGCGGCGTCGAGCTTTTTCTTGTAATGCGGCACACGCTCGTAAGCCTGATGCAGCGTCGCCTTCAGGCGATCGAGCTGCAGCGCGAGAAGCGCATCCTTGCTGGCCTTTTCGATCGGTTCGAGAGAATCGAGCGCGCCCATCTCACTCCGCCTTGATGCCGGATTCCAGGATGACCGGCGTCCACTTGGCAATTTCCGCCTTCTGTTTCGCCGCCAGCGCCTCGGGCGTTTGATCCTCGACCGGCCAGATTTCCTGGCCGACTTTCTTGAAGCGATCCTGCACCGTCGGATCGGCCAAGGCGACGCGTACGGCGGCATTGAGCTTGGCGATGATGTCCGGCGGCGTGCCCTTGGGCGCCCACAAGCCGTGCCAGAAGCTCGCATCGATATTTTTGAAGCCGAGTTCGTCGAGCGTCGGCACATTGGGCGCCGCCCACCAGCGCTTGGGCTGCAATACGGCGAGCGCCTTGAGTTGTCCGTTTTCGACGGTCGTCACATAGCCCGCGGCCTGCCCGAAGGCGAAATCGATGTGGTCGCCGAGCATGTCCTGCAACAGCGGCGCGCCGCCGCGATAAGGCACGAGTTGAAACGACGTGCCGGTCTGTTTCATGAAAATCCGCGCGGCAAATTCGGTCGGGCTGCCGATGCCGACCGCCCCCATCGTCGCCTTGCCGTTCTCGCTCTTGAGCCAGGCGATGAAGCTTTTGACATCGTCGGCCGGAAGAGATTTTCGCGTCACGATCCAGATCGGCGTGTCGGCGATCAGCGAGATCGGCGCGAAGTCGTTCACGACGTCGTAGTCGAGCTTCATGATCGAGGCGTTGAATACGTGGGTCTGAGTATGGCCGATGCTTAGCGTGTACCCGTCCGGCGTGGCATGGGCGACGCGGCCGACGCCGATGCTGCCGCCGGCGCCGCCGATGTTTTCGATGATCACGGTCTGGCCGAGCGCGGCTTGCATGCGTTCGGCGAGGATGCGGGCGATGGTATCGGTCGGCCCGCCGGCGGGGTAGGGCACGATAATCGTGATAGTCCGCGACGGGTAGCTTTGCGCGAAGGCCGTCAGCGATATGGCACTCAACGACATGGCGGCAAGCAAGGCGAGGGCAAGTGCAATCACTTTGCGCATGGCTGTCTCCTCCGGTTGGCGCGGCAGCCTTCTTGAGGGGGCTGGCTCGCCGCGGTACATCTTACATCAAGTCGGCCGGCGTGAAGCCGACAGTCGGCCGCAGAGGAAGCACCCCATGCAAGATACGATCGAGGCCACGTCCAAGATCGAGGTCACGCCGTTGTCGCCGGCCTGCGGCGCCGAAATAAGCGGGGTCGATCTGTCCAAGCCGCTCAGCAAGGCTGAGGTGGCTGCGCTCAAGGACGCCTGGGGTAAGCATCTGGTGTTGGTGTTCCGCGGTCAAAAGGTGTCACAGGACGACCAGCTGCGCTTCGCCTCCTATTTCGGCGATCTCGGCAGCCGCAAGAAGGCGCCCGAGGCGCTGCGCGCCCGCACCGAGGGCGTCCAGCAGGACAACGAGAAGGTGCTGCTGGTCAGCAACATCAAAGTGGACGGCAAGCCGATCGGCGCCTTCGGCGAGGGCGAGTTCTGGTTCCACATCGATTCCGGCTATACGCCGCGGCCG
>Ga0209517_10008835_pt1 | contig 11704 bp, 5 predicted proteins | sample PeaSoiMetSII2010_FD_187695 | JGI IMG/M metagenome (GOLD analysis project Ga0209517, IMG submission 187695) | Peat soil microbial communities from Weissenstadt, Germany - SII-2010 (SPAdes) (version 2) | ecosystem: Environmental > Terrestrial > Soil > Wetlands > Peat | place: Germany: Weissenstadt...
TGCCCGAAGGCATCCCCCGCAGCCGGGGTGGGGGTGACTAGAATGAAAACTTCAATCCGAACTGGACGAGTCTTGGATTGTTGGCTATGGCGCTCACGACTCCGAAGCTGCCGCCAGTGGAGACATAAGTCGTATTGGGTGCGGCAAACTGGTCGCGGTTGAATAGGTTGAAGAACTCTGACCGGAATTCGATGTTCATCTTGTTATCCGGTCCGAAGTAGGTCCTCTTAAAGATGGCAAAGTCGAAGTTGATGATTCCGTCCTGCCGCAGAGTTGGGTCCGTGCGCGACTCATTACCAAAGGTGTAAGGTGCCGGATCAACGAAGCAGGCTGTATTGAACCATTCGGAAGTAGTGCGGGGTCCGGTCTTGTCGCATCCGGATACGTAATTGGGCCTAATCGATCCAACGCCCGCTCCCAAGCTGGAGATAAGAAGCGAGTCGCCATCGCTGATCTTCAATGGGAACCCGCGCTGTAGGGTGGTTACGCCGTCAACTCCCCATCCGCCAATAACTTTGTCCTTGATACCCGTGGCGTCGGACAAGAACTGCTTGCCGTGGCCGAACGGTAGGTCGAGAACATAGTTGATTACCAGACGTTGTGATACGTCTTGGGACGACAGCGAATACTCATGCTTCATGTTGTTCCAATCCTGAATTGAGCCCACGCCGCCGTTGTAAGCTCCTTCGAGCCACGACGTAAGGCTGTCAGTATTGGAGAGCAGCTTCGCGTTGGTGTAAGCGACAAGGAGCGTTCCGCCTTGCTTGAACCGCTTGGTCACCGTCAACTGCAGCGAATCATACCTGCTGCTGCAGCACGGGTCGCCGTACAGGTTAAGCCCTCCAAATTGCGGATACGGGCGGTCCATTTGGGCCACGTTCAAGCTACCGTTCCCCAAAGAACCGGGCAAGCTGGCTGGTGCCCCGTTAAGGTAGAAGGGGTAGGTACCGGCAAAAGGTTGCGCAATCGCCACGGCGCCTGTGCCGCAGGGAAGCGTGGGGCACTGTGTGGCAGCCGTCGCCAGGAGGCTGTCGGCGATCTGGTTCACGTTGGTGCTGTACTGCTGCAAGTGAACGCCGTGAGCGCCCGCGTAGGCTATATCCGCGAAGAAGCCGCCCGGGAGTTCTCTTTGTAGGTCCAGGTTCCACTGCTGCACATAGCCGGGCTTGTAACCCGTGTAGTCCGCAGTCGTGGGACCCGACGCATTCACAAAGAAGGTGGAGACGTTAGGTAGAGGATTCCGCCCAGCAGGGGCAATCAGGCTCGTGGCACCGTTGTTGCCGAAAGGTCCCACGCCGGTGCACTTAAATACGTTAGTTAACCCTGCAAGCGCACCCCCACCAGGACCAGTTAAGGTGCAGCTGTTGGCGTTAAGAGTCGCCGACGGAGTTAGTCCATGGTCATTGCTTGCATAGAAGTTCGTCGCGGAATCGTTCACGGCGTCATTATTGGCGTTGGTCTGGAACGAAACATCGTTCGGAATAAAGAAAATCCCGTAGCCGGCACGAATGACCGTCTTGGGATTCAGAGCGTAGGCAACACCCAACCTCGGGGACCACTGGTTCTTGTTGAGCGGCAGGGCGGTTCTGCCCGTGTCTTTTCCGGTCCCGATCAGGAAGACGTCGCCGGGACAAGCGCTGCCAATCGTGCCGCTGCAACCCGTGACTGCGGCGCTTGTGGCGCTGGGATTCCAGTAGTCCATGCGGTCAAATCGCTCGCTCCAAGTACCCGCGAGTTCATATCGCAGGCCCAGGTTCAAGGTCAGCTTGTGGCTAACTTTCCAGGTATCGCCGAAGTAAAAGCCGCGGTAAGTCTGCTTTCCCGCGGTGGGTTGAGAAATTCCCACCTGGCCAGTGGTCTGGTTGCCAAATGCGGCACCGATTCCCAAACCGTAGCCGAGGAGGAAGTCCGCGTAGTCGTTTCCATTAGCAGGGCTGCTCCCGCCCGCGATCGGAGCGGTCCAAGACCCGTTAAAGGAGATTAAGCCGCCGCCGATGTTCGTTTGATAATAGTTGTCGAACGTCTGTTCGAACTGGATGCCAAACGAAAACGTGTGCCGGCCATGGATCTTGGTGAATTGTGGGGAGATGTTCCACTGCGTGTCCCAATCCTGGATGGCGCTCTGCCCTTGGCTGCAGCCGATAAGGGGGTCGCTAATAGCGAAGCAGGGGGTCATTGGCGTGCGCTCGCCGCCGGGAACAAGCGGATTGTAGGATGCCGGCCAGCCTTCCTGCGTCATGTCGAAATTCTCATTAATAGGCTGGCGCAGGTAGTGGTAGCGGCCGACGCTGGCGTTGATGCTGGCCGTAAATGTCGGACTGAAAGCGTCAGTCCAACCCACAGCCACATCTCTGCTCGTGGTGTCTTCCGCGCAGCGGTCCTTGCAAAGCCCGGTCTTGTACGGGTCCTGGGACAAGCTGAGTTCCTTGAAGTAAGTGAAACGGCCAAAGAGGTGCTGGCTGTTGGTGAGGTTCTGGTCCACACGGGCAACATACTGGTCAATGTCCCCGCCGGTGCTCGCCGAGGCGGTGAAATTGTTGATAGCCGAGCCCCCGTATTGGCCAACGGTGCCAGGGCCCGTGGCGTTGGCAATCAGCTTACCCATCAGGTAGGCGGCCGTCGGATTGATATATGCCGTACCCGTGATTGGATTCGTGCCGGTGAGATCGTTGCCGGCGATTGGGATGCGCGTTTTATCCGCGTTCACAGCCAGCGGATTGTAGAGCTGGTCGATGTATTGTCCGCTTCCGTTCTTGTCGGAACAAATGTCGATGCCCGATCCATTAGGATCTGGAACGGTGAACGTCCCTTTGCATAGGTCGGCAAAATTGCCGCCGCGCTCAGCGGTTGTAGGAACGGTCGTAGTGAAAACGGTTCCCGCGCGCTGACGATAACCTTCGTAACTCCCAAAGACGAAGGTCTTGTCTTTGATGACGGCGCCACCGATGGTCGCGCCAAACTGGTTCTGAGTGTAGGGTGGGGGCGAATTCTTTTCGTCATCCGCGAGTTCCTGAGCCTTCAGAAAAGGATCGTTGGCGTTCAGGATCTTGGCGCGCAAAAACTCGTAGCCCTCGCCATGCCAGGCATTGGTTCCCGATTTAGTGGTGAAATTGATGACCCCGCCGGAGAATTTCCCCCATTCGGGACCCAGGTTGTTGTACTGCACCTTGAATTCCCCGATGGAATCCTGCGTCGGCACGAGCATTGGTAGGTTGATGTAGCCGATGTTGAGCGGCTGGCCATCCAGATACTCTGCGCCCTGGTTCGCGAAGGATCCACCGACCTGGAAATTCCCCAGATCAAAGGGGTTCTTGCCCACGATATTGCCGAGCGAGCTTCCTTGCGGAACCACGGAAGGTGCCAGTTGGGCCAGGTTAAAAACATTTCGGCCATTCAGCGGAATTTCGTTTGCCTCGCGCTGGTCAATCACCTGGCCGAGGGAAGAAGTATCCGGCTGCATCAGTGGCGTCTCGCCCGTCACTTCAACCGTCTGCGTGACTTGGCCCAGTGCCATGGACAAGTCAATGCGAGAAGTCTGCTGCACTTCAACGACGACGTCCGTATGCGAGGTGTGCTTGAAGCCGGCCTTCTCGGCGTCTACGCGGTAGCGGCCTGGAAACAGGTTCACAAACTGGTACAGACCATCCGCGCCGGTGGTCTGAGTGCGCTTTTCACCTGTGCCTTGGTTGGTCAACGTGACCTGCACATCGGCAATGGCGCCGCCGCTGGGATCAGTTATGGTTCCTGAGATGGTCCCATACGTTGATTGTGCGTAGGTCTGGCTGCTGAATACTCCCATGAAGAGAAGACAGAGAGTTAACCCCAACAAAAAAATAAAACTAGAACGCAAGTTTCTCATCCTCACACGCTCCTACTTTCTATAATTTGCTGAGTCCTGATACTGATTCGGAGAGATAAACTACCCCTAGTGAGTTCCTCTTAGCGAAACCCCTTGTTGCCAGACCTTTCCCTCGACAGTTTCCTTTACCTACTAATACGAAAACACTATCCGATGTGTACCAGTCACATGTCCGAGAGCCAAAAAAGAGGGAAGGCGTACACGCAGGCATACAACACAGCAGGCCAGGAAGACGAGCGCTGAAAGATATGAAAAAGTGTATCCGGCAGAATCTACGGGTGATTCGCTTCGTTCCGAAGAAGCGCGTACAAAAATGGCTTGCTCGTTGGCTTGTGACTGCCACCGCGCGGCTCGACCGTGACGAACACGGCATCGATCTCGGCTAACTGCTTGGGGTCGTCAAACCGCATCACCCACCGGCGGTTCGACTCGTTATCCATATAAAGTATGCCCAGATTCTTGGGCGAGGCCTGCTCTCCCTGGGGCGTCTCCCGCTGGCCCCACACCTGGAAAGCGCTGGCATTGACCACCCCCGGCTCGCGATCGAGATCGAAGGCGTAAAATATAAGGGACTTCCCCTGCGTGTAGAAAACTCGGCCGAAGGGTTTTTGCGTGCGGCTGTTGCCGTCAACATCAAACACGTCCGTAATATAGAGCTTCCTGGCCCCCATCAGTTCGCGGATATCCCGGTCGTAACTTAGGAACTGCCCGGTGTCCTCAAGGCGCCGCTGTTGATCGCGATTCCTGGCCGTGAGCTCGTCAATCTTGGCTTCCAGCGACGACGTTTGCGACACGGCGGCGTCGCGCTCTGTGCGCAGACTCGCGATTTCTGTCTGGTCATTTGCGTAGGCTTGGTTCAGCGCCTGAAGCTGTGCGTTTAAAGAGTCGCGTTGCTGCGAGAGGGCTCGCAATTGCGCCTCCGACTGGCCGCCAGCGGCCGTGAGTTCGCTGGCACGATCCTCAAGCGCGCCTACTGCCGAGCGGAGTCGCGCCAGCTCTTGCCCTCGTTCGGAGTTTTCCAACTGCAGTTGAGCCAGCCTCTTTTCCTGGGCCGCTGACAATTCTTCCGCAGCTTTCTTCTCGCCTGAAAGCTTTTGCAGCCCCCCATCAACAGCCACGGGAGTCAAGCTGGCCCCGGTCCGGGCTTGTGTTCGAGTGCCCAGGTGGTAGGCTCCGTAGGCCACGGTGACGATGAGGCAAGCCGCAAGGGCCATCCTTGCAAAAGAACTCAGGGCCGCGGGGCGTAAGACGCCAGGCGGTACCCAAGCGGGCGCTGGACTCTTCCCTTCCCGGGCGGTTTGCTGATCAGCCCGGACGCACGCCAGCAATCGCTCGCGCACCAGCGTACCATCCCAGCCTGTTTGCGCCTGCCTTTCCGAATACGCATCCGCAAGGACGGCGATTCCTTCCGTGGCCAGTATTTGGTACTGCCGAAAGACCTCGCGGCATTTTTCGCAATGCCTCAGGTGAGCTCGCAACTCGGGCAACTCGAAAGGCTCAAGGCTGCCCGAAGCCGCCAAAGCGCAAAGCTCTTTAAACTCGTCATGCTCGTCGCAACCGTCCTGTATTTTTAGCATCGTTTGGTTATCCGAAGCTTCTGCACAAAGGCACTCTTGCGTAGGCGTTCCAAACCACGGTAGAAATGGTGCCGCGTATTTCCCAATGGCTGGTTGAACTTTTCGCTGATCTCCCGCAAGCCGAACCCCTCAAAGTAAAACAGCTCAAGTGTCACGCGCTCAACGTCTGGCAACTCCTCGAAAGCTTTTTCAAGAAACGCCCGGCTGAGCTTCGCGCCCACTTCACGGTCCAGATCCGTCCCTCCCAACAATGTATCATCGAGCGAGCCTATATCTGTACCAAGGTAAAACCCTCTTCGGGCCAGGTGTGCTTTCCTGTCGAGTGCTCGATGAAGCGCGACTTGCAGGATCCAGTTCTTTACCGTGCCCTTGGCCCCGTCGAAGAGCATGGGCTTCTTGTACAGGTAGAAAAACGACTCCTGCACAACATCCTCCGCCTCGCCGTGATCGCGTACCACGCCGTGCGCAATCCTGAACACCAGGCGGGCGTAACGCTCGAAGAGAATCTCCAGAGCGCCAGCATCATTCGCCTGCAGACGGGCCATTACTTCTTTGTCGCTGGGAATGCGCCGTTCGGGAAGATCCGGTAGGGTAACCGGTCGCTCCTGACTTCTGCTCAAGGTACTGGGAATTGTAAACAGGCGTCGTTGTGGAACAGAACTCATGCTTTGGTCCCCACTGAACGTTGAACGCCATATTGCTGATATCATCAGCAACGCACCCTTGGCATCGACGAACTCCCCCGTCAAAACTCCCCTAGTATCTAAGACCATACACCAGTTGCAGTTAAGTGAGAAGATTTTTCGATACGTAGGGGCGCTATTTCCGCGAGTAAGTGCCTGGTATCTTGGTACAGAACCACTGGAGAACACGTATTGTATTAAAATGGGTGTTCTTATTCCCCTCCCCCTAGAATAGAAACTTCAGTGCAAACTGCACCAATCGCGGATTTGTCCCCTGGGCCGTTGCCGTGATGACCCCGAAATTCTGATTGTTGGCCCTACAGCAAACCGTGTTTGGCGGAGCGAATTGCGCTCTGTTGAAGAAGTTCAAAAACTCCGTGCGAAACTCCAGGCCTAACCTCTCGTCGCTCCCAAATCTTGTCCTCTTGAATATCGCGACGTCAAAATTTGCGATTCCGTCCGAACGCAGCCGGGGATCTGCGCGCGCCTCATCACCGAATTTGAAATCAGCAGGCGCTGCAAAGCACGCAGTGTTAAACCATTCCCCCAACCGGGAGGTGGCACCCCCGGACATAAAGGCATCGCAGCCAGAAACGACATTGGGGCGAGACCCGCCGCCAAATAGCGTGGTTCCGTTAACTTGTCCGTTCGTAAGCACCAGCGGGAACCCTCGCTGGAAGATGGTCACGCCGTCAACTCCCCACCCCCCCACGATTTTGCTCAATCCTCCCCCCGCCCCCGCAAGGTACTTCTTACCTTTGCCGAAGGGAGCATCAAGGACATAACTAATGACCAGGCGTTGAGGTACGTCTTGCGAAGATAGTGAGCGCTCTCCGCGCAAATTGTTGTTGTCTTGAATCCCTCCAACGCCCGGCTCCAGCCAGGCCGTTAGAGTGTCCGTGTCGCTGATGAGTTTGGCATTGGTGTAAGCAACCAGCAACGAACCCGCATCCGCGAAACGCCTCTGTACCGTGAGCTGGAATGAGTGGTAGATGCTGTCGTACGAGCCCTGGCCGGCAAGCTGCAAGCTCGTGTACTGCGGGTAGGGACGCAGAAGCTGCCCAATGGTCGTCGTGGGCCCTGAGAGCGCCAACGCCTGGCCATTGATGAAAAATGGATTCGGCGTCGGCTGCACTAAAGTCACATTCTGTCTGGGATCCGGAAGCGAGGGGTTGACTTGTGAGGCTGCCTGTGCCAGCAGTGCGTCGGAGATCTGATTGATTTGCTGGGAATATTGCGGCAAGTGAGTTCCCTTGGAGCCCACATACGCCGCGGACACGAAGAAGCCAGCCGGCAGCTCTCGCTGCGCGTCCAGGTTCCACTGCTGGACATAGCCTTCAGGGTGGTCGCTCGGATTCGCTTCCGTGATGGACTGCACAACCTGGGTCAGGTATTGCTGCGTCCCCTCAGTGCCGAGGCTCCGCCCAGGCGGCGCCGAGATTCCCGCGGGGAACGGCAGGGCGATGGTGTTCACCGGATGGCTCCCGTCCACGGTTCCGGTATAGGTTGTCGTCCCGGCGTTGACCATGTCGTTCAGCGGGTTCAAGGCAAACGACACGTAGTTCGGAATCCAGAAAATCCCATAACCACTTCGGATTACCATTTTCGGATCGATGCTGTACGCCAGGCCAACACGGGGAGAGAAATCGATCTTTTCGAGCGGGATGTTGTTCCGGTGGCCGGGGCTAACCAGAAAGACGTCTCCTTTTATCGGAGACGAGCCTGATGGAAGATACTGCGTCAAGTAGTTCGTCGCCGCCGGGTCGAAGTAGGATAAGCGGTTGAATCGTTCGGACCAGGGCCCTTGCAGGTCGTAACGCAGCCCTAGATTCAGGGTGAGCCTGTTCGTTGCGTGCCACGAATCGTCAAAATACAAAGCGCGGTAAATCTGTTGGCCTGCCGTGAAGTTCGGAACGACAGCTTGGGCGAAAAAATGGTTTTCAAGATTGTTGAAATTGTCGGCATATCCGAGCAGGAAATCGGCAAAGGAAAAGCCCGTCCCGGAGACCCCGGGTAAAGAGGTGAAACACGCTTGGCCGGAAACGCAAAAGTCAAAAGACCCGCTGGCGATGTTGGATTGGGCATAGTTATCCCGTCCGACTTCGAACTGGAAGCCAAAATGATATTGATGGTGCCCCCGCAACTGCGACATGCTCGGTGACAGGTAGTATTGTGTGTTGCGGTCCTGAATGAAGCTTTGACCTTGGGTGCACATGATGCTGTCCGCGAAGTTCGCGACACAAGGCGTGGGTGGTGTGCGCATCTCGGCGGGGACGGCATCGTTATAACTTGCAGGCCAACCGATCGTCGTTAAGTCAAAACCGGAGTTCACCGGAGTCCGGTTATACCTGAAGCGGCTGACGTTTGCATTGAATCCAAACACGGCTGTCGGGTTAATGCTGTACGTGTACCCGGCGGCAAGTACGTTGCTGTGATAGTCCTCGGCGCAGCGGTCGGCACACAGGCCATTTCCTAACGGATCGATGGGCAGGTCGACAACGTGCCAGTAATTGAAGCGCAAAAACAGCCTCTGTTTATTCGTGACGTTATGGTCGAGGCGTCCGACAACCTGGTTATGGTCTCCACCGGTAGGGGCGGCAGTGGTGAAGTTATTTGTGGGCGCGCTTGGGTTATTAGACGGGGGCCAGAGGTCCACGAGTTTCGCGGAGGTGAAGTTGATCCGGTTCGCTGGAATGACGTTGTTCAGGAATGGCGTGGGAGTGGCGGTGCTCCCTGGGCATGCTCCTTGCGCGTTTACGGTCCCTCCACAAGGGTCATAAATCTGGTCAATCACAACCGGCTTGCCGCTCGCGTCCGTCCCCCGGTCGTTGCAAATGCCGGCCGTGAAGCCCGACCTGCATATTTCCGAAAAATTGCCCCCTCTCTCTAGCGTGTCGGGGACCGTGGCGGTGAACGGCTGGCTCGTCCGCAACCTGAAGCCTTCCGCGCTGAAAAACCAAAACGTTTTGTTCCGAGCTTCAAAGTGCGGAATGTTCAAGGGCCCGCCGGCATTTGCGCCAAACTGGTTCTGAACCCAGGGGGGTCTCGACTTCTGTTCGGCATTCAGAAAGAAATCGTTGGCATTGAAGATTCTGTTGCGGAGGTATTCATACGCTTCACCGTGGATGGAACTTGTGCCGGACTTGGTGCTGAGATTGGTGACTCCACCGGAAAACCTGCCCCATTCCGGTCCAAGATTGCCGGTTTGAACCTTAAACTCCTGAATGGAGTCCTGCGTCGGAATCAGAATGGACAGGTTAATGTAACCGATGTTCAGCGGCTGGCCATCCAAATACTCGGCGCTCTGGTTCCCAAAAGAGCCGTTGACCTGATAATTTCCCCACCCAAACGGATTCACACCCACGGGCGTCCCGGTGGAACTCCCCTGCGGAACCACGGATGCCGCCAATTCAATCAGGTTAAATACGTTGCGGCCGTTCAACGGTAGCTCATTCACCTTGCGTCGCTCCACCACCGTGCCCACCGTCGAAGACTCCGTATCCAACAGCGGCGCTCCTCCCCGAACTGTGACGCTCTCGGACGCGGAGCCCAGCACCATTTCAAAATTGATTTCCAAAGCGTCTTGCACATGGAGAATAAGATCTGACTTGATTACCACCTTAAATCCGAGCTTCTCCACTTCGATGCGATAGGTCCCGGGAGGCAGGTTCGTCACGTAGTAACTGCCCGTTTGGTTTGTTATGGTTTCGTAGTGGATGCGCGTGCCCGAATTGATGACGATCACTTTAGCCGCCGGGATAACCGCTTTGCTCGAGTCGGTAACGCGCCCCGTCAGCGATGCGTTTGTCGATTGCGCCTCAACCTGCGCGGTACTCGAAAGAAGAATTACCGTGAACATGATCAAGGCCTGTAAAACCGCCAGGCCCCCTCGCGGGCGGAAGGGAACGAACCCGGCGATGGCTGTTTCATGGGACTTCATGATGGACCGGGAAAGTCGAACGAAATAACCTGCATCTCCGCTTAGCCGGGTAAGCGTCCTGCGACTGGTGGTTCTTGAATCCATAATTTCGTGATCTCTTCCAGCGACCGGCCCTTGGTTTCGGGAATCAGCCAGCCAACCAGAATGACCGTCAACAATGCGCCCGTGCTGAAAAACCAAAAAGTACCATCCGATCCCATATGCTTCTGCATGATGGGAAACATTTGGTTCCCCAGGTACCCCACCAACCAGAGCGCGGTGGTGGCAATAGACATGCCGCGGCCGCGGACCTTTGTTGGATAAATCTCCGAAATGATAACCCAGCAAGCCACGCCATTGCCAAACGCGTGACCCGCCACGAAGCTCATCACAAAAATCAAAACGGCCAAACCGCTGCCGTGGACATGATAAAACCAGCCGACCAATGCAAAGGAAACGAACTGCACGCTGGTACCGGCTAGGATCAGCGTCTTCCGTCCGGCGCGGTCCACCAGCCAGAGGGCGAAGAGGGTGAACACCAGATTGATGAGACTCACCAGCACGGACTGGAAGAATGCGTCGCTGGTCGCGGTTCCGGCGGCGCGAAAAATCTCCGGCAAAAAGGAAAAGAGCGGCGTGATTCCACTGATCTGTTGCAATGCCGCCAACATGATGCCCAGCAGCAGCGGGCGCCGGAAGGTCGTGAAAAGCTCGGAGATGTGCCCCTCTTCACTCGCCAGAGCGCTTTCGATTTCAACAGCTTCCAGCCGGGCAGCGTCAGGGCCGCTAATCTTGGCAAGTACGCCGATGGCCTGATCTCGCCGGCCCATTTTCATTAGCCAGCGCGGACTTTCGACCGCCGGCAGAATCATGGCCCCGAACAGAATCGCCGGCACTGCGCCGGCGAGAAACATCCAACGCCACCCCGTGGCTATGTTCCAGGCTTCGTCGCCCGTGCGCTGAATGAGCATATTGACGAAGACAGCCGCGAGAATTCCCACCACGATCCCGAGCTGATAGAGAGTTACGCAACGCCCGCGAACCCGCGTCGGAGCGATCTCCGCAATGTAGTTCGGAGAAAGCACTGACGCCGCTCCGATGCCCACGCCGCCAATCAATCGCCAGAGAACAAATTGATGAAGATCCCCGGCAAAAAGCATTCCCACAGAAGAAAGCACGAAACACAGGGCGCAAAGTGCGAGACCCTTTTTCTTCCCCAGAAAATCAGCGACGCTTCCTGCCGCCGCGCACCCGGCAATGCATCCCAGCAACGCGCATCCGGCGGCCCATCCCACGCCTGCGGCGTCCAGGTGAAACCGCTGGCTCAAAAAACCAATCGCGCCGCTGATTACGATGTTGTCGTAACCGAACAGCAGCCCCCCGAGCGTGGAAACAATTGCTGCGATGATGAGCGGGACAGGTGAGTGCGCCTTAACCGCTTGGGCGTTCAGGTTAGTTGTCTCCACGAGTCGTGGACTCCATCTCCGCACCGTATCGCTCAGCAGATTCGATAACTGTCTTCGCTGCCAGCATGAAACCCAGCGCGTGTGCCATTCCCGCATGCCAGGGCGCTGCACAGGTCATTTGCGGGGTGTGGTCGGGAATGATCACGCCGTCAAAGTGGTTGCGGTGAAGAATCGTCAGGATGCGGATCATGTCCACATCG
>Ga0209517_10008836_pt1 | contig 11703 bp, 8 predicted proteins | sample PeaSoiMetSII2010_FD_187695 | JGI IMG/M metagenome (GOLD analysis project Ga0209517, IMG submission 187695) | Peat soil microbial communities from Weissenstadt, Germany - SII-2010 (SPAdes) (version 2) | ecosystem: Environmental > Terrestrial > Soil > Wetlands > Peat | place: Germany: Weissenstadt...
CTGGGGTGGTGGTGCAGGCACGGCAGTGGAAAGATATCCGAGGTTTTCGAGTATGGAGCCGACATTCGGCAATTGGCGACACATCAGTTCTGCGAGGTCCTTCGCTTGCGTGGCACCAAATATGAGCCGTGACGCAGGTTGAGCAAAGAGTTCTGTCACCTGCAACAGGAACACGAGTAGAAGCGACCGCTTCCGAATCTTCATGGCTATTCCGATATCAACGATGTTATCGAGTCAGCGCGGATGAACGATGATTTTCCTTCCCTGGACCGATTACCAAAGTGTCGGGGTGCGGCGACTGTTGATAAATCCCCTTTACACTCACAACCTGGCCCCTCACAACCTGGCCCCGGTGGGGTTCTGAGTGTAAACGCCTGTTCTCGTCAGCGAACTGCTGTGCCGCAACAGAAGCCTAGTTCGAACCTCTCCCACCGCTTTAGGAGCCCGATGCAGAGATCACTTCGTCGGCTTCGCCGCAACCGTGGCGTTTGCCCCGGAGTTACGGTAATATCTCGCGTGACGATCGAGAGGAATTGCGGTATCTTCGCTCGACGCCGCAGGAGTGTAGAGAAAATGAGGTGTGTTGCGCGTCGCTACAGAGAGGCTTTGGCACTGGCCGTTGTCATCCTTGCCCAACTTCTAGTTGCTTGCGGCGGTGGATCGTCAGGATCAGGCGGTCAGTCTCCGCCTCCGCCTCCGCCTTCTAACCCAGTGCCGGCCATCGTTTCTCTCAGCCCGGACTCAGCTAACGCTGGCGGGACTGCATTCACGGTGACGATTACAGGGTATAACTTCATTTCCTCGTCCAGCGTTCAATGGAATGGCAGTGCGCGGACAACGACATACACGTCAGGCACGCAGTTACAGGTGCAAATCACCGCTTCCGATATCGCCAGTTCAGGTTCGGCGACGCTGAGCGTCACGAACCCAACTCCAGGGGGCGGAAGTTCCGGGTCTGCAGAATTTACGATTAATCCGACCTCCAATCCTGCGCCTCAGCTTCAGGCCTCCAATCCTAGTTCGGTCAATGCTGGTAGCGCCGACATCATTTTTACTGTGTACGGTTCGAACTTCATCCCTACATCGGTGATTCAGTGGAATGGAGCAGCGTTGACAACCAGTTACCTTTCGGACTCGTACCTGGAGGCTCAGGTTCCAGCCTCGAATCTTTCGAATCCGGGAGTCGCGGAGGTCGTAGTAGTAAATCCTGGCCCGGGAGGTGGAAGTTCCACATCGCTTCAGTTCGCCATCAATGGCTTCAGCTACACGCCTTTGGCGGTAAGCCAACTAGCAAATGACATGGTGTGGGACCCGCTCAATCAGGTGATCTACCTCTCGGTTCCGAGCCTGGCCTCGGCTAACGGGAACACGATAGCGGTGTTGAATCCCACTAGCGGGAGCATCCAATCAACGCAGTTCGCTGGCAGCGAGCCGGACGCGCTGGCGATCTCCGATGACAGCCAATTCTTGTATGCGGGACTGGATGGTTCCTCATCAGTTCAGCGGTTCATACTACCCGGCCTAACGCCCGACATCAATTACTCGCTTGGGGCAGGCCCGTATCCGGAAGGGCCTTTCTTTGGCCTGGACCTGCAAGTTGCGCCAGGTCTACCGCACACCACAGCAGTCTCGCGTGGAGCGTTCAACGTAAACCCGGTTGCTCTGGGCGGGATGGCGATTTTCGACGACGCAACGCAGCGCTCGACAATCGCAGATACGTCCGGAGATTTATATGATTCGCTGCAATGGGGATCAGACACTCAGGTCTACGCGATCAACAATGAGATCTCCAGTTTCGATTTTTATGTTCTGAGTGTGGGCTCAGGGGGAGTGACTCTTGCGCATGATTATCCCAACGAGTTCTCCGACTTTTACGTCCGGTTGCATTATGACAACGGCACACACTATGCCTATACCGACAATGGCTATGTCATAAACCCCGCCAACGGTCAGCACGTCGGGCAATTTCAGGCGTCCGGTTATATGGTCCCGGATTCGAGTCTGAACAGCGCATTTTTCCTGGGTCAGACGCAGAGCCAGGCTGGTTCAACCAGTTTCTCCATCGAATCCTTTAATCTCACGACTTTTCAGCCCATATCCGAGATAACGATTGCAAATGTGCGGGGTAATCCGCTGCAGCTTATTCGCTGGGGCGCGAGCGGGCTGGCTTTCAACGATGATGCCGGTTTTGTCTACATCATCAACAGCTCATTTGTAAGCGGCGATGCTGCGAGGAACGGTGGAGGACAGCGCAACTTGTTCCCGGTGATGAGGAGTTGGCCAAAACCAGTCATTCGGTCGCGACAGAAGGCCCTACCAGAAGTTCGCTCCCGGCCAGAGATTAGGCCACGGCGCATGATGGCTGGCCCGCAGGACTCAAATCCGGCCCCCGCAATTACAGCCTTAAGCCCCAGTTCTGTGGAAGCTGGCTACACCGGGCTGAACGGAATCACCTTGACTGTGACGGGCAGCAACTTTGTCTCGCTCTCCACGGTCGAGTGGAACGGAAGTCCGCGGCAAACGGAACTGATTTCGAGCACCGAAGTGCAAGCCCAGATCAACTTTTCCGATGTGCAGAACGCGGGCACAGCGACAGTGAGTGTGTCCACGCCGAGTCCGGGCGGAGGCACCTCGAACGCGCTAACGTTTACGATCGTAGATTATTCGGTACCGCCCATTCCGTCGATTATCGCGTTGAATCCAAATTCAGCGGTTGCTGGCAGCGCCGGACTCCTGGTGGATTTGAGTGGGGTTTGGCTGAACAACTCGGATACAGTGGACTGGAACGGGAGCCCTCGCACCAACACTTCTCAAGGGTTCTTAGCCGCCCAAGTCAACGCTTCAGATCTCACAACTCCTGGCTATGCCCAAGTCACAGTCGTGACGCCAGGCGGCGTGGTGTCCAATGCAGCGCAATTTCAGATTCTGTATCAGCCGACTGCGGTAAATCAGTCCACGAACGACATTGTGTGGGACCCAGTGAATGAGGTCTTTTACATTTCCGTACCGAGTTCAGCGACCACGAATGCCAACCAGGTTTGTGTGCTAAACCCAACCAGCCTCGCAATCACGAATTGCCAGGCAGGGAGCGAGCCTGATGTGCTCGCGATTTCTGACAACAGTCAGTATCTGTACGTCGGGATGGATGGCGCTGGCTCCGTTCAGCGATTCATTCTTCCGTCCTTGACCCCAGATATCAGCTATTCGCTTGGCAACTACGAAACCGGTGATCCCTACTTCGCCCTCGACATCCAGGTTGAGCCGGGAGTTCCAGGCACGACGGCTGTTTCGAAGGGCGCAAATGTGGATCCTGCCTCGCAGGGCGGGATAACGATTTACGACGATTCCGTGGCGAGACCTAACAGCAGCGTTGGATGTGGAGTTCCGTACGGGCAATGCGCCGATTCCATCCAGTGGAATTCCGACGGTACGCAAATATACGGAGCCAATAGCGACGTAACATCATTTGATTTTTATACGTTCGCTGTCAGTTCGTCAGGAATAACGCTGCAGCAGGACTACCCCTCCGTGTTCTGGAACGAGCCTGGGCGCATTCAATATGACTCGACCAACGGTCTCGTCTATTCCGACGACGGATTCCACGTGATCAATCCGGCAACCGGATTGCCAGCGGGTCTTATCGAAGGAGGCGGCCCGATGACTCCGGATTCGTCGCTCGACTCCGTGTTCGTTCTGACGCAGTACATCTGGCAGGAAAACTCAAACTACACCATCGATATCTTCGATATGACCCACTATGTTCGCGTCGGCTGGGTTCCGTTCCCGACGACTGCACTGCCGGGATTCAATCGGCTGGGCCGCTTCATTCGATGGGGATCGAATGGACTAGCGCTCAATTTCAAGGGCGACCAGATCTATTTACTGACGGGATCGTTCATCAGCAACCCGCAAAAGGCTCGCGCGAAGCAAATTAGAAAGACTGTTCGAGCCCGCTAGGCAGTCTGATGGTTTAGGCCTGGAGGTACGGCAGGTCAATGAATCTGAGGAAGATGGTTCCACCTCGAAGTGTCGATTGGCGATAAATCCCGATTTCACTCATTGACCTCGGGACGGGGGTTCTGAGTGTAAACGCCTGCTTACAACAACTATCGCCAGACTGAGCCAGCAGGCAGGACTTTCTCCTGCTACTGCAGCTTCGCGTACTCGGCCTTGGCTTCTTTCAGGATGGGGATGTCGGGGTCGGCGTCTTTCCAGAGGGTGAGGAAGTCCTGATACGCAGTGCGGGCGGTTACAATGGCTGCCTTGGGCCCCGCCAGCCCGGGGCCCGCGCCACACTGTCGCGGAGGTTTTTTATGGCCGACGTCGCCTACGTTTCTAACATTCACATCGAGCGCGTCAAGGGTCCATTGCGCGTCGCGCGCTTGCCCGGCGAGGCTCAGCCGGTCTATTTCAGCGTACACAGCGAGATCGCGAAGCATTACGGTCTGGACATGTCGCGTTTTGGAGAGTCGCACGCGGCCACCATCGACTACGTCATCGCCGGACTGGGCGGTTGAATGCTCGGCACCTTTGCCGGCGCGCTGGATGCGCGCAAGATCAACGCTAAGGAAGGCCGCCTCACTGCCGACGTGCGTGGTGAAGTCGAAGAAGAAAACAAGGTCCTGATCATCCGCCGGGTGCACGTGACGTTTCACCTGCGCGCCGCGAATCCCGGCGAGGTCCGCGAAGCCGTGGATCGCGTCCACAGCGTGTACGCGGAAAGCTGTCCCGTGTACCGCTCACTGCAGCCGGCGTTTCAGATCACCTCCGGCGTGGAGGTGATGCCCGAGCCGGCGACAGCAATGTAAATGCGATCCTTGTCGAAACATCGCGATAGCAGTCATTGACCGAGGTTCTGAGTGCTAACGCCTGTGGCTGTTGAAAAAGTCGAGTTTCCTCCCAAACAGTCGAAATTTGGGGGATAGTGAATGTCTAGAAAATTAAGAAAGTCGTTTGTAGGGCATCCTAGCGCAAAGTTTTTTCAGCCATTTTCTGGTGAGTGAGTTTTTCGACAGCCACGCCTGTTTGCGATAAGTGTCGAGGGGACGGCTTGACCGGTAGCGACGAGCGTCTGGGGCATTCAGTTAACCCTAAGCCCGATCAGGCGCGGCTCACACCGTATGCATCCAGCACATCCCGCAACGTCACAATACCTTCTAACTTGTGGACATTGCCACGGTTCACGACCGGAAGGATTTCAATCTGATTCGTTCCCATGCGTTCGAGCGCCAAGTCCAGCGTCTGGTCGGGGTGAACATGGGGAAAATCCCGGGCATTCACGAGGTCGGAGACCTTCTTGTCCGCGTCTCCCGCAGGTTCCTCCTCCAGCCGGGACAGGCTTATCACCCCAATTACGCCTCGTTGGTCGGTCACCAGCCAGTCTCGGAGCCCACTGGATCGAACTTGATCCAGCGCTTCGCGAACCGTCATCCCGGCGGGCAGCAACTCGCTGGCTCCGTGCATTACTTTGAAGATCTGGCGCTGACCATAACGTTGCCGCGCCGCCGACGACGGCAGATGTATGCCGTCCTGTATTGCCAAGGCCTCGTAGATGGGTTCGTGCTGTAGTCGGGAGGCAATGAAGAGACTCACCAGATTCGCAATCATCAGCGGGACGATCACGGCATAGTCCTGGGTCATTTCGAAAATCATCAGCACCGATGTCATGGGAGCGCGCACGACGCCCGCGAAAACCGCGCCCATTCCCACCAGCGCGTAGGCGCCCGGCGTCGCCGTGTAGGCAGGGAAGAAATGATGAGCCACGGTTCCCACCGTGCCCCCCAGCATCGCGCCGATAAACAGGGACGGTCCGAAGATGCCGCCCGCGTTGCCGCTGGCATAACTGATGGTTACGGCGAGAAGCTTCAGAACCACCAGAAGCGCCATCAACTGAAACGCCATGCGTCCGTTCAACGCCTCGCCGACAAAGCTGTAACCCACGCCCAGAACCTGCGGCACAAACCAGCCCATTAGTCCGACCACCAAACCGCCGACCACGGGTTGGACCCATTCGGTCTTCCGAGGGAAGCGCAGGAAGCGCGCGCGGATGCCGAGCAGGATCTTCGTGAAGGCCGCCGAAACCACGCCACCAGTTACCCCGAGCACGGCATAGACGGCGAGTTCCACCGGACGGCCGAGCTGGTATTGCGGAACTTTGAAGAGAGGATGATCGCCGAGGAGCACACGCAGGACCATCCACGCTGTCGCCGAGGCCAACACCACCGCGCCCATTACCGGCGCGTAGAGATCGCCAGTGATTTCTTCGAGCGAGAACAGAACAGCGGCCAGCGGCGTATTAAACGCGGCGGCAATGGCTGCCGCCGCTCCCACCGGGATGAGTTTCTTGACCTGCTCGGTGCTCAGCCCGAGGAAGCGTCCGAGCACGGAAGCAATGCCCGCGCCCACTTGCACCGAAGGCCCTTCGCGCCCCAGCGGGATTCCGCTGGCAAGGGTTGCCGAAGTGCAGAAAAACTTGCCGAGTACGGTGCGCAGAGTGATGAGGCCCCCACGGGCAAACAGCGCAGCCTTGGTCTGCGGCACGCCGCTGCCGCGCGCATTCGGAAAGTAGCGATATAGCAGGTAGCCGATGCCAAGCGAGCCCGCGACCGGAAACAGCACACGCCGCCACGGGGCGCCGCCCACCGGGTAAAGCCGCATTCCCAGGCGTTCCGTCAGGACGATGAAGGCGACGACCGCCAGACCAGTCAATGCGCCGATGACCAGCGCCAAAACCAGAAAGATCTGGCCCTCGCGTTGCCGAAGTTCGGCCATGCGATCTGAGAGCCAGGGTCTCAACAAAGTCGCGCTCGTCGTCTGGGCACCTTCACTCATTGTTTGCGAAAGTTTTTCTTAAGAGAATATCGCAATGGATATAAAAGGCGGCCCGAAAGCGGGCCGCCCTCGCCCGCGAGCTGGCTAGCGGTCGAATACGAAGTGGTCAACCCGGTTCTGCTGCCAGCACTGTTCGTTGTCCTGAGTGCAGAAAGGTTTTTCCTTGCCGAAGCTGACAGTCCGGGCCGGCACATTTCGGCCAAGGGAAACTGGCACGCCCTCAATTGACGATAAATCGCGATAACGCTCATTGACATGATTGTGAGTGGAATCGTCACTTTAGATGGTGCCAAAAATCACAGACAGCAGCCCTCCTGCAAGACCACTATTTGTCTGGAGGAACCAAAACTGAATACTACAAGTTGGCAGCCCGGCCCCGCATAAAGACAGGCGTCTTCGTCCAGCCGTCGCTCGACGGCGAGGGGCCGGGCTTCTTGTCACAGAGCACGGCAAAACGGAATTTGTCCGTTTGTTGGCGTTAGATCCTGGTTGCGCCAGTTGAGAATCGCCGCGTGCCGAGAGAGTTCCAACGAGCGCCTATTGCAGCTTCGCGTACTCCGCTTTGGCCTCTTTCAGGATGGGGATGTCGGGGTCTGCCTGCTTCCACAGTGACAGGAAGTCCTGGTACGATCGCCGCGCCGCGGGCTTGTCTCCGCTCATTGCCTGCGCGCGGGCCAACTGCAAGTGCGCCAGCGCCTCGATGGGAGCATTCTGCCCCAGCCCGCGATGCCCCAGCATCTTCTTGAACTCCGCGGCAGCGTCTTCCCCCTGCCCGGCTTTCAGACAAACCATACCGCGGACATAGATTGGCACCATCACACTGACGTTTTCGGTGCCCAGTTCGTAGGGAGTGACGGCCTCCAGCAACGCGATAGCCTGCTTGGTATTGCCCCGGTGCAGGGCCACCGTCGCCCGAATCGACGGCAGCCAATAGCTCTGGATGATGGTGTCCAGCGGCAATTCCATGTTCAACTGGTCGGCGATCTTCTGCGCCTGCGCGGCCTCACCCAGTTCCGCCAGAGTCAGCGCCGCCGCAATGCGCACGTCCCGACCGGGCGAAAGGGTCAGCGCTTCGTTCGCCAGTTGGCGCGCCTCGGCGGCGTTGCCGAACAATGCTTCCCGGTAGGCTCCGCTGGCCAGCCACAGGGCGGCGCTTTCGATAGCTCCGTTGCGCTTGGCCGCCGCCACCGCGCGCTGCGTTGCCTCCCGTGCCTGGTTCAGCTGTCCGTAATACGCGTCGGTATCGGCCTGCTGTGCCAGCAGCGGGGCCTCGGCGCTGAGGTTGCCCGCCGCCGACTCAATCTGCCGCCGCATCTCCGCTTCATCGTTCTGCAGGAAGGCGATGCCGTAGCGCATCTCGCGCAGGTATTCGTTATCGAACTTGTGCTGCATCGCCTGGTCGTAGATGGCCTTGGCTTCGTCCACCCGGTCCAGCGCCAGATAGGCGCTGATCAGGTCGGCGTAGCCCGTGACCCTGGTGGGCGCAACTTCTATGGCGGCACGCGATTCCTCGGCGGCCTTTTCGAACTTGCCCATGACCTCGTAGTTCAACGACAGGTTGACACGCGGGGCCACGTCGGCCGGGTATTCCTGCGCCCACTGCTTGTACACCTGGTTGGCCTTTTCCAGCTCTCCGGTTGCGAAACTGTAATACGCCGCCTCGATATAGAACCGCTCGCGCTCGCTCACCCGGTCGCGCAGTTCGAATGCCTTACGGAAGTTTTCGCTGGCCGCCGTGGTCTCCCGCAGGTTGTACTGCGCCATGCCCAGCGAGGCATAGGCGCGGGCGAAGTTAGGGTCGAGCGCAATCGCTTGCCGATGGTAGGGCACCGACTCTGCATCTCCCTTCACCGCCTGCATGGATCGGCCGATGGAATAAGCCCGTAGTGCCTCCAGCGATGACGTCGTCACCTCATCCAGCGGCTTATTGAAACGTCTGACCGAGATCATCGATTCGCCCAGCTTCTCGCGCAGACCGTTGCCGGCCTCGCCCAGTTGCTTGAGCACGCTGTCGCGGTTTGGGGCTTCCGCCTCCGTGCTGGCCAGGGTGTCTCCGGTCTCACAGTTCACCGCTTTCAGCCCAATCAGGTAGTGGCTTCCCACACTGCCAATCGAGCCTTCCAGCAGCGCCTTGCTGTTGCTGCGCAGGCACACTTCCCGCGCAAGCTCGTTCGTGAGACGCTCGCCAGGCTGGCGATTCATCAACTTCAAGGTCGCGTTCACGCGGGAATCGGGCAGGACGTTCAAAAGCGCTGACTGCTCCAACTGAATGGAGGTCGCCACTTTCAGGGTTCCGTCAAACACGCTTTCGCCTGTGGTGTTGGTGAAATCGGAGAGGACGATGGTGTCTTTTTCGGTCAGGGGCCGGGTTTGATGCGAGCGATAGTAAAGCCCCGCCGCTATAAATGTCACGACCAGCAGAACTGTCGCTGGCGCAACAATCTTCCGGAGTTTCCCCTTCGGAGCGGCAGACGTTTCTTGCACGACCACCACCTTGCCCGAACTTGCTGTGGGGCTACGGCCGATTTCGGTGTCGCGTTTCATTCGCTGTAGGTCGGCGCGCATGTCTGCGGCATGTTGGTAGCGTAGGTTGCGGTCTTTCTCCAGCGCCTTGTTAATCAGCGCTTCGACTTCCCCCGGAACCTGCGGATTGAGCTGCGATGGCGGCGTCGGGTTCTGGTGCAGGATCGCACCGCAGATCTCCCCGGAGCTTGAGCCTTCGAACGGTATCCTCCCCGTCGCCATCTCATACAGCACCGCTCCGAAAGAGAATAGGTCGGTGCGCGTATCTAACTGCTTTGCTCGCACCTGCTCTGGCGACATGTAGGCCACCGTCCCCATCATCGCTCCCGGGCTTGTCAGGTATGCCGCCCCCGAGTCGATTGACATCGTTTCTAGATTGTCGCTGCTGCTGCCCTCTCTCACCTGTGTGGGTAACTTCGCCAGCCCGAAGTCGAGAATCTTGGCGTGGCCACGCTTGGTGATGAAGATGTTCGCAGGTTTGATGTCCCGATGGACGATGCCAGCAGCATGAGCGGCGTCGAGCGCGTCTGCAACGTCAATGGCGATGGGAAGAAGCCGCTCAGATTCTAGCGGGCGTCCTGCGATCAGGTGCTTCAGCGTCAGGCCATCGAGGAACTCCATGACCATGAAGGCGCGGCCGTGCTCTTCGCCGATGTCGTAAACGGTGCAGATGTTGGGATGGTTGAGGGCGGATGCGGCACGTGCTTCACGGCGAAAGCGTTCCAGTGCCTGCGGGTCTCGGGAAAGTTCGTCGGGCAGGAACTTCAATGCGACAAAGCGGCCTAGCTCAGTGTCCTCGGCCTTGTAAACGATGCCCATACCGCCGCCGCCGAGCTTTTCCACGATGCGGTAGCGCGATATTGTCTGGCCGATCACTGGCGCGAATCTTACGTGCCAGCCAGAATCAAGTCAATGAAAGCAGAGGACATGGCGGTCATCGCTGGGGACGGTTGGCGTAATATCCCGATTACACCAACAACCTTAGGAGGGGCAGGGTATTGAACGATTGAGTTCCAGCGTGAAAGCCTGCCGCGCACTCAGCAGCAGGCTCCGTTGGCTTTAAGCAATCTTCTTCTGCTGATGCTCTTTCAGCAAAATAGGCGGACTTGCTACAACTTCGCCGGGCTTGGAATCGAAGACCCCCACTATCTCTCCATGACCCGCTTTGTTGAGCGAATGCGGCCGCGTCCGCCAGTTCAACTCTTCCAGCCGCTGTCGCATCTCATCCCCACGCGTTTCGTGAGCATTACAATGTTCACAGTCTGGGCTGTGGATTCTCAGGAGGGACAATAGGTAGCAGCTCAAGTACACGAGCCACCTCGCAGGATTCAGATCATTCGCCTCACGGGATGGTGCGTCCACGGCGGGAACTGCTCGTCGGGGGAGGCAGGACGTATTATGCCATACGACCCGTGTGTCGTTTCAATTAAGTTGGGTCACGTCTCGATACGCGGAGATGGCCAAAGGGGCGCAGCGCAAGGCAAGACTATCAATTGGCGAAATATCTCCTTAACACTCATTGACCCCGCCAGGGCTTTGGAAGGTATTGCGATTGCTGAATTTGCCGCACGCCACTAGAATGGCTGCCGCTTCCATCAGCTTCAAAAATTTGCTTCTCAATCAGGAGAGACATGAAAACAAGAACGATTGTATTCACAGCGGCTCTGTACTTTGTTGCAGTGGCAGCGAGCTTTGCCAGCAGCCCAAATATGGGCACCTGGAAGTTGAACGAGGCCAAGTCGAAGATTCCCGCTATGGCCCCGAAGAACAACACAGTTGTCTACGAGGCCGCGGGTGACAACGTGAAAGTCACGGTAGATGGCACCGATGGCCAAGGTAAGCCCACGCACAATGAGTGGACGGGAAAGTTCGACGGGAAAGACTACCCCCTCACCGGCGATCCGAGTGCAAACACGCGGTCGTACAAGAAGGTTGACGACCGCACGACCGAGTTAACCAACAAGAAAGACGGCAAGGTTACCGTCACAGGTCGAATTGTCATATCGGCGGACGGCAAAAGCCGTACTGTGACCGTGAGCGGAACCGATCCGAATGGCAAGAAAGTCGAATACACTGCAGCGTACGACAAGCAGTAGCGGGATCTCTCCCGGGTCTGACGTGCAACGGAGATGCCCTTCCGCTCCATTCCTGGACGGGAGGGCATTTGCAGAACGCCCGTAGTTGGTGAAACAGTGCGCCGTGAAAAGCGCTGGACTTCAGCGGGTGCAATTCCCGCCCGGGAACTGGTTCGCTCCACCCGGTAGCAATCGAAGCGGCAGCGGAGGCAACGAAGCTGTCGGAGCTTTCGATGTAGAGGGTCGTTTAGCGACTCGGCGAGCGTGCAGGCCA
>Ga0209517_10008837_pt1 | contig 11700 bp, 12 predicted proteins | sample PeaSoiMetSII2010_FD_187695 | JGI IMG/M metagenome (GOLD analysis project Ga0209517, IMG submission 187695) | Peat soil microbial communities from Weissenstadt, Germany - SII-2010 (SPAdes) (version 2) | ecosystem: Environmental > Terrestrial > Soil > Wetlands > Peat | place: Germany...
CCTCGACATCGTCCTGCCCGAGCCGTGCGCCGTCGAGCCGAACGTCTCCTCCATCGCCCTCTCGGTCCCGAGGAGGAGATAGGAGCCGGTCTCCATCGAGCCCCCGATTATCACGGGCTGGCCTAGCGACCTGTAGGCGGGAGGAATGTCGGGATGGCCTGGACCGAAGCTCCTGGTGGCCCCCTTCCTGTGGACGAGGACGTCCCTCGACCCCCCATCGACCCTGTGCCTCTCGACCTTCGCGACGTTGTGGCAGACGTCGTAGATTATGTGCATGTCCAGGGCCTCGGGGTCCTTGTGGAACACCTGCTCGAAAGCCTCGCGGATCCTGTGGACTATGACCTGCCTGTTCGCGAACGCCATGTTGGCAGCGCAAACCATCGCGCCGTAGTAGTCCGCGCCCTCGTTGGACGAGAAGGGCGCGCACGCCAGCTCCCTGTCCCTCACCGCGATGCCGTACCTCTTCATTGCTGAGTCGAAGACCCTGAGGTAGTCGGACGCCACCTGGTGGCCGAAGCCCCGGCTCCCGCAGTGCACCATGACGACGACCTGGTCGTCGTGGACGAGCCCGAACTGCTTTCCCATCTTCGCGTCGAAGAAACGCGCCGGGTCGACCACCTGCACCTCGCAGTAGTGGTTGCCCGAGCCGAGCGTGCCCAGCTGGCTTATCCCCCTGCTGGAGGCCTGCTGGCTGACCTTGGAGGGGTTCGCGCCCTTGATGAACCCCCCTTCCTCGACCTTCGAGACGTCGTCGTCCCAGCCGTAGTCGTTCTCGGCGCACCACTTGACTCCCCACCTCATGACCTCCTCGAACTGCGACTGGTTCACCTTGACGAAACCCTTGACGCCCACCCCGGTGGGCACGAGGCGGAATAGGAGGTCCACGAGCTCCTTGATCTTCGGCTTCACCTCGGAGAGGCGCAGGTTCGTCCGGACGAGCCTCATCCCGCAGTTGATGTCGAAGCCGATCCCTCCCGGCGAGATGACGCCCTTGTCAAGGTCGAAGGCGGCCACTCCTCCTATCGGGAAGCCGTACCCCCAGTGCGCGTCCGCCATGGCGTACGAGTACTTCACGATCCCCGGGAGCATCGCGACGTTCGTGACCTGCTCGATCACCCCGGCGTCCATCGCCTCTAGGAGCTTCTTCGTGGCGTAGATGCGGGCGGGGACGTTCATTCCGGCCTTGTATGACGGGGGAATCTCCCATACGACGTCTGAAATCTGTTTGGCGTTCTTGACCTCTGTCATCTTTCGGGGAGCGTCTCGTCCGGCGGCGGCCGCTGATTGGTCTTAAGCCTTCTGCGCTCAGATGTCGAGGACGACCGTCGCCTCCCACCTGCCGCCCTTCCCTATCGCCTTCTTCACCCCGAACATGTGCATGGTGACGGCCTTGACGTCGTTCCTCAGCGCGTGCCGCTCCCTGTCGATCTCCTCTCCTCGCATCTCGCAGGTGAGCCTCTGCTCCCGCCCGGAAGCGATCGAGACTCTAAAGTCCTTGAAGAGGAGCGAGTCGACGTCCTTGATGACTATGAGCTCGGTCAGAAAGTCGTAGAGCAGCCTGTCTACCGTCGGAGACCTGATCTCGATGCTCCTCACCACGCGCCCGACGACCGTCTTCCTGTCCACCATCACCTCCGTGAGGGCCCTCGCTGCCGACTCGAAGAGCGAGGGGAGGGAGTCCGCCCGGGCGACGAAAGCGATGTCGGCGAGCGCTATGTTGGAAAGGAACCTGTAGTCCGAATGCCGCCCACCCTTGCCGACCAACGGGCCGTGGCGGAATCTGGCGCTTAAGAACCTGCGTCCAGCCAATATGCTTTTCACGCTCGGGAGCGCGGGGACTCGCTCTTGACGAGCTTGGGGAGGAGCGAGGAGGGTTCGGGGAGGGCCATACTCCCATCTAGAATGGGAGAGGCCGATGATCCCGCCGCCAACCTCGCCCTGGAGGAGGCGCTCTACCTAAGGAACGAGGGGTTCACCGCGAGGGTCTGGGAGAACAGCGAGTCCGTCATCATCGGGCGCGCCCAGCTCGCGAGCTACGAGACGGACGTAGAGTTCTGCAAGAAGGAGGGCATCCCGATAGTGAGGCGCTTCACCGCCGGGGGGACGGTCTACAACGGCCCGGGGAACTTGAACTGGTCGCTCTTCGTGGCCAACGGGCTCTGCTCGGGGGCGCTGAGGTACGAATCGAGCCCGCACGCGATATTCCGGAATGCGTCCAGGCCGCTCCTCACAGCCCTCTCCGCCTCGGGAGTGGATGCCTGGCTCGACCCGCCCAACCGGATCCTCACGAAGGAAGGCAAGATATCCGGGATGGCCGCGTACGTCTCGAGGAAGGGATTCCTCTGCCACGGCACGCTGCTGGTAGGGGCTGACCTCGCCAGGGTGAAGGCGCTCACGACCCCGTCACCCGAGGCGCTCGCGCGGAGGTACACGCGTAGCCGGGACGTGAAGACGGCCAACGCGCCGCTGGACGTAGATTCGTTTATTCACACCTTCGTCCGCACGCTCGCCGACGAGACGAACTTGGAAATCAAGAAGGGGTCGCCCCACGCTGCCGAGCGCGCGCTAGCGAGAGACCTCCTCGAGGCGCGCTATGGGGACGAGGATTGGAACCTGGGCGACCCCTTCGCCGTCGGAGGCAAGGTGGGCGCAGCCGCGCTGGTGAGATAGCAGATGGACGACAAAGAAGTCACCCTCGAGGAGATCGAACGGGCGGCGGCCGTGCTCAAGGGCGTGATCCGCGTGACGCCCCTGGACCGCTCCAGGACGCTCAGCGAGGAGACCGGCATCGACCTCTACCTGAAGATGGAGAACTTCCAGAGGGCTGGCTCGTTCAAGATGCGCGGAGCCTATTACAAGATCCACTCGCTCTCCGACTCGGAGAGGAAGAGAGGAGTGGTGGCCGCATCCGCCGGCAACCACGCCCAGGGCGTGGCGAACGCCGCGACCTTGCTCGGGGTCAAGTCCACGATCGTGATGCCGGAGAGCGCGTCGCCCGCCAAGATAGACGCGACCAAGGGCTACGGGGCGAGGGTGGTCCTGCACGGAGCGAACTTTGAAGACGCCCTCGAGAGGGCGCGGGAGATTACCCGCAAGGAGGACGCGACCCTCATCCATGCCTTCGACGACCCGATGGTCGTCGCTGGGCAGGGGACAGCTGGGCTCGAGATGATGGAGGCGGCTCCGGAACTCCAGACCATCGTGGTGGCGATAGGTGGCGGAGGGCTCATTTCGGGGGTCGCGGTCGCGGCCAAGAGCATCAAGCCCTCGATCAAGGTGGTGGGGGTCCAGTCCGAGGCTTTCCCAAGCATGTACATGGCGTTCAAGACTGCCAAGATGGTGCCCTACAAGACCCAGGAGACCATCGCCGACGGCATCGCGGTCAAGCAGCCAGGGAAGCTCACCTACAAGCTCATCAGGAAATACGTCGACGACATCGTCCTGGTCAGCGACGGGGACATCGCCAGCGCGATCTTCTTCATGCTCGAGAGGATGAAGGTGGTCGCCGAGCCCGCGGGGGCGGCGAGCGTCGCAGCCTGCATGGCCGGGCTCGTGAAGGCGAGGGGCGAGAGGTGCGGCACGGTAGTGAGCGGAGGGAACATCGACATGTACCTCCTCGACCAGATAGTCACGAAGGTCTTGGAGAAGCAGCACAGGCTGCTCAGGGTCAGGATCCTGATCTCGGACAAGCCGGGCGCCCTAAAGGACATCATCGAGGTGATAGCCCAGTCCAGGGCCCACGTGATCAGCATCGAGCACGACAGGGTGGGCGAGGGCGTCCCAATCGGCAAGGCGGAGGTGATCTTCGACTTGGAGACCCAGAACGCCGAGCACACGAAGACGCTGATCTCGGCGCTAGGCAAGTCCAGGGTCAAGTACAGGGTCGAGAGCTGAGGGTCAGTCGTCCCTTCCGTGGAGCGTCTTGATCTCCTGGAGGGCCCCGGAGATGACCCTGATAGACCCGAGGTAGTCTGGGACCTCCACGAACTCCGTCTCGGTGTGCCCCAGGTTCGAGTCAGCCGGGCCGTAGGTCACGCAGGGTATCCCCATGCTCTCGGCGAGGGTGTTCATGTCTCCCGTCCCGGTCTTGTGCGTCAGGACGGGGCGGGAGTTGAGGGTCTTCAATATCGAGCGCTGGAATGACCTGACCACCACCGAGTCAAGGGGTGCGTCGTAGGGCTCCGTGGACCCGTCGAACTCTACCCTGGCGTCGATGCCGCCATTCATCCTTGCGTATCCGTCGACTTGGGCCGTGATGTCTTCCTTTACTCTCGATGACCTCATCCCCGGCGGGATGCGGACGTCGAAGGTCATCTGGCAGCTCTTAGGGATGACGTTCGAGTAGCCGCCGCCCCTTATGACGGTGAGCGACGCGCTCAAGGACCTGTAGTGGTCGCCTTCGACGGTGTTCCTCTTCTCGTATTCTTTGATGAGCGACATGATGGCCAATGACTCGTCCACGGCGCTCGGGTGGGCCCATGACGAGGACGCGTGCCCGCCGTGAGTCTTGACGGAGATCCTTGCGGCGGTTCGTCCGCGATACCCTACGGTAACCCGCCCCGCCCCCGCTGGCTCGCCGAAGACGGCATAGTCGTAGTCTCCTCCGGACTCGATCAAGGTTTCGACACCTAGGCTGTCGCCTTCTTCTCTCGTGACGCAAGCCATCGTCACCTTCATCCCTCCGGGAACCGCGCCTCCGCTGACGGCGGAGATCATTGCGCACATCGGCGACTTGGCGTCGGCGGCTCCTCGTCCATAGATCTTGTCGCCCTCGCGCTTGACCTTGAGGAAGCCCGGCACGGTGTCCATGTGGCCGCAGAGCAGGACGTGTGGATGGCCGTCCCCCACCTCGCCAATCGCGTTTCCCGCCTTGTCGGTCCTGACGTTCTTGAAGCCCCGTTGGCGCATGCGCTCCCTGAGCAGCTTGGAGAGCTTCGCCTCCTTCGTAGAAGCGGAGTATGTTCTCAGCGTCTCCAAGAGAAGTTCGATGGCAGGGTCCTTGGTCGTCATGGCTTCGCTCTGCGATTCACCGCTATCACGTCATCGCTCGTCGAGCGAAGCGAGGTAGTCCACGGCGAGCCCCGGGATGTCGATGCCCGTGGCTGGGACGCTGTTCTTGAACTCCGTGGTGTTGTTGACCTCGTGGCAGACGAGCCCGTCCTTGGATTCCATGAGGTCGACTCCAACGAAGAGGCCCTCGACCGCCTTGGCGGCCTTGACCGAGATGTCGTCTATCTCCTTGGTGATCTTGCACGGCTCGGCCTTGCCTCCCCTCGCGGTGTTCGTCCGCCAGTCGCCCGCCGAAGTGCGGTAGATCGCGGCCACTGTCCTGTCGCCGATGACGAACGTCCTTATGTCACGAGGCGGCCGCTTAACGTATTCCTGGAGGTAATAGACCTGGTAGCTCGGGTGCATGTACTCCCTGTCCTCGACGATCGCCCTCGCGAAGTCCTCGTCCTTGAGCAATGCTGCGAGTCGACCCCAGCTTCCCACTGCCGGCTTCAGCACTGCCGGATAGCCGAGCTCTCTAAGGGCGCTCATCACCCCATCCTCGGTGAAGGCGAGGTGGGTCTCCGGCGTCGGGATGCCCGCCTTCTTCAGCGCGAGGGTGCAGAGGACTTTGTCGCTCGAGTTCCACGCCGTGTAGAGGGAGTTCACGACCGTGTGCCCGGCGGCCTCCAGCGCCGCTGTCGAGTAGAGGTTCTTGTAGTGGCTGACGCACCTCTGCAGGACTATCCTCTCACGGATTTTCGGATTGGTGCCGGCCCCGGTGAGGTTGATCTCCATCTCCTTCAGGTCGACGAGCGCCACCTTGACGCCCCTCTTCTCGGCGGCCAGAGCGATGGCCTTTTCTTCCCACCTGATCACGTCGTATAGAAGCGCGAACGAGGGCGTGGCCTTTACTCGCCCCAGTCCTCTTGCTCTTTCGCTGCTGGCTTTAGGGCGACCAGCCCGGAGGCCTCGTCCTTCTTGACCTCGTAGGAAGCGCCGCAGTCCTTGCAGCTCACGATCTCTCCCTGGATGGCGTCGCTGGGAATCGTAAGTGGCGCGTCGCATTCCTCGCAGTTCGTCAGTGGGTCACCCTCGATTCCTTTGACCGCTCGACGACCGTTTATATTTAACGATAACGACGTAAGATGACATCGTTATATCGGACTCAGAGGGCTGTAGGAAAGGCAGCCAAGTTGGACTGGAAGGCGCTCGCGGAGTATAAGGCGGTTGCCCGGATGATGAGGAACTACGACAACGACCTCACATACGGCATCATGCTACGCTCCCTCGCCTACATTGGCTGGCGCACACCAAACAACTTTGGAGCCAGAGGCTGGACAATCTCGACAAATTGTTAAAGGCGGAAAAAGAGAAAGAACGTTGAAACGAAACTGGTGACATTATGGCAACAGCAAAAGCAACATTAGAAAGGAAAAGAAATGAATTAGGATTCCATGAAATTGGAAAGGCCTACGGAATACCAATATACATGTTAAATGAAAAAGCAAATGCTTCACAGTCGGCAAAGCGCATAGTAGAGCCTAAATTAGCGCTGCCTACTTACCAGTTCATGCTTTCTGCTTTTGGCTCGGAAAGTTCACTCAAAGACAAATTCAATGACAGTGGAAAAAGCGATTACTCTTTTTGGATGGCGGGCATCGGTAAAGACACAAATCATCTAATAGACGAATCCCAAGAGTCAGAAATTACACCTGCTCAGGAAGCAGAGGCCGTGAAGCTTGCTGAATCAGGCATGAATTATAGGGATATAGCTAAGAAGTTAGGCGTTACTGCTTTGAGCGCATATTACGCACTGAAGAAAAAAGGGAAAACCAAAGCAAAAAAGTCGATAAAGCCAAGAAGCTCGGCTCTTTGCACTTTTGATAAGAAAGGAAATCTTAACGTAGGTAAAGGAGCCTCCTTAGAAAGTACAGTTCGTGTTTCCAGAGGCTCGGATGACATGCCTCTTCTATTCTTCGTTCTTCGTGACAGCTACTCCAGGATTGGCGGTGCGCGTTTCGTCATTACTGCATGCAATGGCAGACAGTTTACTCCTGTTACTGCTGCTAGAGTGGTAGTAGGAGTTCCGCCTGAAGCGTAAGCCTTAACATATCATAGATAGCGGCCATTCCTAGGAAAGGGGCTATTTTGTGCCCCGTTGAAGCCCAAACGCCTATAACAGCGTCATTTATTAAGGTAAATCAACGATATTCGTCTCGAATCAGCGAATCGTCCGGAGGATTATCGTGGTCTCCGTCTTCAGGACGCCGTCGAGCCTCCTGATCTCCTCGACGGACTTGTTGACCTCGGAGATGCTCGCGCCCTTGATGATGGCGGCGATGTCGAAGGCGCCGGTGGTCTCGTAGATGGTCTCGACCCCCTTCACTGATTTCAGCTTCTTGCTGACGTCGGCGGTCGGGGCCGAGGGGCTGACGGAGACGTACGTGATTGCGCTCGTGGCGGTCTGCGGCTCGTCGACGTCGATGGTGAACCTCCTGATGGTGCCCTCCTTCACCAAGTTCGAAATCCTCCTCCTGACCGCGGCCTCCGAGAGGCCCACTTTGGCTGCGATGTCGACGAACGCGGCCCTGGAGTCTTGTCGGAGCACCTGCAGTATCTGCTCGTCCGTCTTATCCAACGGTGCCGGCACCGCCTCCGCCACGCGCGCGCCTCGCCTCCTCCGCGGCGATGGCGTCCCCAAGTATCTTCACGGACCTATTGATCTGGCGCTCGGTGATGACCAGAGGGGGCAGCATCCTGACAATCGTCCTCCCGGAGTAGGTGAAGATCGCGCCCATGGTCATGGCCTCGTTCAGCAGCTCCTGGATGTCGACCCTCAGCTCGAAGGCCAGCATCAGCCCGAGCCCTCTCGCCTCCCTCGTGAGCGTGTGCTCCTTGCCCATCGCCGTCAGCTTGTCCAAGTAGAGCGTCCCCTTCTTTTGGGCCTGCGAGGGAAGGTCGTTGTCAAGTATGTACCTGAGCGTGGCCGTCCCCGCGGCGCAAGCTAGGGGGTTGCCCCCGAAGGTGCTCGTCGCCTCGCCCTTCTTGAGCGAGCCTAGGATCTCGGCCGTCGTCACGGTTGCGCCGATTGGGACGCCGCCGGCCAGCCCCTTGGCGACGGTCATGATGTCCGGGACGACGCCCCAGTTCTCCATGGCCCAGAGCTTCCCCGTCCTCCCCAGTCCGGTCTGTATCTCGTCGGCTATCAGCAAGACCCCCTTCCTGGAGCAGATCTCTCGGACCCCCTGGAGGAAGCCCTTCGGGGGGAGCACGATGCCTCCCTCGCCCTGGATGGGCTCGACTATGACTGCCCCGATGTCAGTGTCGATCTCCCTTTCGAGGGCGTCGAGGTCACCGTTCTCGACGTGCTTCACCCCCTGGAGGAGCGGCTCGAAGGGCTCCCGGTATCTCTTGCTCCAGGTCGCGGAGAGCGCACCCGCGGTCTTCCCATGGTAGGCGCCCTTCATCGCGATGAGCCCCTTCTTCCCCGAGACCTTCCTCCCGAGCTTTATCGCGACCTCGACCGCCTCTGCCCCGCTGTTGGAAAGGAAGGCCGCGTCGAGGCCTTTTGGCGAGCACGACGTCAGGGTCTCCAGGAACTCGGCCCGCGCGTCGTTGTACAGGGAGCCATGGCAGGTGATGAGGGTCTCCGCCTGGCGTGTTATGGCGGCGACCACCTTGCCGTTCGAGTGCCCCACAATCGCGACGCCGTAGCCCCCCATGCAGTCCACGTACTCGCGACCCTTGTCGTCCCAGACCAGCGCCCCCTTGCCCCGGACTATCGCCACGGGGAACTTCTGGTAGGTGTGCGGGCCGTGCGCGTCTTCGGTTGCCATGATGTCTAGCTTCTTCTTGGTTGCCAATTCTATCACTATGCCCTCGACATCACCGTGCAGCCCTTGTGCATGAGGGCGTTCGAGAGGGGCTCGGGGCCGAACCCCGAGGCGATTATCGCCTCGCCGACCCCCGCCTCGACGGCCTCGACGCCCGCGAGTATCTTCTTCTGCATCCCGAAACCCGTCTTCGGGAGGAGCCCGCGAGCCTCCTCGGGGGTGAGCTTCTCGACCACCTTGCCGTCCATCAGGAAGCCCTTGACGTCCGTCAGGAAGATGACCGAGTCCGCGTGGACTCCAATCGCCATGAAGGCCGCCGCCCTGTCGGAGTCGACGTTGAGCGGCTCAGACTCCTCTCCCATCGCCACCGGGGAGATCACGGGGACCACGCCCCGCTCTAGGAGGGCTTCCACGACGGGTCCGCCCGCCGACTGCATCTTGCCGGTGTATCCGCCCTCGATCGCCACCTTCCGCCCACGCTCGTCCACTATGAGCAGCTTCTTCTTCCGCGTCGCGCGGAGGACCCCGCCGTCGAGGCCCGAGAGCGAGACGGCGGCTATCCCGCCCCGCTCGAGGAGCTCCACGAGCTTCTTCGCGATCAGGCCGCACATGACCATGGTGAATATCTCGACGGTCGCCCTGTCGGTGTACCTGCTCTTCATCCCGTCCGGAGAGACCACGAAGCGCTGCTCCTTCCCCAGCTTGGTCGCAATCTCGGTGACGACGTCCCCGCCTCCGTGGACGAGGACGACCTGGTTGGTCTGGACGAGCTTCTTCAGGTCGGCCATGAAGTCGGGCGGGACCTCCCCCTTCACGATGTCGCCCCCCAGCTTCACCACTGTTCTCATTGCGCGCTACACCGGGTGAAGAGGAGCCGCCGCTATGCCCTGCTTCTCGTCGAACCCCAGCATGAGGTTCATCACCTGTACCGCGTTGCCCGCGGCTCCCTTTAGCAGGTTGTCGATGGCGCCCATCGCGACTATGCGGTGTCCCCTCTCGTCTATCTCGAACCCCACGTCGCAGAAGTTCGACCCGATGACGACCTTGGGGTCGGGCAGCCTGAAGGGTCCCTGCTTGTCCTTGACCATGCGGATGAACGGCTGACCGTTGTAAAGCGAGCGATACATCTTCCAGACGGTCGAGTTCTGGACCTCCCCTTCGTAGAAGACGTGGCAAGTCGAGAGTATCCCCCTGACCATGTTTATGGCGTGGGCCGACATGGAGACGGTGACCTTCGCGCCCGAGAGCCCGCTCATCACCTGCTCTATCTCGCCGCTGTGCCTGTGCCCCACCGGCTTGTAGGGTCGCACGACCCCGTACCTCTCGGAGAAGTGGGTCGCGAGGGAGGGCTTGCCGCCGGAGCCCGACGAGGCGATTTTCGCGTCGACGACGACGTGGTCGTTGTCTATCTTGACCTCCTTCTGCTTGAAGAGAGGCGCGAGGGCTAGGATGGACGTTATCGCCATGCATCCCGGCGAGGAGGCCAGGCTGGCGCCCTTGATCTCGTCCTTGTTCAGCTCGGGGACGGCGTACACGAACTTGTCGAGCATCTCCGGCGCGGGGTGCTTGAAGCCGTACCAGGTCTCGTAGTCGGCCGGGTCCTTCAGACGGAAGTCCGCGCTCAGGTCGACCACCTTCACCCCGGTCTTGATGAGCTGTGGCAGGAACTTCATCGACTCCCCGTGCGGGAGCGCGGTGAAGATGAGGTCGGCACCTCCCGAGACCTTCGAGAGGTCGTTTCCGACGAACTGCATGTCGGTCACCCCCCTCAGGTTGGGGTGCACCCGGAAGAGGTACTCGCCGGCGTATCTTCTGGAGCTAGCGAAGGCGAGGTCGACCTTGCCGTGCCCCAAGAGGAGCCGCAGCAGCTCTCCGCCTGCGTATCCTGACGCACCCAGAACGCCCACGCGGACCACTATCTCTTCGCCTCCCGTATCACGTAGTCGACTATCTTCTTGGCTATCCTGTGCTCTGTGGACGCCTGCGCGCCCTTGAACTCCACGGTGTTGTTTACCTCGTGGATGGTGTAGCCGTGGTCCTTCGTCTCCATGGCGTCGACGCCCAGGATGCCCCCGCCCACCGCCTTCGCTGCCTTCAGGGTGATGTCCTCTATCTCCTTGTTCAGCTTGAAGGTCGTGGTGGTGCCTCCCCTCGCTACGTTGGTGCGCCACTCCCCCTTCGGCGCGTTCCTGTAGACCGAGGCTATCACCTCGTCTCCGGCCACTATCAACCTGATGTCCCGGGGCGGTCTCTTGACGAACTCCTGGATGTAGTACATGTGCTCCACCGGGCTCTGCATCGACTCCCGGTACTCGACTATCGTCCCCAGGGTCTGCGGCTCCTTCGCGATGTCCACCATCCTCCCCCAGCTCCCGGTGAAAGGCTTGATCACCACCGGGTAGCCTACCTTCTCGGCCGCTTCGAACACTGACTCGGAGTCTAGCGCCACGTAGGTCTTCGGGGTAGGGACGCCGGCTTTGGCGAGGAGCATCGAGGTGACCAGCTTGTTCCCGCACGCCTCTGAGATCTTGGTCGAGTTGATCACCTTGATCCCGAAGTTCTCGAGGATACGGGCAAGGAAGATGGAGCGGTAGTAGCTGATGCACCTCTGGAGGACGACGTCGCCGAAGCCGTTGTTGATCTTCTTACCAGTGACGTTGAACGAGAGCTTCCTCACGTCTATGAGCTCCGACTTGCACCCGGCCTTCTCGGCCTCCTTCTGCAGCTCCTTCTCCTCTAGGCGGAGCCTGTCGAAGGTGATAGCGAGCTTCAAGTGCCTCTATTCGCCCCAGTCTTCCTCGGCGACCTCGGCCGGCTTGAGCTTGACGTTGCCCTTGGACATCGACTCCACCTCGTAGTCGGAGCCGCATTCCTT
>Ga0209517_10008838_pt1 | contig 11698 bp, 9 predicted proteins | sample PeaSoiMetSII2010_FD_187695 | JGI IMG/M metagenome (GOLD analysis project Ga0209517, IMG submission 187695) | Peat soil microbial communities from Weissenstadt, Germany - SII-2010 (SPAdes) (version 2) | ecosystem: Environmental > Terrestrial > Soil > Wetlands > Peat | place: Germany: Weissenstadt...
TTTCTTGGTAACCCCAACTTGGACAGCAGAATGGCAACCTCAACCAGGGAGCGACCACCGAGAAGCAGAAAATGCCCCAATTCCCCTTACTCCCGCTCCTCAATCCCGGCTAATTTGGACAGCAGTGGAGAAAGGTATGAAAGTAAGCAAAGCACAGCGCCACGGTTAGTAGTAAGTAAGGAATCGACAAACAATAGAGTAAAAGGAGGCAGCATGGGGAGAACGGTTGCTGTTTGCACGAACTGCGGCGAGGAGCGCGAGATCGCAGCGCACGGTTTGTGCTTCAAGTGCTACCGCGCAGACGAGCGCGACAAGCAGCTAAGCACTGAAACGTGGATGAAATCCGACAAACACTCAAAGGACATGAGGCAGGCGCAAAAGAAAACGCGCAAAGCACTGATGAAAATGATGGACGCGCTAGAAGAGATACAGGCTGCCAGCTTGGTTCCCGGGAGCACCATCGACGAATGGCGAAGGCTTCTCCAGCCAGAAGTGGCGCGGATCGCATTCTCACTCGCGACGGCAAGCGAAGCGCCCGCCAGCCCGAGCGGGAAGAAACGGGAGAAAAAGAAATCAAACCACCCGGTTCGCTGCGGACGGATGTCATCAACGCGCTTGTAGGGCAGGGGTACAACCGAAGTGACGCGGTGATGATGACAGACAACGCGACGGGCGAAGACTTCGAGACGCTGTTCAAGTCCGCGCTGAGGCCCGCATACCCACGGCAAGTGAACAGTGAACACGTGGATGCTAGTGAACTGTTCACAGAACTTGAGCAAGTGAACAGTGAACACGTGGATGCTAGTGAACATGTTCACATGGACGAGGAAGTAGAGAAAGCCCGCAAGGAAGCCGCCAACACCACACCAACGACTAAAGAAGTGAACAGTGAACAGAAAGATGCGAGTGAACAGTTCACAGAGTTCGGGCAAGACTACAAACTTCCGCCCACTGTGGAACAGACCATCAAGCAGATCACAGGAGCGAAGCATGCGCTATAAGACCATCACAGTATCGTCGGGCGTTGAACTTCACTATTTCCCAAACTGGGTCGATAACCCTGACGCCGCGTTCCTCGAAGCAGAGAAACTTTCCTTTTCCGACGAGGTAGTCACCATGTACAAGAAAGCGAATGTGATCCGCCGCCGCACGGTCGATTACGGACCTCATTATCTTTATAACAAAACTGCAAAAGCGAGCATCGCATGGGAGTCGCCTGCGCTCGCTTTCCGCGAGAAACTGGAACGGCAGTTCGGCGTGGAGTTCGGGCAGTGCGCATGCAACGAGTTTATCGACCACGAAGCATACATTGGTCCGCACCATGACAAGGGACTGACTCAGGGGAATGAGAAGCGCGAGCCGCTGTGGATCGTGAGTATCTCGCTTGGTGCCATGCGCCGCATGGTGCTGACCCCGCCCGGCGCGAAACTGAAAGGTGTTCCCATCACCGTGGCGGGCTTGATGAAAGTGCCGGGGTCGGTGATGGTGGAACTGGAACCGGGCAGCCTGATCGTCTTCTCGAACGCCTTCAACAAAACGTGGAAACACAGCATACCCAAAGACTACAAGGACATTGTCACGGGCAAGCGGATCAGTTTGACTTACCGCCACTACGGTTTCCCGAAAAGCAAGTACGAGGCGCGTGCCCATAAGGGCGCGGTCGCCGTCTTCGCGGAAGGAAAACCCATCGTGGAGAATCTGCCCTCGATGAAAGCTGCGCATGAGCAGACAAAAAAGCTCGAAGCCGCAAGCTCTTTGCTGCTGGCGCAAGGGGAAACGCATGAGCGATAAGATCATCGAAAACGAAGTCGAGTTTATCGCTCAGCATCGCGCAAACCCCAAAAAATACTGGCGCGGGGACGATGAATTCTTCGAGTCCATGAGGCGCGGCGAGCAAGATCACCGCATCCGCGAGGCATACCTGCGGAAGATCAAGAAGCTTATCAAGCAGCGCATCCCCGTCCCGCCGGAAATTCTGGCGCAGCGACCGGAGTACCAAAAAGCATACGACGATTACCAACGCTATCTAAAAGCGTGGCACACGTCGCATGCCAACGCCAGCATCGCAGTGGTGGACTTGCAAAGCCTGCTGGGGTACAAGCTCAAGCGGCAAGACGGCAAACGTCTGACCGAAACGCATCTGTGGGACATCGAAAATGGCGTGGTGGGGATGGAGCGGGTGATACCGGGCATCCGAGATGCGATGCGACGGGGGAATTTAACTCTGGTGCATACCAACGGTCGGCATCCGTTCTTGTCGCTTGCGGGGGGCACGTACATGCCCAGCGAGCGCTCCATCAACGTGGGAATCAGAGTCGAAGACATTTCCGTCCGGGCGCTCGCGCATGAGTTAGGGCATTGGCTGGATTACGAGGGTCACGGCGAAACACAAGAAAGCGAAGTGTACGTGGGCAGGCGGTATGTGCCCACAAGGTGCTACAGCGAATGCACAGCAGAAGGCGCGGAACTGGCGAGACGTGCTTTGAACGACATGAATGCATCGGTGAAAGAGCATTACGCCATGATGCGGAAACTTTTTCCTCTGCCGGGCGAAAAAAGCAAGCTAACGCTGGAGGAGGAGGTCACGAAGGTGCGCGTCGGTCGCTACTGGAAGCGACCTACGGAAGTGTTTGCCCGGCTGACCGAGCAGTACGTCGCAACCAAGCTGGATCGCGATTCAGCGGCGGCTGAGTCACCAGCTTACTACCAGAAACACAGCTTCTATTGGGACGCCGAGCGGTTTGCGGTGCTGATGCCGCTGGTGGAACAGAGGATTGGCGAGGCGGCGAATCATATTTGCAATCTGCCCCTTGTAAAGAAGGCGGCGAAGGACAGAAACCCCAAAGCCCTTAAAAAAACAGCCAGCAGGAGCCCTGAAGGACGAGGAAAAATAAAGAAGGGATTCACCGTCAGGTTCTCTCCCACCCTCGCGGCGGAAGAGGCGCAAGCGAAGGGCTATCACGATGACCTTAGCCCAGACGAAAAGGAAGCCAAGCTCCGCAAGCTGCTCAAGTACGACTTCTCAAAAGTGATCCAAGACGGCGTCATCAAGCAGAGGACGTACTACAACCGGCTTGCGTCCTGCTATTTTCCCCACATGGGGTCGGTACGGGCTGGCGGCAAGCGCACACCCAAAGAGCTTTTCGGCAATCTCCCACTGCTGATCAAGGCGATGGACAAGCGCAGGAAACTGCATCTCCGCAGCAAAGTCCGCAGCAAGGCAGAGCTTGCGGAGGAGAACCAGATCACATGGCTGCGGGAATTTTTGCCGGAATCGCTCTTGACTGCGTCCAGCATTCGGAAAGTAAACACCTATTCGGGCACGCAGGCGGTTTCAAATTTTAGCCCGGTTGCTGCTGCGGCGCTCTACCACAAATTCCTTCCAGAAGAGGGCGGCATTGTATTCGATCCATCATGCGGCTGGGGCGGCAGATTGCTAGGCGCTATCTCTTGCAAGAGAGTCCACAAGTATATCGGCTGCGATCCCGGCACAGAGACATTCAAGGGCCTTGAACGGATGCGCGATGAACTACTGCCGATGGCGCGAAGCATGGGCCGCCATCTGGACGTTGAAATCTATAGGCTGGGCAGCGAGACCAAAGAGATGCGCGATGCGCTGAAGCCCAACTCCGTCGGACTGGTTTTCTCGTCACCTCCATATTTCGCGCAAGAAATCTACACGGATGATCCTACCCAAAGCTGGAAAAAATATCCCGATCAAGAATCATGGCTCAATGGTTTCATGGGCGATACGTTGGACAATTGTCATTACGCCCTCAAGCCCGGTGGAATCTTGGCTATCAACATCGCGAACGTCAGCAGTTACAAAGGCTCATTGAAGGACGACTTTGTCGCGTTGGCAAAGAGTAAGGGTTTCACGCATGTCGACACATTGACACTCCTCCTCAGCGCAATGCCGGGCGCGAAGCAGAAGTATGGTAAACACAAGCACGAGCCGGTGTTCGTGTTCAAGAGGGTATGAGAAGCGTTTAAGATCGCTGGCAGCGACTAGCTCGGCGGTCCTCGCCGAAATTCTGAATTTCACCAAAACCACAGTATTAGTCCTCATGCGCCGTAGCTGGCGCGGAGAATTCGGCAGCTACCGAGTTCTCTTATGGGGGATGTCGCCAAGACATCAGGGATGCGCGATCACGAGTCCCGCATCCCAGCAGTACCTCAAGACTCGTCGGCTCCCCAGCCGTGACTGCAAAAATTTATGAACCACAGAGGACTCGTGAACCCAGCAACTTACAATTCGTTTTCATGCCGCCTCGAAGTTGAGGCGCGGCATGGACGCTAAGCAGAAAGAACAACTCGCACGCATGCGGAAGGCGCAGGCGAAGAAGGACATGTCCATCTCCATCCAAGTTCAGGAGAGCGACCTGTACGACCACAACCCCACAGCGCGGTTCCTGCTCCTTGTCATCGCGCTCGGTCAGCGCGTCAACGAAGACGCCTATGTCCCAGAGGACATGCCCGACGAATACCGCAACGACATGCTGGGCTGGTGCGACATGGCGCAATGGCGTCTCATGCTGCGGACTGGTCTCGCCACTGAAGATCAAGTCCAAAAATACATCAAGCGTTTCGAGGAGGACGGCGTGATACTGACGCGCCAGTGGACTGACTCGAACAAAGCCAAACACAACATGTACAAGATCGTGGAGTCCAAGGTAAAGGCGCACCAACGTCCCAGCCAATCCCCGAAAGTGGAACGCCCCAGCCGCTACAAGAAAAAGCGCAAGGCGAATAGCGGGTCGTTCACCAAGGCGAACCAGCCGAAACGCGCCCGGCAGCCGCTCCCTCCGTCGAACGGCAAGCTGGACAACTTCGACGATTATGAAGGGGAATTGGCATGATTGACCATCCGTCATCTCAGCCGTTACCACCCGTCATCTCAGCCGTTGACCACCCGTCATTTCAGCCGTTACCACCCGTCATCTCAGCCGTGGCGACCACCCGTCATCTCAACCGTGGGCTGACGGCTGAGATGCCGTTACAGGTAGATTATTCAGGTAGATTGCAGTTCACAGGAAGATTTTGCAGTTCGATTACGGCAGCGCGACTAGCAGCTAGTTTCCGCCTTCGGCGGCGACTAGCATCCGCTGTCTCCGTCGTCGAAAAGCAAGTCAAAATCAAAATCAAAACCGTAGGAGCTTACTGATGGAAGATAAAGACAAGCAAGAACTCTACCCCATGAGACCAAAGGGTGTGGTAACAAAACGACCAACTCCAGTGGTCGCCGAATCGCCCTCCCCTGATTCCGCAAGCCCCCCTCCCAAACGACCGAAGGGTAAGATCACTGGCGGCGAGAAGCCATTGCCGCCGAACTGGAAATGCTACCCCGAACTGTTCAAAGGGCGGGTGGACGAGCACGGAAACTGGGTTGGTGGGCGAGTGCCGAAGTGCAAGGTCTGCCAAGGGCTGCTGCAACCGCAGGAGAACCACGTATGCGACGGCTATTACCCGAAGTATCCAGATCGCCTCGATATTTCGCCCGAGTTACGCGAACGTATGTGCCGCGCCGCATGGGAACAGGCGGGCGACTGGGACGACGACCAGTACGACCCCACCACCGAGGGCGAGATACTCATGAACCCCGACGAGGAGCACAGCGGCACGTTGGAATACACGCTATACATGGACGAAGACGAATGGATAGCTCAGAAGCGCCGACGTATGGGACTCAGCCACGGCTATGATCCACCTGACTTCGATGGAGAAACAGATTGATAATGATTTTGCAAATCTGATATGCCCCCCTCCTAATCAGCCGGGTCCGCATCCGTTGACTAGATGTTATCCCTCATGATTAGTCCGTCATGGCGCGGGCTCCGGAGTTCGACTGAGATGTATGTATGAGACGCATCCCGCGTCTCACGTCTCAATGTCTCAAGTATCAACCCATCATGGTTGAGACGTCCTCGACGGTCCGCTTGCTGACTGGGGACTCGCGTTTTTTGTTTTTCGACGGCGAATTTCATGGACGCTCACCGACGTAGCTCGAATGCTCACCGACTTTGAGAGTCAATGTAGGAAGGCAATTTCGGGACTGCGCCGAAAGCTAAGTGCTTTGCTTGCAATCTGCGATGCCTCGACTTTTAGCGAAAACCGAGGCGCGAGCGCCTTCACGGGGGATTCTCAGAAAATGAATGCTGGGGCTGCAATTAGAGACGCCTTGCTCGTCCATAAAATGAAGCACTGGTTATCACGTGCCAGATACTCGTCCACCACGAACTGCCCAAAGTGGCGAGCGCGACGGAACTACTGGTTTCTCGTGCGGAAGCACCGCTCGCTCGCTGAGCGCCACGGGCTGCGCGAGACCGATGTATTTTGAAATTTCACGTTAAGAAGAAACTGGAGATCAATGTGTACGGAATAGAAATCGCAGTAAGCATGCTCGACGGACCCGACCTGTCAGAACATCGCCGCAGGGAGCTTGCGCTTGTCAGGCTGATGGCGGTGGCAATCGACGTGATCCTAAACACGGGCGAGGACGGTTTGGACGTGCGAATCGAGACTGCCAAGGACTTGGTTCGAGAAATGCAGGTTTTGTACCCGGAGTCGAGGGAAATCTAGGAAGCGGCGAGTTCGCGTTTGAGCTTTTGTCGTCGCTTGTTCCAATGATTGAGTCGGACGGGCGACGCACGGCGCTGCCGACGAACACAATGCTCGATGCAAGAACTCTGATCGAGATATAGCCCTCGGCACCCGGTCTTCCTAACTCCAACTCCCTGCCTCCACCTGCGCAGCTATCAACTCTCGCGGGGTTCCGTGGTAAGCCAAAGGGTGTACCTAATGGAGGATCGCCGCTCTGCGAGGATTGAGGACTGGCTTCGTCGATGCGGAGCATTGGGACCACGAACGCGCAAGGGGTGCTCAGCGTGAGGAGTCGGACAAACATGGCATGGCAAGACACAGAGGGGATGATCTGGATTGGCGGGCGGTGGTGGTGGTTCCCCGGCGCACGGATCGACACAGATTCGGAGTTCGAGTGGCGCGGCGATGGCATGCTGTGCCTGCACGAGGACACTGGGAACGTGGTCGAGGGCATTGAAGTGAACGACGTGATCGTTGGCGATTGAAGAGTCCCCAATGCGAGTGCTGCGTCGGGCGTGAGTAGAAGTTTTCCTGCCAGCGTGAACTAGACAGTCGCGAGCGTCACCGAGGCATCCTCGAAGCGCACAACGGACGCAGATGCGGCAGCAGTTACTTCTTGCACTGCGTGACGTTTGGTATATGGCAAGAACTCATAGCGGCAAATGCTTTTGAGATGGGCTTTTTCGCCCCGAGTGCCGTTGTTTGATCGCTTGGGATACGGAAGAACCTCCCATTGCAGGAGCTTTTTGTCGGCAGCGTTCAAAAAGTACACGTATCGGTGCTTGCTGCTACGCTCGATTATCTCGCCACGCACCTTGTCTGCGAACGGCGACGAGGTTCCCGTATAGAGCCAATTCGAGCTTTGATAAATGATCCCCAGATGGACGAGCTAAGCTTCGCAGGTTTTTCAGAACCAGTCTCATCGCTGATGTCTCGGCTGTGTGGCTGAAGAGGTGGTTCGAAGGTATACCCGCGTGACCACCCCGAACCCGAATTTCTCGACCAATCGAATCACTCACTTGCGGCTGCTGCGGAGAAACCCTTTTTGACCAGCGACAAAGGGATCAGGTGTATCCTCACCGTTCGATGCGGTCAATGCCTCCCAGCCGTGCTCCGACGCCTGTCCGCAGGCAATGAGTTTAAAACAGACCATCGGCAGGGCTTGAAAAAACCCCCGCCCACCCGTATACTCTTGTGCCTCAACCGGGTAAAGAATGCGAAATAATTGGAGGTGTTCTTTGCGAATCCACGTTTTGCGGATTTTGGCGTTTGCGCTGGTGTGTGTGGCGGCAGTTCCTTGCCGGGCACAGGATAAGGTGACGATTCTCTATGATGCGTTTGGGGAATCGAAGGAACTGACGAAGGATTGGGGATTTTCCGCTTTGGTGGAGCACAACGGAAAGCGGATTTTGGTCGATACGGGGAATAATGCCGCGATTTTTGAACACAACGTGAAGGCGCTGGGCGTAGACCTGACGAAACTGGATTTTGTAGTGATCTCGCACCGGCACGCAGACCACACGACGGGGTTGAGATATGTGCTGAGCGTCAATCCGAACGTTACGGTGTATGTGCCCGCGGACGGGGCGAATGGATTTGGGGGAGCGCCGATTCCGAACACGTTTTTGCGGGCGGATGAGAGCTTGCCGGCGAGGATGCGGTATTACGGGGGAACGGAGCCGGAACATTTCACGGCGGGCAAGCTTTATGACACGGGGAATTTTGTGTTGGTGGTGAATCAATTGACGGAAGTATCGCCGGGGATTTTCTTGGTGCGGACAGTTTCGCAGAAGAAAGGGACGCTGGAGCTGCCAGAATTGACGCTGACGATAAAAAGACCGAATGGATTGCTGCTGGTGGACGGGTGCTCGCACGCGGGGATTGAAGCGATTCTGGAAGCGGCAAGCGCGGTGGATACGAGGACGGAGATTGTGTTTGGGGGATTGCACCTAGTGACGACGCCGGTGGAAGAGATTGATGCGCTGGTGGAGAATTTAAAGATGAAGTGGAAGGTGCAGAGCATTGCGCCGGGACATTGCACAGGTGAGCCGGGGTTTGCGCGATTGAAGAAGGCGTACGGGGAGAACTATTTGTATGCGGGGTTGGGGACGAAGGTGGAGATTCCTGCACCGGCGAAGTAGCTGGGCTTCGGATCGCCGCAAGTGAGGCTTGCCTTATCAACACCCCTAACATTGCAGCCTGAGTCCTGCGCTCCCCATGATCGGCCAGACCATCTCGCACTACCGCATCATCGAGAAGCTGGACGGCGGCGGCATGGGTGTGGTCTACAAAGCTGAGGACACGCGGCTGCATCGCTTCGTCGCCCTCAAGTTCCTGCCCGAAGATGTTGCCCGTGACCCGCAGGCACTCGCCCGTTTTCAACGTGAAGCCCAAGCGGCGTCCGCACTGAACCACCCCAATATTTGCACGATTCATGAGATCGGGCAGCAAGACGGTCATTTGTTCCTCGTCATGGAGTTTCTGGACGGGCTGACGCTGAAGCATCGCATTGCGGGGCGTCCGCTGGAAACGGAAGTTCTTCTCCCCATCGCCATCGACATCGCCGACGCTCTCGATGCGGCTCACGCTGCTGGCATTGTCCACCGCGACATCAAGCCTGCCAATATCTTCGTGACCAAGCGCGGACACGCCAAGATTCTCGACTTTGGCTTGGCGAAAGTTGTGACTGCAACGAGTTCTTCAAGCCAAGTCGCAGCGGCCAGCACACAGACCGAATCGATGGACGAACAACACTTGACCAGTCCGGGGACGGCGTTCGGCACGGTTGCCTACATGTCCCCCGAGCAGGTGCGAGGAAAGGAACTGGATGCACGCACGGACCTGTTCTCGTTTGGCGTGGTGCTATACGAAATGGCAACTGGAACTTTACCGTTTCGCGGTGAGACCTCGGCGGTGATTTCTGAGGGAATCCTGAACCGCGCACCTGTTCCTGCCGTGCGGCTGAATCCCGACGTGCCGCCCAAGCTAGAAGAAATCATCAACAAGGCTCTGGAGAAAGACCGTAATCTGCGTTACCAGCACGCAGCCGACATGCGGAGCGACCTCCAACGGCTGAAGCGAGACTTGGAGAGCGGCACGGTAATAAATCCGGCGTCTGCTTTTTCCACTCAACGGATGCGAAATATCTGTCTTGGGGTCGGTATGCTCTTGATTCTGGCTGTCACCGTGTGGGTCCTTTACGGTCATTTTGTGCCGAAGCCTCCCCCGTTCCAGAAAGTCGAGATCACGCGGCTCACAACTACGTGGAAAGCCAAGCTGGCAGCCATCTCACCGGATGGGAAATATGTGTCCTACGTTGAGGGCGGGCTTTCTGGACAGAAAGCTTCCAAGGAAAGCCTTTGGGTTCGTCAGGTATCGGGTGGCGACCTTCAGGTGGTCGCGCCCGCTGACGTGAGCTACCGTGGGCTGACCTTCTCTCCGGACGGAGATTTTGTTTACGCCGTCAGGTCAGAAGGCAAAAAGTTTGGGGTTCTCTACAAGGTTCCGGTCTTGGGGGGCACAGGGTCAAGCCTAGCTGCTGACGTGCATGATGCAGTGACATTTTCGCCAGAGGGGAAGGAGATGGCTTTTGTCACTTGGACAGAACGAGAGTCCGCCCTGATTGTGGCAAATCAGGATGGCGAAGGAAGGAAGCAACTGGCAGTCCGTAAGTTCCCCAACAATTTTATGCATATCGCTTGGTCACCGACCGGCGAGGCTATCGCCGCGATTGCTAATGACGCTGCGAGTGGCGCCTTTCATTTGATCGAGATTTCTGTTCGAGAAGGACAGGAACATCTAATCACCAACAAGGAAGTGGGGCCTTTGGACGTGGCGTGGACCTCAGATGCCCGAGGGCTCATCATAGATGAACCGCTTCGGTACGTCTCACGTGCCAACGGCGAAGCCCGAATGATCACCCACGACGACAATTTTTATCAAGGTGTCAGTCTGACCGCTGACTCTCACACTCTGGCAACAGTTAGAGAGGAGTACTCATCCGATCTCTGGGTTGCGCCTTTCGCCGACGCGCAGAGCGCTAAGCCGATCACCTCGGGCGGGATTTCTAGGGAAGGAACGTGGGGTCCGGATGGAAAAATCGTGTACTCCAAGCACCGCAGCATCTGTGTGATGGAACCGGATAGAACCGCGGCAAAGCAACTAACGGGCGACACGGCGGAGGGCATTGGCTCGAGCCCGAGAGTCTCAGCGGATGGTCGCTACATCGTTTTCTTCTCGGCCCGTAAGGACGGTGAGCACATCTGGAGAATGGATATTGACGGCAACAACTTGACGCAATTGACAGCTAGCTCGAAAACATATTCGTGGGGGTCGTTGGACTGCACGCCCGACGGGAAATGGGTGACCTATGTCTCTGCTGGTGGGCCTGACTCGGGGCTCTGGAAGGTTCCAATCGAAGGCGGCGATCCTGTCCGGCTTAACAGCAGGGGATTTGCGGTTCACCCAGCTGTTTCTCCCGACGGGAAGATGCTAGCTTATGCTGGATTCTCGACCCATTCAGTGACGGTTATGTCATTGGTCGGAGACACAGCCGAAAAGCATTTCGATCTCCCATTTGACAACATGGCAACCCGACCTCTAGGCTGGACGCCAGACAGCCGTTCGCTTCTGTACATCAAAAGTGAGGACGGCGTCTCGAACCTCTGGAGTCAGCCAATCTCCGGGGAGCCTCCCAAGCAGATTACTCATTTCAACAGCGACTTGATCCGTAGCTTCGACCTCTCGCGTGATGGAAAACAACTCCTCATGGAACGCGCTACCTCGCACGGAGACGTAGTGCTGATCCGTGATGTTAAGTAGGATGCATCCCAATCCTGAAAGAAGCCAAAGCGGAGTACGCGAAGCTGCAATAGCTGCCAGTTGCAGGAAAGAGTCGTTCCACGTTGCTCACCTACTGCCCCGTGATCCATGTGGGAGCATGTAGCCTGCCAAAAATCTTTGGTAACCCACCCCGATTTTCTAGACGATTTTGAAATCTCGCCTATATACGAGTAGTGGGGGGAGAGCGGTGACCATCAGGGAACTCATGCAAGAGCAGCGAGAGCGGGTTCGTTCCAGCAATCCAGCCGAGCGGCTC
>Ga0209517_10008839_pt1 | contig 11694 bp, 5 predicted proteins | sample PeaSoiMetSII2010_FD_187695 | JGI IMG/M metagenome (GOLD analysis project Ga0209517, IMG submission 187695) | Peat soil microbial communities from Weissenstadt, Germany - SII-2010 (SPAdes) (version 2) | ecosystem: Environmental > Terrestrial > Soil > Wetlands > Peat | place: Germany: Weissenstadt...
GCACCCTCACCTACAAGGACATCGAGCTGTTCGCCATCATGTCCGGCGACGTGAATCCCGCCCACGTGGACGAGGCCTTCGCGCAAAGCGACATGTTCCACAAGATCATCGCGCACGGCATGTGGGGTGGCGCCCTGATCTCCACCGTGCTGGGGACGCAGCTCCCCGGCCCGGGCGCCATTTACCTCGGCCAGTCGCTGCGGTTCCGCAAGCCGGTGGGGCTCGGCGACACCATTACGGTCACGGTCAAGGTCACGGAAAAGGACCCGGAGAAGCACCGGGTGACGCTGGAGTGCCAGGCCACCAACCAGCGTGGCGAGGTGGTGATCAGCGGCGTCGCCGAGGTGATCGCGCCCACGGAGAAGATCTCGCGCCAGCGCGTGACCATGCCCGAAGTCAAGCTGCTGGAAAAAGGCCGGCACTACCGCAAGCTGATTGAGGCGGCGCGGGGACTGGAGCCACTGCGCACCGCGGTGGTGCATCCGGTGGACGCGCACGCGCTGCTGGCCGCGGTCGAGGCGGCCAAGGCGAACCTGATCCGACCGGTGCTGGTCGGTCCCGAAGCCAGGATCCGCGCCGCCGCTGAACAGGCACAGGTTGACCTGACGCCCTACGACATCGTCAGCACCGAACACAGCCATGCAGCCGCCGCCACCGCGGTGGCTTTGGCGCGGGAGCGCAAGGTGCAGGCGCTGATGCGGGGCAGCCTGCGCACCGACGAACTCATGCGCTTCGCCGACTCGCAACAGGGATTGCGCACCGAGCGGCGCATGAGCCACGTGTTCGCGCTGGACGTACCCAGCTTTCCGCGCCCGTTGTTCCTCACCGATGCCGTGCTGAACAGCTCTCCCACGCTGGAAGAAAAACGCGACATCATCCAGAACGCCATCGACCTGGCTCGCTCGCTGGGGATTTCCGCGCCCAAGGTCGCCATCCTTTCGGCGCAGGAGATGGTCTCCCCCAAGCTCAAGTCCACGCTGGACGCGGCGGTGCTCTGCAAGATGGCGGAGCGCGGGCAGATCACCGGCGGCGTGCTCGATGGGCCGCTGGCTTTTGACGTGGCGGTGTCGGAAGAGGCGGCAAAGATGAAGGGAGTGCTTTCCTCCGTGGCCGGCCACGCCGACATCTTTGTCGCCCCCGACCTGGAGGCCGGGAACATCCTGGCCAAGCAGCTCGAATACTTCGCTGAAGCCCAAGTCGCGGGACTAGTGCTGGGGGCGCGTGTGCCCATCATTCTGGTCAGCCGTACCGACAACACCCTGGCCCACCTGGGCTCCTGCGCCCTGGCCCTCTTGCTTACACGTTACCAGCGGTTGCCCGAGCCGGCGTTTTAAAAGCGCCGCGTGCCGCGGCCCTGCGCGGGATAACTAATGGTGCACCGTCTAATGTGCACAACTGGGCTCTTTACTTTTGCCCCAAGAACACGACACTATCAGGAACTCTGCGGCGGAGGTGTGTGCGTGGTGCGCGGAAAGACTGGCTGGGGCTTCTTCTCGGTTGCCCTCGCGATCCTGTTCGCGGCGGCTCTCGGGGCAGAGGCTCAAGCCCAAGCAGGCAGGCCGGCGCGCCGGCTGATCACCGAGCAGGTGGAAGAAAGCCGGCGCATTACCCTGGCCGGTAACTGGCGTCCTGAAGCCAACGCGGAGAACGACCTGGGCCCGGCCGCCGACAGCATGCCCATGGAGCACATGCTGCTCCAGTTGCGGCGCACCCCGGAGCAGGAACAGGCGCTGGCCGAGCTGATCGAGCAGTTCCACAATCCCGACTCTCCCAACTTCCACCAGTGGCTGACCGCGCAGGAATTCGGCGAGCGCTTCGGTCCGGCGCCGGAGGATTTGCAGACCATCACCGCCTGGCTCGAGTCGCACGGCTTCGCCGTCCACGTGGTCTATCCCAGCGGGATGCTGATCGACTTCTCCGGCACCGCCGGGCAGGTCCGGCAGGCCTTCCGCGCTCCCATCCACCATCTGGAAGTGAGCGGCGTCAAGCACATCGCCAACATGGGTGATCCCCAGATCCCGGCGGCGCTGGCCGGCGCCGTGGCGGGCATTGTTTCCCTGCACGACTTCCGCCCGCGCGCCATGCACAAGCCGCGCGCCGAATACAGTCTCGGCTCCGGTACCCAGGCGGTGGTGCCCGCCGACCTGGCGACCATCTACAACCTGAACCCGCTGTTCAACGCCGGCATCTCGGGTCAGAACCAGACGGTAGTGGTGATCGAGGACACCGACGTCTTCACCACCGCGGACTGGAACACCTTCCGTTCGACCTTCGGCCTGACCAGCTTCACCTCCGGCTCGTTCACTCAAGTGCACCCGGCGCCGACCGGCGGCGGCAGCAATTGCAGCGATCCCGGGGTCAACAGCGACGACATCGAGGCGATTTTGGATGCGGAGTGGGCCAGCGCCGCCGCGCCCAGCGCCGCCATTCAACTGGCATCCTGCGCGAACACCAGCAGCTTCGGCGGGCTGATCGCTTTCCAGAACCTGATCAACGGCAGCTCGCCGCCTGCCATCATCAGCATCAGCTACGGCGAGTGTGAAGCCTTCAACGGCGCGGGCGCTAATGCGGCTTACAATTCAGCCTATCAGCAGGCAGTGACGGAAGGGGTCTCCGTTTTCGTCTCCTCGGGCGATGAAGGCGCCGCCAGTTGCGACGCCGGCGGGTCGAAAGCGACTCACGGCATCGGCGTCAACGCCTTCGCTTCTACTCCCTACAACGTGGCGGTGGGCGGCACCGACTACGGCGACACCTTCGCCGGCACCAACAGCACTTATTGGAACTCCGGCAACACTGCCACTTTCGGTTCCGCCAAGTCCTACATACCGGAAATCCCGTGGAACGATTCCTGCGCCAGCGTGCTGCTGGCCACCTTCGCGAGCGGGTCGGGTACAACCTACGGCAGCAGCGGCTTCTGCAACAGCACGGCCGGCCAGCAATTCTTGACTACCGCCTCCGGCAGCGGCGGCCCCAGCGGCTGCGCCACCGGGACGCCCTCCACCGGGGGCGTGGTCAGCGGAACGTGCGCGGGGTACGGCAAGCCCTCGTGGCAGTCGGTGTTCGGCAATCCTGGCGACGGCGTCCGCGACCTCCCGGACGTTTCCCTGTTTGCCGCCAATGGCGCCTGGGGACACTTCTTCGTCTTTTGCGATTCCGATACCACCAACGGCGGGACCGCATGCACCGGCGCTCCCAGCGGCTGGTCAGGGGCGGGCGGGACCTCGTTCTCCACCCCCATCCTAGCCGGCATCCAGGCGCTGGTGAATCAGAAGGTGGGAGCGCGCCAGGGCAATCCCAACACGATCTACTACAGTTTGGCCGCCACCGAGTACGGCGCCAGCGGCAGCAGTTCCTGCAATTCAACTCTGGGCAATGGCGTGGCCAGTTCGTGCATTTTCTACGACGTGACCCAGGGTGACATGGACGTGAATTGCACCGGCAGCCACAACTGCTATCGGCCCTCGGGAACCAACGGAGTGCTTTCCACCTCCAACGGCGCGTACAGCCCGGCTTACGGGACTACCCCGGGCTGGGACTTCGCCACCGGCATCGGCACCATCAACGCCGCCAACCTGGTGAACAACTGGCCGAACTCGGCGCCGAACTTCAGCCTGTCGGCAAACCCCACCAGCGCAACCCTGACGCAGGGCGGCCCCGGCGGCCCCAGCACTATCACGGTGAATCCGCAAAATGGCTTCAGCGGCAGCGTGGGCCTGTCCGCTTCGGGCTTGCCGACGGGGGTAACGGCATCATTCAATCCCACGAGCACGACAACCACGAGCACGCTGACGCTTTCGGCGAACGGCGCCGCCACCACGGGAACCGTGAACGTGACCATCGCCGGAACCTCCGGCAGCTTGAACAATTCAACCCAGATCAGCCTGACCGTGCTGGCACAAACCTGGAACATCTCGGGCACCATCAGCGGGGCCGGCGGCAGCGGTGCCACCGTGGCGCTGACCGGGACGGCCAGCGCCAGCACCACCGCCAATGCCTCGGGTAATTACAGCTTCGGCGGACTGGCGAACGGGCCTTACAGCGTGACTCCGAGCAAGGCGGGCTATACGTTCAGTCCTGCCAGCCAGCCGGCGACCATCAGCAACGCCAACATTACGGCGCTGAACTTCAGCACGCTCTACAGCATCTCGGGCACCATCAGCGGGGCCGGCGGCAGCGGTGCCACCGTGGCGTTGACCGGGACGGCCAGCGCCAGCACCACCGCCAATGCCTCGGGCAACTACAGCTTCAGCGGGCTGGCGGCCGGGCCCTACAGCGTGGCTCCGAGCAAGGCGGGCTACACCTTCAGCCCTGCCAGCCAGCCGGCGACCATCAGCAACGCCAACATTACGGCGCTGAACTTCAGCACGCTCTACAGCATCTCGGGCACCATCAGCGGGGCCGGTGGCAGCGGTGCGACCGTGACGTTGACCGGGACGGCCAGCTCGAGCACTACCGCGGATGCCTCGGGCAACTACAGCTTCAGCGGGCTGGTGAACGGCAGCTACACGGTGACGCCCAGCCTTGCGAGCGATATCTTCTCTCCGGCCAGCCAACCGGTCGCCGTCAGCGGCGCCAACGTCCCGGCCGTGAACTTCACCGCCTTCAGCTCAGTTGCGCGAACCCTGTGGTCGATTCTTTTTGTCGACAGCCAGGAAACCAGTTGCTACCCCGGGGCGGCCACCAATGCCATCGACGGCAACCCCAGCACCTTCTGGCACACCCAGTTCTGTGGCGCAGCCCCAGCCACGCCGCATGAGATCCAGATCAACCTGGGGGCCTCCTACCAACTGACGGCCTTCCAGTACCTGCCGCGGCAGGATGGCAGCGCCTGCGGCTGGATCAAGCAGTACGAGTTTTACGTGAGCGCCGACGGCGTGAACTGGGGGACTCCGGTGGCCACCGGAACCTTCAACTATGGCAGCCTGAGCACCAAATGCCCGGGACCGGGCGCCGGCGTGCCCTCGGCGCTGCAGATCGTATTCCCGCCGGCAACCGGGCACTATGTCCGCCTGCGCGCGCTGTCGGAGCTCAACGGCAATCCCTGGACCTCAGCCGCCGAGATCACCGTGCTGGGCGCACTTGCCAGCGGACAATCCGCGGCGCTAGCCAGTCTGAGCTTGAATCCCGCCACGGTCGTGGGCGGTGGCTCTTCGACGGGCACGGTTACGCTCAGCGCCCCGGCCCCGGCGGCGGCGGTGGTGAGCCTTTCGAGCGGCAACACCGCGGTGGCGACGGTGCCGGCCAGCGTGACGGTCCCGGCCAGCGCCGCCAGCGCAACCTTCACGGTCAGCACCTCGGCAGTGAGCAGCACGACGCAGGTGAACATCTCGGGTTCCTACAACGGCAGCGCGCAAGGCACGCTGACGGTGAACCCGGGCAGCTTGATCCCGCAGACGGGTTGGTCGCTAGTCTCGGTGGATAGCCAGGAGACCAGTTGCTACAACGGAGCAGCCACCAACGCCTTCGATGGCAACAGCGGCACGCTGTGGCACACGCAGTTCTGCACCAGCTCTCCGCCAACGCCGCACCAGATCAGCATCAACCTGGGAGCCTCCTATAGCCTGACCGCCTTCCAGTACCTGCCGCGGCAGGACGGCAGCGCCTGCGGCTGGATCAAGGATTACGCGTTCTACGTCAGCAGCGACGGCGTGAACTGGGGTACAGCGGTGGCTACAGGAACGTTCAACTACGGCAACCTGAACACGAAGTGTCCGGGACCGGGAGCGAGTGTGCCCTCGGCGCTGCAGATCGCGTTCCCGCCGACCAGCGGGCAATACATCCGCCTGGTGGCGCTCGACGAACTGCACGGCAATCCGTGGACCTCGGTAGCCGAGTTGAACGTGCTGGGCACTGCCTCCGCCAACGCCCCGCCGCCCTCGCTGGCGCTGGTGACAGTGAATCCGGCGATCGTAGTGGGCGGCACCAGCGCCCAGGGCACGGTGACCTTGAGCGGGCCGGCACCTGCGGCTGGAGCGGTAGTGAGCCTGGCCAGCAGCAACCCGGCGGCCACGGTGCCGCTAACCGTAACCGTCCCAGCCAATGCCGTCAGCGCAACCTTCACCATAACCACTACGGCGGTGGGCGCTGTGACGCAGCTCAACATCTCGGGCTCCTACAATGGCAGCGCCCAAGCTTCGTTTACGGTCAACCCCGGAAGTTTGATCCCGCAGACGGGTTGGTCGCTCGTCTCGGTGGACAGCCAGGAAACCACCTGCTACAACGGAGCAGCCACCAACGCCTTTGATGGCAACAGCGCCACGCTGTGGCACACGCAGTTCTGCACCAGTTCCCCATCGACGCCGCACCAGATCAGCATCAACCTGGGAGCCTCCCACCAACTGACGGCCTTCGAATACCTGCCGCGGCAGGACGGCAGCGCCTGCGGCTGGATCAAGGATTACGCGTTCTACGTCAGCACAGACGGGGTGAACTGGGGTACTGCGGTCGCCACAGGAACGTTCAACTACGGCAACCTGAGCACGAACTGTCCGGGACCGGGCGCGGGTGTGCCGCAGGCGTTGCAGATCGCCTTCCCGCCAACCACCGGGCAATACATCCGCCTGGTGGCGCTCGACGAACTACACAGCAATCCGTGGACCTCGGCGGCCGAGATCAACGTGCTGGGGCAGTAACGCCCGCGCGGGGTTCAGTTTAGGATCTTGGTCCGACGGTCTGCGCCCGGCCGTGCTGGAAGGCGCCCACGAACGCCTCGACGACCTTGCCATCGAATTCCGTGCCCGCGCGCTCCGAGATGTTGCCGATGGCCACGCTGGGCGGCATCCCGCCCTGGCCGCTGGTGAGGGTCTCGTAGGCATCGGCCACAGCCAGGATGCGCGATTCCAGAGGCGTGTCCTGGTAGGCGGCGGGCTTCCCATCGATCGGCTCCGAATACGCCAGCAGGATGGGGATGACGCGCCGCAACGATCCGCCCACGGGCGGCAGCGCGGCCTTGCCCCTGGCCATATCGCGCTGAACCCTGCGGAAGTCGTCGGCGGTGAAGTTCGCCGACTTGCAGAGAATCTCGCGGCTGATGCCCAGCTTATCGACGTCGTGCAGCAGGGCGGCGGCACGGATGTCCTCGACCCGCTCCGAACCCAGGTCCATGCGCTCGGCGATCTTGGTGGCGCAGATGGAAACGCGATAAGAGTGGTTCTGGCTGTATTTATCGTTGGCGACGATGTGCTGCAGGATAAGCAGGATCCCGCGGTAGCTGTCGCGCAGCTCGCGCAGGTTCACTTGCATGCGCTCGTAGAGCGTGCCCATGGCGTAGGCGATCACCAGCATGATCCCGCCCCACAGGGCGATGTCGAACCATTTCTCGTGCGGGATCACGAACGCCCGCCGGTGCATGAACGGAGACATCACCGGAGGGTGGAAGTAGACCACCAGCACCACCAGCAGGGTGCTGGCCAACGCCGTCATGACGGCGTGCCGGCGCCCGTACTTGTAGGCGGAAAACATCGTGGGCAGCGTGTACAACGCCAGCACCATCCGCTGGCCCTCCACCACGAAATTGGAGAGCAGCGCGATCAAGAAGAGAGAAAGCAGCAGCCAAAGCTCTTTGTTGGCGCCGCTCGCCGACCGCGCCTGTGCGCTCAGCGGTCGTGCCGCCCGGGATGCCGGCTGGGGAGAATGGACGTCGTTGGTCACGGTGGTTGCCATTGCGATTGCTCCGGCCCGAGACCGCGGTGGCCCCGGACCAATATGGGAAAAACAACTCCTCGCAGAATCGTAGCGGCGTGGCGGATGCCTCCCAAGTTACCAAGGTCGGTGCACAAGTAGGGGGAAGAGAAGCAGATCCCTCGCTGCGCTCGGGATGACGCCTGCCGGCTCGGACGCCGGCAAAACGGCGTCACTTCGCCCTGGGATGGGTCTGGTCGTACACCGCCAGCACGTGCTTCATGGAGAGCTGCGTGTAGCGCTGCGTGGTGGAGAGCCGCTCGTGCCCCAGCATCTCCTGGATGGCGCGCAGGTCCGCGCCTTCCTCCAGCATGTGAGTACCGAAGGCGTGGCGCAGCGTGTGCGGGTGAACATCGGGTGAGAGCCCTTTGGCGACGGCGATCCGCTTGACGATCCTTCCCACACTGCGCGTGGTCAGCCGCGTGCCGCGCGTATTAAGGAGCAGAGCGCGCGTGGACTGCTTGCGCTCCGCCAGCTTCTGCTGCCGGACGGGCACATAGGCATCGAGCGCGGACTTCACCGCGTCGCCGAACGGGACGTAGCGCTCCTTGCGTCCTTTGCCGCGGACCAGGATGGCTTCGCCCGACCAGCGCACGTCGTCCAGGTCGATCCCGATCAGCTCCGAGTTGCGAATGCCGCAGCCGTAAAGCAGCTCGAGGATCAGCCGGTCGCGCTCCGCCCAGGCTGCCAGTTCAGGCATCGCGCCGTCGAGCACCGTGTTCATCTCTTCGATGGTGGGCACCCGCGGCAGCTTCTTGGGTAAGCGCGGGGTAGAGACCAGCGCCGCCGGATTCTGTTCCACCACTCCTTCCCGCGCCAGCCAGCGATAGAGCGAGCGCACCGCCGCCAGCGCCCGCGCCACCGAGGTCTTGGACAAACCATGGTCGTAGAGCTGCGAGAGGAATCCGCGAATGCGCACGTGGTCGATCTGCTTCCAGCCGGCTTCGCCCACGTAGGCGGCGAACTTCTCCAGATCGCCGGTGTAGGCCTTGATGGTGTGCGCCGAGGCATTGCGCTCTTTGAGCGAACGAAGAAAACGCGCGACCGCTTTAGGAACGGGACCCAGTCTGTGCCTCCGTGCCTCCGTGGTGGAGTTTCGCCCGCGGATGGTGCTCGCGGTACACATTCTTCAGCCGGTCGAGCGCTAAGTGCGTGTAAACCTGCGTGGTAGAGATGTCGGCATGGCCGAGGATCGTCTGCACAGTACGCAGGTCGGCGCCACCTTCGACCATGTGCGTCGCACAACTGTGGCGCAGCATGTGCGGGCTGGCGTTGCGTCCGTTGCGAGAGCTTGCGGCACGCACCATTTTCCACACCCACTGGCGGGTCATCTTTCGTGCGCCGCGCCCCACGAAGAGCAGCGGCGAACTTTTCTGCCCGCACAAGGCTTCCCTGCCCGCGGCCAGATATTCCCGAATCGCCTGGATCGCCGGCATGCCCAGCGGCACGATCCGTTCCTTGTCGCCTTTGCCACGCACCAGCACGTAGCCCAGGTCGAGCTTCAGGTCTTCCAGTTTGACGCCGACCATCTCCGACACGCGCAACGCGCCGCAGTAGAACGTCTCCAGCATGGCGTGGTCGCGCAGTGCGATGGCGGCAGCGAGTTTGCCGGTTGCGGCGCTGCGCGGCTCGAGCATGGTCGCGATCTCGTCCCGCGCCAGCGCCTTGGGCAGGACCTTCCACTGGCGCGGCGTCTCCAGGTTGAGCGTGGGATCGTGAGTGATGTGGCGGTCGAGCAGCAGGTACTTGTAGAAGTGGCGCAGGGCGGAGAGCTTGCGCGCCACCGAACGTCCATCAACATGGTTGGAAAAGAGATGGTCGAGGAAGTCGCGCACGTCCTGCCGCCGGGCTGCGCTGAGCAGCCGTTTTTTCAGGAAGCCCGCGAACTGGGTGATGTCGCGCGTGTAGGCCGTGACGGTGAGCGGCGCCAGGCCCTTCTCGATCTTCAGGTAGTCGATGAAAGAGGCGAGTTCCTGCGGGATGGGCTGGCTGGCGTCCACGCCGCCAGTATGCTCGTTATCGGACGCGCGCCTGTTGACCTTGCTGGTTCGCAGTTGAAACCGGAGAAAGAAAGAAAAAGTAAAGTGTCATTCCGAGCGCAGCGAGGAATCTATGCTTTTTCGGTATAACAAAACATAGATTCCTCGCTGCGCTCGGAATGACACTTCTTATTATTTGGCTTCCATCGTCACGCCGCCTTCATCTTCACCGCTCGCAGCAACTCCTCCGCGTAGAGCGCGCCCTGCGGGGTTTCCTCGTGCTTGAAGTAGGCGAACACGTCCTTGCCTTCCGCGATTTTCGCTGAAAGCTTCTGGGCCAACTCGCGCCGCTGCTCCGCCGAATACTCCGGCTGGCGGAAGCGGTAATAGCTGAAGTCCGCGGTAGTTTCGTCGGGAACGGTGCGGTCCTCGCTCTCCGCCACGCAGAGCGCGGCGTTGTGCTTGCGCAGCAGGTCGTAGACGGGATCGGCAAACCACGACTCGTGGCGGAATTCGAAGGTGTAGCGAGGAGTGCGCGGCAGTTGCGCGAGGAACTCGTCCAGCAGTTCGAGGCTGCATTTCAGGTTGGGCGGAAGCTGGAACAGTATCGGCCCCAGCTTCCCCGCCTGGTGCAGCGGCCCGACGGATGACATAAACGCGCGTACCATCTCCTCGGCATTCTTCAGGCGGAGGATGTGCGTGATCTTCTGGTGGGCCTTGACCGCGAACTTGAATTCCGCCGGCGTCGCCGCCGTCCAGCTCTCAAAGGTGCTGGGCGCGACCAGCCGTCGGAAGCTGTAGTTCACCTCCACCGTGTTCAGGCGCGTGCCGTAGTGCGAGAGCAACGATTTGGACGGCAGCTTCGCCGGATAAAAATCCGGTTTCCAGCCCGCGTACGCCCAGCCGGACGTGCCCGCGTAGATGGCCATCGAACCCTCCTAGGTTGTCATCCTGAGCGCGCGACCGCGCGTCTTTTGTTTGCGGCCCGCTTCGGGCCGCGCGGTTGCAAGCGAAGGATCTTGATTCTGCCATTATGGCCAACGAACGCCTGCTGAGCCTTCAGCCGGCATGGGCTCGCTTAGCGAATCGAGATCCTTCGTTTGTCCTCTCCCCGCTTACGCTCGGTTCGGACTGCACTCAGGATGACAAGTTCAATAAGGATATTCTCAGAGCAGAAACTCACGCCTTGCGCCCCCGCGCGACTCGGCGCGGCGCCGCCCGCCGCATCTTCCTGACTCTCGCCGCTGGCTTGCTCTTGCCGAGCGGCGCTGCTTGTGCGCGAACCTCGCCCCCATCCCGCAGCGCGACGAGGGCCGCCAGCGGCGGCAGCTTCTGTTTCAGCGCGAGCACCGGCTCGTAGAGGTCCCCCATGCGCTTCACGCGCTCCAGCACTTGGTCGGATTCGAAGACCAGCAGGCTGGCGTCCTTCTTCGCCCAGCACTGCTCGACTTCCTTCCACGTGACCGGCGTGGAAACGGTCGGCCGCGGCTTGGCGCGCAGCGAGTACACGCAGACCGTGGTCTTGTGGTCATCGTTCTGGCTCCAGTCGACGAACACCTTGCCCACGCGCAGAGTTTTCTTCATGTCGGACACGATCTGGCCGCGGTGCTGGGCTTCGAGCAGCCGGGCGAGTTCGTGAGCGAAGGGCTTAGTGTCGTCATAGGTGACGGGCGTGTTCAGCGGCACATAAACTTGCAGCCCCTTCGATCCTGAGGTCTTGGGAAAAGCCTGCAATCCGAAGTGAGCGAAGATGTCGCGCACCCACATCCCCGCCTGGCAGCACTGCACGATGTCGGCGGGCTCGCCGGGGTCGAGGTCAAAGATGATCATGGTGGGCCGCAAAATCTCTTTCGCCAGCGAGAGCGAGGTGTGCAGCTCGATGTCGGCCAGGTTCGCCGCCCACACCAGCGTGGCCACCTCCTGCACCATGCAGTAATCCATCCAGCGCTTGTTGCCCTCGCTCCAGACGCGCGCCGTCGCCACCCACGGCGGCCGGTGGTCGGGACAATTCTTCTGATAGAAGAGTTCGCCATCC
>Ga0209517_10008840_pt1 | contig 11694 bp, 11 predicted proteins | sample PeaSoiMetSII2010_FD_187695 | JGI IMG/M metagenome (GOLD analysis project Ga0209517, IMG submission 187695) | Peat soil microbial communities from Weissenstadt, Germany - SII-2010 (SPAdes) (version 2) | ecosystem: Environmental > Terrestrial > Soil > Wetlands > Peat | place: Germany...
ACAGGTAGTCCCGACACGCTTGCTCGGTGTCGAACCGAGCCTCGAAATCGGCCAGACTCCGGGGATACTCCTCCACAGCCGGCCATGCTACAGGTTGGGGCCACCTGAGTCAAGTAAATACCCCCTTTTACATCATGGCCGGATCTGAAGCCAGGACTCGTTTCAAAGGGGGCATCCTCGTCGACAGAGTGCGGATAAGATAAGCCCAGTGGATTGCTACCAGCACAGGTTCCGGCGATTTGTAATCGCGGGCTGGTGGTAGTCGTAATATTGGCGTTCATTATGGCGATGCGAAAAGGGTAATTGCGAGTTTCTCGGTACGCTGGGGGTGCGGTACAGAAACTCGCAACAAAATAGTCAAACTGCGAAGCCTCCCCCTTAGATTTCGATGTAGGGTCCATATCTGTGCAATAGTCACGACTTGATCTGACATTCTCGATAGACTGGTCCGGATCAACCGGACCGGAGAATGTCAGATGAACACACCGCAGAAAGTGATCAAGAACAAAGTCGGCCTTCTGATGTGCTGTAGCGCACCCCGCCACGAGATGGGCACTGTGAGTGTCAAGTCTTGAATCGTCGAAGCCTTCGATGTAGCTTCCGGCTGCGAGCAGAACCCTTCGCGGCGAAAGGGAGAATTCGAGACGGCCTTTTGCTTGGTTTTACGTTCCCTACCGGCTCGGACCCGCCGTAACTGGGATCCCCTTCGCTTTCATCAAGGATTCCAGCAGGGCCACGGTTTTCGGAAACGCATCCGCACCGCCGCGAACACCGCCGGCGCCGCGGGCGACCTCCAGGGGCGTGCGGCCGCTGGCGTCTTTGGCAGTCAGGTCGGCGCCGTTGGCGACGAGGAATTCGATGAACTTATCGAAGCCGTGTTCGGCGGCGCCGTGCAGAGCGGTTTGGTTCGGAACGGCGCTCGCGCTCGGCATTTGGCTGCCGCGGCGGAAGGCCAGAGCGATGGAAGCGGAGGCGCTGTATTCCTTAGTCCCAGGGCCCGCTGGCGCGGCCGACGGGGAAGAAGGCGGACCGCCGCCTCTAGCTCCGGCGGAAGAACCGACAACGTAACTTCCGCTCGGCGTGCGGGGGTCCAGGATGGAGCGGGCGTTCACGTTCGCGCCGGCTTTGATCAGGAGATCCATGGTAGCGAGCACGCCTTCCTGGGTACGGTTACGCCCGCGCGTGACGCGTGCGCCGTAGTCCACTCCGGCGGCGGCCATCAACGGCGTGATGCCTTCCTTGCTCGGCAAATCGACAAGCGCCTTGTACTCCAACAGTAGCGCGACGAATTTGTCATCGCCGCCACGCGCCGCGCGCAATAGCGGAGTAGCGCCCTGGGCGAGCATGGCGTCGCCGCCGCGATCCTGCGGGACGTCGCGATACGGCGGACGCCGCTTCAACTGAATGTTCGGATTCGCGCCGCTTTCGAGCATCATGCGCGCGACATCGATGGCAGTTAGCTTATCAGGACTCGGGATGACGGCCCTCGCGCCATTCCCTTTCGTCGGCAGCGTGCTGACGTCGGCCGCCATGTAGACCGGCGAGCGGCCGAAGAGATCCCATTTGTCGAGGTCGGCGCCGCCCTGCGGTCCTTTAAAAGTGACCAGCACGGCGGCCGTGTCGAAATGCATGTTCTCCAGCGCTAGAAGCAGCGGCGTCTCGCGGTCCGGATCTTCGGAATCGGGATCGGCGCCCGCCGCCAGCAGGTTCTGAACGCAGGCTGCGCAACCTTCACGCGCGGCGTAATGCAGCGCGGTAAACCCGCCCTTGTTCAGGTCCTTCGGGCGAGGTTCCGCGATGATCTTACGCTCCCACTGATTGATCTTGCCGTGTTCGTTCAGCTTCGCGTCCTTCGACACCAGGAACTTCACCATGCCGGCCTGGCTTTGCGCGGCGGCCCACATGAGCGCGGTTTGTCCGCCCCAGGTCTCCTTGGCGTTGATGTCGGCTCCCGCATCCAGAAGCGTCTTTGCCGCGTCAACCTTGCCGCTGCGCGCGGCAGCCATCAGCGGAGTTTCGCCATCAGGAGTTTTGAAATTAGGATCGGCACCGGCCTTGAGCAGTGCGTCGATGATCGGCGCAGAGCCGATGATCGCGGCTTCGGTGAGGGCCGACGTGCCAAACTGATTCTTCAGTTTGACATTCGCACCGGCTTTGATCAGCGCGCGGACCAGTTCCAGATCGTCGTTCGCCGCGGCGTGCATGATGGCCGTGCTGCCATCGGCGCCAGTGGCATTCACATTGGCCGCGTTAACGTTCGCGCCCTTCGCGCTCAGCAGGCGCATGGCCGTGGCGTGGTCGCCGGCTTCCGCCGCGTCAAACAGCGCCGTATCGGCGGCCGCCAGCATCGACGCGCCGGCCAGCAGGACCGCGATAGCAGCTGTGGGGCAGGCTGGCAGCCTGCGGCGGACTGACAGTCCGCCCTCCGGCGAGCGCCCACAACCTAGGCGGCGGATTAACAATCCGCCGCAGGATTCCATCCTGTCCCACAATTCGCGCATGCCTAGACCTCCGAGAGACCTTCGGTGCTGTCGCCGATGGATTTGACCGGGATCTCATTGCGCTGGAGCAGCGTAAGGAGCAGGTCGCCGTGACGCGAATCCTGGGGATACTTCAGGTGTTGGCCGCCTTTGATCTTTCCGTTCGCGTGTCCCAGGACCGCGGACGGCAGCGGATCGTTGTTGTGACGATCGCTGTTGCTCATGTCGCTGCCAAAGAGAATCGTGGAATGATCCAGCACCGTGCCGTCGCCTTCTTTGGCGGCCTCGATGTTCTTGACGAAGCCGGCAAACACTTGCGCGTGGTACTGCTGAATCTGCACCAGCTTGTCCATCTTCTGAGGGTTGTTGCCGTGATGCGATAGCGGATGGAACCCCTCGGCAATGCCCAGGTTCGTATACGTGCGCATGCTGGCTTCGCGATCCATCGACATGGTGATCACCCGCGTGATATCGGCCTGGAACGCCAGGGCCATCAGGTCGAACATCAACTTGAAGTACTCCGTGATATCGTTCGGCGTGCCGACGGGCGCATCCGGAATATCCAACTCGGTGTTGCTCTGCTTCGAAGCCATCTGCACGCGGCGTTCAATCTCGCGAACGGAGTCGAGATAGTCGCTGACGACGACGCGGTCCTTCACGCCCAGGCTGGCCTGCAGGCGTTGCGCCTGGCTCTGCACGCGATCGAGGATACTGCCGGTTTCCGCCAGGATCTGGGCGCGCTCCTGATCGGTGTCTCCCTGTCCGAAGAGCTTCTGGAAGACCGCGCGCGGGTTGCCTTCCTGCGGCAACGACTGGGTCGGCGTGCGCCATGCGACTCGGGCGCTGCCCTGAGCGGTAGTGAGTTCGAGCGACGGGAGACGCGTGTCTTGTCCAATGTGGCGGACCGCCATCTGGTCGCAGCTCACGCCGGAATCCGGACCGGCCTTGCCGAAGTCCCAGGGCTTCACGCAGGTCAACCAGCCTTGCTCGATGTAGCCATGGGGTTCCGGCGTTTCCACGGGCTTGTTGCGCAAGCCGGAGACGATGGTCAGGTGCTTGCGGAACGGCTCCAGGGGTTTCAGGATCGGCGACATGGTGAAGTTCGTGCCGGTTTCCTGCGGCGACCAGCGATCCATGATAGCGCCGTGCGGGAAGCCCACAAAGGCAAAGCGTTTCGGCGATTTCCCGGCGACAGTTTGCGCCGACGCGGTTGCGGCGGGAAACATGGCTTCCAGGAGCGGCAGTGAGATGGTGGCTCCGACTCCCTGCAGGAATGTGCGGCGTGGAACGTGTGTTTTGGTTATGAACATGGCGTCGTCTCCCTTTCTTTATCGACTCGCGGACTGCGCAGGTTGCGGTGCGCGGCGCATTTTAAACTGCTCGCTCCTGACCACCGCTTGAACGATGGCCGAAAATTTGTAGTCTTTCGCCGCCGCGTCCCGCACGATCCTGCGGACGGTCGGCATGTCGTAGTACTCGTGGGTGCGGCCTATCGCATAGGTCAAAAGATTTTCCACGAACGTCTGCACGAATTGTTCGGGACGCCGCAGCAGAGCGTTGCGGAGATCGTCGGGTCCCTTGATCTGCGTCCCGTCGGGCAGTTCGCCGGCGGAATCGATGACCACGCCGGCAAAGCGGTCCTTATCTCTCCACATTCCAGTCGCGTCGAAGTTTTCGAGCGCGAAACCGAGCGGATCCATGACCGCGTGGCATGACGAGCAGGTAGGGCTCGCGCGGTGCTTGGCTATCAACTCGCGGACGGTGAGCGCTTTGGTCGTACCGATGTCCTTGTCGTTCAAGGTCGGGACGTTGGGCGGCGGGTTGGCCGGCGGGACACCCAGGAGGTCGGCTAGGATGAATTTCCCACGGAGCACCGGCGATGTGCGGTTCGGATAGGCGGCCGCCATCAGGATGGCGCCCTTACCCAACAAGCCCCAGCGCGCCGAGTCTTTCAGTTCCACCCGGCGGAACTGATCGCCTTTCACGTCGGTAAGGCCGTAGTGCAGCGCGACGCGCTCATTCACGTAGGTGTGGCTGGCGCGCAACAAATCCACCACGTTGCGGTCTTCCCTGAAGATGCTGTCGGCAAACAGGGTGAGCTCGGTGCGGAAATCCTGACGCGGGTCTAGACGGCCGGAGGCGTACGGGAAGACATCGTTGTCCGGGACGATCGCGTCGAGCCGGCTCATGTCGAGCCACTGGAATACGAAATTGCTCGCCAGCGTCTTCGACCGAGGATCGGCCAGCATGCGCAGGACCTGTTTGTCGAGCGTCGACTGTTCGCCGGGTTTATTGGCGGGCTCGCTGAGCTTGTTCTTGATGGCCAGATCAAGCAGTTCATCATCGGGAATCGAGTTCCACAAGAAGAAAGAAAGTTTCGACGCAAGTTCGAGATCCGTGATCGCGTACTTCTCGCCCGGCTTCAACCCTGAGAGGACGCGCTCGCCGCGATACAGGAAGAACGGGCTGGCCAGAACTCCCGTGACGCCTTCGCGAATGCCGGACTCGAAACCGCCATCCTTCGCGCCATCGGCGTAGTACTGCATGAGTTCCGCGACGTCTTCAGTCGTCACGGGACGACGATAAGCCCGTTTCGCCAGCGCCGAGAAAATCTCCTTCGCGCAGGCTTCGGGGGTCTTGGCTTGGTTGTCGGAGGTTTTGTCCTGTGCCGGCTTGCAGGTGAGGATGCGGTCGCGGCTGGGCGTGGAACTGAGGCCTTTCACATCGAAAGGACCCAGAAGCTGGAACGAGCTCACGCGGTAGGAACGATCTTGCCCGCCGCCGGGCGCAAACACCTGCAACTGATCGTCGGATTGGGCGAAACTCTGGCGCCGGAAGGTGACGCCGATCTTGTGCGGTCCGGCCGTAGCCTGGAACTTGATGTTTTTCAGGCGGGCATTGACGCGATCGAGTGCGCCGTTCATCACCTGATCGAAGTACTTGGTGTCTTCTTCGCCGCCGATCACGGTCTGATAGACGACCTTACTATCGACTGTCACCACCACGGGGTTCTCGTATTCCATTGAACTGCCCCAGAGGCCGTTGGCCATGTCGGCGATGTTGATGCGGTATTCGCCGTCGGCAGGGAGATCCACTTTGGCGAGAATGCCGCCCCGTGTCCCCAGTGGCAATCCCGGAACGTGTGTCAGTTGATTGCCGGGAGCTGCACGGAACGTCCAGCCCGTCGCGCGAGCATCGCGCTTGCCCAGCGCCGTAAGAGCGACGTTCCGCGCGGCATTGACGTATTGCTCAATGAAGGAAGGCGAAACCTGCAGGGCGGACGCGATGTTGTCGAAGCCCTGCGCGGTGTCGTCCGGCGGCAGCAATTCGGCGCCGTTGACCTCGACCAAAAGCAGATCGCGGACAGCGTTTTCGTACTCCTTGCGATTCAACCGATGCAGCACTTGGTTGTCGGAGACGTGCTCCTGGCTTGGAATCTTGTCGAGCGAATCTTCCAGCCACGCCACCAGCGAGTCGACAGCCTTGCCGTCCGGCTGCTTCGCGCCGGGAGGCGGCATGACGCGGCCGCGCAGCTTGCGCACGGCCTTCTCGAAAAGTTCGGGATCCTTGGCGATGCTCGCGGCCGTAATGCCTTCGAAGATGACGCCGCCGGTCTTGGCTTTCTCGCTGTGGCAGCCCGCGCAGTATTGCTTGATGGTGGCCAGCTGCGCCTGAGCAGGATCCTGTGCTTGGCTCGCGGACGGACGGGTAAAGACGCCCGCCAGGACGATGGCGGCGATCAGTGGAATCGAGTTCTTAATATGTCGCGTCGTTTTCATGATTCCCTAGCGTCCGGTGCCTCAAGCATTCTGGTGCCTCATGCATCTGGAGCCTCATGCATCTGGAGAAAGATAGGCCCACAGGCTCTCGAAAGAGCGGCGAATAAATTCATCGGAGTTCCCCATCTTGGCTTCGAATTCCTTGGCCGGCTTGGCCTCCACGCCTTCCGACGGGCTGTGCCCCTTGTTCAGCATCTGATTGAGACGATCATAGATCGTGCCGTACATCTCGACCTGCGCGGCGATATCGGCAAAGCTCAGCACAGGACCTTGCGCTGGAACGATCTTCGTATCGGGGTTGCCACTGCTGGATGCCACGCTCTGGATGCGTTGCAATCCGCCGACAATGCCGCCAATCCAACCGCCGGTCCACCAATCGACCACCGGCCAGCCCTGTCCGTAGGCGGCGTCGCCCACCGCAAGGACGTTCTGTTGCGGGAAGTAGACGTAGAGATCGCCGTCCGTGTGCGCCGCGTCGGAGATGTACCCGTAACGGATACCGGAATCGAGAGAGCCCTTGTCGTAGAAGGTCTTGTTGGGTTGGGCGATCTTGGGAAACTTCTTGAATTTCTGTCCGTTCCAGGGCCAGGTGATGTTTTCCGTCAGCCAGAGCCGCGTGTTCTCCTGGGCAATAATCGTGACGCCGGCTAGCCCAAGTTTCTCGTTGGAGCCGGTCTGCTCGGGATGCCAGTGCGTGTTGAAGAGCGTCCTCACCGGGCCGCTATTCGGTAGCGCAGCCACAGCCTGTGCTAACGCAGCGGCATTCTGCGCGAGCCCCCCGTCCACCATCACTACGCCCTCGGCTCCCGTGCGCGCGATCACGTTGGCCCCCGCCCCGCTCAGCAGGTACAAGTTGTCGCCCAACTGCGTGGTCGTTATTTTGGGAGCTTGCGCGAAGGCGCACGGAGCCGCCACACCTGCCGCGGCAACTTTCAAGAACGTCCTACGCGTTGAAACGAACATAGTTATTGCGGTAATAGTATACTCCCGCGGAACGCGGAAAACACCCCTGCTATCTGGCAGGGCTTAACGCTGCTGCGGTTCCGGAGCCGGCGGCGCGGGCGCGTTGTTGTTGTTGCGGTTGTTGTTGTTCGGTACCGGAGCCGGCTTTGGCAACTCCGCCTTCCCGTCCAGCGCGAACACGAACATCATCGGCGGGTTGTCGATCTTCTCATCATTCGGACCCACCGTAGGCGCCGGACGCCCCAAACCGCCCTGGAACGCCACATACTGGTTGCCGTCCGGCACTGGCGTTGATTCGCCGTCCAATCAACTCTTCTCAGTCGGGGATGGAAAGTGACGCTGACCGGTCTGCCTTGCCCTTGGACGTCATCGAGCCTCACGGTCAAGGGTCACGCCAGTAGCTTGGTCATTGACTAACTTCCACTCGCGGCCGCGTTTCTGCCAGACATCCATCACCTGAGTCGCCAGCGTGTATGGTTTCTGCGTCTTCTCGTCTATGCCCCGGTCCAAGACCCGAGCTGTGTAAACGGCCGCATTCTCGAGCACCCGCACCATCCGGTCGGTAGACTGAGACGAGGCTTCCTCGCTTCCACCGACAGCGGCCAGCACATCGCGTTTGCCGATGATGCCCCCGCCCACGCTGATACCGCGGTAGTCGTCGGCGATCAGCTTCTCTACCGTGGCCACATGATGATGCGACTCCGCATCGTCGAGGAGTTCCTCCAATCGCAGAATCGTGGCCGTAATCGCTTGCGGCGTTTCGGGCGGTTCCGGTTTTCTGTCCGTCGCCGTTCGGGATCCCTCCAGGCACAGCGCCGCGGCCACCAAGCCGGCCAGTTGAACGAGGATAGAAGTTGGTCTGAACATCACGTTCAGCTTATCTCAACCAAGCGTCCTCGATTCTCCGATGCGTGCCCGCCCAACGTGTTTGTGGACACTACGGGATCAAACGGAAGAAGTGCTCAAGCCCGGGCAAACATACCGCGGCTACGTCGATAGCGGATACGCGACTATTTCTTGGAAACCGCGTTCTGCAGAAGGCTGCGAATCTCGGCCATAGTTGCCGGGCTGACGCCTGCGGCACCACCGCGACCCCCGCCTGCAGCAGCAGGAGGTGCACCGGCTGCACCGCTCCCGGCAGCAGCCGTTCCCGCAGGTTGAGGAGTCGCGGCAATGGCTAGGGTGCCCGTTGCAGCAGCAAGCGCCGGGGCCCCTCTGCCTGACGCTCCACCCCCGATCAAATCGATTGGCTTGCGGCCGCTGGCATCGGCGATCTCCGCATTCGCGCCTTTCTCAAGCAGGTAGCGCACGAGATCCGCCTTGCCCGCCTGCGCCGCTGCGTGAAGAGCCGTCATGCCCTCGTTCGAAGAGGGCGCGCGGGCGATGCGCATGGAATAGGTTAGGGTACCCGTGACTTGAGCATTCACATCGGCGCCGTGTTGAAGCAGCAGGTCCATTAGCGCCGTATTCGCCGCGCCACCGGCGCTTGCCGCCGCCGCAAGACCAGTTCCTCCGCGCGTGCCGGTTCCAACGCCCGCCGCAACCAGGAATGCTGTGAGCCCCATGTCGTTGACGTTGGGAGAAGCGCCCTTGTCCAGAAGCGCCCGAACGACCTCCATATCGTTGCCCATCGTCGCGCGTAGCAACGGTGTGCATCCCGTGTTCAGCAGGGGGTCGATGAAGCGTCCACTGTTGCCGCCCCTGCTGGGCCGATGCATATTGAGCTCGGGACCGGGATCGACATCCGCGGCCAGCAAGGCATTGATGATGTCCATCGTGGAAACAGGTGCGCGGCCCGAACCGCGAGCCGCGACGGGAGCCGCGCGTCCGTTGCCAGCTCCACGGCCGCCTGGGAGCGCTGCGAGTCCAAGCCGCAGTCCGCCCGAGGAGCCGCCCTCCTTGCGATCGATCGCGATGTACAGGCCCGTGCGCCCCCACCAATCCCATACGCCCGGATTGGCTCCGTGATCCAGCAGCAGCTTAGCGATGTCGTTATGGTCGTTATCGAGGGCGATCATCAATGGCGTCACGCCTTCCGGCGTCGGAACATTTACATTGGCGCCGGCCCCGATCATCGCCTCGACGCAGTCATAGCATCCGCTACGTGCCGCGTACAGCAAGGCGGTCAACCCCCCGGTGGGACGATACTGCGCGCGAGGCTCCGATGTAATCTGGCTTGGCCAGTCGCTGTACAGCGCCCGAGGCTTGACGTTGGCGTCTTTGGAAAGCAGCAGCTTGACCATCTCCCCCGCATTTTTTGTGGCCGTAGCAGCCCACATCAGCGGGGTTTGATTGTGAAACTTTTCAACCACGTTTACATTGGCGCCGGCTTTGATTAGCATGTCGACGATGGGCAGTTCCCCGGTCTTGATCGCCAGCATCAATGCCGTCTGACCGTCCTCGTTGGCGCCCTCCGGTCCCGCACCGGCATCCAGCAGCGTTTTCACCATCCGGGCGTCCGCCAGCATGGCGGCTTGGGCGATAGGAGTAGCTCCGAACTCGTTACTGACATCCAGTTTCGCCTTCTTCGCGATCAGCGCGTCGAGCAGCTCATAGTCCACCCGGTAGACGGCCCAGTGGATCGGGCGGGTGCCGTCGGGTTGCGCCTCATTCACATCCGCGCCCGCCCGAATCCGATCGAGTGCCGTCTTACGGTTTCCGGCTTGAATGAGACTGGCGAGAGAATCCGGCTTAGTCTGCGCCAGAACCGGTGCAGCGACCGCGATTACACAGAAGACGGCGACAATGAAGCGTTTCACATCCCTCCTAAACCACATTGGGATCCAGCTTGTTATGGTGCCCCCACAGACCCTTGGCCGCATCGTACAGGAATTTTTCCGGATCTTTCCACGTCCGAGTCAGGCCCTTCAGAACGCCCTCCTCCAACATATCCTTCGGGCCGTCGCCTTCGCGGACCAATTTCCACAGGCGCGCCCGGACTTCCTCCATCAGGTCGCGTTCGGCCTTAAATTCGGCTCGGGTCATGACCGGGCCATACGCGGGCACGATCCGGGTCTGCTCATTACTGAGCCGGAGCAGGATATCCATAGCGTCCACGCGGCCGCCGATCCACCCTCCGGTGAAATAATCGAGCGCCGGATCGCGCAGCGGCGATGCCACGTCGCCCACCGCAAGAACATTCGCTGTCTTGAAGAAGACGTAAATGTCGCCGTTGGTGTGGGCCAGCGGCAGGTAGCCGTAGTCGATCTGCTCCGCACCCGCTTTTAAACTTCCAGTGGTCTGAAAGGTTTCAGTGGGGCGGGCGGCTTTGGGACGGGCTTTTTCGTAGCGATCTTCGGCCGGAATCCAGTAGTCGGACGACATCCATTGGCGGGTCCGCTCGTGCGCAATGATCTTCGCCCCCGCCGCCCCGAACACTTCGTTGTTGCCCGTCTGATCGGTGTGATAGTGGGTGTTGAAGAGCGTTTGTACTTTGGAATTCGGGCCCGAGTTCTTGAGCGCTGCCATCACCTTGTCGCCGGACTTCGGCGCGCCACTGTCCACAAGCACGAGCTCATCTCCAGCGGAGAAAGCCAGCACATTAGAGCCTCCTCCGTCCAGCAGTGCCAACTTGTCCGTAAGACGGCGAATGCTACCAACGGCCTCCTGCCCTTTGAGAATCCAGGGGGATGCCCACAGGGTAAGCGATCCCGCCGCGGCACTCTTCAAGAATTGTCTTCGCTCTATTACGCGATCCATTTGGCTCACCAAAAACAGATCTTATCTTAACAGGGTACAACCAGGGTACTACGTCGGAACTCAGAGGCGCTCCCACTCCTCCCGTGTAATTCCGGCTTGGCGGAGGATTAGCGCGAGTAAGTTCTTGTCCGCCTCGCCACGATGCGGGTTCGGAAGCCTCACTCTTAGTTTCTCTTTAACCATATACTCGTGACTGCCTCCCGGATACGGCCCCTCGAATCCAGCGCGGCGGAAATAGAAGATGAGATCGATGCGTTTGATCGGCCCAAACGGCGGCATCAGGCGGATTCGACTGGCACTCGAATCTCAATCCCATCGATTGCCGGGATGGGGTGATGCATTGATACTCCCAGAAGCAGCCAGCCTTCGAGGACGGACTCTAGTTCTTCACGGCACTCTTCCAGCGTGCCGGCATTCGCCCACACTCCCTGGAGCTCGGGAATCGATCCATAGAAGGAGCCATCGTCTTCCAGGATTTCGTACTTGGCGTGCCGCATCGCGGCCTGTACGTACTTCGTCAGCACCTTTTTCCATTCTACTTCGCGAGGATGTGGCTCGTCTTCCAGAGGTGGCATCATTCTCCGAGCGCCGAACGGGAGTATCCATCACATGAACACCGTCAGCGGGCAGCTAAAGGAGCTGGTAATCCTATGAGCCATCAGCTAGGCGCGGGCCGCGGCCCAGCGGTGGGGCAGCAAGTCATCAAGCTGCCGAATCGAGCACTCCCCAATGCGCGTGAGCACGTCCTGGAACCAGGCGAACGGGTCCACCTT
>Ga0209517_10008841_pt1 | contig 11693 bp, 12 predicted proteins | sample PeaSoiMetSII2010_FD_187695 | JGI IMG/M metagenome (GOLD analysis project Ga0209517, IMG submission 187695) | Peat soil microbial communities from Weissenstadt, Germany - SII-2010 (SPAdes) (version 2) | ecosystem: Environmental > Terrestrial > Soil > Wetlands > Peat | place: Germany...
ATCAAGCCGCACTTCGGTGTACGGCACCCACCGTTGAGGAGCGGAGCCGGAGCAAACTGCCCGAGCATTACCGCGGGCACGATCTCGGCCGCTGAAGGGCCTGACCGGAATTATTCTTGCCGTGACTACGAATTCTCGGGAGTAATTTCCCAGAACCGTATCTGGACAACTATGCGATCGCCTCACTTCCAATCCCATCAAACGTTGTCCCCGCTGCGGAGCTGCGATGAAGATCGGCCCTAACCTCATCGGCAGCGAACTCACGACGATTGAGACCGATAAACGCCGTTGTGACCCGGATGACGCGATGACGCCACGTGGCTGCGTCGGCGTGTCCGAAAGTGGGCCGACGTGTCTTTGAACGACGCAATGCGCTCGCGGCAAGGTTATGCTTCCTTGCGGGCCGCGAAAGAGCTCAATTCCCGGCAAACCTCTGCTCCCAGTCCTACAAAGCTTTGAGTAAAGTGACAGGCCTACTTATTCTTCTGCCGATCGCGCGAACGGAGGATGCCGTAACAGCGCGGAGGCAGTTGGTGTCCGCAGCCTTCGTCTGCTACAACGACTGGGGAGGCTATATGCCCACATTTTGCGCTCGATGGCCCGACGGCAGCTTCTCGATCGTTGGCGCTGATGATGAAACCGACGCACTCATACAGCTTGATGAGCTGGGCGACGAGCCAGCCGAGTTATGGCCCATGGACTCGTGCCTGCTGGACTTCGATCTGACTGACGAGGGCACGTTCCGGTTGAAGCAGTTTGGAGAGCAGACCGGCCCCGAGATCCTGGAAAGAGGCTATCCAGTGCTCAGTAAGACACTGGAGAGCGAAGCATTCGCCGAACATGTAATTGAGGGTGGGGCCGATCCTCAATATGATTCAGCAGCAACCGAGGTCCTTCGCAAGGCTGTGGAATCCGAACGTGATCGTCTGAAGGATTTCCAGCGTACCTCGGCTACTACAGAACGCGGCAAAGACCTTCAACGTGAACTCGGTGGTTCTGGAGCCTACGTTGACGCCATCGTCGAGCAGGCCGCTTCCAAACGCCTCCGGCGATGCGAACCCGGGAAGAAGAGCAAACCAAATTGAGCAAGATCGGAACTTCTACGGCGGCCTGGCGAACACTGACACCAGGAAAGAGGGCCATTCTGATCCCCGATTAAGTGTCCCCCGTTGCTCGCCCGGACGCGGACCACGCCACGCTTCCTCCAACCCTATTTTGGCGACCGCCAGTCTGATTGCTGGTGATATGGGCTGTTGTTATCAATATGTATGGTCCGCCGCAGAGTTGCAAGCGAAAAACCGAGAAAGACAGTTTGGTCTGCGCCAATGTATTCGGCCTTTAGTGGAGTCAGCGACTCCTGGCCATGATGGGTTCCGCCCGCTCTCTTCCCTATTAGCTATATGGCCTCAAAAGGGCCTCTATTGATATCAGGTTTGGAAAGCGCCGGATCGACCGTTGTGCCATCTCAAGTTATCCGCCAGCAGACCTGGCATGAAAGCATTGTTCTCCGATGATTCTTGCGTACTGCAAACTCTGGCCACGACGACTGGAGACTGACCAGCGCCCAAGTGCGGTTTGCATTGGCTCCCTTTCCCTTCTTATAGGGAATCTTCGGAACGGCCCGGAGCCGTCCAGGGCGCGCCGGTTTTGCGCGGCGAAGCGAACCCTGGACAGCGAGGACCGTTCTGGAACATAGGCGTGAAGGGAAAGGGAGCACGTCAGCATCACGTCTAGGTTCCGGTCGACGCGACCAGAACCGGAGCTCGATACGTCTCGTTCTTGCATAAGACCGCCCAGGCCATCCGGACTAACTTGTTCGCCAGCGCTACAATCGCCACATTCTGGTGAGTGCGGGCCATCAGTTGATCTAACCAGCAGCGCAGTCCGGCTGCCTGTTTGCTTCGGTGCTGCATCACAGTTCTCGCTCCTTGGACGAACAATCTTCGAAGATACACGTTGCCCCGTTTGCTGATACCGAGCAACTTCTGCTTACCGCCCGTGGAGTACTCGCGGGGAACCATCCCCATCCAAGCCGCCAGATCTCTCCCTCTCCGAAATCCGCTTCCGTTGCCGATTGCTGCGACCAGAGCGGTTGCGGTCACCGGGCCTACGCCGGGAATGGAGGTGAGTCGCCGGCAAGCCTCATTCTCTGTCGCCGTCTGGTGAATCACCGCGTCCATCTGTTCGATGCGTGCCGTGAGCTGATCCATTTCCAGCCCGAGCTGAGCCAGCAGCACCCGAAAGGAGTCCGACAACCTCAGCATGGCATCGGCCAGGATCCCAGGAAGCGCCTGATTTACATAACTTCGTCCTTTCGGCAGGGTCAGCCCACGTTCCAGAAGAAGGCCGCGGATCTGGTTGACCACAGCGGTTCTTCGCATCACCCAACGCTCGCGCACACGATGTACGGTCTGCAGATCCAATTGCTCTTCGGTCTTGATCGGCACAAAACGCATGTTGGGCCGCTGAACGGCTTCAGCGATGGCCTCCGCATCGATGTAATCGCTCTTGTTCGTCTTCACGTAAGGCTTGACATACTGCGCTGGCATCAATCGCACGTCGTGGCCTTGCTCGCGCAGCGCTCGCCCTAGAAAATGCGAACCACTGCAGGCCTCCATTCCAATCCGCTGGACGCGTACGTTCGCGGTGTACGCCAGTAACTGCGAGCGCGAACACCTCTTGCGCACGACTACGGTTCCGCATGCATCGACACCCACCAAGTGAAACAGCGTCTTGCCCAGATCAATCCCGATCGCGTGTATTTCCATGAGACGTCTCCTTTCTCCGCACTCTACACCTCCCTACTCCAGAGGTTCCGGCGGCGGACCATCCCATTAGCTATCTCCGGCTCAATCAATTCACTCAAGAAAGCGCGATGGCCCCGGGTGGTTTTGCGCATTTTGGCTGAGCGACACTTAGCAGAGGCGCCCGCCCCATTCAGCCCTTCGGACGCTGCCGTTTCGTGCTTTGGAGCTGGTGGGATAAACTACAACGAATCGATGCCGCTTGCCCGCTCTGCTCGGTTGGGCTCCTACGAGATCCTCTCGTCGATTGGGGCCGGAGGCATGGGTGAAGTGTATCGTGCACGGGATACGAAGCTCGGGCGTGATGTCGCGATCAAGGTCCTGCCCGATGCCTTCTCCCACGATGCCGAGCGCATGGCGCGGTTCGAGCGCGAAGCGCAGGTTCTGGCGTCGCTGAACCATCCCAATATCGCCACCATCCACGGGGTAGAAGAGAGCAACGGCGTCCGTGCCTTGGTGATGGAACTGGTGGAGGGGCCGACGCTGGCGGATCGCATCGTGCAGCAAGGACCTCTGCCTTTGGATGAAGCTCTCAGTCTGGCGAAACAGATCGCCGAGGGACTGGAGTACGCGCACGAGAAAGGCGTCATCCATCGGGATCTGAAGCCGGCCAACATCAAGGTCACTCCCGACGGCATGGTGAAGCTACTCGATTTCGGATTGGCGAAGGCCGCTGAGGAGCCAACCCCTCAGGGCAACCCCTCCGTCTCACCCACACTGACCATGCAAAGCACACAAGCTGGCGTCATCCTCGGCACCGCTGCCTACATGAGCCCGGAGCAGGCCAGCGGCCAGCCGGTCGACCGCCGCTCGGACATCTGGTCTTTCGGCGTTGTCCTGTGGGAGATGCTGACCGGCCAAAAGCTCTTCGCCGGCGAAACCATCTCGCATACCCTCGCCGACATCCTGCGCGCGCCAATTGACTTCAACCGGCTCCACGAGGCCCCCGCCTCTATCCGCGAGCTCTTGTGCCGCTGCCTCGATCGCGACCGCCGCAATCGTCTCCGCGACATCGGCGAAGCTCGCGTGGCCATCCAGAAATATCTGGCGAATCCCGCGAACGAATCCAAGGCTCCCGTTTCCGTCCGGCCTGGTTGGCTTTGGCCATCAACTGCGGCAGTGTTCCTGTTGCTGGCTGTCGTTTTCGCTTTCGTCCATTTCAGCCAAAAACCCCCGGCTCAAGAAGTTGCTCGCTTCGAAATCACCGCGCCACCAACCAGCGAGTTCACCTGTTGCATCAGCATCTCTCCCGATGGGCGCAAGATCGCGTTCACCGCCCGGAGGAGCGCAGACGTCCGTCCCAGCTTGTGGGTCCGCTCACTCGATTCGGTCGAGGCTAAATCCGTATACGGGAACTTCACAGGCACCCCGACTGCTCCCCATCCGTTCTGGTCACCGGACAGCCGCTTTATCGCCTTCAGCGCCGACGGAAAGATTAGAACGATCGAAGCGGCCGGAGGCCCCGCCCAGATCATCTGCAACACGCCGCCAATGTACTGGGGCGGAGCGTGGAGTCCTCGAGGTGTGATCATCATGGGTAGCCCTTTCGGGTTGATCCGGGTCTCGGCCGCCGGGGGCGAGCCAACGCCGCTCACCGTGTTGGACCAGTCTCGGAATGAAGTGGGCCATGAGGGCCCCTCCTTTCTGCCCGATGGAATCCATTTTCTCTATCTACGACTTTCGCGGCAGAACAAAGGGATTTATGTGGGGTCCTTGGATGCCATACCGGCCCAGCAGGACACCCGGCAACTGTTGGCTACCAACCTTCCCGCTGTCTATGCCCCTGGAGCGAGTGCCGTCGGCGGCCACATTCTGTTTCTCCGAGAGAACGTTCTGATGTCCCAGCGCTTCGATACCCGCCGGCTTGCTATTGAAGGCGATGCTGTCCCCGTCGCGGAATCCGTGGATGTATCGAATGGACGTGGAGCCTTCGCCGCCTCATCGGCCGGGACTCTCATCTATCGAAGTGCAGCGGCGCAGGGCACCAAGTCACGCCTGACTTGGTTTGACCGTAAAGGCAAAGTGGTGGGCCGTTTGGGGGATGCGAGTGAGTATCGCCCGGGGCCCTCCCTATCCCCGGACGGACTCCGCGTTGCCATTCGGGTTGGAACGTCGACTGCATCCGATATATGGCTGGTTGACTCGCGCGGTATCAGCTCTCGCTTTACATTTGACCAAACCGGGACCGCACCGATTTGGTCGCCTGATGGCAACCGAATCGTATTTTCCTCCTACGGAGAGCCGCACTTTGACCTGTACCAGAAACCCTCCAATGGCACAGGTGAGGAGGCACTTCTGTTTAAGTCGGATGAAATCAAGGTCGCGAATAGTTGGTCACCCGATGGGCGCTTTCTCATTTTTCACTCGCTCAGCGCCAAAACCGGATTCGACCTTTGGCTACTTCCGGATCCATTGGGATCTCCTACCGGCCACCATCCGATTCCTTGGCTGCAGACGGAGTTTAACGAGCGCCAAGCTACGTTCTCTCCCGACATGCGATGGATCGCCTATCTTTCGAACGAGTCTGGCAGCGATCAGGTGTATGTGCGCCCATTCATACCTCCGAATTCCCGTTCTGCGGGAGCTACTCCCTCGGCCGGAAAATGGCAGGTGTCCAAGGATGGGGCGAGTCTGCTTACGCGCCCAAAGTGGCGCTCGGATGGAAAGGAACTCTTATTTGAGAGCCTGCCCGGAAAGACCGTCATGGCCGCTGAAGTGAAACTCGCTCCCGAATTTCATACAGAGACACCGCATCCATTGTTTCGCTTGCCATCCGGGACTGTCGGATGGGATGTAACCTCCGACAACAAGCGGTTCTTGGCGGCTGTGCCGGAAACATCCGACCATGATTCTGCCGCCCCACCCGAGTCCATCAAAGTAGTGCTCAACTGGACCGCCGGGTTGAAACCCTAATTGTCCTAGCACTAATGCATGCGCCATACCCACCACTGCCGAACTCGGAAGCTGGCGAGAAATCCTCTCCTAAGGAACACTCACCGCACTCAGGCCGGAACCAGCTGGAGTCCCAACACTTTAGCCTGTACTCGGAGTCTTGCTTCGGTGCGCACGCGAGAGGCCTGCTCGTGTTTGGCAAAGACGGTTTCGTCATAGGGTTGTCGGGTGGTGAGTAAGTGATAGACGATGCGAGCCAGTTTGTGTGCTGCTGCCGTGATGGCTTTCGGGGCTCCCAGTCTGGCACGCATGCGGCGGAAGAAATTCCCAAGCCAGGACTTGCTTTTGAATAGAGCTTGGGCCGCTATGCGGAATGCCAACGCGGCGCGACTGGTCACTTTGCGGGTCCGCACGGATAGCACCTTGCCACCGCTGATATCGTTGTCAGGACACAAGCCGAGCCAGGATGCGAATGCGGACGCGCTGCGGAATTTCGAGAGGTCAGGCCCAACTTCAGCCAATAACGTGTGGGCCGTTAAAATATTCATCCCCGGAACAGCGGTGAGATCCACTCCAAGAATACGATACAGGTGTTGGCGCAGATCGAAGTTCGGTTCATTGCGGTAGGGTTTCCTGCGCCGAAGCTTGGGCGAAGATAGAGGCCGGGCGTTTACATCCACTTTGGCTGCAAACTGGTCCAGGTGTTTTTCAATCGCACGATCGCACTCCGCGATCAGTTGCTGAAAGTAACGATAGGCAGCCAGCGATTGGCGCAGCGTGAACAGGTGCTCCGGCCGGTAGTCTCCGACCAAGGATTGCACGATGGTCTCGTCCGATGCCTTAACTCTTGGGTCTTTCAATTTCGCCAGCACCGCCGGATCCCGTTCTCCGGCCAGAATCGCATCGAGGATGGACAACCCCGTCAGTCCCGTCACGTCGCTGATGACGTGATGGATTTGCAGGTTCATTTGATCCAGTGCCTTCTGCATGCGGAGGACTTGCTGTGAGGCTGTCTCAATCAGGTTTTGCCGGTGGCGTAACAGGGATCGTAAGACGCAAACCTGTTGCTCGGGCCGGAACGACGCGCGCAGCAAGCCGACCGAGTGTAGGTACTGGAGCCATTGGCAGTCCGATACATCGGTCCTACGGCCGGGGACGTTTTGGTAATACCGTGCATTGACCAGGCAGACCTCAAAGCCGCGCGCTTCCAGGATCTGAAACAGCGGAATCCAATAAACACCGGTGGATTCCATGGCCACGGTCTCAATGCCACAGCTTTTCAGCCAGTCTGCCAAACGGTGCAGATCCTCGGTAAAGGTGGCGTAGGAACGAACTGGTTCCGGATCACGGTCGGGCGGCACAGACACGAAGATCTCTCTGGCGCCAATGTCCACACCGGCTGCGTTCGGGCTCAAAAGCGGCAGGGCGGCCTTTCGAGACTCCTTACTTCTCTTCCTTCTAGACATGCTAAGATCACCTCGATTTGGATTGGCTGCGGGTGGCGGCCCAGGTTGTGCAAGCGAGGCAGTCTCCTAAACGGGATCGTTGCCGTCTCTGCCGCACAGAGAAGACAACGTCACCACTGACGTGAGCACCAGAACCCGGGACCAAGCTTGTAATCGGGCTGGTTTCAGCTCCACTGGGGAGTCGGTCTTAGCTAACCGCTGCCCGCAACTCTCTGAGATCATAACCGCTGCGTGCGCCGCCTGTTCCTTCTCGACGTGACCGGCTATTCCGGTCCAAAAGCTTGTAATTCACAATCGAAGGTCGATGGTCAAGCGCCCCGCAGAATAGGGTGACGATGTCCGCCATTATCGGCAACTATCCACCAGAGCGTTCGCATACGAGCCAGTTATGACGGGAACGAACGATAAATAGAAGCACGCGCGCTGCTGCCGCACGTGTTTGCGCACATGAGACGACTTCGCGGGGTCGGTCGGCGGAATGTCCAGGCTATAATCTCCACATCATGCTGGTCGTCCTCGGATGCGTGATCGGCCTTGCCGCCGTAATTGCAATCGCGCGCGCGTTGAAGGCACGCAGCACGCTCAACGAGAATCGGAGGATGCGCAATTATCTTCGGCGGATCACGTCTGACCGGAACCCAGATTTCTGAAACCCGAGCATGGCCGGCGGGGTATTTTTTTCCCGCAGTCGGGCGTGGAAGGGACGCGGCGTTCGAGCATGGGATGACGGTTAGGGGCCCCTGCGTGCGACCCTTCCCTCGATGGTCCAGCTCCTGCTGGAGATCTGGAACACGCCGACTCCTGCCATGGCTAATGCAGCTCACCAAGTTAATCAGAAGAAGCACCGAGCGGAACTATATGGCTAAAGGTGTTAAGATCGGCGGCGTGAAAAGGGGACTCAGCCGGCGGCAGTTGCTAGGGGGAATGGGGGCGCTGGTGGCGGGCGCCACGCATGGACAAATCCGCGTGCAGCGGAAGCCGAAACCTTTGCCGACGGGCGCCGTAACCCATGATTGGGCGGCGTTTCTCGGGCCGTTGCACAATGCGGTGTCGACGGAGACGATGCTGAGCCGAAAGCTCCCGCCATCGCTGGTGTGGGAGTTCGCCAAAGGGACTGGCTATGCGTCGCCGGCCGTCGCGGGCCAACGCCTCGTGTTCCTGCATCGATTGGGGGAAGAGGAGATCGTCGAGTGCCTACACCCGGAAACGGCGTCGCGCCAGTGGCAGTTCCGATATGCGACCGCGTTTGAAGACCGGTACGGATATAACAACGGTCCGCGGTCGAGCCCGGTCATCGACGGCGAGAGGGTGTACACGGTTGGGGCTGAAGCGAAACTGCATTGTCTGGAGCTTGGATCGGGGAAGGTCGTCTGGAAACGGGACCTGCGCGCTGATTACAAGATTCCGCAGGATTTCTTTGGCACCGCATCAACCCCGTTGGTAGAGGGTGTGTTGTTGATTGTCAACGTGGGAGCGCCGGGTGGGCCGTGCGTAGTGGGGCTGGACAAAGCGACGGGCCGCGAAGCATGGCGCGCGGGCAAGGAGTGGGGTCCAAGTTATGCGTCACCGGTTCCAGCCGTGGTGTACGAAAGGCGGCGGGTGTTTGTGTTTGCGGGAGGCGAGTCGAATCCGCCAACAGGCGGGCTGATGTCGATCGACCCGGCCACGGGCAAGGTGGATTTCACGTTCCCGTGGCGGAGCCACAGCTATGAGTCTGTAAATGCGTCGTGCCCGGTGGTGTTCGATAACAAGGTGTTCGTTTCGGCGAGCTATCGTACGGGAAGTGCGCTTGTGGAGGTGCGGCCAGACTTCACGCCCAGGGTAGTGTGGACGACGCAGGATTTTGGGCTGCACTTCAACACAGCGATTTACCGGGATGGTTACCTCTACGGGTTCGACGGGCGCAACGAGCCGGACGCATCGCTGGCGTGCGTGGCAGCGGCAAGCGGGAAAGTCGTGTGGCGAGAGACTCCGGAATGGACCGAGACTTATGATGGGCCCGGCGGGTCGGGCCAACAAGTCCAGGGAACGTACCGCGGCTCGCTGCTAGCGGCGGACGGACAGTTCCTCTGCCTAGGGGAACGGGGGCATCTGCTATGGATGGACCTGACACCCAAGGGATACAAGCAGGTGTCCCGGACGTGGCTGTTCGCGGCACGAGAGTCGTGGGGACTTCCGGTACTTAGCCGGGGTCTGCTTTATGTTGTGCAGAACACTCGGGACATCTTGCAGGGGACAAATCCGCGACTGCTGTGCTACGACCTAAGGGCGTAGAGCCATGAGCGCAGACCAAGTTTCACTCCCACCGGTCTTCATAGATCTGGCGGATGGGATAGGTCCTGTTGTGGAGCATTAACGTTAGCCATTTCTGCTACATCCCGGAGACTGCCGGAAGGGCGCACGTCCTAGTGGACGGGTTGACGATCATGCGCTCGGCATCAACTACTGGGATGTGGCGTCGGCAGATCTGGTTTTTGGGTAGTGAGTCAGTTTGAAAAGCCGTAGCCTAATCGAGCCGCCCTGTAGAGAAGACTCTTAGTGCCCAAGTAGGTCAAGTGGGCATCATTCTCGATAATCCCCTGAGACATCAGCTTGAAGCGCTCTGTGAAAGTTAGTGGTTCCGCAGAGCATTCCGCCAACATTGTGGCCGTTCTCTCCGCCTCGACAAAGTAGGTTCCCAGGGCAGCGACGCAGTTTGCATGCATCTCCATGAATTCTGTGTGGTTCATTCAACGCCAACTTTCCTTGACATACCGTTCTCGGATGGAAATAAGCGTATGGCTCGATGCTTACATACGCTTATCCTTAGGAACGAAAAGGTATACCCCTCCAATGTGCGCCAGCTGATCGGTTGTGGCACCAACGCCGATGGCTGGGCACACTGCACTGAGCACATGATGCTCGATGAAGGCTCCGGGTTCGGCGATCTCGAGGCGGCGCCTTAGGCAGTTGTAGGATGCGCTGCTGGGTAGTGCGCGCTATACCGGTGCCATCGAAATGCATACCGGCAAAATAAGGCTCGAACTGAGCATCGATTCCTTTGTGAAGGGAGATGTTGCCCAGGCAAAGCAATTTATGAACCGCATTTTCGGGTGCGGCTTCAATCCTCTCATCTTCAGGTATCTGCGACGGGATCCGAAAATGCGCGGGACCCCCAACAGCCTGCCACCATTCGCTGGGTCGTTCCTCAGTTGTTGTTGATTTCGACCCGGATGGTCTTGGGCTTGGCGACTTCCTTCTTCGACAGCGTGACGGTCAAGACGCCGCTTTTGTACTCGGCCTTAACTTTGTCCACATCCACGCTATCGGGCAGCGTGAAGGCGCGCACGAAGGAGCCGTAGCCGCGCTCGATCCGGTGGTAGCCCCTGCCGTTCTGCTCCTGCTCGAACTTGCGCTCGCCCTTCAGCGTCAGGGTTCCATTCTCCACCTGCACATCGATGTCTTTCATCTCAATCTCCGGGACATCGGCTTTCAGCACGAGCTCATGCTCGGTTTCGAAAATGTCCACGGCGGGTGCCCAGGGACGGTTGGAAGGTTCGCTGAACAGACGGGAGACGCTGTCCTGAAACAGCCGTAGGCCGACCGGGAACTCATCCAGTTCAGTGGAAGGGGAAAATCTCATAAGGGACATGTCAACCTCCTAGATTGTGGTGGGCTAAGAGAGGGAATCTCAGATAACCTGACTTAGTTCAGATCATCTTAGAAGTGGGCGGGCGTGCTCAGGTCTTAACTATTGTAAGTTAACTAAGATTGGTTGTCAAGACAATTACTTAGGTGACTTAGGTCGGCCTATGCCGCCCACGCCTCCGGCAGCTTACAGGTTTTTGTGCGAGCGGTTCCGGACAGAGGCGGCAAGTGACAGATTTCGACTCGTGGCGGCATGTATCCCGTGTGGTCGCGAGCCGGGCACGAGCTGTTTTTTCAGGCCCCGGATGGCCATGTCATGACGGCTGCGTACACAGTAAAGGGCGATTCGTTTCTGGCCGATAAGCCGAGGATGTGGTCCGATCAGCGGGTGAGTCTCTTCTATCCGGCGCCCGATGGCAAGCGCATCGTGGCGCTGATGCAGGAGACTAGAGCCAGAGGGGCGCAAGAGGCGCAGAACCAGGTTGCGTTCCTTGAGAACTTCTTGGACGAATTGCGGCGGAAGGTGCCGGTGGGGACGTAACTGCAAACTGCTTACATCCGAATTCTCAAGAAAGCCCCGTTCTTAGGTGAGTTGGCAAGATAGTGTCCGAGTGTCGGGCACTCGGAAGGTATGTCGAGCTGGCGGTCCCCGACCTGATCCTTCGCCTTCGCGGCCTCAATGCTCTGCCATTGCATGTTGCTGGGATCGTCGGCGCCGCCGCGCTTCAGGGGCACCACGTGGTCCACGACATATCCGGGGCACGCGCCGGCATTCTTGCCGGTAGATGGACACGGGTTTGAACGCTGGAACGCCCGCCGCTGCGCTGGTGACCCAAAACCCGAAAATGAGACAGCCGGAAAGTTGAGAGTGGCAGCCGGATGTGGTCCTCTGGACGAAAGCAGA
>Ga0209517_10008844_pt1 | contig 11689 bp, 8 predicted proteins | sample PeaSoiMetSII2010_FD_187695 | JGI IMG/M metagenome (GOLD analysis project Ga0209517, IMG submission 187695) | Peat soil microbial communities from Weissenstadt, Germany - SII-2010 (SPAdes) (version 2) | ecosystem: Environmental > Terrestrial > Soil > Wetlands > Peat | place: Germany: Weissenstadt...
GTCCGATGAAATAGTTCACGCGCGCCGAAAGCGCTTCGCGCCCTTCGACGCTGGCGTCGCCATTCGCGCCGAGATATCGAATTCGAAGTGCTGAGCCCATGCCGGCGGCCTGGCTGGCACTCTTGAGCGCGCCCTGACCCGGACGCGCTCCGGCGACCGACAGTACGGCCTGTTCAGTACCGATGAAGAGGGTGGAAGATGCTCCGTGAGCCAGGAACTTTACGGCAGGATCGGATTGCCCGGCATTGCGCTCGAAGACCAGCGGGAGTTGGCGGCCGCCGATCGCGCCCGGTCTTGATGCGGGCCGCGCCGCAGCCGCCATCGTCGGCGCCGGCTCGCGATGTCGCGGAGGCGGACGCGGCATGAAAGCCCCAATGGCGGCGCCGAACAGGACTGCCCAAACCTTCAAACCGGGCCGAAACACGGATGTGTCATCTCTTGGGCCGGCGGCTCCGTTTATTCGGCAAGCCCTCACTCGGTTGGTTGTTGGGTTGGGCGGATCCGGGTTGTTCGCGTTCGCGAATGGTTAATTGTTCCTCGGGATCGGTGCCGTGATATTCGCGTCCCGCCGGCTCCTCCATCTCCTCGGGCCCGGTCCATTGGTGATCGTACGGCGGAATAGTGATTCCTTCACCCCAGCCGCCACTCGCGCGATTGCGTTTTTCCTGGCATTCGACGCAGTACGAAGCGAAGGGAATCGCCATCAGGCGCTCGACGGGAATGGCTGCGCCGCATTGAAGGCAGCGGCCGTACTTGCCGGCGTCAAGGCGTGCAAACGCTTCATCGAGGTACCTGAGTTTCTCCTCTGCGCGCGCGATCAGTCCGGCATGAGTTTCGATCTCCGCGGTCGCGCGCGCCGAATCCATCTCGTCGCCCGGTTCCGACTCGGACTCCTGTTCCTGATCTCTGCGGAGGCTCTTGATTCTCTGACGGGTCTCGTCCTGGAGCCGGATCAGCAGTTCTCGAAGCAGCTCGCGGCCGTCCGTGCGATCGATCTTTGATTCGCGACTCATTTTGGCACTCTTCGATATCCGGTGCCGGGTTCAGGCGCAAGCGCAGGAGCGGGATCAGCACGCACTCGGGCGGTCAGCGAGGTCAAGAGAACAACTGTTTGAGGGCTTTGCTGATCTGATCGAGGCCCGGCTTCGCCTCGCGCTCGAACTGGCTCAACTTCTCCCCAAATCGCTTGCGATGCCCGGCAAGCTGCTGCTGCACACGGCCGATTTTCTCCGTTAGCTGCTTCTTTCGCTCTTCGAAAGCCGCTCCGCTGCGGCTCGCTTCTTCCTTCAGGCGAGCGGTGGCGGCTTCCAGTTCAGTATTCAGCGCATCGCGCGCCTGCGCGTATTCCTGCATCAGCGTTTCGGCTGCGACGTCAATCTTGGGGCGGGATTTGGCGAGCAGCTGGTCGACTCGGTTCTCGAAGTGGTGAAGCCCGGTGCTGACCCGTTTCCTTTCAGCTTCGAGAAGATCGGCACCCTCCGCCTTGCCCAAGCTGATTTGCACCTTGAGATCGTCGATCGCGGCGCCGAGCTTCTGCCTGGTCTCACTCGCGAGGCCCTGACGACGCCGGATCTCGGCCCTCAACTTGTCCAACGTTTCGCGCAAAGCCTGTTTGCTGTGCTCGATTCTTTCGGCCCGCTTCTGTTTCGTCAGGCCGAAGTGGGCGCGTAGCGCTTCGGCCCTCGACTGAAGCGTTTCCAGCGTTCTGTCGATGGAGCTTCTGACCTGCTCGATTCGTTCAGACGACATAGGTTCTGGCCTCTGATGATCGGAGAATGCGTGGTCGCGCTCAGAGTCGTCACCAGCTTCAGCAAACAACGCGCCATCCAAATTCAGGCCGCTGGAAGCGAAGCCGCGCCAACGGATGTAGCCAATCGCATCACGGCCGCATCATCGCTGTTGCCAACCGAGCCAGCAGGCGCTGGAACGGCGACCTTGGCGTGACCGAGAGCGCCGGCTCCGACCGCGATCAAGCGTCATAAGCTTGCTGCTGACGCGTTACCGCCGAAGCGCGATTCGCCGAAAATTCGGTGGTGGTTGGCATGGCAGTAGCTAAAGGTAGCGGAGGACTCAGACGGTGCCTGGTAGATTTGCCCGCGTGAAGGCAGCGGTCGCTTCCGCAGAGTCCGCCGCAGCAAGCTGGAGTCACAGCGAGGTGCAGTCATGCTTGACCTGACAAACGAGCGTCTTCGAATGGTCCGCGATCAGATTGCGGCGCGCGGGGTGCGCAATCCGGCCGTGCTCGACGCGATGCGACGTGTCCCACGCGAATTGTTCCTCCCGGATCACTTCGCTGAGTTCGCATACCAGGATACGCCCCTGCCGATCGAGGCGAGCCAGACCATTTCGCAGCCTTATATCGTGGCCCTCATGATCGAGAGCGTCGAGCCGCGCGCCAGCGATCGTGCGCTCGAGATCGGGACCGGCTCCGGATACGCGGCGGCGGTGCTCTCAGAAGTGGTGGGCGAGGTCTACACCATTGAGCGGCACGAGCAACTGGCCAAGCTGGCGAGCAAGCGGCTCGCCAGCCTGGGATACGCGAAAATCAAGGTTCTTCATGGCGACGGCACTCTGGGTTGGCCCGAGCATGCCCCGTACGACGTGATCATAGTCACGGCCGGCGGTCCGCAGGTGCCAAAGCCGTTGCTCCAACAACTGGCGATCGGCGGCCGCCTCATCATACCGGTGGGCGATACCTCACGACTGCAGCGTCTGGTTCGAGTTACGCGGACCAGCCAGGACCAATTCGATGATGAGGACCTCGGTCAAGTTCAATTCGTCCCATTGATCGGAGCCGAGGGTTGGGATTCCGGCGTCACCCGGCGTGAGCGCCCATCCACGCAGCGTAGCCGTCCCGGGACGATCGCCAAACTGATCCGCGATACCGCGACGCCGATCGCTGACATCGAGCAGGCCGACATCGGCCCGTTAATCGAGCGGATGGGCGATGCGCGGGTCGTCCTGCTCGGCGAGGCGACTCACGGAACTTCAGAGTTCTACCGGATGCGCGCCCGCATCACGAAGGAACTGATCTTGCGCCACGGATTCAACTTCGTTGCGGTGGAGGCTGATTGGCCGGATGCCGCTCGAATCAACCAATATGTGCGTCATGCTCCGGCCCGGCCGGAGCAATGGAAGGCCTTCGCCCGCTTCCCGACCTGGATGTGGCGAAACCACGAAGCGTTGGAACTGGTCGAGTGGCTCCGTGCCTGGAACGCCGAGGTGCCGGACCCCGAGCGCCGTGCCAGCTTCCATGGCCTGGACCTGTATAGCCTCTTCACCTCGATCAATGCCGTCGTCACCTATCTGGACACCGTCGATCCGGCGATGGCCGCGGTCGCGCGGCGCCGGTACGCATGCCTGAGCCCGTGGGAACATGATCCCGCGGTGTACGGGCGAGCCGTGCTCAGCGGGCGCTATCGCGACTGCGAGGCCACGGTGGTCGCGATGTTGCGCGACATGTTGAATCGGCGGATCGAATACTCGCAGCGCGACGGCGATCGCTTTTTCGATGCGGCGCAGAACGCTCAATTAGTCGCGGCGGCGGAGCGCTATTACCGCGTGATGTATTACGGCTCCGTCGAGTCATGGAATCTGCGCGATCAGCATATGTTCGACACCCTGGAGCGGCTGCTGGATTTCCACGGTCCGGGCAGCAAAGGCGTGGTCTGGGAGCACAACTCACACGTTGGCGACGCCTCGGCGACCGAGATGGGCACGCGCGGTGAGCATAACGTCGGACAGCTATCTCGCGCACGGTTCGCCGAGTCGGCATTTCTGGTCGGCTTCGGTACCGACCACGGAACGGTCGCGGCGGCCTCGGACTGGGATGGACCGATGGAGGTCAAGCGGATACGGCCGTCTCACGAATCCAGCTACGAGCGGCTGTGCCACGACTCCGAAGTCAAGGCTTTCATGTTGCATCTTAGAGACCCGGCGAGACAGGCGGTTCGCGACGAACTGGAAGCTGCGCGTCTCGAACGTGCAATCGGCGTCGTGTATCGGCCCGAATCCGAACTCGCGAGCCACTATTTCCAGGCCTGCCTGCCTCGACAGTTCGACGAGTACATCTGGTTCGATGAAACCCGTGCCGTCTCGCCACTTCCATCGGTCGCCGCCCCTGGTGTGCCGGAGACGTTTCCGTTCGGGGTCTAACACGTAGATGGCAGCGACGATCACGAAGGTATTGAGCAAGCTCGACTGGATGCGCGAGCAACGCATCTGGCCCAACGGGTTGCGATACCTATGGACCGACGCTTTCGGCGTTGTCCTGTTGGTTTCGCTCTATCACGAACTGGGGCGGAACGAGTTCCTGGATGAAGCACAGGGGGTGGTCGCCGAGGTCGAGCGCGTTCTGGGACGCCGGCGCGGTTTCCGAATCGGCGAAGCTGCCGATCGTGATGGCCAGTACTTTCACTATCTGGCGATGTGGGTCTTCGCGCTGACGCGGCTGGGCAAGGTCATTCCTGAATATCGCACGAAAGCGATCCAGCTCGTGAAGGACATCCATCCCGCTTTCCTGATTCCGGGCCATGGCGTGCACTGGAAAATGCTCGAAGATCTAAGCGCGCCGTACCCAGGCTTCGGACTCGGCGCGCTCGATCCGTTCCATGGCTATATCGTTTACCGGCTGCTGGATGAAGCAACGCTCGCCGAAGAAATCCGGCAGATGAAAACCATCGTTGAACGCTCTTATCGCGATCTTGTGATCAATCAAGACCTCGGTATCGGGATGATGCTCTGGATGACGCGTTTCTTTCCGCAAGAGCGTTGGGCGCGCGTTCAGCACGATCGCGGTCTAACGATGCTTGACCAGATGTGGATCGATCCGCCCGGCTATTTCTGCCGCGAGCCGGGAGCGTATTCGGTCAAATTCGCGTTCACAAACTTCGGCGTCTCGATCGGCCTGCAGGCCGTTGAGGCGTGGCCCGATCGCGTCGCACGATTGAATTCGTTCTTCGAAACCTACCGGTCGGGAGACGAATACGATACCGATGCGATTACGCACGTGATGGCGTGCGTGTCATCTTTTCCGGGCGAGTTCATACCGCATAGCGCCAGTGGCTAGCCGAGCCACGAGCGATGCGGGACCTTTCTCCGTTGGTACCAGAGCCGCGCGCCGATAAGCTTGAAGGAACGCGGTTTTGGCCGGACGTGAGGAAGTTTGCGAGAAAAGCTGATGTCGCGGTTCTCTGATGACGCTGCGGCACCCGAGCGCGCAGATGGCGGCCTGCATCTGCTCGAGTGGGCTCGACGCCGAGTGCCGGGTTCGCCCGCCGAGAGCAACGCGGTGCGCGATCTGCTCGACGGAAAGAGCGACGCTGAGATCGCCGCGCGTCGCGGACTGCCTATCGCGGCGATCCGGGGCCTGAGAACTTTCTATGATGACCTGGGGCATGAGACCGAGGTCTGCGATGGAACCGCGTGCCATTTCGCGGGAGGAGCACAGTTGGCCGAGCGGTTGCGCGGGGCCGGCTCGGTTCGCACAGTGCGTTGCCTTGGACACTGCTTCGCGGCGCCATCGTTTCGTCGCGGCGACTCGGTCTTCATCCGTCCTCCCGCTCAACCCATCGCTGAATGGCTGAACGCGGTCGGGGCCAGTCCGCCACGACCCGCTGAGTCCGGCGCTATACCGCGCATTGCGATGGCGGATCCGCCTGTCGTCCTGCGCAATCTGATCGGCTCCAGAAGCCGCCCGCCGCTCGACGAATACGACCTTCCCGACGGCGACACGATCCTGTCCGCTCTCGAACACACGCGGCTTCGAGGCCGTGGTGGCGCCGCTTTTCCGACCGCCGCCAAATGGCGCGCAGCCCGTGACGCTCCCGGCGTCGAGCGTTATGTCGTCGCCAACGGCGACGAAGGCGATCCGGGTAGCTATGTCGATCGGTTGCTGCTCGAAGAGGACCCGCACGCGGTGCTGGCGGGAATGCTCGCGTGTGCCCGGGTTATCGGCGCGCGGCATGGCGTCGTCTACATCCGAAGTGAATACCCGCGAGCGCACCAGGTGATGCAGGCCGCGATCCGCGAGGCCCGCGACGCCGCGTTGCTCGGAAATGAGTTCGATGTCGAAGTCGTCTCCGGTGGTGGCTCATACGTCTGCGGCGAGGAAACCGCGCTCCTCAATTCGATTCAGGGTTTGCGCGGAGAGCCGCGCGCGCGTCCTCCGTATCCGGCTCAGCGTGGACTTTGGGGCAGCCCGACCGTGGTGCAAAACGTCGAGACGCTGGCGATCGTCCCATGGATCACGCGCACGCGCCAAGGCAGCGGTACCAAGGCGATGAGCCTGTCCGGAGCGGTCGCCCGGCCGACAATCGTCGAGGTCCGACTGGGCACGCCGCTGATCCAGGTGCTCGAAGAAGCCGGCCAAGGCCCTCCGACCGGGCGGCGCTGGAGAATGGCGCTCGTCGGAGGTCCGATGGGCCGCGTTGTTCCCGCCTCGCGCTTCGACACTCCGCTTTCTTTCGATTCCCTTCCCGGGATGGGGCACGCGGGGATCGTCGTCCTCGATGACAGCGTGTCGCCGCGCGCGCTGGCGGAGCACCTCTTTGCCTTCGCCGCCGTCGAATCGTGCGGCAGTTGCACCCCGTGCCGGGTCGGAACTTCGCTGCTCGGCGGAATACGCGAGCGAGCCGTCATGGAACGCCTCCTGGCAACGCTGGAGATGGGGAGCCTATGCGGCTTCGGTGCCGGAGTTCCTCGACCGATCCGCGATTTGCTCGAACACTTCGGCGGAGAAGTCCTGGAATGATCACCCTGAACCAGCGGCGAGTGGAAGCAAGCGGAACGCTGCTCGAGACCTGTCGCGCCGCGGGCATTCCGATCGCCGCACTCTGTTACGATCAGCGTCTGTCGGTTGGCGGGCATTGCCGCTCATGCCTGGTAGAGGCGGATGGCCGCTACGTCGCAGCCTGTTCCACACCTGCATTGGATGGAATGTCAGTGCTCACCGATTCTGCCGAGCTGGCCGCATATCGGCGTGACCTCGGCGAACTGATGCTCGCCGAATCTGCTCCACTCGGAAGTGTCGAAGCGGAGCTGTCGGCTTGGGGTACCACCGGGCAGCACTACGCATCGCGGCGTCAAACGGCGCCCGTCGATACCAGCCATCCGTACCTGCGGATCGACCTTGCGCGCTGCATCGTTTGCCGGCTGTGCGAGCGGGCCTGCGCCGAAGTTCAGGGACAATTCGTCTATGCATTCGAAGGGCGCGGAGCCGGGGCCCATCTGGCCTGGGGAGTCGAGAAATTTGCGGACAGCGACTGCGTAGGCTGCGGCGCATGTGTAGCGATCTGTCCGACGCACGCGTTAAGCGACGTCGATTGCGAGCGCGAGCCCGCGAACGCGCGCTCCGTGCGCACCACCTGCGGCTACTGCGGCGTCGGCTGCCAGCTTGAGGTGCACGTGGACGCAGATCGTGTCGCGCGTATCGAGGGTGCTCACGACGCGGCCGTTAACCGCGGGCATCTGTGCGTGAAGGGCCGCTACGCCCACGCCTTCGCCCGCCATCGCGAACGGCTGACTGCTCCGCTCATAAGGCGCAACGGCCGGCTGGAACCGGCGTCATGGGACGAAGCGATCGGCCTCGTTGCGGGCGAGTTTCTGCGCCTGCGAGCGTTCAGCGCCGGCCTTTCGTCGTCGCGCTGCACCAACGAGGAGAACTACCTCTTTCAGAAATGGTTTCGCGCCGGCCTCGGCACCAACAACGTGGACTGCTGCGCGCGCGTCTGCCACGCCCCCTCGGCAGCCGGAATGCGCGCGTCGTTCGGTACCGGCGCCGCGACCAATTCGTTCGCCGACATCGAAGGGGCCGACCTGCTCCTGATCGTTGGTGCGAACGTGACCGAGGCTCACCCGATTGTCGGGGCTCGGATCAAGCAGGCAGCATTGCGCGGCGCGACGCTGATCGTGATCGATCCGCGCAATACTGAAATAGCGGCGATGGCGGATCTGCATTTGCAGGTGCGCCCTGGCGCGAATGTTCCGCTCTTCAACTCGCTCGCGTGTGCGATCGTCGAGGCGGGACTGGTCAACCGGGCCTTCATCAACGATCGCGTGGAGGGATGGGACACATATGAGCCGCTCATCCGCCGGCAAGCGCCGGAGGCGGTGGCAGCGTTGACCGGAGTCGCGCCGGCGATCGTGCGCGAGGCGGCGCGTCGTTACGCCACTGCCCGATCGCCAATGATGTTTCACGGGCTGGGCGTCACCGAGCACTATCAGGGGAGCGAATCCGTCAGCCTGCTCTGCAATCTCGCGATTCTGACCGGCGCCCTGGGCCGGGCTGGAGTGGGAGTAAACCCGCTGCGCGGCCAAAACAACGTTCAGGGTGCTGCCGACATGGGATGCGACCCGGGTTTCTTGCCCGGCTATCAGAGCGTCGATGATGCGGTGGCGCGCGCCAAGTTCGAATCGGCATGGGGGCGGGTTCTTCCGGCGCATCGCGGACTGACGATACCCGAAATGCACGAGGCGGCGCGGCGCGGCGAGCTGCGCGCCATGTACATCTTCGGCGAAGACGTCGCGCAGACTGATCCGGACTCCGGGCAAACGGTCAAGGCGCTCAAGAATCTTGAGTTTCTCGTCGTGCAGGAACTCTTTCTCTCCGAGACCGCGAAGCTTGCGCACGTGGTTCTCCCCGGCGCGAGCTTCCTTGAGAAGAATGGTACCTTCACCAACGGCGAACGCCGCATCCAGAGAGTGCGCGCCGCCCTGACTCCGCTCGCCGGCACGCGGCCGGATCTCGAGATCATCGAAGCGCTGATGGCCGCAACCGGTTTGCCGCAGGCCGCAGCGTCGCCCTCCGGCGTGATGGATGAAATCGCGGGTCTGACGCCGATCTACGCGGGCGTTTCTTATGCGCGGCTGGAGAGCGACGGGCTTCAGTGGCCGGTGCCGTCTCCGGACCACTCCGGAACACCGATACTCTACGAAACCACCTTTGCGCGAGGCCGCGCCCGGCTGGCGTGCGTCGAGTTCCGGCCCTCGCCGAGCTTTGGCGCTTCACTCGGACTCATCACCGGGCGTGTGCTCGAGCATTACAATGCCGGCACGATGACCCGTCGCAGCCCGAACCTTCGCCTGCGGCCGACGGACGAACTCGAAATTCATCCGCGCGATGCTGCCGCTCGCGGTATAAAAGACGGCGCGCGTGTCCGGCTGCGCAGCGTGTCCGGCGAGGCGCACGCGACGGCGCGTTTGACCGATCGCGTTTCTCCCGGTGTAGTCTTCCTGAGTTTTCACGATCCCGCGACGACCGCCAATTCGGTCACCGGCGACGTCCGGGATCGCCTGACGGATTGCCCGGAATACAAACTGACTGCGGTCGAAGTCGAACCCAGCGAACATTGAGGCAATTGTTCTCCGGCGGGAAAAATGGAACTCCGCAAAATCCACGACTACCTGTGGGAGATTCCCCGCCACGGCGGCATGCTGGTGCCGGGCAGGATTTACGCCAACGCCCGGATGATGGAGGAGCTGCGCGGAGATCCCGCGCTGACTCAGGTCGCTAACGTCGCCTGCCTTCCGGGAATAGTCGGTTATTCGCTCGCGATGCCGGATATTCACCGGGGTTACGGCTTTCCAATCGGAGGCGTCGCGGCGATAGACGCCCGCGCCGGAGTGATATCTCCGGGCGGAGTCGGCTACGACATCAACTGCGGAGTCCGTCTGGCCCGCACTCACCTCCGGTACAAAGACGTTGCGCCCAAGGCCGGCCGGCTCGCCGACGCTCTATTCCAGGCGATTCCCGCCGGCGTCGGCTCGGAAGGAGCGATTCCGGGACTCTCGATCCAGGAACTCAAACATGTGGTTGCCGAGGGCGCGCATTGGGCGCTGCGCAACGGATATGCGACCAAGAACGATCTGGAGCACACCGAAGAGGGCGGCCGGCTATCGTCGGCGGATCCGGACCAGGTGAGCGAGCGCGCGTACAATCGCGGTCGCAAACAGCTCGGCACTTTGGGTTCGGGAAACCACTTCCTTGAAGTAAGCCGCGTCGACTCGATCTACGAACCCCGCGCCGCGAGCGCTCTCGGATTGGAGATGGATCAGGTCACCGTCATGATCCACTCCGGTTCCCGCGGACTTGGTCATCAGACTTGCGATGACCACTTGCGGGTGTTCGGCGCCGCGATGGCGAAGTACGAAATCAGCCTTCCGGACCGGCAACTCGCGGCGGCGCCGATCCTTTCACCGGAGGGGCAGGCGTACCTCGGCGCCATGGCAGCAGCCGCGAATTTCGCCTGGTGCAATCGCCAGGTGATGATGCATCTGACGCAGCAGGCGTTTATGGAAGCCCTTGGTGTAAGCCCGCGCGAGCTTGGGTTTTCGCTGGTGTACGATGTCTGCCACAACGTCGCGAAGTTCGAGGATCACATCGTCGATGGGGCGAAACGGCTGGTGTGCGTTCATCGCAAGGGAGCCACGCGGGCCTTCGGACCGGGCAACGCCGCGTTGCCGGAGACTCTGCGTTCCCTGGGCCAGCCGGTGCTCATTCCGGGCGACATGGGACGCTATTCATTCGTGTTGATCGGCCTTTCCGGGGCCATGAGCGAAACGTTCGGTTCTTCATGTCACGGAGCCGGCCGCGTGATGAGCCGCACACAGGCCAAGAAGGATGCTCGCGGCCACGACGTCTTCGCTGAGCTGGCGGCACTCGGCGTGATGGTCAGGGCGCAGAACCGCGCGGGAGTGGCCGAAGAGATGCCGGCGGCTTACAAGGACGTAGCCGAAGTGGTAGAGGTCATGGAGGCTGCGGGAGTTACAAAGAGGGTAGCCAGACTAAAGCCCTTCGCGGTAATCAAAGGCTGACGAGGTTACTATTGTCAAAGGCCGATTTGATCGGCTTCCAACCATGACGCGCACCGGAAAATCGGCCATCTTCGCATTCGGTTTCATGTTGATCGGCGCAACGGCCTTCGCAGGCGCCGATGCTGCAAAGGGCCGAGCCTTGTACCAGCGCTACTGCGCGTCTTGTCATGGAATCGGCGCCGACGGTCACGGGCCGGTGGCGTCCGCGTTGAAAACCCCGCCGGCGGACCTTCGTATTTTGTCGAACCGATACGGGAACCCACTGCCGGAAGATCAGATAGCCCAATTCATTGACGGGCGCGCCGACGTGCAAGCTCACGGCCCTCGCGAGATGCCGGTGTGGGGTGAACGAATTTGGGCATACGGCGAAGCCGAGGGGCAGCAACGCAAGGTGAGTCCTCGCATCGCGGATTTGGTCGCCTATTTGCAGTCGATCCAGAAAACTCAACAGCAGGCCCGTCTCGAGCAATCGCTCGACCTCCTGGACCGCCGCGTCAACCGATAGCCGCGTCGAAGTCCTCTTCGCCATGGTTGCGAATTTCTGCGTGACCGCGAATCCAGCCGTAGTTCGGCCGTTCGCGCATCCCGAGGGAGGCTCACGCGATGCTCCTGAAGGAAATCATCAACTCCAACCCAAGTGTCGCCACGCATCATCACGCTGACGCTCAACCCCGCGGTCGATCTGGCCTGCGAGGCTGACGCTGTCCAACCGACTCGTAAGGTTCGCACTACCACCGAACAGTTCGATCCCGGCGGTGGCGGAATCAACGTTGCCCGGGTCGTGAACGAGCTTGGCGGCGAGTCGCTCGCGGTACTGATGGCGGGTGGCGCGACGGGGCAGTTTCTTCGCGAACTCCTGGACCGCGAAGGCGTCGCG
>Ga0209517_10008845_pt1 | contig 11686 bp, 9 predicted proteins | sample PeaSoiMetSII2010_FD_187695 | JGI IMG/M metagenome (GOLD analysis project Ga0209517, IMG submission 187695) | Peat soil microbial communities from Weissenstadt, Germany - SII-2010 (SPAdes) (version 2) | ecosystem: Environmental > Terrestrial > Soil > Wetlands > Peat | place: Germany: Weissenstadt...
TCCTCCGATAAGACTTACACGTCGTGCGTTCTGAACATGCATGGAAGCTCATCTCCTGCGTTGGATTCTTTGCTGAGGACGACTTCACGATATGTGATTTGGGTCACAGGACAGCCCGTTTCGGGTGACTTTCGTTTGGCGCGCCTTTGCGCATCCTATTAACCGTCGAGCGCACCAGGAGGGCGCTGCAGCGGAAACCGACCGAGAAGACTTAAGTGATTAAATGACGATCGCTTAATGCGCACAGAACCGTAAATTACCCCGATTCTCGAGTTCGGTCCGGAATGCCGACGCACGCAGCATACCGCGGCGAGATCGCAATCGAGATGGCGCGAAACTTTCACCCGGATTTGCTGATCACGGACGTTGTCATGCCGGGCATCTCGGGAATTGAAGCTGCGATTCAGGTTCGCGACATGCTGCCCGCCTGCAAGGTCCTACTCTTTTCTGGCCAGCTAGCGGCACAAGGCCTCGTTAAATGGCGCGCGAACGGAATCAAGAATTCGAACTACTCTCCAAGCCCATTCACCCCGACGAACTGATTGCCAAGATGCAAAGCGTCATGTGCGTCTGAAGGGCCGCACGGCCGAAGGCATACACCTCCGAAAATAAAAGCCCTCACGTCCCCTGCATCTTCTATTCTCGGGCGCGGTCAAGGCTCAAGTCCGTCGCCTTGGCAACCTCTGCCTTGACTTCGGGCGCCGCACAACCACCGGTCCCGTCCGCGCATCGAAGCTTGTGCGACGTGGGGGCCAGGATGCGGTCGGGCCCCCAGTTTTTCTTCCCCGCGGCCCCTGCGCCGCTACCCGGCCTCTCCGGAATTCATCGAATTCCGAAGCAGCGCGCACGTCGCTCAATTTGGCCCGTTTTCCTACAGCCGCATGGTACTGACTCGAAACGCTCTACCCGTTCCCGCCGTCACAGGCGTTTTCATAACCCGTAGGTCAACTTGTTTTAGACAATGTGAGCAATTCTAAACAGTCAGCAGCTGCCAGACAGGTAGAAACTGTTTCAATCTCCCGCCCAGGGAGCCGAGTCAATCGAGGGACGGGGGAAGCCCCTCTTGACTCTCAGCTAACGGGCGTGGTGTTGTCGCAATGCTGACCTGGCTCAGCTCGAAATGATGACGTCACGCCCGTTTTCTTCAATCGCATAGAACAGGAATTCGGGGCACATGCCGGAATTGGAGTTCTGCCTTCCATCCCTTATGCATCGGTCCTAAAGTGAGCCCGGCGGTTCTCTCCTGCGCAAAGCCGCCATCACCTCAAGCGATGCAGTTTTTGAACGCCGCCTATTTTGAGCGTAAGCGTGTGGTCTTCCCCTCAGGAATCGGTTCGAGTGCAAACTCGACGATGTCGTCATGGCTCAGGTCGAGAGTTCGGTGAGGGAGAAGCGGCAGATTGTGGAGCTGACGTTTCAGCCTAGCGCCAGTGTGGCGCTGGTCGCGCGGGCACATGGAGTGAACGCCAACCAAGTGTTCAAGTGGCGGCGGGCATTTGAGAGAGGCGAGCTGGTTTCAGCAGGCGGTTAACGTTGGCAATCCATCTGCCATGTTTGATCTTGGCTGGCTCTATGAAAACGGACGAGGCGTTCCCAAGAATCTGAAGATTGCACTCGATCTCTACCGGCAAGCCGCAGCGGCAGGGAATGCAGGGGCGAAACGAGGGCTTGTGCAATTGGCTGGGAGCTAGTTGTCGGAACTCTGCCCGGCGCCAACTGACGTGCTGTCTTGGCCGGCGAAGGCTGCTTTCAATTTGACCGCAGTGCGATTGAGCGCATCTTCGTACGCGGCGGGATTGTAGTTTCTTCCTCCCTTGATGAAATCGTGGTCGGCTCCGGGATAGGTAATGAGCTCGAAGGGCGCGTTGTTGGCCTTGGCACTGGATTCAATGGCGCGCGCTGTCTCGATCAGGCAGCAATTCTCAAAATGGTCTGATTCTCCGGCGAACATCAGCACCGGAACGGACATGCGCCTGACAAAACCGGGTTGCCTGGCGGCAAAACCAGTTGCGGGGTACCAAACGATGTCCACCGCTACAAGGTCGGGCCATTCCGAGCCGAGGGCCAGCGAGAACCCGCCGCCGAGAGAAATTCCAACCAGCGCAACTTTGCCAGGCAGGGCATGCGGCGATCGCTGAGCGGCCAGAATGGCAGCACGCAGATTGCCACCCAGCGTTTTTGCGATTTGCCTGCCATCACAAACGTAGACATCGTAACCCAGCGCGGCGATGGCCTCAGAAAGGGCCTTGTCGTGCTTGGGGCCCATGATTCCGGAGACCAATACAACCACGTGACCCTTGCCCTGAGAAGGAGCAATCTCCTCCTGTGCGAGAGCGCATGGGGTAAATAGAACCGCTGCGAGTAGCGAAGCGACGAGCGGGAGCAGTCGGAGCGATGAGTTCGTCATGAATTTCCTTTCCTGGGCCGGGCGCGCTACTGGTAGTTGCCGATGAGGACGAAAGGCGCCCAGTAGTATGGGTGGGCGTAGCCGAGGCTTGAAGTTTGCGTCGACGATTGGTCGACGGGTTCTAAGCCGCGGCCGGTATTTGCGCCGGTTGCAGCGGAAGCGCCGTGCAGGAAGGCCAGCTGGGCCTGGCGCAGCGCCTCAGCCTTGCCCTTGGCGGGATTCTTGACCCAGCGATCGTAGAAGTCGCTCATGATGTGGCTGGTGCTAAGGTCGTTCACGTCCCACAGGGTGGCGAGAACGGCTTCAGCGCCCTTTTGTTGCGCAACCATGCCCAGGCTGTCCATCTCGAAGCCGTTCCGGGATTTGTAATCCTTCGCCGTGCTACAAGCCGAGAGGGTCAGCAGCCGCGTTCCGTGGAAGGTGACGGGCGAATTCTCCATGTCAGAGAGGTTCCACTCGAAACCGTTCGCGTTGCCCGCACCGTTGCCGCCCATGAGGAGGAAAGGTTCATCGCCCGTGCCGGCAATCAAGACGAAGTGGCTGGCGATGTGAACCACGGAGAATCCGCTTCCGGAGCCGAGTTCGGTCTTCAACGCGGCCAACGTGAACTTTTCGTCGGGCAGGACTTTGCCCTGCATGGAGCCGTGCGAGTCGGAAATGGAAGGATCATGTGCAACGGAGTCGAGCTCGGGAATCACGCCCGGCAGCGCCGGCATCCCGTCGTAGCTCTTCGAAAGACCCATGGCCAGCGCTTTGGGCGGATCGCCGCCTTGGATGGGCGCATCCGCGATGTGGCCGTAGCTTTCGGGGGTGAAGAGCACATTCTGGAAGCGCTCGACTAGGTAATGGTTGCCGTCGTAAAGCGCACCCATAGGCACGTAGCGCAATGCGTCGTCGAGCGACCATAAAAGAGTGGGCACGTTATCTTGCGCTCCACTTGCCGCTTCGATGGTCTTCAACTCGTCTTCAAGCGGCGCCAGGATCATGGTGTAGAGCTGGCTCAGTTGCGGTCGCGGATCGGTGGAGGGCGAGCCAATGGCTTTAAGCGCCTCGAAAGCTTTGCTGCGAAGATCGGCCGAAGAAGTAGGAAGTTCAAACTTCTGGCGCGAGTTCGCTGTGACCACGATCGCGTAAGCGTGTTCTTCGCCGAGCAGCACGCGGATTCCGATCACGTTTGGTCCGAGTTTTGCGAGCGAGCTTTGCAGGTAACTTTGCGCGGAGTCGGCAGTGGGCTGGCCCGGGGCGGACTGCTTGTCGAGTTCCGGAATAATCGTATTGTTGAAGTCATCGCCGATTGCCTTTTGCGCCTGCTCCAGGTTCGCGGCCAGCGTTTTCAACTGCTCATCGTCTGCGGGCGTGTGTGCAGGATTGGCCTCGAGCTGAGCGGCCTGGAGATTCCGTTCTTCGATGTCGCGGGCCTTCTTTTCGCGATCAGGCAGCAAGGATTCAACCTTCTGCTGGGCGGGCGACAGCTTGAGCGGTTCAATGGCGGCAGCGGCGCCCGGAGCCGAGCCGGGGACGAGGTCTTTTAGCTCCTGTTCCTTGAGTAGGTCGAGAATCTGCTCCGCTTCGCCCAGGCGCCCGGCTTCAATGAGCAGTTCGGCCAGCGTGCGATATGCACCGGATTTGGATTGCGCAAAACCCGCTTGGAGACTCTTGTCCATTCCAACGATATTCTTGCGAATCGACTGATAGGAGTTGACCGCTTCGAAGCCAAAGAAGATGGCCTCTTCAAGGTGATGCTGCTTGCGGAACCCCATCATCAAGGAGGTCTCGATGGCGCCCTCGACCTCCGGATCGCCCACAGCTTTTGCCAGGCCTAAGGCGGCGAGAGCGCTGGCCAGGGAGCTGTCGGGCTGCTGAAGCGCCGAGTACGACCAGGCGATGGTCATCAGGTCCTGGGCTTCGTTGCGCTGATCTTTCGCCTCACGCCAAATAGTCAGCGCCTGCAATTCAAGCTTCATTGCCTCTGCCGGCTCTCCCAGATCGGTGTGATCCCTACCCATGTTATTCAGGGCCATGGCTTCGCCGCGGCGGCTGCCGGTTTCACGAAAGATGGGCAAGGCCTGACTGGCGTACTCGAGCGCCTTGCGCGGCTGGCCGAGGTCGGCATAGGCCCGGCCGATGTCGCTGAGAGCGAGCCCTTCGCCGTTGCGGTTTCCCACCTCGCGCCAGATGGGCAACGCCTGGTTGTAGTAATCCATCGCGGTTTGCTGTTGGCCGAGGTCGCGATAGAGACGGCCGATGTCGTTGAGCGTCAGTGCTTCGCCCTCGCGGCTGCCGATTTCGCGCCAGATGGCCAGGGCCTGGTTCAAGGACTCAAGGGCTTTCTGCTTCTGGCCGATCTCAGCGTAGGCCGGACCCATGTCGTTCAGAACCAGAGCTTCACCCGCGCGCTCGCCACTCTGCTGGAAGATTGGAAGCGACTTCTCGAAGTACTTGAACGCTTCACGGCCCTGGCCTTCATCGGAGTACGTTCGACCCAGGCCGTCGAGCGTTCCCGCCTCGCCAATGGCACTGGCGTTGACGATGTTGATGTTGGCCGCCGCGGCAAATTTCTCTTTCGCAGCTTCGATTCTTCGTGTGAACCGGCCCGAAGGCCCGCTCGGCGCGGATTCGGCAGCGATTGAGGTGTCGGGGTTGTCGATGTCGTGCCAGATCTCCATGGCATCGTTCAGATTCTTGAGCGCTTCTTCATGTTGGCCAACGTTCTCGTACACCCGGCCGATATAGGTGAGCGCGTCGGCTTCGCCAGTGCGCTGGCCGACTGTTTGCCACAAAGGCAGAGCCTGGTTCAGATACGACAGGGCTTTGTCTTCCTGCCCCAGATCGGTGTAGACCTGCCCCATGGTATTGAAGGTCATGGCCTGGCCCAGCACACCGTTCGCCTTCTGCTCGATGGGAAGCGCCTCATTGAGGGAGTCGAGCGCTTTTTGCAACTGCCCGGACTCACGATAGACCGAGGCGAGAAGATTGAGATAGAGAAGCAACTCACGCGTCTTGTGACCGGACCTTGCCTTCGCGGCCTCCTGCTCGTACTGCGCGATGGAATCCTTGAGACTTGGGGCTTGTGCGCCGGCAACGGTCAGCAGGCACATTCCGGCTGCGAGGACGGTCACGAATCCGCTCTTGCAATTCATTTCTGATCCACTGCGCGCGCCGTCAGGGCTGCGCAGGAGTTGCCGATGGCTGCGCGGGAGTTGTCGTTGGCTGCGGCGTCGCTCCCGTCGCATCCTTGTTATCGCCTTTGTCTTCGCCCGTATTCGCGGGCTTGGAAGGATGCAGCTTGTGCATCTCCTTGGCGCCGGTACCCGGATCGACCAACACCACCTTGATGCCCGTGGCGAACATTCCGGAGCTCCATTTCATGTAATAAGTCCTGCCCTCCACGGCTTGGACTCGAATTCTCTCGGCTTGGCCCCTCGTCTGGTTGACCGCCGCGGCGCTGGACATGATGATGCTGGGTCCGTAGTACATTTTCGCCATCCCGGCAACGACGACCGTGCCCGGCTCCACCTCAGTCCAGGCATATTCGCCGTTCAGCAATGTGGCCAGATAGACGCCATTGACATAAAGATGGTCATGAGCGGCGGAGCCGACGGCTCCCCCTGGCCGGTAAATGCAGATGATCGCCTTGCCCTCGGAGGGCGCTGCCGGCATGGGCGGCATCTCCTTGGCAGTCGAAGCGGTTGGGGCAGGCGAAGCGGTTTGCTGCTGATCCTGGGCGGCTGGCGCGGCTGGTTGCTGATCCTGCGCAGCCGCAACAAAAGAACAGCAGAAAAGTAACAGCGCGCAGCAGGCCAGCACGAAGACTGCAGGTATGCGGAAAGCGCTCTTGCCGCGGCGAGTGTCAGCGACAACGCAGATCGTTCTTTTCATGGCAAGTCTCCTCGATCAGGTGAACTCCTCGGGAGTGAGGAATGGAACAGGGAGCCCGGTTGATGACAAGCGAAGGATAGTCTTCTGGAAGAACGCGTCAGTGCGCCAAATCACTTGAGCGTGTTACAAATTCGAAATACTCGCCAAGCCGGTGCATCCGCTTGTACTCTTCCAAACGCTTCGCTCATTCGGAACCGCACAGTCCTCATAAGAGCCATACCATTGACGTATGCATTGAACACATGCAAGAGGAAATCCTCGGCAGCGCTTCGTTGTCTCTAATGAGGTGTTGGATTGGATTTGGCACGGTCGATATTGAGGTGAAGCAGGAGGCGCTCAATGCCCAATTTCGACCGCTACCTTGGAGATTGACTACGCCGGCGCGGAGACGCCTGAATCCCCTGCAAAGGGCTACTGGTTTGCGCCGATGTGGGCTTGGGCACGCCAGAACCAGTAAGGCCACGGAACTGTCGGCGACTTTCTCACTTTAATGGAATCGCCCGTTGCCGCCTTTGGGAACTTCCGAAAGGGGAACAGTTGTTGTAAGCATCCACGCATCGTTTAGGTCGCGTTGATTGGTATGCCGAGGATTCTGCTCGCCCGGCTCATCGGTCAGTTCCCGGCGCGGTCTCAGGAGTAGCAACTCCTCTACGACATATCCGGCTGTGTACGTAATCTGGTGGGATTCATGCCCCAAAAGCAAACCAAATCACTTGAAGAGGCAAATCAAATGCTACGTGACACCATGGGGAGTCGGGCCGCCACGGGCCGCCAAACGATGCGCCCGCTTATGACGGAACCGATTGAGATTCTGCGCTACGCCCTTAGCGAACTAGAGCAAACCAAGTGCACTGAAGATGAAGCCCATTCATTCATTTACTTAAGGCACATTCTCAATGAGGGAATCACCTTTCTCCAGCAGAGGCGGCCACGGTCATCATCGCGACAAAGGCAGTTGATTCAGCTTTAGACATCTCGTCTCCCAACTAAGGGAAAGAGTCGGCGAGCCTACCAGCTGATCAACATTCATACAGACCTCCAATACGGATAGGCTTTGCTTGACCATGCGTTCGTGATCGACATCACGTCCCGCCTCTCAAATGGAGTGAGACTATTCTCCATTGCGTTGTTGAAAGCCTCGTCTCGCTCATGAAAGTAGCAACGAGGCAGAGAGACGGCTATTCATGCAGAACTCCTTTGTCGCCGACATCACACTCATTCAAGCTCTAGAGCAACGTTCGGTATCGGTGCCTTGTATGAGGGGACATCTGCTTTTCAAACAAGGTGAGGCACCCATCGGTCTCTATCTTCTTAAGAGCGGCAAGGCCTCAATGGTAATGACCGCAGAGGACGGGGAAGAGGTCTTGCACCTGACAGTCGGCCCAGGTTCCATCCTCGGGGTTCCCGCGGTTGTGGGAAGGGACTTCTACACTTTGAGCGCCATGGCCGGTCCCGGCGCGGAGGTCGGCTTCATTGCCCAGGAGGACTTTGAGGACCTGATACAGTCAGAACCTTCCTTGTTCCCAAAGGTGCTTGAGGTCTTGGCAGCGGAGGTACGTTCGGCGCGTCTCGCGCTCTCCGGACTTCTGCGTAAACTCAGCAAACGACAAGCATGAAGCTGAAGTGACCTAATGGGATGAACCCGCCTCGCAAGGCGAGTTGATAAGCTCGCCAACCTTTTCTGGGGCACTGGCACCCTTTTTGAGCTTGTCCTCATCCTAATGTTCGATACCGTACATTGCGGCTGCTGACAGGTTCCGTTCCGCAATGGCGATGAAGACCCCAACTGGCCCGAGGAGGAGCTTCCCTCCGCGCACGTGATGCCGGCCTTTGGCATCCTCTCCAGCTGTTTTGGAGGTGCGCTATGCCAACAATCGACAGATTGCACCAATTGGAACAAGCCTTGCAGGAGTGCCAGGCTCTGGCCCTAGCTGGGCAATTCGCCGCTTCTACGATGCATGAGATCAACGGCCCTCTCGAAGCCATTTCCAACCTGAACTATCTTGTTCGAACCAATTCCGACGATGGCGAGCAGGTGCGCAATTACTCCGGTCTGCTAGATGAACAGCTGATAGTTCTCACTTCGATTTCGCACCAGACGCTCAGCTTCTACCACTCGAAAGACACGTTGGAACCCATCCAGATCGCGCCGCTGGCAGAAGCTGCTCTCCGCATCCACCGCAACAAGATCCTCGCTAAGGAGATCCGGCTCCTGAAGAAGCTGCCGGGCGATGTGACTGTGGAGAGTTATCCGGGAGCGATGCTCCAGGTGTTCTCGAATCTGATCGGCAATGCTTTGGAGGCGCTACCCGTCAAAGGCACCCTGCAGATTCGTGCCCGGTCCATAGATGGAGAAGCGCATATCCTTTTCGCCGATAACGGGCATGGAATACCTGCCGCAATCCGACGCAGGATCTTCGAACCGTTTTTCAGTACAAAAAAGGAGCATGGAACGGGGTTGGGGCTGGCGATCACCAAAGAGATTGTCGAGCGACATCGCGGCAAGATCAGAAGCCGGACAAGCACGCGCACCGGCAGGAACGGAACTGCTTTCCGTATCTCCCTGCCCATACGGGCTCAGTCTGCTGCAGCCGCGAAATAAAGTCCGCACAGTATGCCGGATAGCAACGGTGACCGAATGCGTTGACGACGAGCTCCTTAAGCACCTCCGCAGGAATCTTCGGAACCGGAACGCGACAACAGGGAATTGATATTCCCTGTTACGTGGGTGATAATTCCCTGTTCGACGCTGCTCAAATATCGGGATTGCGCGGCCGGAACTCGAGTGGGTCCAGTGCCGTAGAGAACTTCGATGCCAGAATTTGAGGCCAGAATTCGCGAATTTCCCTGTATTTTTCCCTGTTAGCAGGGAATTCGGATCGGAGACGGGTTCGCTTCAGACTCGGCCCACCGCCATACAGTCTTTATAATCAGCAATTTACAGAGAAAATGCGAGCTATCCTCAACTTTCCGGGCAAACTCCCGGGTATCCAGCGCTGAAAGGGACCGGAGAGCATTCTCAGTCAGCAAAATTAGCGAAAGAATTCGAGGAATTCTCTACAAGCGAATTAGGCAGTCCCTTTTCGATCTGCCCCACACAGGGCCAGGAACATCTGGATCGAGTCTTTGCCATTTCACCGAACGTGCGTCTGGAAACAGGGGTTGTGGAGTGGTTCGATTTGCGCACACATCGGCGTTTTCGGGGAGTAATTCCGACTATCGCACTTAACCGGCCGTAGATGAGCGCTTTGCCCTGTTTTCGCCAGTCGAGATTTGGAGCACCAGCGGTGGATACTGTCTGATCATCGGACCGCGTTTGTTCTTTTCTGTAGCAGGATCACGACACAGGCGTCTACTGTAGGTTGAGGAGAATCGATCCATGCGTTCAAAGATGCCCCGTTTTGTGCTGGCTGGAGTTGCGTTGGGAGTTGCGCTGTTTGCTGCTCCCGGAAGCTGGGGTCAAGTTGCCGAGCACCCTGTGTTGCTGGCGCTCTCGAAGACGGATCACACGCTGTCGATCGTCGACCCAGTGACGCTGAAGATAATTGCGAAGATGCCAGTCGGGCCGGATCCGCACGAGGTGATCGCGTCAGCAGACGGAACGCGCGCGTGGGTCTCCAACATGCTGAACAGCCAGGGACACGAGTTGGATGTGCTCGACTTGGTGAACCACAAGGCGCTGCCGAGCATTGATACAGCGCCCATGGTCGGTTTGCATGGTCTGGACTTCCAGGGCGGTAAGGTCTGGTTTACGGCGCAGGGCGCGAAGGCGATCGGCCGGCTGGATCCGGCGACGGGCAAGACGGAGTGGATCATGGGGACCGGGCAGGACTTTACCCATCTGATCCGGGTGATGCCGGACGGTCAAACAATCTTCGTCTCGAACGCGCATTCAGCCAGCGTCAGCATCATCGAAAATCGTGAGGTGCCGTCTGATCCGATGCGTCCTGCTCCGCCAGGACCGGCGCGGCGCGACTGGTTCGTGACGACGATTCCGACCTCGCTGGGCACGGAGGGCTTTGATGTGTCGCCCGACTGGAAGGAGCTTTGGACCGCTGCGGCGAGCGATGGCAGGCTCTGGATCATCGACACTGCGCAGCGCAAGCTGGCTGCATCGATCGATGCAAAGCTGAACGGCGCTAATCGCCTGAAGTTCACGCCCGATGGCAAACGCGTGTTGATCTCTATCCTTTCGACGGGGGATCTGTTTGTGTACGACGTGGCATCGCGCAAAGAGGTCCAACGGTTGAGCCTGGGCAAAGGGTGCGCCGGCATCCTGATGGACCCGGACGGCTCGCGCGCGTTCGTGGGCTGCACCGCAGCCAACTACGTTGCAGTGGTGGATCTGAAGACACTGACGGTCACGAGCCATTTGGATGTGGGCGGTGGGCCGGACGGTCTCACGTGGGCGAAGCAACCGTGATGAGTCGCTGCCGGGCGACGTTCGCCTCAAGCGCATGGACCGTCTGAGACGGGTTGGGAGCCGCAGCGAGGCGATCCCAACCCTTCCTGCATTTACTGAGCGTCCACAGCAGTGCCCGCCGGAGGTCAAAGAGATCGCCACTGTCCCCTCAATGAGGGCATAGGCCTGAATGCATTAGACTAGCCGGCATTTCGACTCGCGACAACTCTTGTGTCCCTCAGAATGCGAAGACGGTGTAATGATCTCTGTCAGAGATCGGGAATGGCCCGAATTCAGGCTATTCCACTGGCGAGTAAGGCGCGTGTCTCGGTGACTACGCGGACTTGGAATTTCGGATCGCGCACGAGCGCGGAACCTTGCATGGGATGGCCGCCTTCGTCGTAGTAGACGCCGGATCGCCTGGCGGTATCAATCAGGATCTTGCTGAAGACTCGCGCGGCTCGCTTGGGAGTGCTCAAGACCTTTACAAACGGCACCAGCAACGGAACGATCACAGACGTCAGAATCTTGCGGAAAGTGCTCATGTGGTCGTGGAGGCCAGTGCTGAACATGATGCCCGGCTCAATGGCGTTGACATGCAGCTGCGGGTTTTCACGGGCGAGCGCCATCGCCGTGACGATGCTGCACTGCTTCGACGTGGCATAGGCGTCCATCCCTGGCTTGGTGGATCCGCCGGGTTGCCATTCGCCGCGCTGGCTCGCCTCGGCGGAGATGTAACGGCCGCCGCGAAAGCCGGCTCGCACAGCAGGTTTGCGACCCGGGAGAAAACTTCACCCATGTGGCCACTCTTGAGATGACGTTGAGCACATTATCGCCAATTCGCTCATCGACGGCAGATTAGTCCTGACTAGTCTTAGTGCTGTATCTGGAGCGCCCCGCGACGCAACAGTGCGCAGTTGCATGCTCTCGGGCGGGGCGCTTCGGATACAGCGACTTGAAGGAAGCCGCCCTCATGGAAGGCTATGTACTTTGAATGG
>Ga0209517_10008846_pt1 | contig 11686 bp, 11 predicted proteins | sample PeaSoiMetSII2010_FD_187695 | JGI IMG/M metagenome (GOLD analysis project Ga0209517, IMG submission 187695) | Peat soil microbial communities from Weissenstadt, Germany - SII-2010 (SPAdes) (version 2) | ecosystem: Environmental > Terrestrial > Soil > Wetlands > Peat | place: Germany...
CAAAAACCACCTGAGATCCATCTACGACAAAGTCGGAGTTTCGGACCGGCTGGAACTGGTGCTTTACGCCATCCATCAGAAGCTGCTGCTTCCCCCGGTGGGGCCTGCCGAGTCCGCGACCAACTCAAAGCCCGCCGAGTAACCTCGCTTAAGTCCGCAAGCATGGATCGCGCCCCGAGTTCCGTGCAGGTTTCTCCACGGCCCGGACTCTATCGGACGACGAACGGCCCTCTCCCCAAGAGAGAGCTCTCTATTCTCAAAGACGAAAAATGCTGTGGACTCTGGTTTGGGGCAGCAACACCGAGGTAATGGGCAGCTACAGCTTCTTTTCTTCTGGGGCAGGGAAAAGAGCGATCTGGCGCTCAGAAGCTGCCGTCTCGCGCGCCCGCACACCCCTTTTTTGCGAAAGCTCCCTGACGCGCCGATCAGGTATCACTCCGAGGACGGTGATGTCGCTTAATGCACTGCGAGGAACGAAGATTTTGACGTTATTAGAGTAAAGATCTGCGGGAGTTAGCAGAAATCCTTCCGGGCTAGATTCGATCAAGTTGCCTGAAAGAAGTCCTTCAAGTATTTCTTGATCTTTGAAGGTCATTTGAACCCAAAGGCCTGCCAGGCGGGGGCGGCTCTGGAAGAGCTTACGTTCGGACCGCTGGGAATTGCCGTCGAATTCTCGCACGAAAAAGACGCCCTTAATCTCCGCCAGAGAAACGGTCAGAGCGCGGCCTTCGCGGTCCAGCATCTCGATGGCGTTGGCCTTCAGATAGCTCGCGCTGTCAACAAAGCCTTTGATTAGTTCATGATCGAGTTTACGGACTACCACTTTCTTGTAGGTCGATTTGTGTTTGTCGGTCACGTAAGGGGCGGTCCGTGAGGAATCTGTTGTGCTGAAATGCAGCTTGGCCACGGCTAACCGCTTGTGCTAGTATAGGGTCGGAGCTAAGCCTGTCAAGGTCTTTCGGCGCAAGGTAGTGTCAGAATTCTAAAGTAGCGCCGACCGTCAGGTCGGCAAATGCCCCGACAGGTCGGGGCGCTGCAAGTCAGATTGGGGCACTACCCGGCGCGTAGTCGGAGTACAGACGCTTGAAGAAAGCTCATAATCTATTGAAAACTAACCGCTTAGGTGGCATTGCGCCCGGCTTGCCCGAGGTTGCTGACTATCTTGACTATGCCCGTGTCGAGAAGGGCCTTGCCGCCAACAGTATTTCGAATTACCGGCGGGACCTGCTGCAGTTTTGCAGCTTCCTGGTTGGCCGCGGAAAGACTGTTACGGACGCCGTCCGCGATGATGTCCGTGCCTTTCTTGCCGCCCTTTATGAGCGGGGCATGAGCGCGCAAAGTGCGGCCCGTCATCTGATTTCCCTTCGAAATCTATTCGGATTCCTGGCAGAAGAAGGCAGAATCAAAGTTGATCCGACGTCGGATGTCGAGGCGCCCAGACTGGAACAAAGGCTGCCGAGGTATCTCAGCTTCCGCGAGGTTGAATCGCTTCTGGCAAGGCCCGATGTTTCCACACCTCTAGGCCTCCGCGACAAAGCGATGCTGGAGGTTTTGTACGCCACCGGCATGAGGGTTTCCGAGTTGGTGCAGGTGCGCTGCGCGGATCTTGAATCGACCTTGGGCGTGATCCGCTGCCTGGGAAAAGGAAACAAGGAGAGGCTGATTCCGGTGGGCAAGTCAGCTCTGCGAGCCGTGGAAGCCTATCGGCAAGGCGGTCGCTCGAGCTTGTGCAAGAACGGGAACGAGCCCTTCCTGTTTCTCAACCGCCAGGGAAAGCCCCTGACGCGCGTGGGATTTTGGAAGATCCTGGCCGGCTACGGGCGTCAGGCCGGTTTTTCGACTCCCTTGACGCCGCATCTGGTCCGGCACTCGTTTGCCACGCATCTTCTCGAACGGGGAGCTGATTTGCGTTCGATCCAGCTTATGCTCGGGCACAGTGATATTTCGACGACGCAAGTCTATACGCACGTTTTGAAGCAAAGGTTGAAGCAGGTTTATCAGAGCCACCATCCTCGAGCCTGAGTTTCAGGCCCCTGGGTTTTCAACGAAACGGACGCCGCATACCCATGAGCGACTATAACTTTCTAATGGAAAGCAAGCTCTCGCCAGAGCAAGACGGCGTGCTAAGCCTGATCAGCCGCGCGGCCTTCGAGCAAGGGTTCAACTTGTATCTGGTGGGAGGCGCGGTCCGAGATCTGACCTACGGCCGGCAGGTAGTACGTGATTTGGATTTCGCCGTGGAAGGCGATCCCCTCAAGCTCGTTCGCCGCCTGGAGTCGAAAGACTCCTCCCCCGCGACGGCCGTCACAACCCGCGTCGGTGCAGGGAGAACCAGACCTTTGGCGCTTGAGTATCAGGAGTTCGATTCGCATGCCGGGGCGCTCGAACTTTGGTTTTCGAATGGAGTACGGGTGGAGTTGGGCCAGTGTCGGGAGGACCTTGTCTCCAGGCCGGGCCAGCGCGCGGAGTCCCGGCCGGCCACCATTTTTGAAGACCTGCGGCGACGTGACTTCTCGATCAATGCCATGGCCATTTCGCTGCATCCCAACTCCCGGGGATTGCTTCTTGACCCCACGAACGGCGCCGGCGATATCGAACGTCATGAGCTCAGGGTTTTACATCCGCGCAGCTTCTCTGAGGACCCAGTGCGCATCTACCGTATTCTGCGGCTCGGCCTGCGGCTGGATTTTACGATCGAGGAGCGAACCAAGAGGTATCTCGAGACAGCCCTCGAGAATCATGCCTGGGAGCGTCTGACGCCGGAGCAACAAGGTCGCGAGTTGCGCGCCATTCTGCAAGAGGCCGACCCCTCCCGAATTCTGAAGATGCTCGCCGAGCGGAAGCTCCTGGGAGGGCTGGACAAAAAACTGGCGTCGTTACGCATCGCCTACGATCACTTCTCGAAAAGCCGCTCGGCGGCAGGGCTCGCTCAAGGAGTTGATCCCTATCTGGTCAATTTCCTTTCCCTGGTCGAGAAGCTGGGCAGCAGTGAAAAACAGAGAATGGCGAAGAAAGTGTTGCGAGTCGGAAAGGTGATCAAGGAAGTCCTCAGCCTGGAGCACGACGCCAAGAAGCTGAGCCGCGTGCTCGCGGGCTCGAAAGCTGCTCTGCCGCACCAGGTTTACAACCTGCTGTCGAAGGAGTCGCGCAACCTCCTGCTCTACCTGCTGGTCTACTGCCCTCAAGCCAAGGTTCAGTCCCGGGTGAAGAATTACCTTACCAAATACCTTCCAATGCGGGCCAACCTGCCGCAACCGGAATTGCAATCCTTGGGATTCAAGCCTGGGCCCAAGTTCGACCAGATCATTGAGAGCGTATTCATGGACCAACTGGACGGCAAGATCAAAACCCCCCAGCAACTTACTAAAGCCCTGCGGGAAAGGGCAGGCATCAAAGAATTGCCCGCTGCTCCGCCGCCCCAAGTGCGTCGCCAGCGCAAATCCAAAGAAGTCGCGTAGGTTACGCGCCTGAATCCTGCTTGACATCCCCTCGGCCCTCACCTATTATGTGCATGAGAGGTTGACCTTGTTTGGTGGTGCATTTCCGGAAATCGCGTTCATTTTGTTCATTGCTTTCCTACTGTTTGGGCCCAAGAAACTCCCGGAGATTGCGCGTACCCTGGGAAAGGGTCTGGGCGAGTTACGACGCGCGTCCAACGAGCTGAAGTTCTCGCTGGAAGAGGAAATCAAGAACCTGGACCGACACCAGGAGAGCCCAGCCGACTCAAGCCCAAAGTATGGCCACAACGATCCAGAACCCACCCCCAAAGAACCCGGACAGTGATCCTGAGGACGAAGAACTGAGCGGCAAGCAGATGTCGTTCCTCGAGCACCTCGAGGAACTCCGCAAGCGGCTGGTTCGCTCCGTCCTCTCGATTGTCGTCGGATTCTGTGTCTGCTTTTACTTTCATGAAAAGATTTACGGCTACTTGGCCAAACCCCTCACCGACACTCTGCGCGCCCTGCACATGCCGGACAAGCTGGTCTACACGAATCCGATCGACCCCTTTAATCTCTACCTCAAAATCTCCGCCATGGCGGGTCTGTTTGTGGCCTCGCCTTACGTTCTCTACCAGTTATGGCTATTCATTTCTCCGGGCCTGTACCGGCATGAAAAGCGCTATGTGTGGCCGTTCGTCGGGCTGACGAGCGGATTGTTCATCGCCGGCGGACTCTTTGCTTACAAGCTGGCTTTCCCTCCGTGCTTGCAATTCCTGCTGAAGTTCGGCCACGACTTCCAACCGATGGTGACCATCAACGAGTACTGGAGCATTGCGATGACCATCATCGTCGGCGTCGGAGTGGTCTTTGAGCTCCCCGTCATCATCCTCATCCTCTCCATCTTTGGAATTGTCACACCCAAGTTTCTCATTAAGAACTTGAGATACGCGGTGCTCCTGACGGCTGTCGCCGCCGCTGCCATCGCACCCACTCCGGACTTCGCCACGCTATTCATGCTTTGGATTCCCATGGTGGGGCTCTATATCGTCAGCATCGGGCTTTCCTGGCTTGTCTATTTGCGCAAGAAACGGAAGAGACAACGTGCTGAGGCTTAAACGTACGGCGCGGCGGTCTTTCCTGGTCCTGATCGCAGCATGTGTGTGCCTCGGTGTTGCCTCGCCGTTGACACCGGCCGAACCGGCGGGCTTCAACGGTGGTCGTGCCTTCGAAGTTCTTAAGCAACTTGTTTCCTTTGGCCCCAGGCCTTCCGGCTCTCCCGCACTCGATCAGGCCCGCGAATGGTTAATTCATGAGCTGCGAGGTTCCGGCGCCCAGGTGGAAGAAGATTCCTTCACGGCGTCAACCCCCATCGGGCCAATTCCCATGGCCAACCTCATCGCCAAGTTTCCCGGTACGGGTCGCGAGACGGTGATCGTGGCCGGCCACTACGATACCAAACGATTCGACGATTTCCGCTTCGTGGGAGCCAACGACGGCGGCTCCAGCGCGGCGCTGCTGGTGGAGTTGGCTCGCGTCCTGAACGGTCAAAAGCACACGTTGAATTACTGGCTGGTCTTTTTTGATGGGGAAGAGGCGGTCCGGACTCAGTGGGCGGGCACCGATAACACTTATGGAAGCCGCCACCTGGTGGAGAAGCTCTCCGAGAGCGGGGAACTCAGCCGCATCAAGGCCCTGATCCTGGTGGATATGATCGCCGATGCACAGCTCCGCATACCCCGAGACTCGTACTCAACTCCCTGGCTCTTGGACCTGGTTTTCAAGACCGCACAGCGCCTCGGCTACTCCAGGTACTTTGTGGACAGCCAGGGTGCGGAAGAGGATGATCACATCCCGTTCGTTAAGGCCGGTGTCTCAGCTCTCGACCTGATCGCTCCTGATTACGGACCCAATGGAAGCTACTGGCACACCGCCCAAGACACACCCGATCATTGCAGCCCCTTGAGCCTTACCATCGTAGGCCGAGTCGTCGCCGCTTCACTCGAAGAATTGGATAAATCCCCACAGAAGCACTGACCACCGAAAACTGATTGCTGAAAACTGTCTACGCGAAGAAAACCGCTGCGTCCTTCGCGGCAAACGAATGTTTGGCGGGTGCGGCTTCGTCTTTCAAGGGGAAATCTGAGCGATAGTGGGCGCCGCGGCTCTCCTGCCGGGCTAGGGCGCATTGCGTGATGATCCTGCCGACTTCCAGTATATTGCGCGCCTCGTGAAATTGACTGGAGGCAGCGGGCTGGCAATCCAGTTGAAGTGAGTTGAGCCGCAGCAGGGCCCCGCAAATCTCCTTGCCGTTTCGAATGATGCCCACGTTAGTCCACAGAAGAGAACGGACCTCGTCCACGCATTCTTGCGGAGAAACTCGAACCGGTTCGGCCTCGCCGGCCTTCGACTCGTGCCGTGGGACAGCATGGCCCGGGTGAGTATTGGGAACTTTGCACGGCGAGGGCGGCTTGAATTCCCGCCGCTCCTCGATCATCGCGAGGGCAGCCCGGGCCCCAAACACCAAGCCTTCCAGCAGGGAATTACTGGCCAAGCGGTTGGCGCCGTGGACACCCGTCGAGGCGACCTCACCGGCGGCGTACAGGCCGCGCAATGTCGTGGCGCCGTGCAAATCGGTGGCAACTCCGCCCATGGCATAGTGTGCAGCGGGGCGAATGGGCACCAGGTCAGCGGTGATGTCGATGTTGTAGCTCAGGCACGTCGAATAAATCCGCGGGAAGCGCTTCTTCACCTGCCCCGCGTCAAGCTCCGTCATGTCGAGGTAGACGCACTCGCTTTCGGTCTTTTGCATCTCCATCATGATGGCGCGTGAGACGATATCCCGCGGAGCCAATTCCGCGGCCTCGTGATATCGGGGCATGAACCGTTCCAGAAGCACGCTGCGCAAACAAGCACCTTCGCCGCGCAAGGCCTCGGAAAGCAGGAAACGCGGGGCGCGCTTTGCGTACAGGGCGGTGGGATGAAACTGCACAAACTCCATGTCGCTGCATAGCGCCCCGGCGCGATAAGCCATCGCCACGCCGTCGCCGGTGGCAACTTCGGGATTCGTAGTTTCCTTGTAAACCTGCCCCAATCCTCCCGTCGCCAGCAGCACCGCTTTGGCGCGCACGGTCTTGAGCGTGGAACTTTTCTCCTCGAGGAAGGTCACTCCGCACACCCGTCGATCCTCCACCAGAAGGTCGACCGCAAAGGAATGCGGCAGGAATCGGATACTGCGCCGGGAGCGTGCCCTGGCCATCAAGGCGCGGAGAATTTCGCTTCCGGTGGAATCGCCTTGAGCATGCAGGACGCGCGAACGGCTGTGAGCGCCCTCACGCGTGAAGGCCAGCTTATTTCCATCACGATCGAAGCGCATTCCCCAGGCCATCAACCGCTCGATCTGCTGCGGCCCTTCGCTCACCAGGATTTGCACCGCTTTTTCGCTGCACAAGCCGTCGCCGGCGCGCAGCGTGTCCTCGAGGTGCAGTCCCACTTCATCATCCTCAGCCAGTGCCGCGGCGATGCCGCCTTGCGCGTACTCCGTGCTGGATTCGTAGAGTTCGCCTTTGGTGAGAGCGAGTACCGCGCCGACTGGGGCGAGTTCAAGCGCCGCCCGCGTGCCGGCAATCCCGCCACCCACAATCAAGAAATCAACTTGCAGTTCTTTCTTTCCGGACATATCCCTTCAATGATAGCCTTCACCCCACAAGGCTGCAACTGATACAAGCGAAGTGCGGTGTCTGAAAAGTGCGTTAATGGCCTGATGTGAGCAAATCGCTCTTTGCATTTGTTCGCGGGGTGCCAAGTCTACTCTTAATGAGTAGCGGCCTCCGGATTCACATCCATGTCGGGCTCGGTCCAAAGCAGGATCGCCTGCGGCAGAGTGGCGTAGAGGATGACAGTCGCCATGAGCAGCACATTCGGCAGTTGCATGAGAAATCCCCGCCGCGCCAGGGGCGCGAGCGGCGTGATCGGATTGGGTCCCCTGAAATAACCGGCGAAGAGCGCGCCAATGAGGACGTACCCGAGGAGGAAGTACCCGAGACCGCGGTAAGCCCTGAAGTGCGCATGGTCGCGGCGATGCATCTCGCGTTCGTCGCCACGCGTGCGCATGTCGCCGGCGATCCACGTGAATACGATAAAGAGCCCCACGAAAAGAATGCCGCACCCGACGGTGATCCACGCGCCGGCGGCCTCTTCTTTGTTGAGAAAAGACGTGGCCAGGGTAAGCACAGCCAGTACAGTGTAAACGAGCGCGACGAACCCGCGGCGGCGCGCTCGCGATTCGAAGCGGATGCGAATGTTTCCAACGGCGTATTCGGTGTTCATGGTTTCTCCTTTGCCGCAGGCTGGCTGGCGCCGTACACCTGCTGGCTCAGCGGCTTCAGCGGTTCGGTCGAAAAAATGGCCTCAATGGGCAGGCCGAAGTAAGCAGCGATGGCGAAGGCTAGCTTGAGGCTGGGGCCGTAGTTCCCGCGCTCAAGAAAGCCGATGGTTTGGTAGTTCACATTCACGGCGTCGGCGAGTTCCTGCCGGCTGATGCCGCGTTCGGCCCGCAGCTGGGCAAGGCGATTGTAGAGACCGCTTTCGCTGGGAGGGGCTGAGTGGGAACCGTTTCTGTTCATAATGACATATTGCGTTAACACAATACTTTTGTCAATAGTCAAAACACGCAGCACATTTATCATGGAAAATGTAAGTGGGAACCAGTGCTGAGTCGCATTTTCGCGGATGGCCCCGTCTGCGAAATGGAGGTCTTCACCTCACGAACCAAAGGCAGTGCTGTGCCGAAGAACCTGAGCCTTACCGTCACCTGCCGTGTATGTGAAAACGCGTTCCCGGCAGGATCGTACAGCTCGATGCTCACATCCGGTGATACATCAACCCAGATTTAAGACCCTACCAAGCGAAGAGCCCGGTGGATCAACCGCCGAATGATGTGGTGCGGGCGTCTCGCCCGCTGTCGAGGGTGTGTCTCGCCCCCGCAAGAGCCCGCGCGCAGGGCCTGTCCTGAGCGGAGCGAAGGAATGCCCGCGCTACAATTATCAGCGCACAGATTCGCTCTGACCGCCCTTGCGGCCCGGTGTGCTGTCGTGGTATCAGTAACATTTCGGGCCAATGCTGAGAGCTGGGAACTGACGGCTGAAAGCTGATAGCTGCCTATGAAACGCTTCTGCGTGACTTCCAAGGGTTTCGAGTACAGCGTCAATGCGGGGCGCGGCGCCTGGCGCACCTTTGCCGACTTCCCTCACGACCACTACTCCGCGATTTTCATCCTCACGGAAAGGCCGTTGTGGGAGCGTTGGGGAAAAAGATTTCTCCGCGAAAGCAAGCTGAAGAGCGCGCGGGCTGTGTTCGTTCCGTCCGGAGAGAACACGAAGAGTATGACCATGGCGGAACGGGTGGGAGCTGATTTGCTCCGGCAACGGGCCGACCGGCGTTCACTGCTGCTGGCCTTCGGGGGAGGAGTCATTGGCGATTTGGGCGGCTTTGTGGCCTCCATTTACATGCGCGGTATCGATTACGTCCAGATCCCGACTACGGTCTTGGCCCAGGTGGACAGCGCTATCGGCGGCAAGACGGCGGTCAACGTACGGGCCATGAAAAATCTCCTCGGGACATTCTACCCGCCCCGCCTGGTGCTGGCGGAGCCTGAGGTTCTGACTTCACTCGACGAGCGCTCGTTTCGTTCCGGTTTTTTTGAAGTCGCCAAGCACGCCATCCTTTCGGGGCCCGGCTTTTTCAAACAGCTCGAAGCCACGTCTTCGCACCTCCTCCCGAAGCACGCGCGCAGCTTGGCGAACACGCTAGCGCGAGCGGCAAAGGTCAAAGTCGACGTGGTGAGCCGCGATGAACGCGAAGTTGACCTGCGCCGGGTGCTCAACCTGGGCCACACCTTCGCTCATGCCCTCGAGGAAGCGAGCGGCTACAAGCGCTTCTTGCATGGTGAAGCTGTGGGCTGGGGAATCCTGATGGTTCTCCGCCTGGCCAGGCTCTTGGGCGCGATCGAGCCCGCGGAAAGCGAGCACATCGCCCGACTGGTGCGCGACATCGGTCCATTGCCCGGCCTTCGAGGCCTCTCCGAACGGCGCATCTTAAATCTATTGCCTCAGGATAAAAAGGCGGTCGGTGGGCGTATTCACTGGGTCATTCCTGAACGAATCGGCAAAGTCAGGATTTCAGACCAGGTCCCCACAAGCCTCGTCGCAACTGCGTTCCGGGAAGTGCAGCGGGGCGGCTGACATGAATGACCCGCCCCTCCTTCATCCGCTCTCCGACCATCGTGGGTCTCCAAAGACCACTGAATCCACTGCCCGCGCCATACGTAAAATGTTTGCGTCGGTCGCGCCCCGTTATGATTTCCTGAACCATTTCCTCTCGCTGGGCCGAGACGTGGCGTGGCGGAAAGCTACGGCCGAGGCTCTGCGCCACGTCCTGGAGCGCCCCGGTTCGAGCGTCGCTGACCTTTGCTGCGGTACGGGCGATCTGGCCTTCGAACTGGAATATTATTCGGCCGGCAGGGTATTCGGAACGGACTTCTGCCGCCCCATGCTCCTCCTCGCAAGGACGAAGGCGCGGCGGCATTCGACGCTGTTCCTGGAAGCTGATACGCTGGCTTTGCCGTTTCCTGATGCGTTTCTGGATCTCGTCACGCTGGCCTTCGGTTTTCGCAACTTGGCCAGCTACACGGTTGGCCTCGCGGAGATCCGCCGGGTGCTCAGGCCTCGCGGGCTGCTGGCCATTCTCGAGTTCTCGGAGGTCCGAGGGATCGTCTTGGGGCCGCTCTTTCGCTTCTATTTCCGGAATCTGTTGCCGCGGGTTGGAACCTGGATTTCCGGCGTTCCCGGACCCTACCAGTATCTTCACGATTCTGTGGCCAGGTTCCCCAACCAACAAGCGCTGGCAGACTTGCTGAGCGCGCAGGGTTTTCAGAACGTGCGTTATCTGAATTTTGCAGGCGGAATCGCGGCCCTTCATCTGGCGGAGAAAGCGGGGTAGTTTTCAGCCGGATAGGCGTTAACCTAAGCGCGGCCCGTGGGTCCCGAAGGGACCCAATTTCATCAGCCGTAGGTGAAACCTACGGAAAGCGCGAAGACCGAGATTTAACCAACCCCGAAGGGGTTGAACAAACGTATGTTCGACCCCTTCGGGGTCGCCAAGTATCGCAGAGGACGGCCCATTGTCCGTAGGTTTCACCTACGGCTAATGAGATTAATGCCCTTCGGGCATTCACAGTCGGCGGACCACACTTAGGTCAAAGCCTATGGGCCGTTGGCCTGGGCTGTGGTAGGCCGCCCTTCGGGGCTCTCGTCTTTATTGAATGGGGCGGAGAACTCGGATTTGCGCCGGCCCTGAAGCGAGAGGATCAGCTATGGTGTCTACTGCTTCACAACATCTTCCTGCGCGCCCTCGGCGTCAAATTCTTGCTGCAGGTCTTCCAGAGCTTTCCGGGCCTCGTCCTTCTCCTGTTGTTTCTGCGTCACCTCGTCTTCTTTGTCTTTGACCTTGCCGTCCAGCTCTGCTTTCGAGCTGGAGTTAAGGGCGCGCACATCCTGGATCCGCAGAAGTTTTAATTCCTCTTGGGTGACCTGTAGCTGTTCCTCGGCGTCCGCTAGTCGGGCGCGCGCCACCTTGAATCGTGCATCCCAGTTTTTCTCGCCCTGGGCTCCGGGCTGCTCTGCCGTGCTTGCCCTCGGCTCCCCGGGAGGGACATTACGAAGCCAGCCAGGATCGCCACTCGCGCGGCGCAGTTCGTCTTGCAGGTTATCGATGGCCACTTGATCCGCAGCAACGTCCGCTTGCTTCTTGGCGATCTGATCTTGCTGGCTGTGGACGTCGGACATGGCAGTGGGCCCGCTCGACTGTAACAAGCCTTGGACGGGATCGGAGTAATACATCATTTCGCTCTGGCCCAATGTCTGCTGGAGAACCGTGACTTCCCGCTGGTCCAACTCCAGACGCTCCTCGAGTTTGCCCATTCGGGCGCGAAAGTACTCTTCTCCGTGCTTTTCGCTGCCGGCCTCAGCGGGGCGCGCCTTCAGGGCATCGTTCCCGGCTTTGTTGCCGGTTGTAGACTGGGCAGTTGGCTTCCCCGGGAGGTTGGTAGTCCTCATGGGCAGAGGCGGGAGCGCCTCGATGTCTTCGTTGGTGTAAACCTTGGTTTTTTCACGTGACTTTGCCCGCTGCGCTTTGGCTTGGCGCGCCAAGTCTGCCAGCGGCTCCGAACCCGGTGAGTCCTGCGCCAGGGC
>Ga0209517_10008847_pt1 | contig 11686 bp, 17 predicted proteins | sample PeaSoiMetSII2010_FD_187695 | JGI IMG/M metagenome (GOLD analysis project Ga0209517, IMG submission 187695) | Peat soil microbial communities from Weissenstadt, Germany - SII-2010 (SPAdes) (version 2) | ecosystem: Environmental > Terrestrial > Soil > Wetlands > Peat | place: Germany...
CTGTAACGGACGAACTCCAGTCTGCAAATCCTTCGGCGGTGACAGTGATCTGATAGGCGACCCCGGCCGGTGTCTGGTCGAAGGCAAAGCTTCCGTCGTCTTTTGTGACGGCCGTGACACGGTCGCCGGCCGGACCTTGAAGAATCACGTTGGCGCCGGGAATCGGCTCGTCGCTGGTGTCAACAACTGTGCCGAGGATGCTTCCTGTTTTCATGTCTGCCGTTGTGAAAGACTGCGCCGACATGGGTACCACAAGGATCATTCCACTCAGCACGAACAGCAGCAATAGATGTGCCTGGTTCAGGAGCGACGCCAGACGTCCGTTGGGTGAGGTGTTTCTATTTTGCAGCATTGTGGATACTCCTAAGCTCTCGACAGCGTGAAATTAATCGTGATTCGCGAATCCACTTCCACCGGTTCTCCGTCGATCATGTACGGCTTGTAACGCCATTGCTTCACGGCATCGATAGCGGCTTGCGCGAGTAATGGCAAACCACTCTCGACTCGCACATCCTTCACGCTGCCGTCGGTGCCGATCACGGCCATCAGCACTACGGTTCCTTCAATTCGCGACCGGCCAGCCTCCGGCGGATACTGCGGGGCAACGTCGTGGATCAGGTTCGCCTCTGCTACCCGGGAGGCGATACGCATTCTCTTAACTGGGGTCGGCACAGGCGATTTCGCAAGGACTGGAACGCTTGGCGCTCTATTCAGCATTTCGCTAAACACTCCCCCGGAAACGCCGCCGACCACTCCACCTGGAACTCCCCCGACCACACCGCCCGTTGTGCCGACCGGAGGTGCTGGAGCTTCCTGCGTTTTCTGCACTGGCGCGGTAATGCCAGTGCTTGTCGGTGTGTAGGTGGACGCGGGCTTAGGCGCTTGAAACTTCGTCGGATTCCCACCCGCGGCCGGCGGCGGCTGCAGATACAACATCGTCAGCATTTCCCTCTTGGGGAGTGGATCCGTGCGAAACAACGGAATGACAATTAGCGCCAGGAGGAGTACAGAAAGGAAGGTTAGCGATCCAATTGCCGCCCAGGGATTTCGGGGCCGCCGTTCGATTAGATAAAGAATGTCACCGACTTCTTTTCCTTGCAGATTGGAACGAACGGGAAGCTGTTTCTCCTCTCGCGCCGGCAATGCAGCGACCCGCGAATCAATGCGCAGCCTTGGGCTCTTAACGCTCGGGTATGCAATACGGTGAACTAAGTCCGAAGGATGGTCACAAGTTGCCATTACATTAATCCCTTTCCAGACAGCATCGCTCTCCCCTGTCGTGAATTGCCATGCGGATCAGGTCAGAACGTCAAGTACCCAGTCTTGCCTCACGCATCGATAAAGGCATGTTGTGGGCCAAGTGGAACTCGTTGTAGGGAAGGGAGATGGACGATTGAAAGCGCATCCCGTGTGCCCAGATGAGGGCAGCTGCCATCAAAAGGTCATCACCGAATGCAGGGTGTCTGGGCACGGACTGATGCGCAAATTCGTCGTGTCACGGGTCGAAGTCGAAACCTCAAAGCTCGACGGGCCGCGGACCAGATCCCTGGGATCTCCGATCCTCGGCCCGTGCGCTATTTCTGATTTGATTACGGTGCTCTCGACTGTGTTCAGGAAGAAGGGATGGACGTCGGCAGGGCTTTCTCGCGACGATCTCGATCTGGTCACCAGCGGCGTGATGGGCACATCTTTGATTACTTAGCCTTGAATCATTGACGCGGTCCGCTCTGCGCGACTTTCTGATCCTGCGACTCTCGTTCGATCCGTTCCCTCACGGCGTTCCGTGTGTCCTTCAGCGTGTCGAGCATGACGGTTCGGGGCATGTGGTCGATTAGAGGCTTGATGAGCCACCGAAACTCAATGGGAATGCCGCGGCTCAGGCCGATCATTTCCATTTCGACATACACGCCGCCGTCGCGCTGTTCGAGCCGGTTTATGCTAACCGTGCGCCAGACATAGCCCGGCCCTTGATTTTCCGAAGGCAGGTGTTGGTCAGCCTCACCGTAGTTAAGGATCTCCTGCACGCGCGTGGCGGTGCTCAAGCTGTATACCCTGCGAGCATCCAGTCTGATGATGTGAACTTCGTTGTCGGCCTCCACGGCACCTGTCACCCCGAAAGCCTTCTGGACCACTAACGTAGTTATGTTCTGATAGTCATCGGTTTGCTTGAGCACCTTCACCTTCACGACGCGCGGCCGGTAGAAATCCGGGTAGTGGTCGTAATCGTTGAACATGGCGTTCACCTCATCGAGCGTGATGCCTGGAAGAAACATGGCGCCAACCCAATGATGGATGAGTCCTGAAGGCACATCGGAGGGGTCCCGGTTCGACACCACCAGTTCGCCACTTCGCACCCGTTGCAACAGCTCCGGCGACTCATCCACCCACAAGAAGGGGCTGCGCCCGGCGGCGCGCTGCTCCATGGCCAGGTTGGCGGTTTGAACATAAGCTTCCCAGGCCCGAAGGGTTTTTTGTTTGAGCTCTGCCGCGTCTGATCGCGCAGCACCCAGCAGACAAAGCAGCATCGCCAGGATCGTTCTGGTTCTGGGCGCGTAGAATTCCCTGGCAAACTGCCGCGTCTGGCCGCCGGGAATCATGACGTCTTTAATTTCAGTGTGTGACATTGACAAGAGATCCTTTGCTTTGAAATTCTTCGGCTAAATCAGCTGCGAGTGCTTCGTTGTGAGGCGAGGCTACGGCTGCGCCTCCAGCCTGCGTGATCTGGTAGTCGCCATATTCAATGCTTAGAACCGCGGTGCCGAAAACGCGCACCTTGGTTTCGCTTTCGTTGGATTCCGGCAACCAGAAGTCGCCGATTTTCTGGTAGCGGCGTTTGAAGTCAGTTTTCACAGTCCACCAGGAAGGATTGACAGCCGGCTCACCCTCGACTCGAGTGATCGCGAAGTCTTTTGCGTTTACCCAAATGCGGCCTCGAAACAGAAACTTGTTCTTGCGTCGCGGCTGCGCATAGAGCACGTAGAATTCGTCCCTGTCGGTCTTCTCGTAATCAGACACTTGAAATGTATAGTTCTCGGGTGTGATCGCCGAACGCTGCTGATTCTCCTCCCGCATCGACTCCTGTTCCGCCTCCAGCAGTTTCTTGAACACACGGTCCCGCACCGTGCCCGAGCCGCTCTCTGACACGATCGTGAACTCCTTCTTGTTCGGGGCCTGGTAGTCAGTGCGTACGACCATGTCGGCCTTCTTGTGTGACAGACAGTGGCATTCCAGGTGATACGTGCGGACACTGGAGTAGCCCTCCAGTGCCCTGGCTCGCTCGTCGTTCCTCTCCACCACGCGTCCGATAACTTCATCCGCGCTCAGCGGTGTAGATACAATTGGCTGCTGTGCAACTGCCGGAGCGCCGATCATCAACCAAGCGAGCGAGCGCACAAACCAGCACACATTCGATTTCCTCCCGTAGTAAAGCGGAGTCATTGGATGAGTCTCCTGGTGAGATCTGACAATCCAAACCTGCTCGTGTTTGTCGGTGCGGTTTCTTGCGCATCGTTGTCGAACCGAGGTGGCGCGTCCCGCAACTGAGTTAGCGTCAACTCTCCCTTGCCGCTTTTTGGTGCTGGCACTGAGGGGTCGTAGAGATAAATCGTGCTCGCCCACACCGGTCCGACGCGGATTTCGCCGTGGAGCATCGCAGAGTTTCTCAAAGCATCGAAAAATCTCTGCGTCTCAAAGAACCGGCGGGAAGGCTCGAGCACGATCAGGTCGCCGTCCCGCGGTGCATAATGTGCGTCGTAAAGCGGCACAATCTGAAGGTCCGCGCGCCCGCAGGCCTGCAGGTAGTAGGCCATGCTCGCTGGTCTTGCGGTTGCTACCGTCGCCGCAGCGGGCGCGAAGGGGCACAGGTTTTGGGCTACCTCGCGCGTGTCAAACTCGGAGACCTCATCCATTGCAAAGTAGCGGGTGATGTTCTGTTTCTCTCCCCCAATTGAGTTCAGGTAGAACGAATAGTAGGGCGCCCAAGACTGCAATTGCAGGAGTGGCCATCCCAGCAAAATGACGGCGGCAGGCCCCACCAGGGCCTGGAAGAGGACTTTTCCTTTCGCGGCCTTCAGGGTTTGTTGAACCGCATATCCGCCTGCCAGGTATAGGAAGGGCAGGAGTGGAAGTGAATATCGGATCCATTTGGCTCCACTGACAGACAGCCCGAGCAATTGAACCACTCCGAGCGCCAGGAAAAAGCACGACGCGAGGGTCCGCCGATCTCGCAAGAGCAGGACGGAACCAACAATGACGGCCAGCAGGATCGGAATCGGCGTCTTTACCAGCACCAGCCAGAGATAGTAGAACCATGGCACTCCAGCAAACAGACGCGAGGGGAAGTTCATATACAGCGTGCCGTCGAAATCGTAGCCACTGTGCTTGACCCCGTCATGATGGAGCCATTGCACGATGGCATTAAAGTTGGCCGGAGAGAGAACGACCGGGTTCACCACAACAAAGGTGAGGCACATCACAAGGAAAAATCGTCTATAGCTGAATTGAGACGGATTGCGAGTCAGCCCCATTCTTCCGGCGAGAAACCAGACAAGTGCATTCAATCCAAGAAGGTGAAGAATGTACTGCGAGGCCAGACTCAGGCCAAAGCTGATTGCGCTGAGGTCGTACCATCGCCGTTCGCTGACGTCCGAATCTGCCTGTTGGGCGCGACAGTAGAAATAACAAGCCAGCAGGGTGAAGAACGTGAGCGGCGTTTCCTCCTTGGTAAGCCGATTTAACGCCACGGGCAAGGGCGCAACTGCCCAGAAGAAACTTGCCGCAAAAGATCCGGCAACACCCATCACCCGACGGCAAAGCAAAAAGAGGATTGCGGCACTGGCAGCTCCCAATAGCACGTTGGGCAGACGAAGCCAACCCTCAGAATTTAGTGAGGACCAGCCATGCCTCGCGGCCAGTCGGCCCCATCGTTCACCTGCAGTCAGACTGGCCCAGGCCAACATCTTCGGCAGCATCGGGTGCTCGCTGTTGACGCCGGCAAAGTGTCCGTGTCGATACTCTTGAACGGCCGCCCATTTGGCTACTTCATCCTCGGACAGGCTGTTAAAGTCGACCCGGTAGATGCGAACTGAGAATGCCAGGACCGTCAGTAGGAACACGATCACGGCTTCCCGATACCGGCCAACGCAACGATATTGATGCTCACTCGGCACGGATGCTCCGGTTTGCGGCGCCCATCTCCGACGTAAGCGGAACCCTCAGGGTGGCGTGCAGATCGCGTACTTCGGACACGGCGTAAGGTCTCCGCGCGGAGGGATTGAAGTACTGCCAGACATTCAGCTCACCGAGTAGGCCGAGCGCCACCAGTTGGAGCCCCACCAGGATCAGCACGGCCGCAAAGACCAGCAGCAATCCGTGTTGCTGCACGACGTCGATTCCGGTAAAGACCTTCCAAATTAGCAGCCAGAGTGCAACCGCCGATCCGAGACCCATGTTGATCACGCCCAACCGGCCGAAGAAGTGGAGCGGGCGTGACATGTAGCGCAGAAGAAATCGGATTGTCATGAGATCGAAAAATACCCGGAATGTACGGGAAATGTTGTAGTGCGATTCCCCGTGCTTCCGATGGTTGTTTTGAATGGGTATTTCACAGATCGAAGCTCCGTAGGCGGAAGCAATCGCCGGAATGAAGCGGTGCATTTCGCCATAGAGCGGTAGTTGCCGCAGCAGGTCGCCCCGGTACGCCTTGAAGGTTGTCCCAAAGTCGTGGATGTTGACGCCGCTGAGCTTGGCCATCAGCCAATTGGCGCAGCGGGAAGGAATCTTCCGAAGCAACAAATTGTCGATGCGGTGGCTGCGCCACCCACTCACGATGTCGTAGCCCTCTTCGATCTTTGCCAGAAAGACTGGGATCTCTGCCGGATCATGTTGCAGATCGCCATCCATAGCGATCACATATTCGCCAGTGCTGTGCGCGAACCCAGCAGCGAGCGCGGCGGTCTGGCCGAAGTTTCGACGCAGCCGAACCGCGACTACGTGAGGGTCGATTTCGGCGAGTTCCTTCAGCAGCTTGTAAGTAAGATCCCTACTGCCATCGTCGACAAAGACTAACTGGTAAGTGCGGCCAAGTTCCTCCATGACGCCTTGCAGGCGGCCATACAGTTCAATGACATTAGGTTCCTCGTTATGAAAAGGAACAACGATCGAAATCGTGGGGACCGTCTTGATCTCAGGCATGCTGCACCGTCCTTCGGAAGGCACGATCATTCGCATTGAGCCATTCCAGTTCGTGCTCATTGAGCAACAATTCGGACTTGCGGCCCAGTTCGTTGAGCAGAGCGCATAGCCAGTTTGCAAACTCCCAGTTTTGGTCGCAGACGCTCAATACACTTTGTCCATCGCGCTGGATCGCGGGGACGCCGTTGACCGCTTTTGTGGCGTACATATTGGCTCCTTTATTCCAACTTGACCCTTCATGCCGCGGTAGCTCTGCCGGAATTGCTGATCGAAGCAGTTCAGCCATCGATGCATCGCAGCCGTACTAGGGCATTTGGCTCGCCAAAGACCCAGTACGGCCAAATTACTGAATTGCCGGGAGTATGGAGGAGGAGCGGGCTGGAGATTGCTGCCCACATTGCGGCAGTGCCCTCGAACGGTCACGACAGCCCGCGGGCAGAATCCAGGGATTCCACCAAAAAACCAACGGCTTGGCGAGATGACCGAAGTGGTGGGTTACCTGCACCACACACGGTTGAATTCAGTTCCGCACGAAGGGAGTCGGACTTGTTCGTGGAGCTCATCCATCTACCGGGAAGGGAGCGGTTCGATATTCGCAAGGGATCACGCGATCAAAATAGCCGCCGACTCACAAAGGAGAGTGTATGGCGATGCTCCTAGCTATCCTTGAGTTCCTCTTTGGGTGTCACCACGTTCACCTGAGCCGTGCGTTCACACTGCAAGGCGAGACCTACCGGGTGTGCTGTGACTGCGGTGCGAAGTTTGCATATTCACTCAAGACCATGTCGATTGAGCGCCGCCTGCCACTCACTCCGGTCTTGACCCGGTTTCGAATTGCCTGAGATGGAAAAGGGCATAAACCAAGGAACGTACACAGCTCGATAGGCGCATCCGAGGGCGATCAGTAATGGATTCAAATTCGAGAGCGGTTCGAGTCGGCGGAGAAGTAATCGTGCTTCATTGTTGGGCCTGCGGAACTGCCCACTGCGTGAACCAAGAGTCATGCGTTCCTGGTGGACTATCCCATATGGTGTGCAGCAACAGCAATTGCAGGATGAGTATGTTCCTCGTGAATGAGCTGGTAGTCGATGACAAGACCAGAAAACAAATGACGAGATTGGAGCTAAACGAACGCACTACTTATTCGAGGTTCTGGAAATGAAGAGAAATGAGCCAAGCATGCAGTTTTGGACTGTGCTAGGCACGGTTAACCTCCTGACATTGATCTACCCGTCATCCTTTTGCATCGTGCGATAAGCGTGGAGGAAGATCTGTTCGCGAATTTGGTCTTTATTGGTTCTCTACCTCTGCTGGCAGTTGTCGATGCCGTAAGCATCGTGGTCGCTGGAGCAGTCGGCACTGGTGAACGCTGAGACGGCTAGAGAGTCCGTCAGCTAACAACCGTCTTCCCGTTGAGTCAGTCTGCAGCAACCGGATCGCCTTGACTGACATGTCGAAGAAAATCGGACATCGCGAAGCCTTGTACTTATTTGCTTGCCATTTGGAGTGGCGCACCAAACGGAACCTGGCCGCATATCAGGAGCTCCTTGCGGCGCTCGACGATCATGACGGCGACATTCGCCGCCTTGCGGAATCTCTCCTGCGCCGAAGCTCGCCAAGGCCTGAGCGAATTGCGACAAGTATCGAATCCTGGTGAGTAGCGGCCGTTCCGAGTCGAAACACGAGTGGCAAGCTTCGTTGCGTAGAACTCCTCGAAGTTGTTCTTCCAAAGGCAGGCACTACCCGACATCCCCTGCCCGCATGCGGACAATGACCGCATTGCGGCAATTCGGACGAACCGGCCCTCCCCACGGCGCAACTACATCAATCACATAGCAACAGCGGCATTGGCATGAAACTTGCGCTGCAGCGGGTATAGGGAGAGCACGACAAGCATTTGGAGGATCACGCCAATGTTTCGTGCGGAAATGCAATGGTTAGCGAGTGGTCCGACCCTGAAGATGGAAGGCAGACTCGTGGCTGATTGGGCAGAGCAGGCCAGGCACCTGGTCACAAAGGACGTATTGCCCAAGGGGTTGATCGTCGATCTCACCGAGGTGAGCTATGTCGATCCAGCAGGCGAACACATGCTGAAGTGGTTAGCTAGCGCCGGCGCAGTGTTCGCCCCTGGCAGTGTATACGGATTTGCCATATGCGACCGGCTGCGTTTGCCGCCCGTGCAGAGGATAGCCGAGCGATGCAAGCGCCATGGGAATAACGGGGAGAAGTCCTCAGTTGAGCATTCCCATTCCGTTGAGGCCATTTAGAGGGCGGCACAGAAAGAGGAGAGCATGTCCTGGTTTCAGTCGAGTACTGCGCCAGTCGATGCCCGCAATCATGCATCGCCAGCCGAAGTCGTGGCCTGCTTCCAGGATCAAAGAAACGTTCTGGGCAGGCTCGCGTTCTTGATCACTGGCGACCAAGCAACTGCGGACCAGGCAGTTTTCCAGGCGCGTGAGATCACGCTTCAGGGAAACAGTCCTTTCCGCGATTGGCTTCTCGAGTGGGCCAAGGCTGCGACCATCGCAAATGCGATATCACATGAAACGGAGGCGATTCGCATCTGTGAAGCCGCGTACAAAGATAGACGATGCCCACATGTCGAGCACTTAACGCAGGGCGATGCAGAAGAGCGCGCGGCTAGTCTCGACCTCATTCTTGGGACCCACGCCCACACACTGATCGCGGAACTGGATCCGCTGTGCCGGGCCGTACGGGTGCTGAGAGTTGCAATCCGATCGTCGATTCAAGATTGCGCTTTACGCCTGAACGTGTCCCGTGGGGCAGTGCTCGCCGCCAATTGTTGTGCTCTGACGTGGCTTCAAGAGCGACAGGCGAAGCCAGTGGAGGAGAATCGCGAGGTTTCGCACGCCGTGTAGAAGGCGGGCACCGGTGAAATGAAGGTTGCAGTTTGGTTTTTCTGGCCGAGAAGAACGAATTTGCTTTTCGCGAGGATCTTATGATTATCGAACTCAACGACGACGACACTCGATTGCTGCGAATGGTCCTTCTCCAACAGGCGCAGGAACACTTGAGCTATGCGGATACGTCCGAAGTAGCCGAGAGGTGCTACAAACTGGCAACCAAATTCGAGCGCGTAGTCACATTCTCGCAGGGTGAAGACCTAGAAGTGGCAATCGCTGAGCTTCAAGTTTCTCATTCTCACACGTTGTGAGCCCGGCCTTTACCTTCCATGAAGTCGAGCGAAAAGTCATCCTCGAAGCAATGAAGGCGGCGTCGGGGCAAATCTCGGTCACGGCGTGGCGTATCAGCGTGGTGAACACGGAATATTGCTAGGGCGCGGAGGTGCTGATCGACCGCCCAGGCCGACACGCGAGTACGTTGCGTCCTGCGGGGCTGAAGGAATGCTGGAACAAGCTGCCTGCGATGAACTCCTCAGCCGCCTGCATCATGTGCTTCCACAATTCGAGCGCTCGCCCATCCTGATTGAGGAACGCAAGCGCCTGTTCTCGGCTCACAGGACAGCCCCGTTCGTTTGCCAATCGCATCAGATGCGAAAGTGTGACTTCGGCGACCACTCGTTCTCTGTCTTTCTTCTCGCTCATTGCCTTTGCCCACACTGCCTAATGGCGCTTCAAGGGATCACTAACGCTGCTCAGGGAACCTCGCTTCCGTTAATTGCTAGAGGCGAGTGCACTGCCACCAGACATGGAATGCAGCTACAGGCAACAATTCGCCTTCGAAATTCCGAGGCGACGAATCTTGTTTTGCAGCGTCGTACGCTTCAATCCGAGACGCTCGGCTGCCCCTCCCTTGCCTGCGATGCGTCCCGACGCGGCTCGCAGTGCGCCGATGATGACAGAGGACTCTGCTTGTCGAAACGAGGAGGCCGTTCCGACAGCAACACTAGTTGCGGATGAGGTGGCAAGCTCGCTAAGCGGCACTTCTAACTCCTCACCACGCGTGAGAATGACAGCTCGTTCGATGAGGTTGGCCAACTCCCTGATATTCCCCTTCCACGGACAGTTCGTCAGGATCTCCATTGCGCGTCTGGGGATGGACTTTATGTGTCTCTGCATCCGCCCCGCTACCTTTGACACAAAGTAGTTCACCAGGAGTGGAATGTCCTCGCGCCTTTCGCGCAGCGGCGGGATCTCAATCGGGAAGACGTTGAATCGATAGAAAAGGTCCTCCCGGAACTTCTCCTCCCGAATCATGGCGGGAAGATCGCGATGCGTTGCGGCAATCAGCCGCACGTTCACGCTGATCGTCCTGGAGTTTCCCAGCCGCTCGAACTCCTGTTCCTGGATGGCACGCAACAGTTTCGGCTGGAGTTCCAGACTGATGTCTCCGATCTCATCCAGAAACAGCGAGCCTCCGTCCGCCAACTCGAATCGACCCTTTCTTTGCAGTAGAGCCCCCGTGAAGGCCCCTTTTTCGTGTCCGAAAAGTTCACTCTCCAGCAGTCCCGAGGGAATGGCAGCGCAATTCATTCGTACATAAGAACGGTCGCGCCGAGAGCTAAGGTTGTGGATCGCGCGCGCAATCAGCTCCTTCCCCGTGCCTGTCTCTCCATGAAGCAGGACCGTGGAATCGGTGGGTGCGACGATCGCCACCTGGTCGAGAACCTTCTGGAGGGCTGGGCTCCTGCCGACGATATCTTCGAAGCAGTGTTCAGAGCTAATTTCTGTCTCCAGGTGCAGTTGCTGGTCTTCGAGATCGCTCATGTTGGGAAAACCCTCTCCTGCGAGGCTTCCGAGGTCGGTGAAAGCAACAGTCGCGCCCATAGTCTCCTCCCCTACCTTTACACTTGGACTGCGTTGCGAACTTTTGTGCGAAGAACTTGAGTAGCCGAGAGATATCCTCTCTGCGCCGTAGTCTTAGGACGGCCCTGACCTTCGGCTGCAAGACGAGTATTTTCCACGTTCATTGCCGCCAGAATTAGAACCTCGGCGAGTGTGAAAGCACGGCAAGTTTCTGCAGTGATCTGGAACATGGCTAATTCCTCCGATCGGCGCTGCCGTCATCGGTCGGTTCAAGACGTGGGCCGGGATGGCACGGTTCCAGGCTAGGATAGTTTGGGAAGATAAGGCGTAACAGCTTTTCGGAATCTTCCAGATTCATAAAGCCGGTTTGTGTGGGGATGTACGTCATACCCAGTGCTCCTTGTTCAACCATGTTGGCTTGAACTCGGGAGCCATTGTGGCAGCAGTTCCTTTTACGGACGACCCCAGATCGGGGCAAAACGCAAACTCTTGAGGTGACGAGTGTCACCCTCTTCTGAGGCAAGAAATTTGGTAGGTGGGGAATCGCTTAATGAGAGTTAGAGTTCGTCTTGCGCGGTGGAGTTTCGATGCGCTTCCATCCAAAAAGACGAGCGTCGATGGACCATAAACCCGGTCCTAACATTGCGAGCGCGGCGCCAGCGGTTCCTAACAACAGCCAGACCCATTTATCTCCCGGTAGCATAATCATCTTCCAGACTTCAATCAGTGCTACGAGGATTCCCACTACGGGTGTCCATAACCCTGCA
>Ga0209517_10008848_pt1 | contig 11685 bp, 14 predicted proteins | sample PeaSoiMetSII2010_FD_187695 | JGI IMG/M metagenome (GOLD analysis project Ga0209517, IMG submission 187695) | Peat soil microbial communities from Weissenstadt, Germany - SII-2010 (SPAdes) (version 2) | ecosystem: Environmental > Terrestrial > Soil > Wetlands > Peat | place: Germany...
AATCGGCATCGGCTCGAGATCAATTGGCAGTTCACCCGCAAGAGAGCACGCGCAAAGTTCGGTTATAAATGGAATCTATTTAGGCGGTCAAAGACCTAGAAGCAAGTTGGGTGGTTCGTTGGGTAGTTGCAAGACAGCGGGACTTGTGTTAAGGTCTTTAGAATCACGGCGTAGGCCCGTAGCTCAGCCCGGTTAGAGCGCTACCTTGACACAATAGCGTAAATCATTGATTCTACGGCACTTGGCTCCAATATTTGAGCTGGGCATCGTCCCAGTTCGTCCCAATTTCCCGAGATAACGAGACTAGCGTCAGAACGTCAGCGTTCCAGGTTCGGCGACCGGTGTATCAGCTTTGGGAGCTTTCTTGAATGTTACGTTCTCCCGTGGGAAATCTACCGTCTTGCCCGCGAGTAGATCAGCCACGGTTAAGAGTTGCAGCCGGGCATAGTCCTTTCCCCAGGGTGCCTTATAGAACCCAGCGGAAGCTGCTTCCCCGCGCATCGGTTTTGATGGTTGTTCAAGAGAGATCAACACGCCGATGGCAGCTTTCTCCCGTTCTACCACGCCCCGCAAGTCTCGTACGTAGGTTGCGTGTAATGCCCCCGCCTTAACGGAGAAAACGACCTGTTTCGTAGTCTTCGGTTCATCGTGGAAGTACAGGCGACCGTCAATGCCCTTGTCAGCGCCCTTCTTTTGTTCGACGGGACGAGCGCCGACCAGTCCGAGCGCCCACCACTGGAACTGGTACGGGTCCTGTTTCGCCAGTGCCTCAGCATCGGGCAGCGAGACCGGTTCGCCCACAATCTGATACTGTGCGCCGCCCCCGAATGCATCCCTGAGGCGATGCCTGATTAGCGTAATCGCTAGGTGCGTGATGTCTATCCCAATCCACTGCCGCTTGAGCTTCTGCGCGACGGCAACTGCTGTGCCGCAACCACAGAATGGGTCAAGTATTACGTCGCTTTCGTTCGAGCTTGCCTCAACGATACGCTCTAGTAGGGCTTCTGGCTTCTGGGTGGGGTAGTCGAGGCGTTCTTGCGCCTGCGAGTTGATAGGGTAGATGTCCGTCCACACATTCGTGACAAGTGTTCCTGGCATTTCATCAAGAAACCGTTTGAGGCGGGGCCGTTTGCTCTTGTCGTCTGGGTACCAGATTCGCTCTTCGCCGTCTAACTTCGTCATCGTTTCTTTGCTGTACCGCCACCCCATAGACGGCGAAGGGTGACCTTTCCACTCATACATCATGTTCGGGCGTGGGTGCGGGCTGGTCATGTCACTTAACGTGTAAAGTCGCCCGCTGTCGTCAGCTTGGTATTTACTGGCGATATGCTCCTCAGAATGTTTCAGGTGGATGGGGTTCCAACGGAAATCAGTCCTGCTATCGCGCACGTAGTAGAGCAAAATGTCAGCGACATTGCTCCAGTCCTTACTGTCGCTGTGTACGTTCGTCCGTTTCCAGGTCACCTCAGAACGGAAATTGATTGGCCCGAACACGCCGTCCATCAGTAGCTTGAGGTAGTGACTAGCTGTCGGGTCGCAGTGTAGGTAAATGCTCCCGGTCGGTTTCAGCACCCTGCGCAGTTCTACCAGACGTGGTGCCATCATGGAGAGATACGCCAGCATATCGTTCTCGCCCAGGAACGTTCGAAATGCTTGCATGACTTTCGAGACTTGTTCCGTTCCGGTCTCGACAGTCTCTTGGTAGGTGCGAGCGGATTCCTCATCCCACCGCCACGTATCCTCGAAAGCTTTGATTTGTGCAGCCGAGCGAGTGCCGTTCTGCTCGGCAAAAAGCACGTTGTAGTCTTGATTGCTCTTGAAAGGTGGGCCCAGGTAGACGAGGGCAACCGTCTCGTCCTTGACGTAGCGCCGCAGGATGTCCAGATTGTCGCCGTAATACAGGGTGTTCACGGCGCTGATTTTACTCAGTAAATTTCGCCGTGTCTAGACGTCTTCGGTTGGCATCAGTTCTGTGCGGTCTTGGGACGGCTTGCACTCTACGACCAACAGTCTTTTCTCGAGTTCATGTCCAGATGCAGTGACTTCTGGCGTGCCATTTACCGGCGAGACACGCTGAATCTCCAGTAGCTTATTTTGTAGTTCCAACAGTGCGCCCCGAACGTAACCATTGCCGTACGGGTTTCCCTTCCTCTTACCAGCGCATTCCTTTGCTATCAATTCAAAATTAGGCGCCGTCGCTCCGGGCGGAGCTTCCTGTTGCCATACTCGTTCGAGCAAAGCAGCAATCCCTGGGCGCATACCGTGGCCGTGAAACTTCAACTTTTGGCAGCGGCTAACGAATCGCGCTTCATTTTTGTTCATCTCTTTGGTCGAGTTGCAGGTAAACACAAATATCGCCCGGCGTGGTAGTGAGCTGGCATCTAAGAGGCTGAGAAAATTGACCAGTGCTTGTTTTGACGCCTGGTCGATTTCGTCAATCAAGTAAAAATGCCAGCCTCGCGGAGCATCCCAGTTTGCAAGCATTGGCCCGATGGGATCGTCATAGATATCCTGAGATATGCGTCGTACAAATTCGGCGTCGCATTTACCAGAGTACACGTGATTGACGAAGTTTCTGCTTAGCTCATTGCCGAGAACGATACCCATCCTCGTTTTACCAGTACCCGGCTCGCCGACAAAGAGCCAACTGCTTGGGTACGGATCAGCAACGAAAGCAGAGAGCATTCGTTTCACATCCTCTAACCCAATGAAATCAGAAATGCGTTGCGGGCTGTACTTTATAACTAGGTTTTCCATAGTGCAATCAGTGTATACGTTGCGAGGACTCCTGCCGATAGTCCGAAAGTACCAGTTGTGCCAACAGGGTGCCATGAGCCATCCAACTGGGTTCCAATTGTCTATCCGCGTCGGCTAGGTAGCAGGTGGGTTCAGCGGTATGACCGGGTGGCGGTGTTCCTATGGCCCGATGGCTACGCGATTGGACCCATCTAAAACAGTGCTCGAACTCCCGGTATCAGGCCTCAAAACAGGTCAAAAACCGTGCAAAAACCGTCGTGCGCAGGGGGTCAGCTCGGAGTTGGGCTGAACGGGCGGTGGAACAGGTCTTGCTTTGGCTCCCGTTGTTATGCCTGTTGGTCCAGTGCGCCCTCTATGTCCGCTAGATTGCAGTCCGCGCACGCGATGTGTTCCTGCACAAGAATAGGCGTCAGCGGTATTACATGAATGAGTTCGGGAAGAGCCAAGTCGGCGATGACTCCCATAAGTCGTTCCTAATAAACTCACCACCGCATTTCGGGCCGGAAACAATAGTTTCCGGCCTGAACTGTTTCTCGGCTAGTTCTAAACAAGCATCAGGGGTCAGCGGTATTTCATCATTACGGTGGAAGGAACGAACTTATGTATAAACAGCCCATTGTGGCATGGTCTTCAGTTCGCCTGCGTGTCAGGCCCACGGCATCGGCACGGAACAGCCGACCCACCACCCATGTTTCCCAACCCAATACGTCTCTAGATTTCACGACGTTCGGCGTGACTGGCGTGTTGCAGTCCGACGTTGGCGTGCAGACACTATTACAACCGTATAATCAAATACTACAATACAAACAAATAATAATTATTCTTCTCAGGATAATTCACAATCTCACACAACTCAACTTCATTAATTCAATTACGGCACAATCAACACTATCAATCAACCATAAGCAACGAATACTAATCCTTAAAATTCAAACAATACTGATTCCTAACAATACACAGGATAAATTCAACTACTTAATTTGTTTGGTGGCGTTTGGGGAAGGGTCCGGGTCACGGTGTGCCCGGTTCGTCAAGAATCTTCTGAGATAGAAAGGGGTCACGGTGTGGACGGATAAAGCCACGGTATGCACTGGGTGGGGTCACAGTATGACCATCAAGGGGTCACGGTATGCCCATCAAGGGGTCACAGTTGGACCAGTAAGGGTTGTTTTAAGCTTGTTCTTGAAGCTTGTAGTGAATCATTGCCATTGGTGGAGTGGGCTATGGGGATTATCTGGTGCGCCCGGCGCGGCTCCGAGGCGGCTGCTGCCGCTTGCGGGTACTATCCAGCCAGACGAGTGGGCTTTCTTTGACTAGGCAGGGTTCAAACAAATCAGGTGCCAGACCACAAGTATGACAGATCTATAAGGGTTCGATGGAGGCGTACGTGGGAAAGAAGATTGAAAGAACGCCAGAGTACAGACGTAAGCTACAGGTCGCCGCACTAAAGCGTGAAGCAGCGAGACGCGCAGAGCGGGCGATATTACGGGTCTCAGCTACGCCACTGCCAGGAACACCATTATCGTCAGTTTCTCCGGACATTCCCGACGATATCTGTATTGCTCCACAATCTACGCCACAACCACCAGTGAGACCAGCAGCGATACTATCTGGCCCCTCGACACTTGCCGACACCGAAGCGATCAAGGCGAAACTATTCGAAAGTGCGGCAGACGCTAAAGCCGACATCTCTATCGTTGCCGCGAGTCTACAGGTTTCCGAAGAAGAGCTTACGTGTTTCATCCACGACAACTTCGGTGTGTCTTGGGTGACATTTCAACGGGCAGCAGTTCAAGCGATGTGGCACGAGTCACGGATGGCGGTGATCAGAGCCGCACGTTCTGGCGATCTGAAAGCTATCTCTCAGTTGCTTGCCCAGGTGGAGCGGGAAGAGAATCAGCACGATTGCCCCGCGTCGGGCTCTTGCCCCTGTTGCCCGTTCTGCCGTAGTCTTCGCACCATGACCGACGAACAATTGAGATTGAAGCGTCAGCAACCGTCTAACGTGATCGCTGCGAGCGGTACGATCGAACAGAAACTCCAGAGACCGCCGGGGAGCCTCGGCGCTTACGCATCTATACCGCATATCAAGATCAAGCCCATTGACGACACTCTACCCGCAGCTGACTCCGAAAAACCGACCTTGGAACGCTCTCTACCAGAGGGTAGTAATGGAAGAAGTGCCGAGCCGACATCAAATAAGCCAGTGGTCGCCGGACTGCCGAAGCCGCTTGTGGCAGAAGTTACACTCTTTACAACCGATGTTCTATTGCCAACAGGAGAACCACATGAATGAACCAGTTACGGCCAAGGTCAATGAACGTCCGGGAGACTTCTCGAAGATGCTCCCGCAGCCGAAGCACAGCGACAACACGGCGACGTCAAAACACGACATACGACATCCCGCTGTACTCCATCTATCGAATCTCACTGGCAACGGTTTGCCGACGATCGCGGGCAGTGAGCGCTCTGGCGTAGTCCACGACATCAAGGATAATATCCAGCCGGTGCAGCACACCCACGGTACGGTTGCTCGCCCAGCATCTGGCCGATAAAGACGCTACGGAGGCTACGCAAGATGGTTATCAATCTACCAGATGCCGAACGCGACCGTATCATGTCAGAGATTAAAGCTATCTTTGATGCGGGTGAACGACCGGCGAACAACGAACTATGTCGCCGTTTGGGCATCTCTGAACACGCCCTTTGCAGTTATAAGGCTAAGCTAGGTCTGTTGGGGCTGGTCAGTACGCGCCCCCAACACTACATAGCGAAGCTTCAAGAACGTCACCAGCAACTACTAGCTCAGGTGAAAGAGGCGTACGAAGTTAACCCCTGTCTGATTGCGGAAGATTTAGCTGACCGATTACGATTGTCGGTCGGCTGCATCTATCGATTTCGACACGAATTGGGCTTGACGAAGCTATCCCCAAAAGAAGTGAAGCAACGAGACTATCAGATCAGGCATTGTCAGCACGGCAGCACAAGAGACCAGTGCCGGGTGTGTTGGCTTGAGACTCAAACAGAACGGCGTAAAACCCAACGGCGCCGCGAGAACGCATCTGCTTGTATCGGGTTTTGACATGCAACTTTGAGGCAAGAACGGGTGCGAATAGGCTAGCTAAGCACCCTCTAGAGTGTCGTTAGCCAGAGAAAGCGGCTTCGGCTGCCTCACATCTTATTGATTTTATGCTCGTCCAAACTAGCCAAAGTCTGATAAAAACCAGATATGTTAACCAAAACTTTCGTTATTACGCCAGTGGGACGGGGCAGATCAATAACGCGCGCGGGTTCGAACAGGCGTCAGACCCCGTAAGTGGAGCGGGTTATGAATCTGTTACTACAACAGTACAGCGCAGTCGATCATACAGCCGTATACGAGCGGAACGGTGCGTGCGCGATTGAAGTTAACCCACACGCGAGGCGCGTCGGTACGCCACTAGTTTTCGGTGATACGGATGGTCGCCCAGTTGGCGAGATTCTAAAGGTCAATATCGACGAGCGCAACAACAGAGCGCAGGTTATTTGCCGCATTGACGAGCCCGAAGCACAAATTATGGTCGCGGAAGGTTGTGTCAGTTCTCTGGCCTTACCGCCACGGACAGACTTGTCGCCATATCTAACCGACATCCAGCAGCCGCCTAACACGACGTTCAAGTATCAGAAAGACCCTCGCGAGATGGTTTTGCAGAAACGCTTCGTGCCAGAGGGGCTCAATAAGCGACGACAGGCAGCATTGACAGAAGTATACAAAGCTCGCACCAGTTCGCCCGAGAACATACAGAACTGGCGTTCGGGGCACGACCTACGCGCAATGCAACGGCCAGTGAGGAAAGATCGGCAGAACCCCAACCTCGCTGTCATTTTCGGTTCACCAATGGCCGCAGACGTTGCAATGTCTCGGACCGACGAACTTCTCAGGACTAGTGCGCAGCAGGCGACTACCGAACGACGCCAGAACAGAAACTCAAAGATTGTGGAGCTAACATGTTATTGAACGAAAAAGATTTGACTGAGGCACGGACGGCACTTGTGGGTGTGCTGAAATCAGCGCGAGCGCTGACGGCTTCGCATGAGCGGATGCACTTGGCTCACGATGCTGCTCACGCCGTGCACAAAGCTTGCCATAAGGGCTGTGCGAAGTGCGACCGGGCTCACGAGAGCGCGAGATTGAATCGGCTCGATCATCGCACTATCCACGGGGAGCATCTGGCTAAAGTTCACGGCGCGATTAGCACGCTCCACAAGATTCTCGGTGGCGGCCCTGAATCGGCTGATATGTCTGGCTCCGAGCCAGCGCCGGTTCACGTAGCTTCTACCCAGAAGCTTGCCGGCAATCTATCACTCAACAAGAACGCGCGTAGTCAGAGTCCGTTTGACGCGATGGCCAGTGCGACGCTACAGAAATCTGGCGTGAATGCGCTGACGCAGCGACGCAATCCGAATACGTCTAACCCGATGTGGAATGGCAGATAGAGTTCTGCTCGTGGCCGATGTGGTATACAGGGAGATCCTGTAGCCGGTTGAGGATTCTGACCGCATGAATCAGAGGCCACACTTTAAGCTCTCTCGACCCGAGACGCGGGAGGCGAATACGAATACTATCCGGTGTTCAGCGCCTCCCGCGAAATTTAGGTAGAGATTCGGCCGTCACCTCTCTACGGCCGAAGATGAGTCGCACCTTCCCTCTCTTCCTATGCGACTCACGCCCTAGGCGAGGGGCATTGAGCTAATAGGCCATTGCCCCCCGCCGAATTAAAGATCAGTAAGAGTTTCGGGAACAATAGTTACCTGAGAGCCAGACCGAGCCGAGTGGCGATGACATCTGGTAGATTCCTTGAAAGGAATCCACATACCTTCCGGTTGGCTACCGTGGTCAACCGTGAAGTTTAGTACGATTGGTAAGAGCTTGGCGTGTCCTGAATAACCTGGTCCAGCAATGGAAGCAGTGAGGGCTACGCGCCGAGACCGGTTGCCAGAAGCCGGTGTTCGGTTCATGCAAAGCAACAGCCAGCCGCTTTTTCTATCCATAGTTTTAGCGGCTGGCCTCCTTTTTGTACGACAAGTGTTGCAGACCGCGAGGTCTACATAACTCAGCAGGGGAGCGAAAGTGGCGTTAGCCATATAAGCGACGATCCGCTGTTATAGTCTCCTGGTGGTGGCCCTGGTTTATCCAGGGCCTACACTAGCTGATCAGAACGGTGCATTTGCTTCCCGCCCAGATGGCCTGGGCCTACGGCGCGGCCCGGTGACTACGATGAACCCAACTACTGATTACCCTAACGGGACAGTGACGACATACAACTCGCGCGCGATCACCGATGGTCAGTCCGACGCATACCTACCGGACGTGAACCCCATCAGCGTTATCCGGGATGCTTTCGGTCTGCCGGTTCCAGAACTAACGGACGGGCAAGGGCTCCTGGTGAACAACCAACCCATCTAATCACAAGACAATCTCAGCGGTATGCTTTCATACCGCCGTTAATACTCCAATCGTACTCCGATCAAGGTCCAAACCGCCGCCAATCACCAACCCTGACAAAACGTGGCTCCCCAAGTTGACAAACTGTGGCGATTGTGTGGGCCTACCAACGTGTCCGACAAGGGCCGTTCTCCATCTACCACAATCTTGACATGCGAGTCATGCCATAAGTGCCGCCGAATCAGCGACTTCTGGAACTTCTGTTGCAGTATTCTTGGGCGAAAGGAGGCACCACATGGCAGACAGTTCAATGCAGACTTTACTCTGGGCGATATTCGGCATGGTCTCTCTGTCCTTTTTGATGATGGCCTGGATGTTCTGTGCCGACGCCTGGAATTGGTATGCCAAGAGGCGCAGATGAATCAGACCTTATCTACCCGCACATTCACGATGCACGATGGGATCGCTACAGAGGTTACTGGCGATTTGTGGGCGGGAGATCACCGTTGGTTCGTATCTGTCTTTCTCTTTAAGAATTCTGACGGCCACCTGCGGACGGATTCTCCGTGGCGTTTGCACGCGTCTATACCGGCGAACCGCGGACCTCACCGAGCAGCATCACGGGCAGTAAGACAAGCCCTCTTAGCTCAAGTTTATGCGTTCGTTGACGGCACTGGGCGGGATAGTACGACCCAAACCCCGCCCAGCAAATCTATGGAGACAGCGACTATGGAAAACATGCGATGTGCCATCTATACCCGATACGGTTTGGGGCCACAGTGCCCAAAGCAGGCTGCGATCGGCAGTGACACTTGTGGGACCCACAAGTTCTTGGAAGCAAAGCTTGGCACGCTGCCACGACAGCCAGTGGCAGCGCCGGTGGCAGTAAGTCCAGTGACCGTGCCTGTTATGGTGTCTGCGGCTGAGCTTGTACCGATGGCCGCGCGAGCGACGCTCAGCACGATGGCCGACTCTTTCGCAGCGATGGAACCAGTTGAGACGCCCGCTCCCGTGGCCGAGACCGTTGATGAGCCAGTACCAGCGAAGACCAGGAAAGCCCGCAAGGACAAGGGAGTCTCTCGCAAGCGGAGCTAACCATGACAGCTTCTGCCAAGTACATGACCGTGGCGGGTGAGTTCGGATTCCGTGCTGCCCGCCACGGTGACCTTACGAACGAGCGTGGGGACCTTTTGGAGATTACAGATACCCGCGCCCGCCTCTTCCTCAAAGACGGCCGCAATTTTACACTCTATAAACCGGCGCGTTTAGCCGACCTTCTCAGACGCCTCTACCCGATTGATACCAGTGAGCCACCCCAGTTGGAACTCTTCTGAGCACCTTCACCACTCAGCAGTAGTACATATTGGTCGCGCACCCGGCGCCACTAATTCTCAGGAAAAGGATGCTACCATGATTAGACTCTTCTTGTACTTTCTCACCAGTGAACTCCGTAATCGTCTCTTCGACAATCTATCCAGAGATGAGAGACTCCTCAAACGACTCAACAAATTCGTTGGTCAAGTGGGGCGTGTGAAGGGCCAGGGTCTGCCCGTCGAAGACGTCGAATAGGCCCTTGGATAGCTCAAAAACCGAGCAAAAACCGGCTTGTGAGCCTTATCTTTAAAGCGGTGGGCGTAGAGCACGTTCAAAACAGGTACGCCGATTGAAGGCCAAAGGTCCGCCGTTTGCGGTCCAAATTCCCCGCCAAAGTTCGCTACGGCATCTGCCACTCATCTACACGATTCGTCTACTCAGCGGTATGACGTCAGTGAGAGTGGAAACGGAAATAACCCGTGTTGGAAATTCTTGACAAACCGCCAGAATCAGGAGCAATAGTTCCGGTGGAGCCAGTGCCGTCGAGTCGAAGGGAGAAGAGAATGGCTCGACGCAGTGGGCAGTCAGGTGTTGTCGTGAAGAAAGGACAGATGTGGCACGGGAGGTACTATGAAGACGTGCCAGGTCAGATCGAGCGGGTGCGGCGGTCCGTGCCCATCGGTCTAGTATCAGAGATGACGAAGCCGGAAGCGAAACGCAAACTCCGTACCATGCTTGAGCAGCAAGGTCTCAATTCAGCAGAGACGTTTATCCAGACGGTGCGACCGGGACGGACGTTCGCAGAGCAAGCGCAGTGGTGGCAGGAGAACAAGTTGTTGTTGCACTCACTCAGTTATCAAGATACGCGGGGAATCTACATCAAGTCCCACCTAATTCCCTACTTTGGAACGACGCCAGTGTGCGTGCTCGGGGAGCAACAAGCGCAGGAGTTCGTTGCACATCTGGTCAGGCAGAAGTTGGCACCGAGTACGATTGAATCTATCGTGGGTACGCTGAAAGCAATCCTGGGGAAGGACGCTCGTGATTGGACTCTTGTGTTGCCGAAACCCTCTGATGACGAGCAACGATATTTTACTCAGCCAGAAATGCTTCGTATCGTGGAAGCAGCCAGGGGGAAGTGGCGACCGTTCTTCGCACTACTGGGAGAGACCGGTCTGCGATTCGGAGAAGCGGCAGGGTTGCACGTGGAAGACTTAGACTTTGCTGGTTGTAGGGTGCACGTTCGTCGCAGCATCTATCGGCACATCGAGAAAGCGACGAAGTCTCGGGCTGGTGTGCGTGTGGTCGATATCTCACCAGCAGTAGCACAACTGTTGCAGACGCACCTCGCCGGTCGTACGACGGGGCGGGTGTTCATGACGCGGACGGGTCAAGCGTTAATGAAGGATCACTCGCGCCATGTGCTCTACCGAATTCTCGAAGTGTTGGGAATACCGAAAGGTGGCTTACACGCCTTTAGGCATGGTAGAGTATCAATTCTGCAAGCAGCAGGGACGCCGCCCGATCTGATTAAACGGTGGATTGGGCACTCCAATCTGCGTACGACGTCGCGATACACCCATTTCGAGGACAGCTTTCGGAAGGATGCAGCGTCGCGTGTCGGATTGTTTACTGGCGTGGCAACGTAATTGCTCATATCGTCCCAATCGTCCCAACGTGCAGCAAGAAGCGTAGAAAATATGTTCCGTAACGTGTTAGAATTAAAGCGAGTTTTAGACAGGCCCGTAGCTCAGCCCGGTTAGAGCGCTACCTTGACACGGTAGAGGTCTGGGGTTCGAGTCCCCACGGGCCTACCATGCAACCTCTTGGATTCGTTACCTTTACACCTCTTTTGCGAAGCACTCCCTGTTCCCTTGAAACCCGCTGTGTCAGTACGTGTGTCACCAGCCGGAACAGTGTGAGGTTTCGGCAAGCTTGCATGACTGAGCCCGCTTGATCTTGGTAACGTCAGTCTGTTGCCCAGCCAGGGCAAGGAGGACAGGCTGATGGACCCTACCAAAACACCCGTTATTCCCCCCGAATTGGAGCAGGTTCGCCAAGAACTGGAGCAGTGGCGGAGCACGCAGGCGCATCGCTCGCCGATCCCAGAGGCTCTCTGGGGGGCGGCCGCAAAACTGGCCCGACAACATGGCGTTCAACTCCCGGCGCGCACGCTGCGCCTGGACTAC
>Ga0209517_10008849_pt1 | contig 11684 bp, 11 predicted proteins | sample PeaSoiMetSII2010_FD_187695 | JGI IMG/M metagenome (GOLD analysis project Ga0209517, IMG submission 187695) | Peat soil microbial communities from Weissenstadt, Germany - SII-2010 (SPAdes) (version 2) | ecosystem: Environmental > Terrestrial > Soil > Wetlands > Peat | place: Germany...
CGGCACGCGCCCAGCGGGGTCCACAAGGAAAGTTTAGGCGAGATGGGATGGAAAAGAAGTTACCGAAGGGACACGGTGGTGCTAGCACTTCCGGAGTTGGCAAAAACGGATGGGGCTAGGGCATGGACGCGCTCAGATCGAAGCGCCGCGCAACGGGGCGCGTCCATGCCCTTTGACCCAGTGACGCTTACAGCAGGCCAGAGGTACGAAAACGGGAAACCGGATCGGTTACTTGCATCGATTGACGCCCAAAAAACCAGCGCGCCACCGCAATTCCCAATGCCGCATAAGCCAGATGCCAGAGTTTCATAACATCGCTCCCCACGCCGGACCTTTTACTGGGGAGAGACTACGAAGGTCCCGTCGTGAACTAACCCTAACTCCGCTTTATCGGCAGGTCTAGGCCACGAAGGTGCTATGAATTCGCGCAAGAGTAATCGTTGGTAACAAGGGTGAGTAATCGGAATATGTGTAGAGACGGGGCTTGCCCCGTCTCCGGCAGCGCGGCGATGCCGAGACGCGGCAAGCCGCGTCTCTACATAGAAGATTGTTTAGGAGTTCTCGATCCAACCGCCACCCACGACCGTGTCTCCATCGTAGAAAACGGCGGCCTGGCCGGGGGTAATCGCGCGCTGCGGGTCGTCAAAGGTTACAAGCGCTTCCTCCGGCCCCGCCGCTTCAATCACGGCCGGCGCCGGTTGATGCTTGTGGCGGATCTTTACCGCGACCCGCATGGGCTCGCGCAGTTCGGCCGTCGAAATCAGGTTCACCCGGCGTGCTAGGAGAGTGCGCGAGTAAAGCTCCTCGTCCTTGCCGACCACGACTTGCCGTGTGTCATTATTGATCTGGATCACGTACAGCGGCGAGCCGGTGGCCACGCCGAGTCCCTTGCGCTGGCCGACGGTAAAATTGTGAACGCCGGAGTGCTCGCCGATCACCTTGCCATCGGTCGTCACCATGTCGCCCGCAATCTCACGCGCCGTTTCTCCCTGCTCGGTGAGATAGGCTTCAAGAAAACGCTTGTAATCGCCTCCGGGAACAAAACAGATTTCCTGCGAGTCGGGCTTTTCGGCGATCACCAAGTTGTGCCTGCGGGCGAGTTCGCGCACTTCGGGCTTGGTCATGCCGCCGAGCGGGAACAAAGTGCGGCTCAATTGCTCTTGCGACAGGCCGAAGAGAAAGTACGTCTGGTCTTTGGACTTGTCTGCCGGGCGCTTCAGCAGCCAGCGGGTGCACCGCTCGTCAAAGACCACCTGGGCGTAATGTCCGGTGGCAATCCGATCGGCGCCAATCTGCCGCGCCACAACAAGAAGCTCATCAAACTTCAAGTGATTGTTGCAGAGACTGCAGGGGATGGGCGTGCGTCCGGCCAGATACTCCTCGACGAACGGACGAACCACATCGCGCTCAAAACGCTCCTCGTGATTGACCACGTAGTAAGGGATGCCGAGGGTTTCGGCCACGCGCCGAGCGTCGTAAACATCGTCGATCGAACAGCAGCGGCCCTGGACGGATTCGGGCATGCCTTCGTGTCCGGCAAGACGGCGCTGGTTCCAGAGTTGCATGGTCAGGCCAATGACGTTGCGGCCTTCGGCACGCAGCATGGCCGCAACGGCCGAGGAGTCGACTCCTCCCGACATGGCGACGGCGATGGTTTCGGAATTCAGCATTTAGCACCTAGCATTTAGCAGTTAGCTCTTCTCGTCTCTGGTTTGGCTAAATGCTGAGTGCTAACGGCTAACTGTGCTCTTCGCCCACACCGGCGACAACTCCCGCAAACGCGCAACCGTTTCCGGCACCAGCCCCAATGCAAAGTCTATATCGTCAGGCATATTTTGCTTTCCGAGACTGAAGCGAATGCTGGCCTTAGCGCGGTCGGGACGCAGGCCCATTGCGGTCAACACGTGTGACGGTTCGATTGCCCCCGAAGAGCACGCAGCGCCGGTCGAGACTGCCAGTCCCTTCAAGTCGAGCGCGATGACCAGCGCCTCACCTTCGATGCCATCGAAATAAATGTTGGTCGTATTCGGCACGCGCGGAGCACCTTCGCCGTTTAAGCCAGTGGCTTCGATCTCGAGCAGTTCCCTTTCCAGATGGTCACGCGCAGCCGCCATTTTCGAATCGTCGCCGCGCTTCAGGCCAGCGCGGGCTAACTCGGCTGCCTTGCCCAATCCCACGATGCCGGGGACGTTCTCCGTCCCGGCGCGGCGCGAGCGTTCATGGCTGCCGCCATAGAGCATCGGCTCCAGTTGAGTTCCCTTCCGGACGTAAAGCGCGCCCACACCCTGTGGCGCGTGAATCTTGTGGCTGGAGATGGTCAACAGATCGCACCCGATTTGGTTGACATCGGTCGGGATCCTTCCCGCTGCCTGCACGGCGTCGGTGTGGAAGTAAATGTCGGCTTCGGCGGCAATCTTTCCGAACTCAGCCACGGGTTGCAAGACGCCGGTTTCGTTGTTGGCGAGCATGATCGTGATCAGCTTCGTGTTTGGACGAATCGCGCGTCGCACGTCCGCCGGATCCACTAAGCCGCGGCCATCCACCGGAATGTAGGTGATTTCGCATCCCTTGGTGGCAAGATGCTTGCACGCATTGAGCACGGCGTGATGCTCAATGGTCGAGGTGATGACGTGGTCGCCCGGCTGCGTTAGTCCGAATACCGCAAGATTGTCGGCCTCCGTACCGCCGCTGGTAAACACGACCTCGGAGGCGCGGCAGCCCAGCAGGGCGGCCACCGATTCGCGGGCGCGCTCGACCGCGGCCCGCGTCTCCTGTCCATGATGGTGGATGGACGACGCGTTGCCAAAGTGCTCGCCAAAGTAAGGCCCCATCGCCTCCAGAACCTCGGCGAGCACCGGAGTAGTCGCGTTGTTGTCGAGATAGACCCGGCGCATAGTTTCTATTGTACCGATGCTGTGGGAGGTTCACAGGGTGCGCGAGGGGCTGATAGCTGCTCGCCGCGAGCGACGGTGCGACGCAAGCACCGGTTGACGTTTACTCACAGTTGCCGTCTCACCCTTGGCCGGGGACGGTTGCGCGGCGTAGACTAATCAGTCCGCTCTTGACCGTTTGAAGATGTGCGCCTCTGGCAGAATCCCCAAACTGATTCGGAGAAACTCATGAAGACTAGACTGCTTATTTTCGGCCTGATCCTTGCTGTGGCAACGCCCCTGGCGCTGGCCGACGAGGGTATGTGGTTATACAACGCCTTCCCGAAAGAACGCGTCCAGAAAGAATACGGCTTTCTGGCGACGCAGGAATGGTTGGACCACCTCCAGTTGTCGTCGGTGCGCTTCAAGAATGGCTCAGGGTCGTTCGTGTCCGCCGACGGCCTGGCATTTACCAATCATCACATTGGCGCCGACTGCATCGGGAAACTCAGCACCTCCGGTCATGACTACAGGAAGACCGGCTTTTACGCTAAGACCCAGGCGGAGGAAGCGAAGTGTCCCGACCTTGAACTGAACGTGCTGACCGGCATCGACGACGTCACCGCGAAGGTGAAGGCCGCTGCCCCGGCAACCATGTCGACCGCTGACGCTGGCCAGGCACAGCGTTCCGCCATGAGCACCATCGAAAAAGATTGCGCGACTTCGACCGGCCTGCGCTGCGACGTGGTCACCCTCTATTCGGGCGAAGTTTACAACCTCTATAAATACAAAAAGTACACCGATGTGCGTCTGGTGTTTGCGCCCGAATTCGACGCGGCGTTTTTTGGCGGCGATCCCGACAACTTCACCTATCCGCGCTATGACTTGGACATCACTTTCTTCCGTATCTACGAGAACGACAAGCCGGTTCATCTCGACAACTACCTGCAATGGTCGAAGGTCGGCGTGAAAGATGGCGATCTGATTTTCGTTTCCGGCCACCCCGGAGGCACGGATCGCTTAAAGACCGTCGCGCAATTGCAGTTCCTGAAGAACACGGATTATCCGTCGCGCCTCGCCAACTACAAACGCCGAATCGACATGTTCCAGAAGTTCAGCGCGGAGTCGCCGGAGAACGCGCGCATCGCGCAGGAGGACATCTTCGGGTACCAGAATTCGCAGAAAGCCATTAAGGGCGAATATGAAGGGCTGCAGGATCTGGCCATGATGTCGCAGATGAACGTGGCGGAGCGCGAGCGCGAAAAGGCTTATCTGGATAAGCATGCGGGCGAGCCCAATCCGTGGCAAGAGATTTCGAATGCCATGAAGACGAATCGCGAAATCTACGACCCACTGACCTACATCGAGCGTATGCGTGGATTCAATGTAGAACTGGGGCTTTATGCCCGGACTCTGGTCCGCATCGCGGAGGAAAAGCAGAAACCGAACGGCGACCGTCTGCGCGAGTATCGCGATTCCGCCCTGCCCTCGCTGGAGCAGGAACTGTTCAGCACGGCTCCAATCTACAAGAGCCTTGAGACCGCGACTTTAGCACTTGCCCTGACCCAGCTGCGAGAAGCGCTGGGACCCGAGGATGCAGCGGTAAAAGCTTCGCTAAACGGCAAGTCCCCGGAAGAAGCCGCCAAGGCGCTGATTGGCAGCACCAAGTTGGACGATGTCGCCGTCCGCAAGCAACTGTACGCGGGTGGGAAGGTGGCAGTGGATGCGAGTACGGATCCGCTGATTGTCCTGATGCGCAACGTGGATCCCGAGGCACGGGCTGTCCGCAAGCGCTTCGACGACGAGGTCGATGCGGTGGTACGGCGCGACGGCGCAACCATCGCCCGGGCGCGGTTTACCCAAACCGGCTTCACCCAGCCTCCAGACGCGACCTTCACGTTGCGGCTCAGCTATGGCACGGTGAAGGGGTATGAAGAGAGCGGAAAAAAGATTCCTTACTTCACCACCATCGGCGGCGCTTTTCAACATGCCGAGGAGCACGGCGGCAAGCCTCCATACAATCTAGGCGTCAGCTGGCCGAAGATGAAGTCGAAACTGAAGCTCGACACGCCGCTGAATTTTGTGTCCACCGCGGACATTATCGGCGGCAATTCGGGGAGCCCAACCGTGAACCGGGCGGGCGAAGTGGTTGGAATTATCTTCGACGGCAATATCCAGTCGCTGGTTTTGGACTTCTACTACGACGACCGCCAGGCACGCGCCGTATCCGTCGATTCGCGCGGCATCGTCGAAGCGCTGCGCCATATTTACGGCGCCGATGCTCTGGCCAACGAACTGACCGGCACGAAAGCGGCAGCCAAGACGGCAGGCAAATAGTAAGTTTCGATTCGCGGTTGCCCGTAGATACACTGCGAAGCTACTGGCAACCAGATCCGCCGCAGCGCCATCGAACTGAGGGAAACGTCACGGAGGGATTCGTGAAAACACTAACATTATTGGCGCTGTGTGTGATATTCAGCTCGGTTCTTGTCTCGGCACAAGCAACCCCAACCGACGACGATGTCGCTAAGTTGATCGCAGGCGTGAAATTGACACTTGCGTCGCAGCTTGACCCGGCTCTGCCACCCGTGACGTTCGAAAAGTGGCTGCGTCTTCAAGTTGGGAGAGACGCAACAATTGGTTGGGCAGTAAGGACTGGCGACGGCCACGGCCTGCCATGGGTGGAGGCCGACGTTTCAGATCAGGGCCGGCCCGGAATAGTCATTATGATTTCCTGTGGAGCATCAGAGGGAGCAATCGCCACCAGGCCCAAGTTTCACTCCCTGGAGTTAGTGCGCGCGAACGAGTACGCCGAATGGCCGCGTCTTCGTGACCTGCCAGTGGCGCTGCGGAAAGCGAGAGACGGAGCGAAATGAAGAGAGTCGAGCACGAAAGCTCAACTATTCCGGCCAGAGCGAGGTCGCTGTCTTGCTCAAAATCTGCTCGCGCATCCCTGCGCTCATGGGCAGCGCTTTGAATTCCTCAAGATTCCGTTTGACGTCTGGAACACCCGGGCCGGGCCAATCGGTGCCAAACAAGGTTTTGTGGGCAATCTCCTCGATCCGCGGAAAATACTTCAGCAGCGTTCTTGGAGGAATGCCGCTGATGTCGAGATAGACGTTGGCATGACGCCGGATTAGAAAAAACGCCGTGTCCATCCAGAGCGGCCGCCCACCGTGTGCCAGCAGGATCTTGAGCTTGGGGAAATCGACCGCGACATCGTCAATGTAGATCGGATCTCCATACTTGTTGCGCGCGCCGGGGAAGATCGACGTCCCAGTGTGGAACATGACGGGAATCCCATTGGCCTCGGCGGCCCGGTAGATGATTTCGAGTTCCTTCACGCCGTGCAGATAATCGTTCGGAAACAAGAGCTGATGCGGTGGGTGGATCTTGATCATGCGCAGGCCGAGATGCAGGATGTGCTCGACATCGGCCATGATGTTGGCGGTGTGCCGAGGATGCAGGCTGCCGCAGGAGATCAGGCGCTTGGGATCATGTCGGGCGTAACCGGCGACGAACTGATTGACCTCGGGTGTAAAGCCGATCACTTCCGGGGCAACATAGTTGATCAGCGCCGCACGGTCAACGCCGCAACGATCCAGATATTTCAGAAAGGATTTGGGCGAGCGGCAATATTCGGCGATTTCGTCGAAATTGGCGCGCTTGCGCTTCATCAGTTCCAGCGCATGTGGCTTAAAGAGTTCGAGGGGCGCGATGTGGATGTGGCAGTCGGTAATCAAGGTCAGTTGCCAGTAACCAGTTGCCAGTTCTTGCGTGCCGCAAGGCTCTTGGTTTAGCTAAGTGCTAAGTGCTAAGTGCTGCCTTCAGTACAACGGCACTTTTGGATCCACCGTCCGCGCCCAGCCGTCGATCCCGCCGCGCATGGACTGTACGTTTTCGTATCCTTGCTGGCGAAGCCAGTTGGTGACCATCAGCGAGCTCACTCCGTGATGGCACACCACCACGATGTGATCGTCCGGGTCGAGTTCCTGGTGAGCGCGCGCAGGGATGTCGCCCATCGGCATGTGCTTTGCCCCTTCCATGCGGGAGGCTTGGCATTCCCAGGGCGCGCGAACATCGAGCAGCGTAAATGTTTCCCCGCGTTCCTGCAGCGCCTTGACCTGAGTGGGGGAAATTTCGAAGTCCATAGTGTGATCGACGTGTAGAGACGGGGCTTGCCCCGTCTCCGCGTGCGCCGCAGCGCTTGCCCGCCTCGTGAGACGCGGCAAGCCGCGTCTCCACAGAAATCAATCGCCTTTCCCCCGAAGCTCCGGCGCACTCCCCAGCGTGGTTAGACTCGCCAGCGCGGCTACCGCCCAGAGAGCGCCGGTTGCGAACCGAGCGATGCGCACATCGGCGGCCGGGACGTTGCGCCACAGCGTCAATCCGCAGCCGATCACAAAATTGATAACCAGCAGGCCAAAAAACGCGCGCTCGCGCAGGCAGCGTGTGTCGACCGCCAGGCCGGCCAACAAGACGATCCAGACGACGTAGGTGGCGGCGGTCCAATAGTCGTGCGGCCATTCATACTCGTTGTGAGTGACGCGGCTGAACGAAATCCACGCAAAGTAGGCGCAGCCCAGGAAGCCCGCCACTCCCCACAACGGCGCACGGCACATCAAGTGGCCGGAACTGGAGGGCTGCTTCGCCACCCCCTTCGTTCCGACACTCGCTTCGGCCTCTGTCTTCGCGTCTTCGATTTTCTGATCCATTTCGCCCACCGTTTATCGAGGAAGGCAATGATACCCTTGCGCCGGTCCACGCTACAACGGTATAGAGGATCGCGGAGGATACTTTTCCGATTCGCTCCGTGGTTCCGTGGCAGGGTCAGTCCAGGCGGGCAAGAGTGCCCGCCCTACACGAGCTAAAGGTTAATCGCCGACTTCCGCGGCTCGCCAATGGTGGACAGCGGATCGCGCGCGCCCTCTTTTTCCTTGATCCACTTCTTTTCGTTGCGGATGATGTCGAGCAACAGGTCTTTGTCCTTCGCGCTGGGCAGATTCTCTTCACAGTGCTGCTCGTAACTGCGGTCGTCCAGTGGTTCGCCAGTTTCGCAGTGGCACTTCTTCCCTGCCCATCGTCCGATGTTGCGGTTGAAGTGGATGTCGGGCGTGTAAAACTTCTTTTCGCCCGGCTGCAAGAAGCCGTTCAGCCGTTCCACCAATCCCGCAACTTCCTGACGATAGAGGTGACGGCTGTAGTCGTTCAGGTCGTCGAGGTCAGCGGCCTTGTCGTTCTGCAACTCGTCGTACCGGCCTTTGATTCCCCAGACGTAGGCCCAGTGCGCCGAGGAAGAATGATCTGTGCCGAAAAGATCGAACGAACTCGAGATCCACTTGTTCAGATATTTCTGCATCAGCCACCGCGGGATCACGCCGGCCTCGACCACGCGGCGCAGTCCATCGTTGCCGGTTCCCATATGGAAAGCCTCTTCGCGCAGCATGTAAGACGTCGAGCGTCCAAGCGGCGCGAACGCTGAATACTTCAGCATCTGAAGCTGGAACTTGCCGTCACGGTCCACGAAGTCGGTGTAGGTGAAAAAGTCGAGCCAGTTATCGACGTCGACGTTGAAGGTGCCCAGCAGTCGTTTGTTCTCGAACGCCCGTCGCTCCAGCATTTTCTGCGCCTCGACCTTGCCGGAAGACCCGAAGAAGTCGATGAGCAGCGCGCACATCTGCCAGCCGTGGCGCATCTCTTCGATCATGACGCGAGTAAGCGCGCGGCGATCCCATTCCGAGGGCGCGGTGGCAAACAGGTTGCGCTGCTGCTCCACGCTGGCAAATTCGGTGTCGCCCTGATAGACGATCATGTTCATGAGCGCATCGCGCATCTGCTGCGTCGGGACTTGGCGCAGGTTCTCCCACTTATTGCGGCCTTTGTAGGCGCCGAATTGGATCTCCCCGGTTTCAATCGCGCCGTAGAGCGTATCGAAGTGGAACGATGAGACGTCATCCTGATTGACGCCGATTTCCTTGCGCCATTCGTTGAACAGGCCAACCCAGTCGCTGAAGTTTCCGATTTTCGCTACTTTGCCTGGCATAAGACTTGTCCTACTGCTGGGCGTATTGCCGAGCTAGTGTTTTATAAAGCTCAATGTAGTCGCTTTCGTTGGCGAGTTTGACGCGGCGGAAAAAGTGGCCTTGTATTTCCAGGCCTGACATTGCCTTCGAGCTCGCGAACTCGGAAATCTCCGGTCCCGGTAGAACTTCACCTTCTTTTTCCACTGTGCGTCGGACGAGACGATAAGTGTATTTCGCACCATCTGCCATCGGCTCGGTTATTCGACCAACATATTGACTATGGGGATCGCCGTTGCTGATCGAGATCGATTTGCCGTCTCGAATCAGCCAACACTCGTCCCGCACGAACTCTCCATTCTTTCCGAAATAGAGGACAATTGTGGATGCGGTCTTCCTATGTTCCTCGCGCGGAGCTCCCGGGATCCGCTCCCATTTCACGTCAGTCGGGACCCAGAACTGGCCGTGATCGCTGGGTTGCGCGCTAACATTGAGGGCCGAACATAGAAGAAACAGCGTCGCGATTGAGCGCAGCTTCACTTTCCTTTAAACTCCGCCGGTCTTTTCTCCACGTACGCGGCCAAACCCTCTTTTGCGTCGTCGCTCTGGAACAGGATCTGCTGGTTCTCGCGTTCGACGGCCAACGCCGATTCCATGGGGATTTCCCAACCGGTTTGCACGGCGCGCTTGATGCGTCCCACAGCCTTGGCGGCTTTATTCGGAGGCGTGAACTGGCGCGCATACTCCATGATGTTTTCCATGAACCCGTCGCGCTCGAAAATGTCATTCACAATGCCGAACTCCTGCGCCTCTTCGAACGAGAACGTATTGCCGGTGATCATTAGTTCGATGGCTTTGCTCTTCCCGACCAGGCGCGAGAGACGCTGCGTTCCGCCGGTGCCGGGAAGCACGCCCAGGTTGACCTCGGGCAGGCCGATCTTGCCCGCATCTTTGCGAGCGATACGGAGGTCGGCAGCCATTGCGATCTCCAGGCCTCCCCCGACGCAATGGCCATTGAGCGCGGCGATGACGAGCTTCGGTGTGTGCTCCAACCGCAACAGCATTTCATTCGCGTGCAGGCAGAAGTAATACTTGAAGGTTGGATCGACCGAGGCCAGCATTTTGATATTCGCGCCGGCGGAGAAAAACTTGTCGCCCGCGCCCGTAAGCACAATCACGTACACGCCGTTATCCATGCGTGCCCGCAGGATGGCTTCGTCGAGCTGGCGGTTCATTTCGTAGGTGTAGGTGTTCGCCGGAGGATCGTTCATCTCGATTACCGCCACGCCGGCATCGGTGCGATAGTTGATGAGCTGTTTGGTGGTTTCGCCGATGGCCGGCTGCGTCGTCGTTATTGTCGCCATAAATTGCTCCTTAAATCAGTCTCGCCAATCAGTTTCGCTGAGACGGCTTCGTATCAGGGCATCGCTTTAGCGATGCCGCAAGTTCCTCGGTATCGGACGCCCCTCTAAGGGCTGGCCGTCAAATGCCGATTTCTTCCGTATCTTGTTGCCGCCGTGCACAATTCCGTTGAGAACCATGTTGCCCATCCGCTCCGCAAGCGCCTCGGCGTTGCCGTCGACGCGCGGGTTGTACCAGGTGTAGATCCAGTTGATCATGCCAAACAAGCTCATCACCGCGGTGCGGGTGTTGAAATCGAGGCCGCGGTCGCGCCGCAGGTCTTCCATCAGCCCGAGGCAGATGCGGTAGTATTCGCGCTTGATGCCGGCGATCTCCGAGCCTTGGCCATTCTTCAAAGAGTCGTCTTCATGCGAGAGCACCTTCAATCCCTCCTGGTTGTTCACGAAGTATTCGAGGTGATTCAGGATGAAGGTGCGGATGCGCTGCTCGGGATCCGTGACCCCTTCCAGTCGCGCCTTGAGTTTTTCGACGATGGTGGTGAAAGTATGTTTCTGTATCAGGAACAGCAAGCGCTCTTTGGATTGAAAGTAGTGATAGAGACCAGCCAGTGACATGCCGGTGGCGCGAGAAAGATCGCGCATGGAGGCGCCTTCGTATCCCTTGACACAAAACACCTCGGTGGCGTGGTCGAGAATCTCCCCGAGGCGGCGGTCGAAGCGGGTCGCCGCGATCGCCGGAAGAACGTTTCTAGGGCGGCGGGAGGCGCGGGTTGCGGGTAGGGTGGCCATACGTTCGAACGTTCGTTCTAAGTATAGCGGGATGTGACCTATATCACAAGGCTGTGTGATGCGAAAAGGGGCCGATCAGGCTCCCGCGGTCTTAGTGCTAAGGTTGAGGCGGCGCAGGCGCCGGTTGAATGACGATGGGTTGCTCGGTGATCTGGCGCTCCACCAGTATCATCTTCTTCACTTGATTGCGTTCCAGGGTCTGCTCCTTGCCATTGACACTGACCACCACCGACGTCAGTGACATGGAGAGCACATCTCCTAACAGTACGGTGCCGTCGCGCAGTTCGACCGTATCTCGCGACAAGCCGCCTAATTCCACGGTAATGCTGCCGCCTGGGAGTTCATCGGGAGTGACTTCGAGCGGCGTGCCTCCGGGGGCGTAGCCCTCCTTTGTCAAATCCAGGTTGTGACTCCCAATGGTAAGTTTGACCATGACCGGCGTTGTGCCCGCGTCCTGCCCATCTACTTTAAGCTTTGCGCCCGGCGGAACAGAGACTACTCTCAGCGGAATCGTTCTGCTACTGACAGCTAGCCTGGATTATTCACGAAGTCTCTAGCCAAAAAAGAAAGGATGCTCTAAAAGGAATGATGAACACTGGGTTCGCACGCCCAGCATTCCCTTTCGGAGCATCCATCGCTTGATA
>Ga0209517_10008852_pt1 | contig 11682 bp, 9 predicted proteins | sample PeaSoiMetSII2010_FD_187695 | JGI IMG/M metagenome (GOLD analysis project Ga0209517, IMG submission 187695) | Peat soil microbial communities from Weissenstadt, Germany - SII-2010 (SPAdes) (version 2) | ecosystem: Environmental > Terrestrial > Soil > Wetlands > Peat | place: Germany: Weissenstadt...
ACCGCCTGCGCGTCACCGCGGCGCTGTCGAACGGGCGCGATCTCTACGCGTTCCGCTATGCGGTGAACGACAAGGCCAACACGCTGTATTACCGGGAATCGGATGCCGGCCTCCTGATCGTGTCCGAGCCGATCGATCAGCACGAAAACTGGATCGCGGTGCCGGAGAACCACGCGCTGATCGCGCTCTCGGGCGAGCGGGCGCGCGTCCTGCCGCTGCTGCACCGGCACCAGGTGGCGGCGGAATAGCCGATACGCCTACTTCTTCCAGCCCTGCGACCACGCCGGCGGCGTCTTGCCGTCAATCAGAATGAAGGCGATGCGGCACGGCTTGCCCGAATTGTTGACCCAGGCGTGATTGGTGCCCTGCTGCACCAGGATGTCGCCGGCCTTCACATGGACCTCGGTGTCGTCGAGCAGCATGTCGATCTCGCCTTCGAGCACGATGGCGTAGTCGATGGTGCGGGTGCGGTGGGTGTTCTCGTGCCGCGCATAGCCTTGGGTTGCCGGATCGATGCCCATGTTGATCAGGATCTGGTGATGATCGACGGCGCCATAGCCGCCGGTCGGCGTCGGCGCGAAATCGACGATTCGGAAGATGGTGCCGTTCGATGGCGGCGGCACACCGACCTTGGTCTGGGCGCGATCGGCTGAGCTTGCCATATCGACGGGAAATTCGCCGGTCACCCAGCATAGCGTCATGCCGTTGCCGCCGGCGCTGCGCTGGACCGCCTTCAACGGCGCGTCGTAGAGCGCTACCGCTTTGCCATCCTTATCGTGGCCGGTGACGATCCGGCGGGTCGACCTCAATTCCATAATCATTCCTCCCGTGTCGCTTGCTTGGCGAGTTCCGGCGCACTAAACGATGATGCCTCGCATTTGCCAAGCGCAAAAACCGAGGGCGCGGCGCGCCAGGGGAGGGCACATCGTGAACGGTGAATCGTCGCGGCCGTTGCTGCAATCGGCTGAGAATCCGGGATCGAATTACAACCGCGAGCCGACGATCGCTGCGATCGCACGCGACATCGACGTCATGGTGCCGATGCGCGACGGCGTCAAAATCTGCGTCGACGTCTACCGTCCCGACGCGCCCGGCAAATTCCCCGCGCTGCTCGCGTTTGCCATCTACAACAAGGATTTCCAGGGCCCCGACATGGCCGCGGCATTGCCACCGCAGCCGGCCTGGTCGCCGCTGTGGACCGGGCCGATGGAGGCCGGCGACACCAAATTCTTCGTCTCGCGCGGCTATGTCCATGTCATCGGCTCGCCGCGCGGCGTCGGCAAGTCCGAAGGGGGCGGCTCGCGCGAGTGGGATTGCTACGACCTGATCGAGTGGATCGCGGCGCAGCCATGGTGCGATGGCAAGGTCGGCATGGTCGGCATTTCCGGCTTCGGCGCCGAACAGCTTGCGGTGGCCAAGAAACAGCCGCCGCATTTGCGCGCCATCTTTCCGTTCGATTCGCGCGGCGCCTATGGCGAGCTCGGCGGCTTCCGCGACGAATATCCCGGCGGCGTCATCCACCTGTTCCGCTATCTGGTCGGCCATTTTTCGGCGATGCATCAGCACAAGGGCCCGCCCGGCCCGCTGCCGCCGGAGCGCGAGGCGATGTGGCAAGAGGCCATGAACAATCCCGACTACAAGATGTATCCGCACGTCTACAATCTGATCGCGCAAAAAGGCCAGCACATGCCGCCGTATTACAATGTGCTGGTCGATCCGTACGATTCCGAAGCCGCGGTGCAGAAAAGCGAAGCGGAATTCGCCGACATCAAGGTGCCGACCTATACCGGTTCCGGCTGGTACGGCTACACCTACAAAACGCATCTGAACGGCTGCCAGCATTGGTTCCGCAACATCAGGGCGCCGAAGAAACTCTTGCTTGCCGGCCCGGCGCACCTGGAGCGGCCCTATCACAGCTTCCACAACGAGGTGCTGCGCTGGCACGATTTCTGGCTCAAAGGCATGAACACCGGCATCATGGACGAGAAGCCGGTGCGCTATTGGGTGATGGGCGCTAACGAATGGCGCAGCGCCAACAACTGGCCGCCGCCCGACGCGAAATGGACCAAACTTTATCTCTCCAGCTGGGAGCGGCTGACGCCCGACCTGCCTGAGCCGTCGAGCGCGACCGAGACCCAGCCGCCGGACGCCTTCGTACAGATGCCGCCGTCGCAGACCACCAAGATCGAGCGGCTGCGCTACATGACCGACCCGCTGCCGCACGACGTGCTGGTCGCGGGCCCGATCGTCGTCACGCTCTACGCCGCGATCGACCAGGACGACACCAACTGGATCGTGATTTTGAAAGACGTTGGCCCCGACGTCTCGGTGATGAGCGTGCGCGAAGGCGAACGTGAGGTGCCGAAAAATCTGCACGAGCGCGAGATCACCCGCGGCTGGCTCAAAGCCTCGCACCGCGCGCTCGATGCCAAGCGCTCAAAGCCGTGGTGGCCGTGGCATCCGCTGACGCGCGAGGCGCAACAGCCGGTGACGCCGGGGACGATCGAGGAATATCAGATCGAGGTGATGGCGACGGCGAATCTGTTCCGCCAGGGCCACCGCATTTGCCTCGACGTTACCTGTCTCGACCTGCCGACCGGCGTCGCCGGCGCCACCAATGCCGAATACGTGCCTTATCATATTTGCTCGAGCAAGACGGTGCTGCACAAGGTCTTTCACGACCGCAAGCACCCGTCGCACGTGCTGCTGCCGGTGGTCCCTGCGGAAGGCTAGGCCGGAAACTCAGGCCGCCATCTCGTTCTTGGTCTCGAAATTGAGCTCGATCTCGACGTTGTTGGGATCGCGGAAAAAGATCTGCCAGCGGGTGCTGTTGGGCACCTGGTTGACGCGGTAGGGCACGCCCTTGCCGGTGAGATGCTTTTTCGTCGCCTCGAAACCGCGGCTGCCGAAGGCGACATGGTCGATCACGCCGGAATCGGCGGGCTGCTTGCGGTCGGTGTGTGCAATGTCGTTGAGGTGCAGCACCGGCTGGCTGCCGCTGTAGAGCCAGGCGCCGGGGAAATCGAACGCCGGACGCGGGCCGTTCTTGAAGCCCAGCACGTCCTCGTAGAACTGCACGGTCTCTTTCAGCTTGCGGGTCGACACATTGTAGTGATCGAGCATGCCAATGTTCATGTCCATCGGGCTTCTCCCTTGAGCGCAATCGCCGGCGAGAATATCGTGAAATATGGCCCCGGCGAAGAGGCCACGTTGCGGTGCGGCAGCCTTGCATGGCCGCCATCAGAGCGGTGTCACATCGCCGCGGTCCTAGATGCCGTTAACCTTGGACCCAAGGCCGATATTGCCTTGTCTTACCGGGGTCATAAAATCCACGGAGTTTCGCCATTCAAGAGCGACCATTGTATCGCGTAGGCGTCAAAGAGGTGTGTGACATGAAGAAGATGTTAGGTGCCGTGTTTGCGTTCAGCGTCCTGGCAGCGACCGGTGCATCGGCCCAGGAACTGCTGACGGGCCCATATCAGTGCGTGCAAAACTGCCAAGGGCCGGGCTTGGCAAACATCACCCAGACTGGGTTCGATCTCAACATCGTCAATGAGGTCGGCGCGCCGTCCCGGGCCTGGATCGATTATCCCGGTCACTTCTGGGCGGACTACTATAACGAAGGCGCCATTTTCACTCCGGATGGGCTGCGCATCCAGTTCGACAATGGCGCCGTGTGGCTGCGTTACGTCCCGCCGCCGCCGCCACCCCCGCCGCCGCCGCGGCACCACCGCCACCACTACCACCACCCCATCCAGGGATCGTGAGGCCCTGAGCGGCAGTTCGCGCCGCTCATTCGGCCCCGCATCGGCTCTTTGGCTGCGCCGATAAGGCAGCCATCGAACACCCCTGAGCACAAAAAAGGGCCGCTCGTGAGAGCGGCCCATTTGGTCCCCGCGGGAGGAGCGGGGCTGAATTGAGTGCAACCTAACACGCTGGAACCGCCCTGGCTGTGACCCTTTCGCCACGGTCGAGCGGAAAACGTCTGTCACAAATACCCTGTACCCGCCGCCGCGCCGCTGCGTTACGGCGATCTCTGTGACATCGGTCTCGGTGCAATCAAGGCGCCGACCGGCCTGGTGTCGCGGCGGGCGCAAACTCATCTATAATGGCTGCAGAACCCGTTGGCGAACGGGTTTGCGTCGTGTCCTGGCGAAGGAACAACGGCAATGCCAGTCACTTATGAGACCTGGCTTGTCCTGCTCTCGATCGTGATGGCGATCCAGGGCGCCTATGTGGGCTTGAGTCTGGCGGTGCAGATCGGGCAGGCAAGCGGCATGCGGCGCCGCCTGCTGCTGGCCGGCGCCGCGTCCTCGCTGGCGGTCGCGATCTGGACCATGCATTTCGTCGGCATGCTGGCGGCGCGCATGCCGTTCCAGGTCGATTACTTGGTGTTCCCGACGCTGCTGTCGTTTCTGGTTTGCGTCATTGTGGTCGGAGCTGCGGTCTACGCCACCAGTTCCGGGCCGCTCACGTTACTGCGCCTGACGCTGTCGGCGTGCCTGATGGGCGGCGGCATTTTCACCATGCATTACATCGGCATGAGCGCGCTCAGCGCCAGCGCCTATATGGTCCATGACCGCTATTTCGTCGCCGCCAGCATGGCGATCGCCATCGCGGCGTCCGGCTTGGCGTTGTGGCTCGCCACTGGCCGCGGCGGCCGGCCGCCGCTGATCCTCTCGGCGATTGCCTTCGGCATCGCCGTGTCCGGGATGCACTATACCGCGATGGAAGGGCTGACGCTGTTGCCGTTCGCGTCATCGTCGGCAGGCGCGCCGGCGCTGTCGACGGATCTTCTGGCCATCATCGTCGCCGTCGTGGCGTTCTGTCTGTCGGGAATATTTTTGTTGATCCTGGTGCCAGATCCGGCGCGGGCGGCGGCGAATCCGATTCTGGTCGTGGATAGCGCATCGATTGCGACGACGGCGCCGGCGACGGTTGCGGCCGCGCCCGCGGCGCAAAATTCCGGCGGCAACGGCCACGACGCCAATCCCGAATTCGGCCGCGGCACTTTTGCGCCGCTTGGCGGCGCCGGCGCGCCGCGGCGCTTCGCCCGCCATCTTCCCATCGAGCGCGACGGCGGCACGCATTTCGTCGCCGTCGACGATGTCGTCGCCATCCATGCCAATGCGCATTACACCTATATCTTCAACGGCAGCGACAAGCTGTTCTGTCCGCTCGCCATCGGCGACGTCGAGCAGCGCCTCGACAAGGATCGCTTCGTGCGCATCCATCGCAGCCACATCGTCAATATCGAGCGCGTGGTCGGCTACAAGCGCTCCAGCGACAACGAAATGGTCGAGATGGACGCCGGACAGGATTATGCGGTGCCGGTGAGCCGGAGCCGGATCGGTTGGCTCAAATCGCGGGTCACGGCGCTGACCGGCGACGATCCCGGACTGCGCCGCCGCCATCATTTTGCAGCGCGATAAAAGTCTCTGCCCGCCTGGCTATTACGTCAGGCATTCTGACGCAATTCGTGCAAGTGCGCCGCCATTGGTGCAAAAGCGCGACGTTTCGTGCGCCGCGCCATGCCCCGGTGCAGCGGCGCTTGCTGCTGCGGCGCACAACGCGCGAGCATTCCCAGCCTAAAGACGCAATCGGTATTGGCGCACGCGGCTGTCGTGACGACTTCGGCCGGACAAAAGCGCAAGGGAGGATGCCCGTGATACCTGGGTCCTTTAGCTATCATCGCCCATCATCTGTTGCCGAAGCCGTCGGCCTGCTCGCCAAATTGGGCGACGACGGCCGCGCTATCGCCGGCGGCCACAGCCTCATTCCGATGATGAAGCTGCGGCTGGCGGAGCCGGCGCATCTGGTCGATCTCGCCGGCATCGCCGACCTCAAAGGCATCCGCTCCGATGGAAATGACATTATCATCGGCGCCATGACCACCCAGCACGATCTGATCGGCTCCGATCTGCTCGGCACAAAAATCCCGATCCTGCGCGAGACCTCGCTGCAGATCGCCGATCCGCAGGTCCGTTATGTCGGCACGCTCGGCGGCAATGTCGCCAACGGCGACCCCGGCAACGACATGCCGGCGGTGATGCTGTGCCTTAACGCCACGTATCACGTCACCGGCAAAGGCGGCGAACGGCGCATCGCCGCGCGCGAGTTTTACCAGGGCGCCTATTTCACCGCGCTGGAAGCGGGCGACGTGCTCACCGCGGTGCGCATTCCGGTGCCGCCTGCCGGACACGGCTCTGCGTATGAGAAGCTCAAGCGCAAGATCGGCGATTACGCCACCGCCGCTGCGGCCGTGGTGCTGACCACGAGCGGCGGCAAGGTCGCGAGCTGCTCGATCGGGCTGACCAATGTCGCCGAGACGCCGCTATGGGCGCAGGAGGCGGCAAAAATCCTCGTCGGCTCGACGCTCGATGCCGCGACGGTCAAGAAAGCGGTGGCCGCCGCCGAAACCATCACCGCGCCGGCGAGCGATGCGCGCGGCCCGGCGCATTACCGCACCAAGATGGCCGGCGTGATGCTCACCCGCGCGCTGGCTCGCGCCAAAGCAAAAGCCCGCGGCTAGGGGAGGGAAAAGAACAATGGCCAAATCCCACGTCAAGATGACGGTGAACGGCAAGCCCGTCGAAGAGCTGGTCGAGCCGCGCACCTTGCTGATCCATTTCCTGCGCGAGCAGCTGATGCTCACTGGTCCGCATATCGGCTGCGAGACCAGCCACTGTGGCGCCTGCACCGTCGACCTCGACGGCAAATCGGTGAAGAGCTGCACGATGTTTGCGGTGCAGGCCGACGGCGCCGACATCCGCACCATCGAAGGCATGGCCAATGCCGATGGCACGCTGCATGCGCTGCAGGAAGGCTTTCGCGAGATGCACGGCCTGCAATGCGGCTTCTGCACCCCGGGAATGATTTTACGCGCCTATCGACTTCTCCAGGAGAACAAGAGCCCCTCCGAGGAGGAAATCCGCTACGGCATTTCCGGCAATCTGTGCCGCTGCACCGGCTATCAGAACATCGTCAAAGCCATTCAATATGCCGCCGCGAAACTTGCCGGCGTGCCGTTCCAGGAGGCCGCAGAATGAACGACATGACCCCCACCTCCGCCGAACGCGCCGAAAAACTCGAAGGCATGGGCTGTAAGCGCAAGCGCGTCGAAGACGTCCGCTTCACCCAGGGCAAGGGCAATTACGTCGACGATCTGAAACTGCCCGGTATGCTCTACGGCGACCTGGTGCGCTCGCCGCATGGCCATGCGCGCGTCAAGAAGATCGACACCACCAAGGCCGCGGCGGTGCCCGGCGTCGTCGCGGTGCTGACCGCCGAGGTTTTGAAAACCGTCAACCTCGCCTGGATGCCGACGCTGGCCGGCGACGTGCAGATGGTGCTCGCGGACGGCAAGGTGCTGTTCCAGAACCAGGAAGTCGCCTTCGTGGTCGCCGAGAGCCGCGAGGCCGCGGCCGACGCCGTCGAACTGGTGGAAGTCGAGTACGAGGCGCTGCCGGTCAACGTCGATCCGCTGAAAGCCATGACCGACGGCGCGCCAATGATCCGTGAGGATTTGAAGGACAAGCCCGACGGCGCCCACGGCAAGCGCAAGCATTACAACCATGTATTTTCGTGGGCTGCCGGTGACAAGGCCGCGACCGACGCCGCCTTTGCCAAGGCCGACGTCACGATCCGGGAATTCATCGTCTATCCGCGCGTGCATCCGTGCCCGCTCGAGACCTGCCAATGCGTCGCCTCGTTCGACAAGATCAGGGGCGAATTGACGCTGTGGGGCACGTTCCAGGCGCCACACGTCATCCGCACCGTGGGCTCGCTGATCTCAAAAATTCCCGAGCACAAGATCCACGTTATCGCCCCCGACATCGGCGGCGGTTTCGGCAACAAGGTCGGCGCCTATCCGGGCTATATCTGTTCGATCGTCGCTTCGATCGTCACCGGCCGTCCGGTGAAATGGGTCGAGGACCGCATCGAAAATCTGTCGACCACGGCGTTCGCCCGCGACTTCCACATGGACATGGAGATCGCCGCGACCAAGGACGGCAAGGTGACGGCGATGCGCTGCTACACCATCGCCGACCACGGCGCGTTCGATGCCTGCGCCAACGCCACCAAATGGCCGGCCGGGCTGTTCAGCATCATCAGCGGCTCCTACGATTTCCCGGCCGCCTATTGCCTGGTCGACGGCGTCTATACCAACAAGGCGCCGGGCGGCGTCGCCTATCGCTGCTCGTTCCGCGTTACCGAGGCCGCTTACTGCATCGAGCGCGCCATGGACATCATGGCGCAAAAGCTCGGCATGGATGCGGCGGAGTTCAGGTTGAAGAACCTGATCCGGCGCGAGCAGTTCCCGTACACGTCGGCGTTCGGCTGGCAATACGATTCCGGCGACTATCACACCGCCATGAACAAGGCGATGGAGACGGTCGATTACAAGAAGCTGCGCGCCGAGCAGAAAGCGAAGCGCGAAGCGTTTAAGCGCGGCGAGACCCGCGAGGTGATGGGCATCGGGGTTGCCTTCTTCACCGAGATCGTCGGCGCCGGGCCGTCGCGCGCCTGCGACATCCTCGGCATCGCCATGTTCGATTCCGCCGAGATCCGCATCCATCCGACCGGCAGCGGCATTTGCCGACTCGGCACCAAATCGCAAGGACAGGGCCACGAGACCACCTATGCCCAGATCATCGCCACCGAGCTGGGCTTGCCGGCCGACAACATCATGGTCGAGGAAGGCAACACCGACACCGCGCCTTATGGTCTGGGCACCTACGGCTCGCGCTCGACGCCGGTGTCGGGCGCCGCCACCGCCATGGCCTGCCGCAAGATCAAGGCCAAGGCGCAGATGATCGCCGCCTATATGCTCGAAGTGCACGACGACGATCTGGAATGGGACGTCGATCGTTTCCGGGTGCGCGGCAATCCCGAGCGCTTCAAGACCATGACCGAGCTCGCCTGGGCGGCCTATCACGAAGTGCCGCCCGGCATGGAGCCCGGCCTGGAAGCGATCAATTACTACGATCCGCCGAATTTCACGTTCCCGTTCGGCGCTTATATCTGCGTCGTCGATGTCGACGTCGATACCGGCGAGACCAAGGTCCGCCGCTTCTACGCGCTCGACGATTGCGGCACCCGCATCAACCCGATGATCATCGAAGGCCAGATCCATGGCGGGCTGACCGAAGCGTTCGGCATCGCCATGGGCCAGGAGATCCATTACGACGACGACGGCAATGTCACCACCGCGTCGCTGATGGATTATTTCCTGCCCACGGCGGTCGAGACGCCGCATTGGGAGACCGACTGGACCACGACGCCGTCGCCGCATCATCCGATCGGCGCCAAGGGCGTCGGCGAAAGCCCGAATGTCGGCGGCGTGCCGTGCTTCTCCAACGCCGTCAACGACGCCTTCGCCTTCCTCGGCTCGACCCATATCCAGATGCCGCACGACCATTGGCGTACCTGGACGGCGGCGGAGAAGCTCGGGCTGCATGGGTGACGTCATTCCGGCCGAACGAGCCAACGGGTCCGGCCCGAAGTGGCCGGCCCGATGGCAGGCTCCGCGAGTGAGAGCCGGAATCCATATCCACCGTCGGACGATGGTGGCACTGACGGAGCAAAGCTCCTATTTCTGTGATTATGGATTCCGGGTTCGCGCCTTTGGCGCGCCTCGGAATGAAGGGCTATGATCCTAAAACGCGATGACATTGCGGAAAAACTCGCCGCCGTCGGCTACATCGCCGACCGCGATATCGCGACCGCGTTGTGGCTGATGGAATTCCTCAAGCGCCCGCTGCTGCTCGAAGGCGAGGCCGGCGTCGGCAAGACCGAGGTCGCCAAGGCGCTCTCCGCCGTACACGGCGCTGAGCTGATCCGGCTGCAATGCTACGAAGGCCTCGACCAGAACGCCGCGCTCTATGAGTGGAACTACCAGCGCCAGCTCTTGGCGATAAAAACCCGCGAAGGTGTCGGCGAAGATGCCGACGCCATCGAGGAGCATATTTTCTCCGAGAAATATTTGCTGGAACGGCCTCTGCTCGCCGCCATCCGCAGGATCACGCCGCCGGTGTTGCTGGTCGACGAGGTCGATCGCGCCGACGAGGAGTTCGAGGCGTTCCTCTTGGAACTGCTCTCGGATTTCCAGGTCAGCATCCCCGAGCTCGGCACCATCAAGGCCACCTCGATCCCGCGTGTGGTGCTGACTTCGAACGGCACCCGCGAATTGTCCGACGCGCTGCGCCGGCGTTGTCTCTATCATTACGTCGATTTCCCCGACGTCGACCGCGAGGCAAAGATTATCCTCACGCGCACGCCGGGCATCGACACCACGCTGGCTTTGCAGATCGCCCGCATGGTCGCCGCCATCCGCAAGGAGGATTTGCGCAAGGTCCCAGGCGTCGCCGAGACGCTCGACTGGGCGGCGACGCTTGCCGGCCTCGAAGTGCACGACCTGCGGCAGGAACCGGAAGCGGTCTACGAGACCATAATTTGTTTGCTCAAGACCCACGAGGACCGTGCGCGGCTGACGCGGGAAGTCAGCGAGCGCCTCCTCGGCAAGGTGGCGTGAATGGCCGCGCTCGGCACCCGCCGCCGGCTGGCCGGCTTTGCCCGCACGCTGCGCGACAACGGCTTTCGCGTCGGCCTCGCCGAGACGCGCGACGCCCTGCAAGTGCTGACGTCGCCTGCGGCGCTGCGCCCGACATCGCTGAAGCCGGCGTTCCGTTCGCTGTTCTGCGCCACTCATTCCGACTGGGAGCGCTTCGACGAAATTTTCGACGCGTTCTGGCAAGGCCGCGGCATGCGGCAGCGGCAAGTGCTCTCCGGCATCCCGAGCGCGAGCCACGCGCCGGCCGGAAAAAAGCTTGCCGAAGCCCATGTGCCGCAGGAAGCGCTCGGCCTGCCGGATCGGGTCGAACGCAAGAGCGACGGCGACGGCGAGACGCAGGCGGAGGGCAGGGGCCGCCGCGAGGGCGCCTCGCGCGTGGAAAATCTCGCGACAACCGACCTGCGCCATATCGTCGATCCCGAAGAGATCGCGGCGACGCATGCGCTCGCAGCGCGGCTTGCCCGCGTGATGCGAGCGCGCCTGGTGCGCCGCGAGCAGATCCGCCGCCGCGGCCGGCGGCTCGATCTGCGCCGCACCATCCATCGCAATGTGTCGCACGGCGGCATGCCGTTCGATCTCGCCTGGCGCCGCCGCAAGATCAAGCCGCTGCGGCTCGTGGTGCTGCTCGATGCGTCGGGCTCGATGAGCCTCTACACCGCCTTCTTCGTCCGCTTCCTGCACGGCGTCGTCGATGCGTTCCGCGAAGCCGAGGCGTTCGTCTTTCACACCCGCCTCGCCCATGTCTCGCCGTCGCTGCGCGACCGCGACGTGACGCGCGCGGTGGAACGGCTGTCGCTGATGGCGCAAGGTATTGGCGGCGGCACGAAGATCGGCGAGAGTTTGGCCACCTTCAATCGCTGGCACGCCCGGCGCGTCATCAATTCGCGCACCGCGCTGATGATCGTCTCCGACGGCTACGACACCGGCGAGCCGGAAGAGCTGGGCGGAGAGATGCGCCGGCTGCGGCGGCGCTGCCGCAAGATCATCTGGCTCAATCCGCTGATCGGCTGGCGCGATTACACCCCGCAGGCGCGCGGCATGCAGGCGGCGCTGCCCTATGTCGATCTGTTCGCGCCGGCGCACAATCTCGAGAGTCTCGCCGCGCTCGA
>Ga0209517_10008854_pt1 | contig 11679 bp, 9 predicted proteins | sample PeaSoiMetSII2010_FD_187695 | JGI IMG/M metagenome (GOLD analysis project Ga0209517, IMG submission 187695) | Peat soil microbial communities from Weissenstadt, Germany - SII-2010 (SPAdes) (version 2) | ecosystem: Environmental > Terrestrial > Soil > Wetlands > Peat | place: Germany: Weissenstadt...
CCGAAGTTGTGGGCGCACTGGCAGATGGGTGTGCAGCGTGGCTCCATGGCGGGAGCCGTATGAGCGGAGACGTTCACGTACGGTTCTGAGAGAGCCTCGGGGTGAGACTCCCCGGAGCTACTCACCTGATGGTAGGCTTTGAACACCGAGAGGAAGCCGAGCGACTCCAAGGAATTAACTAGCACGCTTCCGCGCCCTCAAAGTACGCAAGCAGAAGGAGGGTAGGCGTCTACGCCATGAATCCCGAGACTCGCCCTCTTTTCCTACGATGTACGGCGGACGGGAAGCGCTTCCTGATGACCACAAATTCCGAGGCCAGCGAGGGAGAGTCCGCGCCCGTTACCGTCGTCCTCAACTGGGCCGCGGGACTGAAAAAATAGGCGAGACGTCACAGCGAAAGACCAACCTACAACTCGCCTCCGGGGCATTTTCTTGTAAAGTTGCGCCGTTCACGCCGGCAGGTGAGCGCACGAAGAGAGCTCCATCGCGCGGTGGACGCACAGGTAGCAACGGCCAACAGCATCCCGTGGTCATCGACTGCGAAGTTCTCCAGAAACGGCGTTCTCGTTGCACCACTCCGGGTGAGTTACGCGCAACCCGGACGTTGAGAAAACGGCGGATTCTCTGTCCAGATTGCCGACGACGCACCCAAGGGCGTGGGAACGCTGGGCCGTCAGAGAGGTCTTCGGCTGAAAACCTGATCTCATGGGCAGTCATTCATCAGCTTGAGGCCCTGAACAGCTTAACGTTGGATTGCGCGTCAGACTCCAATTGAACTTCACAGCGGGCAGCGACGGCCTGTTGATCTCACCGAGGAAGCGACGCAGGGATTTAGCGTAAATTCGGCTCTCCGGACGCTCCGAAGCAGTTAACGCCGGACGAGTCTCTTCACGTTGTTCCCGTTGACCTCGCCTACATAAATGGCGCCCTTGGAATCGACCGTGACAGCGGTGGCGTTGTTCAGTCCTTCGATCTTCTCCAGGATCTTGCCGTCTTTGATGCTCGCAACGAGTAGGCAGTTATTGGCGCTGCCATCGACGACGTAGATTCGATCGCCTTTGATGAAGAGGCCCCACGGCGTGCCGAAGTTGGTCAACTGGGTGAGGAAGCGGCCCGCGGGATCAAAGATCTGGATGCGATTGTTGGAGCGATCGGCCACATAGATACGGCCCTTGGAATCTACTGCGATGCTGTGCGGCACATCGAACTGACCGGGGCCCGTGCCTTTGCCGCCCCACCACTGGACAAACTTGCCGTGCCTGGTGAAGCGCGCGACGCGCGTATTTGGGCCTTCGCCATCGGCAATCAGGACGTCGCCATTCTTCTCGATTGCGACATCGGCCATGCCGTTGAAAGTGTCCTTCGACTCGTTACCGCCGGTGACGCCCTTCTTGCCCAACGTCATTAGAAGCTTGCCTTGCGGGCTGAACTCGAATGCCTGCATATCGCCCCGATCGGTGCCCCAGACGTTGCCCGAACGGTCGACGCGGAGAAAATGCGTGGTCTTGAACATGTTCTGGCCCCAGCCGCGGAGGAATTTGCCGTTGCGATCGAAGACCATGATCGGCATCGCCTCGTTGCGGTGGAGCACGAAAACGTTGTCGTTGCGGTCGACATCTACACCGGTAGCGGCGCCCCACTTGGTGACACCGGGCGGAAACTGCGCCCAATTCTCGACTACGCGGTAGCGCGTGTCTGCTGCCTGTCCTGCCATGCCATGTAATGCGAGTCCGGCAGCCAGGACTGGCCAGGCAGAGAACAATCGGGTTTTGACTGTCACGTCGCGACCATCCTATCAAACCGGCTAAAACGACGGGCTGCACGGCGACCTCCGGCAAGGAAGCTCTCGCGATGCTGAAAGGAAGCAGCGCCGGATCTCTAGGGCGGCCCTGCCGATCGAACGAAGAAAGCCGGATGGTTATCTGCTCGTCTACTCGGTCGGGAAGAGCGGCCACCTTCGGACCATTCCCGTACCCTATTGGGTCTACCGACTTCTGAATGATTGGACAGCTGCGGCGGGTATTCAAGCAGGATAGCTCTTCCGAAAGGTAAACAGTGCTGGCAAGCCCTGGGCGACCCGCCGGAAGTGCCCGAGATTCCGAAAGGCTGAAAGCTTTTGACCTCGCCGGCAATGCGGGTTCGATCTTTCGACGTACTATGGTGTACGGTGCCGAAAGGTCATCGCCCGCGGTGAACATAGAATGCCTCGGGTATACTCGCTTCATGAAACTTGCGCTTGTACGGACGTTCACAATGTTCGCCGCCACCGTTGCGGCGCAGCAGGTACCTCCGACAGGTGGCCCGGACAGCTGGGATCCGGCGGCGGCCGCCGCGTATCTGGATGCCCGGATGGACTCGTGGTTCGCCAACGCCACCCAGCTCAGGACCGGAGACACGAAGACAGCGTGTGTATCCTGTCACGCGGGGCTGGCCTACGCGCTGTCGCGCCCGGCGCTGCGACGCCTCATGCATGTCGACGCTTTCTCGACAGCCAGGCTGATTGACGAGACGACGCGCCGCGTCGAGACGTACGGTTCACACCAGGTGCTCTATGACTCCAACGAGCGCCGGCAGATCGAATCGCGCGGAACCGAGGCCGTGCTGAACGCCGTCATTCTCACGAGTGCCGACGCGGCGAGGAATCTGCACGAGGCGAGCGCACCCACGAAGAAAGCGCTTGCGCGGTTGTGGGAAACACAGCGAGCCGATGGTCGATGGGACTGGCTCGAGTTCGGGCTCGAGCCGTGGGAGACTACCGAGGCCGCCTACCATGGGGCCACGTTCGCGGCGTTCGCCGTTGGCACCGCGCCGACCCAGCACGACGAGGTTGCCGCAGCGGGCATCGAGCGTCTTCGAGCGTATCTCTCCGCAAATTATCAGACGCAACATCTCTACAACCGCACGTGGGCGCTACTCGCCTCCACGCGCCTGAAGCGTGTGGTCACCGACGCACAACGCGAAGCGCTGATCGACGAGCTGGTCCGGGCGCAGCGAGACGACGGGGGATGGTCTCTCGAGACGATGGGCCCGTGGAAGTGGAGCAAAAACGCACCGCCCGTGAAGTCGCCCGGCGATGTCGACACATCCCTCCTGGCCCAATCGGACGGCTACGCAACCGGTCTCGTCGTTTACACACTAAAGCAAGCGGGTGTTGGCGCCCGCGACGCGATCAGAAAAGGCATCCGATGGTTGGCGACGAACCAGCGGGCGGTTCCCGTGCCTGAGGTGCCCGGGCGCGCTTGGCGCGCGCACTCGCTCAACTACGACCGCGAGCACGGCGGCGAGAAGGGCGAGCCAAGGCGGCGCTTGTTCATGTCCGATACGGCGACGGCGTTCGCCATCCTCGCGCTGGAAGACAGCGAGCAAGGCTCTGCTTCGGAAGCGAGGTAACTCACCAACCGGTCCACCCTGGGCAGCGTTTCGCTCACATACACCAGCGGGGTATGGGCCAGCTTGATGATTTCTCTCGGGCTGACCGTTAGCGTATTCATCGTAGGCCGATTCCTCGCTGCGCCGCTGAACCAAATGAACCTGCTCACGCTGCCGCCCCCGACATAAACAAAAGGCGGATGACGCAACGTCGGTAGATCCGCGGGTGTTCGAACCCCGTTCCGCCGGCTCACCGCTTGCGTGGCGTCGCGTATACCTCGATCCATGAGACGTTGGAGCATCCGGCAGTACCGTGTCCGCCGCCGGGCATGAGATCGACGTAACCGATCTCGTCCACGCGGCTCAGGTCCGGGTTGTTGACTTCCAGCTTTACGACGACCCTCTCCGGATCGAGGTCGAACCAGCGCTCATCGTCGAACGTCACCTCGGACACCACGAAATTGCCCGTGAAACCTTCCGATCCCACCATCCGCCTCTGTGGGCTCTGGAACGTCTGGCTGCCGACGAGCAGCTTGCCGTCGGCGAGCTTCACGACCGGATGCAGCACGTGCAGATTCTCCGTGCGCGTTCTCCAGCGCATCCTAGTCAGGCCCGTCAGATCGAGGTAGGCGTTCTTGTACCTCAGCGTCAGTGCCACAGGCGAGGTCGTGAAGCCGTTCCAGAGGTCGGGATGCCGTTGTGCTCCGTCGCCTGTATGTTGCGCGCGTCCGTGCCGTAAAGCCGCAGTTCCAAGTCTGGGTTGGTCACGGCCTGCTGCGTGATGCGGCGATTCTCGTCATTTAGCGGTCCCGTATGGGGCGGCTGCTGCCAGACCTCGCGGAACAGCAGCGGCGGCGTTACCGCCGGATGCTCCAAAAAACCGGGGGTTAGGGCGCTTGACTGCGCGAGAGCGTTACTCCCGCCGCGCAGGAGCAGGGCGATCGAGCCCGCGATAGCCCACGCGCGGGTACGGAAACACTTAGTGCTGAAGAAAGTCGAGATCACGGTGCCCTCCTCTGCGACGTTTATGGTATCACTGGCGGCTCCCGAGCTGATCTACTCCTTGTGCTTCCGGCCTCACTGCCTAGTGCCGAATAATGGGCTTACGTCCACTTGGACGAAAAAGTCGGCAAACCGTCGAAGTGACCCATGCTGCCATCAGCTGCCGGTCAACTCCCGAGTTACGCGCTACACGGACCGAGCCGGTTAAGCACCTGTCGATCAAAGGCCAGTGGCGATTGGAGACCACTGGTCATGAAGCAGAAGATTCGAAACAAACGGAAACTTCTTACTCCCAAGACGATCCTGCGACTGCCGGACCTCGAGGTCGCGAAGTCCGTCGTCCTCAGCAGCCTTTCGTCAAAGAGTTTGCGGCGAAAATTGGCATGGGCAAACTAGCGCCGCACGATCTCCGCCGGAGTTGCGCTCGACGCTGTCGTGCCGCTGGCGGCGAACTGGAGCAGATCCAATTTCTCCTCGGCCACGTCTCGGTACAGACGACCGAGCGCTACCTGGGCTGCACCCAGCGAATTTCATCCGCCGTCAACGACTGCATCGGCATAGAGCCGAAACCCTGAGCGGTCAACTCTGGAAGGGTAGCCAACGATACGGACAACCCGCGGTCGTGCCAAGTCGAAGCGGTAACCGCGCCGCGCACGGTGATAATATAATCCGCGAGCCTTTCACTGCCGTACGAGGTCACCTGCGGGCTGCCGATTTCGCCTCGAGATATTCAGGAGATTCGGCCCGCAGAATTCATGTCATCGTTCTCGCAAGGGACAGGAGGACCCCATGCAGGCCCAAAGCACTTACATCGCCTTTTCATTATTGCTGACGTGCTGCCTGGCCCTATCTTTGGCGAGCTGCCAGAATTCCTCCTGGCATCTGGCGGCCAGCAAAAAGGGCGGCACCGTCGAGCTTTGCCTGTCGAACGGAGACGAATGCCCACAGGCCGGCGGCGTATCCCCCAGCTCGATTTCCGTTTATCGCTGGGACAACATGCACGACAACGAGCTCGTATGGGACGCAGAGCCGAAAAATCCGATTACCGCTGGCAATATAAGCGGCGTGGTCACCTACGGGGTGGCGCCTAAAGACTGGATCAACAAGCTGACGCCGCCCGCCCTGATTTGCGGAAAGGCATACCTCGTTAATCCCGGAGCCCATTACTTCGCGCTGAAATGCGACGGGACCGTCGTCGTATTTGATGATCCGCATCTGGAAGAGTTTTTCAGGGAAAAAACACCCGCAGAACCGGAGAAAATAGAATCTAAGGCCCCGGAGACAAGACGCAGCACCCACTAGCGAGACGTTGGCACAACCGTTGGCTTGAATCCGAAACATCTCCGGGCTTTAGACAGCCCGCCCCCCAGAGAAATGCTCGCCGTTCTTCGAGTGGGCGACGATCCGACCGGAGGGGCCGACGGAATCTGCCCAGTGACAAGATCGACACTCTTCAGCCCAGGATTCCGCTAGCTCTGCAGGCTGCTGCCGCGAGCGAATGAAGAGGCTGAACTCTGGGCGAACTCTGCCGCTGCCCCGCACGCGGCGACTACCGCGAGAGCGACTGACGGCTTCATTTGTTAATCCCTTTCGACTTCACATCCCAGTTCGAATTCGTGCAGAGACTGCAGTCCTTGCCGACGAACATCTTGCCGGCCTCCTTGTCGCCTTTGAACGTCCACAGCAGCCAGTTCGAGGCGACGTTGGCGAACTCGCCGCCGCCGGGATGAAAGTACGTCGCGCTGTGGCCGGCGTTGTGCCGCGCTCCGTAGAACTCCGGCACGTGGTTGATCGCTTCGAACGTCGCCGCCGACGCCCCCATCAGGAAGTCGGGTTCTCCGCCGTTGAGTAGCAGCACCGGCCCGTGCAGTTTGGGGAGCGCGTCCGAAGTCGGTTGCGGCGACGGGCCACCACGCCCGGCGTTCCCCTGCGTCTGCCCAGCGGGCGGTGTCTGCACGCCGGAATTGAACACGCCGATGGTCTTGACGCGGGGATCGGCGCCAAGCGCGATCGAGAGAAATCCACCGCACGACGTACCCATGACCGCAACTTTGTCCACGGCGATCTTCCCGTTCAACGGCGAGCCGGCTCGCACGTTTTCTTTCTCAGCCCAATCGATCGCGGCGCGCATATCATCGGCGGTCTCCTGCCGCTGGGCGGCGCCTTCCTGAGGGACCGTGCCGACCACCAGGACGCCGTGCGAAACGATCGTGGTGAGAAAGCCCGAAAAATTCTTGCTGTCGATCGCGCATCCGCCGTTGCCCCACACCATAACCGGCAAGGTGTCCTTCTTGGGAAATGCGTCCAGCGCGGCCGGGCGATAAACCCGAAGGCCGGGTGAGCCGAACGCGGGTTCAGACGTGACCTGGTACGGCCCAGGCTCTGCCTTCGGCGCACCTTCAAGGGGCAATGCCCGCTGGATCATCTCACGGGTGACGCCGGGCGGTTGCGCGAGGCATACTCCGATGCACGTAAGAAACACTGCGGCAGCAACAACGATTGTCTTCTGCATAATCCGTTTCCTCCCAAACCGGGATTATCTCAAATTGAGACCGTCGATGCACCAGCAAAACTTCCCAGCATATGTACTCGATCGACCTCTTGGCGGTCAGCCGCGCTTGGACGTAACAACGCGCGGCCATTCCTTCTGGCCTCCCGGTAGGCTCAATCAACGAGTTGCCGACCATACGGACACTGTCCAGCCAATCGTCCAGAAGTGGGATTGTTATCCGAGACTCAGCCGCGACACGGTTCTAGGTGTCTTTCCGGCAAGGCTGCGCAGCGGGTGACCGTAGTTCGCCACGCTGTATGCCCCGCGTCTCCCCGAATCAGTAATCGAGGGCCACAGTGCAACTACGCGACTCGTACCGGCAATTCCAGCGCGATGAAATCTCATTGACGGAATTGAAGTGTCCTACACCCGCTGCTGCCTAGCGCAGCGCAATCGTCAGGGGACCAGGCGCCCTCTCACCACCGATTATTAACCCGAACGCAACCGCATCACCGGCCAGCGCGTCCGGAGGCACTCTCACATTTAGCTGCAGCAAGCCGGCGACCGAGCCGGGTGACCCTCCGGCGTACAGCACCTCGCCATAGGCTGAAATGTCATATTGGGGACCGTTATCGAACCATACAGAAGTCCCCAAACTGGGCTTGGGCAGTACGTCGCTGAGGATCTGGCCGTCGGCGACAGCCGGGTCTCGCTCGCCTCCTCCGGTGGCATAAATGGTAACAATCGAGCCCCTGGCGGCAGGATTCGACGGGGAGTTGACGGTCCCGTCGTCGTTTAGAATCGCGAGCGGGCCCTGGCCGGAGCCATCCAGACTAAAAACCCCTGGACGAGATGGCAGCACCGGTACCGTCACCGCGTCCGACTGCAGGCCCTGGTACTCGACCTGAACGTCTACCGAGGGCCCAGACACGGCGAAGGGAACGATCGCGCTACTCTGGGTATCCGATACATACAGGAGCGGAGCCGGCGCGCCGTTGAACAGGATGCGGGTGCCCGCCAGTGTAGTATCGAGCCTCCCGTTGCCGGTCAGGCTCAGCGGGACCGTTTCCGAGGGGCCCATCGCCGCGCCGAAGATGGTTACAATCTCGCCGGGGGCCACGCCGCCGCCCACGTAACTGGCCGCGTTTACCGGGCAGCCCGGCGAGATGCGGGGCCTTGAATCGGTGACCACCGCCGCCGTTTTCTCTAATCTCGCGAGAAAGGCTTCGCCGGTGTTGGGAGCGTCGAAGTTCCCCCCCCATCCACGTAGACCCCGGTGTCATCCATCGCCACGCTCGTTGCCTGGGAAGAGCCGGAGTAGGATGCGCTTAAACTTTCGCGAGTCCACAACTCTGCGCCATCGGCGTTGTGCTTCCGCACAAAGGCGTCCCCGCCTAAACCCGTCCTGCACTGCCCTGGCAACAAGCCACTCCCTGTCAGGCCGACCACGTAAATCCCCGTGGCATCCGCAGCCAGGGCTCTGACGACAGCCCCGACTGGGCGGGCCCAAACCTCATTGCCGCTGGCGTCGAACTTGCGCAAGAAGTAGTCCGCGCCGGGGTTTACCAGGTACACACCGGTGCCGTCCGCCGCCATGGCGACGACGCCACGTTGGATGGGGTCGAGCGATGCGAGGATCTGGCGACTCCACAGCTGATTCCCACTAGCGTCGTATTTGCCCATGGTAGTCGACGAGTCGTCTCCGCCGGCCACGTAGAGGCCCGTGGCATCAACAGCCATAGCCACCCCGCGGAAGATCCCCAATTTCGGCGTCACGAACGGGTGGGTCCATTGCTCTGCTCCGCTGACGTCGTACTTGCGCAAATAGAGATCAGCGATCGTCTGCCCAGATAACAACGCTCCGGCCACATAAAAGCCGCTGGCATCAGCAACTGGGTTGAACCACGCGTCGGTCTGGAGAGTCCACAACTCGTTGCCGCCGGGGTCGTACCTGCGCACAAAATACGCTACGGGATTGGGCTCGTTATAAATCCTCCCGGACACGTAGACGCCGGCGCCGTCCGCCGCCGGGCCCCAAAGGTTATATGCTCCGGTTGCGCGGGTCCACAACACGTTACCGTGCGAGTCGAACTTGGCTAATACTCCTCTGTCCAGGACCACGTAGACACCGGAGGTGTCCGCCGCTATACCTCCGACACCGGGTGAGGAGGCGTTGGGGTCCACACCACTTAGAGGGTGGAGAAAGGAGATCGTCTGCCCATGCGCCGGGCGGCTACCGATCGCCATTCCGAGAGCGATCAGCGTAAACAACAGGCCGGAGCCACGATGCCGAACCATAGCAACCTCCCTGGGCTCGCTGCGCTCCGAGAGTATCATATGATACAGGCTCGCGCCGAAACCAGGAATTCCCGGCAGGGATTAGGACCCAACCAATTCATCCCCATCAGTGGTCTTAAACACAAAAGTCCATCCACTACCGTGGACCCCTCGCGCCGCTGAGCTGCTCCCTGATGTAGGCGGCCTCCCTCGCCGATTGCCAAGACTTCGTTGGGGGCCCAGTTTGTCACCCTTTTAAAACCGACATGTGCTTAATTCAGCTAAGTGTAACTAACCAGCAACCAAGGGTTGTGCCTGGATTACGCGCCACTCGTACGATCATCCGCGGCGCCTCGGAATCCAACCTTGGTACGTGTTGCCGACGATCCGGACAGAGCGACAAGCTTCCCACAACCGGACTTGGGGACCATGCTTCCCCATGCATGGTCCCTTTGCTTGTTACTGCGCGGCCTGCTGAAGGATCACATTGTCCAGCCACGTATTCCCGACTTGATCTCCGAAATAGAAGGTGAGGCGCCCGTTCGGGTCCGTAGCTGATCCATTGAAGTGCCCGCGCCGGGCTGGTTTGCAACGTTCTTGCCGCAGCGTCGTGACTGAGTTTTGGCCACATAGCCCGGTTGCACTGCCTGATTCTGCAATGCTCTCGCCGCGGCGTCCTAATTGAGTTTTGGCGAAGCACAGGTCGATTACCGCCCGACGAGGAGTATCCAGTCCCCGCCGGGCTGTACATGCTCACGCTGGAGTACACTTGTCGATGTTCGGAGGTGACCGATGAAATCGGCCATTCGTGATCGCCGCGCTGGCTGTCTCAATAGATTGGGAATGGCCAGCGTATTCCTGACCGTGGTTTTCTTAGGATGAAATTTGCTATGAGAAGAAGTCTTACAACCTTTGCGCTCTCAGCTTTGTTATTGCCTGGAGTGTTCTTGGTTCCGGCGGCCCTCGGTCAGACGCCGACCTTGTCCAGCCTATCGCCCAATTCCACCGCTGCCGGCGGCCCCGGCTTCACTTTGACGGTCAATGGCACTGGCTTCGCGTCGGGCCTTTTTAGCTCCGCCTCAGTGCTGTGGAATGGCTCGGCGCTGTCAACCAGTTACATCAGCGCCAATCAGTTGACCGCTGTCGTGCCCGCCAGTCTGATCGCCTCCCAGGGCAGCGCCAGTGTCACGGCGGTGAATCCCGGCGGGGCGACCTCTAATTCGCTTACCTTCACGATTACTCCTGGATCGGCACGACCGACATTGTCCAGCCTAAGTCCGCCTTCCGCGACACCGGGAGGACCTGCATTCACGCTGACGGTGAATGGATCCGGCTTCCTGAATGGGGCGGCGGTGCAGTGGAACGGCTCTGGGCTTTCGACCAGCTACATCAGCGCCAATCAGTTGACCGCGTTAGTGCCCGCCAGTCTGATCGCTTCCCAAGGCAGCGCGAATGTCACGGTGGCGAATCCGGGCGGGGCCGCTTCCGATCCGCTCACCTTCACCATTGCCACTGGGCTCACGTTATCGAGCATCTCGCCCAACTTTGCAATCGCCACCGGACCGGCATTCACCCTGACATTGAACGGTTCCGGCTTCCAGAATGGCGCCCTGGCGGAGTTCAACGGCGTGGAACTGTCGACCAGCTATGTTAGTGCGAGTCAGTTGACCGCGCTGGTCCCCGCCAACCTGATCGTTTATCAAGGTTTTCCCGCTGTCAGCGTGATGAATCCTAATGGGGCCTTTTCCAACTCGCTTACTTTCACGATTGGCACCTACGCCTCGGCGATCTTATCGAGCCTATCGCCCAGTTCCGCGGTCGCCGGTGGACCTGCCTTCACCTTGACCGTGAATGGATCCAACTTCCAGGTTGGAGCGACCGTGCAATGGAACGGCTCTGGGCTTTCGACCAGCTACATCAGCGCCACTCAGTTAAGCGCGTTCGTGCCCGCCAGTCTGATCGTTTCTCAAGGCAGCGCGAATATCACAGTGATGAATCCCGGCGGGGCCTTTTCTAATACGCTCGCCTTCACGATTGGCGCCGCCGGTGCGCCGACATTATCGAGCCTCTTGCCCAGTTCCGCCGTCGCCGGTGGACCTCCCTTCACGCTAACGGTGAACGGGTCCGGTTTCCTGAATGGCGCGGTGGTGCAATGGAATGGCTCAATGCTGTCGACCACCTACGTCAGCGCCAATCAGTTGACCGCGTTCGTGCCTGCCAATCTGATCGCTTCCCAAGGCAGCGCGAATGTCACGGTGGCAAATCCCGGCGGGGCTCTTTCCAATTCAATCGCCTTCACGATTGGCGCCGCCGCTGCGCCGACGTTATCGAGCCTCTTGCCCAGTTCCGCAGTCGCCGGTGGACCGGCCTTCACGCTGACCGTGAATGGATCCAACTTCCTGAATGGCACGGTGGTGCAATGGAACGGCTCGATGCTGTCGACCACCTACGTCAGCGCCAATCAGTTGACCGCGTTCGTGCCTGCCAATCTGATCGCTTCCCAAGGCAGCGCGAATGTCACGGTGGCAAATCCCGGCGGG